>Ga0307479_10003947_pt1 | contig 13551 bp, 11 predicted proteins | sample atmos_gasesECM4C_FD_203743 | JGI IMG/M metagenome (GOLD analysis project Ga0307479, IMG submission 203743) | Hardwood forest soil microbial communities from Morgan-Monroe State Forest, Indiana, United States - atmos_gasesECM4C_515 | ecosystem: Environmental > Terrestrial > Soil > Temperate...
CGGGCAGCGATTCCTCTTCGTGAAGGCCGGTGAAGAGCCACAGGCGGAAATTACCGTCGTGCTGAACTGGACCGAAGAGTTGAAACAGAATGTTCCCACAGGGAAGAAGTAATGCCCATCAGCACCGGCACACGTCTCGGTTCCTACGAAATCGTCGCGCAAGTTGGCGCGGGCGGCATGGGAGAAGTCTATCAGGCGCACGACACCAAACTCGGGCGCGACGTGGCCATCAAGGTCCTGCCGGAAGCTTTCGCGCATGATGCCGACCGGCTCTCCCGCTTTCAGCGCGAAGCGAAGATGCTGGCCTCACCGAATCATCCCAACATCGCCACAATTCACGGGCTAGAGCATTCCGACGGAACTCATTTTTTGATCATGGAGTTAGTTGTTGGTGAGACCCTAGCCGAGCGCATCAAGCGAGAAGGCCTCGTCCCAGTTGAAGAGGCACTGAAGATCGCTGTCCAGATTGCGGAGGCGCTCGAAGCCGCACACGAGAAGGGCATCATTCACCGAGACCTGAAGCCTGCCAACGTGAAGGTGACACCCGAAGGCAAGGTTAAGGTTCTCGATTTCGGTTTGGCGAAGGCGTTCGCGGACGACACCGTCGATAGCAATCCTTCCCAATCGCCAACGCTGAGTGCCGTGGCGACTATGCAAGGTGTGCTCCTAGGTACGGCAGCGTACATGAGTCCGGAGCAGGCGCGAGGCAAAGTGGTCGACAAGCGCACCGATATTTGGGCCTTAGGCTGCGTCCTGTACGAAATGTTGACCGGAAAGCAAGCCTTTCAAGGCGAGGACATCACCGACATTTTGGCCGCAGTGGTCCGAGCCGAACCAGATTGGAACCGCCTGCCCCTCAATACTCCTCTGAGTATTCGTACGTTGCTGCGGCGGTGCTTGCAAAAAGACAGGGCGCTGCGCATGCGAGATGCCGGCGATGCACGCATTGAGATTCAGGAGGCGCTGGCTGCTCCGGCAACTGCGGTTACATCGACCGCTGATCCAGCGATTAGAGGTTGGCGCGATCGGCTACCCTGGGCGGCAGCGGCGGTGCTCGCGCTGATCGCCATCACATCTACCATTGGCTTCGTGCTGCGTGCCCCGAAGCCGCCGCAATCTCTGCAAGCGGTCCGCTTGAGCGCGGAAATCGGCGCGGACGCAAGCCTGTACACTGACTTCGGGCCTGCTGCGCTCTTCTCGCCAGACGGCATGCGACTAGCATTCCTCGCCAGCGGCGCCGATCAGAAGCGGCGCATCTACGTCCGCTCGCTCGACCAGTCGCAGGCCATCGCGCTTTCCGGTACGGAGAATGCCGGCGATGCCTTCTTTTCACCGGATGGCCAGTGGATCGGCTTCTTCGCCGACGGCAAGCTGAAGAAGATCTCCGCACAAGGCGGCGCGGCGGTCACGCTCTGCGACGCTCCCAATGACCGCGGCGGAAGCTGGGGCGAAGACGGAACGATTGTGTTCTCTCCGACCAACCAGGTGGCCTTATCCAAAGTCTCCTCGGCGGGAGGAACGGCCCAACCGCTGACTACTCTCGATAAGCAGGCGGGCGAAAACACCCAGCGCTGGCCACAGGTGCTGCCCGGCGGCAAGGCTATCCTGTTCACGTCCAACACCGTAGGCGGAACCAATGCAGGTTTTGAAGATTCAGATATCGTCGTGTACTCGATGGCCTCCGGGCAGCGAAAGACGGTGCAGCACGGCGGCTTCTACGCCCGCTATCTGCCCAGCGGGCACGTGGTCTACATGCACGAAGGCACGCTGTTCGCCGCCCCGTTCGATCTGAAGCGGCTGGAGGTGACCGGCCAGCCCAAGCCGATCTTCGAAGGCGTGGTCAGCAATCCCTTCTATGCCGGGGCGCAGTTTTCTTTTTCCGATACCGGAAACCTCGTGTATATCGCGGGTGGCGTCCCGAGGCAGAACGTCTCCATCTACTGGATGGACCGCGAGGGCAAATTCCAGCCCCTCCGCGAGACTCCCGGCAACTACCACAATCCCGCGTTCTCCCCAGATGGGAAGCGGTTGGCTTTGGAAATCGATGACGGCAAAAGGAACGACATCTGGGTGTACGAGTGGGAACGTGACACGCTCACGCGCCTGACCTTTGCCGGAGAGATGAACACATACCCTGTCTGGACGCCCGACGGCCAGAGGATCGTTTATTCTTCTCGGGAGAAAGGAGGGGCGGATAACCTCTGGTGGATACGCGCCGATGGTGGCGGGAACGCACAACGCTTGACTGAAAGTAAAAGCGCGCAAGCTGCTGGCTCATGGCGGCCCGATGGTAAGGTTCTTGCGCTCGACCAAGAGAACCCCCGTACGGATTCAACCATTTTCACTATCACCATTGAAGGCGACGAGAAGTCCGGCTGGAAGCCCGGAGAGCCGAAGCCTTTCGTGAACAGCGCTTTCAGCGAAGCGAGGCCCACCTTCTCCCCGGACGGCCGCTGGCTCGCTTACGTGTCCAACGAATCCGGTAGCTTCGAAGTGTACGTCCGGCCATTCCCTGGCCCGGGAGGCAAGTGGCAGATTTCCACCGGAGGCGGCCTCTACCCCAAGTGGTCGCGCAACGGCAGGGAACTTTTTTATCGCACAGAGGACAGCAAGATCATGGTGGTCACCTACACCGCTTCCGGTGACTCATTCCGAGGCGACAAGCCCCAGCTCTGGTCGCCCGGCCAGTTCACCGAACGCGGGCAGGGAAACTATAACTTTGACCTGCACCCCGACGGCAAACGCTTCGCCGTGTTGAAGGCCCCGAGCACAGAACAGGTCGCTCCGGCGAACAGGGTCAGCTTCAACTTCAATTTCTTCGACGAGATTCGCCGCAAAGTTCCGCCAGGAAAGTGAACGCATGATCGGCCAGACCATCTCGCACTATCGCATCATGGAGAAGCTCGGTGGCGGTGGCATGGGTGTGGTGTACGAAGCGGAAGACCTCAAGCTGCGCCGTCATGTCGCGCTGAAGTTCCTTCCGCAAGAGTTGGAGGGTGATCCGGCCGATCGCGAAATCGAAGAGGTTCTCGACTTAGGCGTGCAGGTGGCGGATGCCCTCGATGCGGCTCACGCCCGAGGAATCGTTCACCGTGACATAAAGCCTGCCAACATTTTTATCACGAATCGGGGACACGCAAACTTTTTGGATTTCGGCTTGGCGAAGTTGGCAGTGGAACCGAAATCTCCCCCGGCGGTCTCTGGGTCGGCCGCGTCCACAGCGACGACAGACGTTCCCGAGGCTCAATTAACTAGCCCCGGCAGCACGGTGGGTACAGTCGCTTACATGTCGCCAGAGCAGGCACGTGGAAAGGAACTCGACGCAAGGACAGACCTGTTCTCCTTTGGCGCTGTGTTATACGAAATGTCTACGGGTTCTCTTCCGTTTAGCGGCGACACTTCCGCAGTCATTTTTGATGCCATTCTGAACCGGGCGCGAGTTCCTCCTGTCCGACTGAATCCTGAAGTCCCGCCCAAGCTCGAAGAAATTATCAACAAAGCATTGGAAAAAGATCGCCAACTGCGTTGCCAAAGCGCGGCGGAACTACGAGCGGACCTCAAGTGGCTCAATCGCGAATTGGATTCGGGTAAGAGCGAAGTAATCGGCGTCGCTGCGCCTGCGAGTCGTATCTCAAGCGCGCCTACTTCGCCTACTGGGAGCGCAATTCTATCGGCTGCGACGCAAACAATCACGGGCCGACTCATCGACGAAGCCTGTTATAGGAGGTTCGCGCCATGTCCTCATCCAAGATGACCGTTTCTGCGCTTTTGATCGCCCTCACCGGGATCATCTCCTGCAGCCGTCCCCCAACGGACACCAACTGGACCATGTACGGCGGCACCTCCGACGACCACCGCTTCAGCTCCCTCACCCAGCTAAACGAGCAGACTGTTGGAAAACTAGACCTGGTTTGGAGCCATGAGCTTGGCACCACGCGCGGCTTGGAAGCCACGCCCATCGTTGAAGACGGGGTGATCTACACGACCGGGTCCTGGAGCGTGGTCTACGCTCTCGACGCAAAGACCGGACAAGAGCGCTGGAAATACGATCCCAAAGTGCCGCGCGATCGTGCTTATTTCATCTGCTGCGACGTGGTGAATCGAGGCGTCGCCCTCTACAACGGCAAAGTCTACGTGGGAACGCTTGACGGCCGCCTGATCGCCCTCGACAAGCAGACTGGTAACCCGGTGTGGACCGCGATGACGACCGAAGTCGATAAGCCGTATTCGATCACCGGATACCCGCGCATCGCCAAGAACCTGGTGGTGATAGGCAACGCCGGCGCCGAATTCGGCGTGCGAGGCTACATCACCGCCTACGATGCCGACAGCGGCAAGCAGGTTTGGCGAACCTACACGGTGCCAGACGACCCCGCAAAAGGCTTCGAGTCTAAAGCGATAGAACAAGCCGCCAAGACTTGGTCAGGCGAATGGTGGAAGGTGGGCGCTGGAGGCACGGTCTGGGAGGGCATTGTCTACGACTCAGCCCTCGATCTGTTGTACTTCGGAACGGGCAACGCCACAGCCTGGTACCGGGCACTTCGTGGTGCAGGACAGCACGACAGCTTGTACACCGCCTCCATCCTGGCCGTGCACGCCGCCAACGGCGAACTGGCCTGGCACTTCCAAACCACCCCCGGAGACAATTGGGACTTCGACGCGACCCAGCCCCTAATGCAAGCCGACCTGACGATCGGCGGCCGCCAGCGAAAAGTGATCATGCAAGCCAACAAGAACGGTTTCTTCTATGTGTTGGACCGCGAAACCGGCGAGTTCATCTCAGGCGCGGCCTTCGTCAGTGGAGTCAATTGGGCCTCGGGCCTTGATCCGAAAACCGGCCGACCCATCGAACTACCCACGGGCTACGCCGGAGTCAAGCCCGTGATCGTCTCACCCAGTCCGGACGGCGCTCATAACTGGAGTCCCATGGCGTTCCATCCATCCACCGGTCTGGTCTATCTGGCCGCGAAGGAAAGCACGTTTTTCCTGCACGCGCCCGACACGAAATGGAAGTACAACGCGGATCGCGCCAACGTCGGTTTTGACGAACGCTATGACGGTCCGCTCAACACGAAGTTAGCTTCCATGCCTGCTCCAACTGGCGAGCTTCTGGCCTGGGATCCCGTGGCGCAGCGCGCAGCTTGGAAAGCCACATATCCGGTCGCCGAAGGTGGAGGCGTGCTCGCCACCGCCGGTAACCTGGTCTTCCAGGGTCGCGCCGATGGCATTCTCGCGGCCTATCGCGCCACCGATGGCAAGCAGCTCTGGCAGTTCGACGCCGGAACAGGAATCATGGCTCCGCCTGTCACTTACACTCTCGCCGGAGTCCAATATCTGTCGGTGATGGCGGGCTGGGGCGGCGCAGCCGGATTATCCAATGATCCGGGCGCGGGCAAGATGAAACCGGGCTACGGCAGAATCCTCACATTTGCTGTCAATGGCACCGCCACGCTGAACGCCCCCGCCTACGGTCACACCGAACCGCCCACTCCCGCGACCACCGTGAACGCATCGGCCGCGACCATCCACCAGGGCGGTCTGCTCTTCAACGGCGAGTGCGCGCCCTGTCACGGCATTAACGCCGTGGCCGGTCCGGTACCTGATCTTCGCTACGCAACCAAAGGCGTCCACGACCAGTTTGAAGCGATCGTGCTGGGCGGAGCACTGGCACCCCTTGGCATGCCGTCGTTCAAGAAAATCCTCGCACCCGCACAGGTGCGAAGCATCCAGGCCTACATCCTCTCCCGTGCCGCGGAATCGGCGAACCAAGCACCGAAGTGAAGGTCCAACTATCCGGACCTGCCCTACAAGCCCATGCCGAATCGAACGGCTTTCTCACGCTGTTGAGCGATGGCGAGCGGTTGACGGGAGCCTATGCGCTCGGACCCGCGCTTCGCCGACCTGCTACGTCGGATGAATCTGCAGCCGTAGCGGCAGCGGGCCCACACAGCATTATCATCCCGGCCTATTGCCACAGTGGACTTTTGCGACCCTTTGTCATAGTGTCGCTCACAATCGCTTTGCAAGAAGAGCCAATCGAAGTCGTTGGCATTACCCGACAAAGGAGGCACTATGAAACGGACTAAGATTTTGATTTATATGTTGACCGTCCTCGCTGTATTGGTCCCGAGGGAGCTTCTTCATGCGCAATCGAGCGGCGATGCAGTCGCGGCAATCACGAAATTGGAAAACGATAGCGTAAAGGCTGATCTGGCTGGTGACCGTTCCTGGACGGAAAAGTTTTTGGCCGACGACTGGATGGGCTGCGACAGTAACGGCAAGTGGTTCACCAAGGCGGAAGTACTCAAGATGGTGGCCGACATCAAGAATAACAAGTACAACAGCGAGAAGATTTCGGATCTGAAAGTGCGCGTTTACGGTAATACCGCCGTCGCTACTTACAAAGACACATACGACGCCTTGGTTGAGGGGGAGCATCGCGCGCGGTCGGTTCTCAGCACTGATGTTTGGGTGAAGATGGGTTCCGACTGGAAGCAGGTCAGTTCCCAAGGCACAACGACGAAATAGTGTCCTGCCTATTCAGTTCCAAAATCCTTTTGTTGAGTTCTGGAACGCCTCCGGCAGCACGAGGGGCTGTGGCAAAAAAACTTGGTTCTGCCGCTGGCTAACCTGCCGCAGTACGCAAAGGGTTTTCTGAGTCTGTACCGACACTGGGTTTTTTCCCCGCCCGCCGTGCAGACCGAGTACGACATTGCGGCAGTACCTTTGATCTCAAAACCTGTTTTCGGAACCCCTGAATTGCGCATTTGCGACTGCATAGATTCAGCAAGTTACGGAATGTGCGGCTGTGGGGTTTTTGGAACGGTACGTCAGGAACGGCGCTGCGCCCTCAAGATTTTTGCCGTCGTGATCGCTTGTCCTACGTGGCGTTGCGTGTGTTCAGCTATGTGAACGAGTAGCCCGCCGACTGTCGTTGGCAACTTCTTTCTGCCTACTGTTCTCTCTGCCTCCAAATCTGTGGCTTCTAGGCAGCGAACCCGGTATGCAGAGTTATCGAGCGCCGAATATAGCTCGGCGAATAACTCCTCCTTTGTAGCGGCAGGCGAGAGTTCATTTTGTAGAGCCTCCGTTTGTTTGTCGTTAAGTGGGTTTCCCTCCGCATACGTCAAAAGCCGATCAATGCTCCGCGAGATGTGCCGCAGGTGGAAAGCTACCGGAGCAATCTCGACAGGCCGTGCATTTAATTCTTCGTCGCTGAGGTCGCTGCACCAACGGAAGAGGTCTTCTTGAGCCAACTCAAGAGCGTGCAGTACCGCCCTCGCAACCGCTGGAGTGTCGGTCAGTGTGCCGCGCAGCCACGGCTCGGGTTGTTTATCGCCCCTCATTGTTCGCGCCTCTGTGATCCAGCGTAGCTCATGCAGATTCGACAGGCTTACGACTTTTGACTATACGCATTACAGTCCCGACTCCTAGGTTTAGCTCGTTCGCAATCTTCTTCCAGCCAAAGCCCTGTTTGCGGAGCCGATCTAGCTAGCTCCAAAACATCAACGAGCTTTCGCGGGCGACCAATGCGTTTGCCCTTTGCCCGCGCATTCCGAATACCCGCCTTCACACGCTCCTGAATCAGCGCCCGCTCAAACTCGGCCATTGCACCAATGATGTTGAACATGAGGCGCCGGCTGGCCGTGCTCAGGTCCAAGTTATCGCTCAGCGACACAAAAGCAATATTCAGGGACTCAAACTCTGCCAGCGCGTTTACCAAGTGCCGCAGTGAGCGTCCGAAGCGGTCCAGCTTCCAGACGAGAACCACGTCGAAGCGTCGCTTGTGCGCGTCGGCCATAAGGCGATTTAGCTCAGGGCGCTTCAGCTAGAAAGGTTGGCAGGAACGATCGCTGCCCCTGTCGCAGCGGGAAGAAATTCAAGAAGTGTTGCTTAATTAGGGTCGCTCCAGCTCTTCCTCCAAGCCCCGCCCAAATGCAGGCCATACTTAAGTTCGCAAGTGATGTGAAACGACGTGAGTTGAGAGAACAGATTCGAATCCAGAAATTCGGCAAAGTGCGCCCTGAGATCGCAACCGAGAATTTTGGCCACACTTTAGTGGCCGTCGGCTCCAAGATTCATTGGTCGGAAGAGGGCAAGAAGTGGCTGACGTTCCCAGATTTCCTTCTGGACTACATGGCCCACATGTTCGGAAAGGAATGGGGCGATCCTGAGCTGAGAAACCCGTTTGGCGAGCGGCACCCAGTAATGCAGTGGAGATGCAAGACCATCGAGCACATCCGAAAATGCTCAACGGTTCCGGGGCAAGCGATTAGCGTTTCTCCCAACAATTTCATCGCCGCCTTCAACTCCTTCGCGTACGATTTGTACACGGTCGATCACAATGGCCGCCTAGACGATTTTCTTCTGGAGCGCCTTAAGAACAAAGCAGAGTTTGAAGGCGCGCGTCATGAGCTATGTGCGGAAGCTACCTGTCTTAGGGCTGGGTTCAAGATAGAGCATGAAAATCAAAAGGACACGAGACTTCGTCACGCCGAGTTTCTTGCTGTGTATCAATCCACGGGACAGAAAATAGCCGTAGAGGCCAAGCGTCGCCACCGACAGCCCGGCAAGAAATTCGACCTTAAATTTGAGCGTCTCATCAACGGTGCAATCAGAAAAAATCTTGCCGACCCTCTCGTCATATTTCTAGACGCGAACTTGCCAACCGCGGGGGGACCGTCTGAAATACTGAAGCTGTGAACCTGCCTCGCATCAAACTCATCAGTCCGGGCTCGCATAGCCGCGCCCTTCGACCACTCCAACTTTGTCTTCGAGTTGAAGCACGATGGATTTCGGGCCGTGGCCTACATCGAGAACGGCACGTGTGAGTTGGTCTCTCGGAAAAACATCGTCTACAAGAGCTTCGCCCGACTCGCCTCGACAATAGCGAAACTGCCCGTCAAGAACGCCATATTGGATGGCGAATTGGTGTGCCTCGACAATGATGGACGAAGCATATTCCTGGACCTGGGCCGTAGACGCCTGGACGCCTGCTTTTATGCTTTCGACTTGCTCTGGATCGATGGCGTGGACCTACGTGGGCACGACGAACGGGAGAACGGTCAGCAAAAATGGTGGTGGGAGTTGTGGCGTTTTCTTTTAGCACTCGAATTCGGGCAGATTATTGAGCCAGGTTTTAACGTCGTGATGGTTGGCGGGCGTGCCATAAATGCCGAAACTCTGAATGATGCTGATGGGCAGCCGTCATGGATTTCTCTACCGGCCATGATGAAAATGAGGATTTCAACGCCTCACTATCTGGAGCAGATGAAAGGTAAAGCCACCCCGTTTGGGTTTGTCTTGCATCCCCGAACACGTGACAAGCTGAAGCTCACCCTTCTTACCCCGTTCAGCAAAAACCGCGCAGGCTGGGCGCATTGCGTATGTATCAACACGCATGATGGAAAGACCTACCGTCTAGACGAACTCTCGCCAGCAGATATCGTTACTCTAGGCGATATTTTGTGCGGCTATGTACAGCACCATGAAATCAAATCGCTCGGGCCGGACAGAGAGAAATGCAAGGCTTATACGCGTGGCTTGCTGCGCCGGATGACGATCAATGGCGGCTTACAGCATTGCATTGGAAAAGAAGTTTCGCGTTTTGAACAAGGCAAAGATGATTTCATCGAGAACATCGATGATGTGTGCATTCATTATGACGGCGGACGGGTAGCCGCGAACGAAAGTTTAGCAGAGGAAATCAGCACGCGTGGGTTGCGAAAAACAACCAAAGAGACAGGACTAGATCGCAAGACAATCAGGGCAATTCTCAAGGGGCGGAAAGTCAAAGCCTCAACTCTGGCACAAGTGGTAAAGGCCTTGCGGCAGGAATAGGTCGCTTCTCTTTCCTTCTCCACTCTGCTTCAGATTTACCATCGGTTTCCGCCATTTACACAAGCCCCATTCTGAACAGACCCGAGACCCTCCCACCGATTCGTGTAGGTGTTTGAAGCGGCCAGCGGCGATTGGACAGTCCGCTCGTTTTTTTGCTATTTGCTCCAGAGCAACGACAGTCCTAGCTCCATTAACCCAGACTCCGCCGCGCTGAAGGCCCATCTAGTCGAAACAAAAAATGCACGCTGCCAAGGAGACCCTTACGCCTTGCATCGAGGGCACGCTCTTGGCACTCGAACCCACACTCGCACATAAATAACTTTTGGCTTCGGCCTGAGAGGGAGGGCGTCATGAAAGCAACACCCAGCTTCATTCATACCTTCGTTTGTGCTTTCCGGAGGAGTTGCACGTTTGATGTAATTGTCCTTGGGCTAACGTTTACCTGTGCGCCGTCGGCTCACGCGACCGGCGTGGTCAGCACGTGCGACGAAACGCACCTGCGGGCCGCAGTTAGTGGGGGTGGAGTCGTTACGTTCACTTGCAGCGGCACGATAACGTTAGCCTTCAATCCTACAACTGGCGGCACGCCCATCACAATTTCCAGTGACACGACCATTGATGGAAGCGAGGAGAACGTCACCATCAGCGGCGGCAATCGGGTGCAGGTATTCTCGGTTCCTACAGGGGCCAAGCTCAACCTGCAGAGACTTACGATTGCTGGCGGCGGCAGTCATATTGGGGATGGCGGCGCCATCTACAACGCGGGAACGCTGACTGTGACTCACGTCACGTTTTCCGGCAATGGTGTCTCCTCCACTTCGCTGCTATGCTGCAACGGCGGCGCCATCTTCAATGAGGGAACCCTTAGCGTGACTGACAGCACGTTTTCTGGCAATCAGGCTGCCACGGCATTCGAGTCCGGCGCCGGAGGCGCTATCGACAACTTAGGAGCGCTAACAGTGATAAGCAGTACATTCACCAACAATGTCGCCTACAGTGGTGGCGGTGTCCTGAACTGGGGAACAATGACAGTAATTAACAGTACGTTCTCCGGTAATCAGTCGGGCTTGTCTGGCGGCGGTATCGGGAATCAAGGAACGCTGACAGTCACAAACAGCACGTTCTCCGGTAATAGCGGGTCTGGTATCGCGGGCTTCGGCGGCGGCGGTATCTTTAGCGCTGCGACGGCCACAGCCACTCTCAAGAATACCATCCTCGCGAACAATATTAGCCTCGCGCACACGACCCTCGGAAACTGTTACGGCGTTTTTACCGACGGCGGCGGGAACCTGAGTTTTGGCGATTCCAGCTGCCCGTTCACTAACGCCGATCCGAAGCTCGGCCCGCTGCAGAACAATGGCGGCCACACGCAAACCATGGCATTGGGAACCGGTAGCTCGGCTATCGGCAACGGCGTCGAGGCCAACTGCCCCGTCAGCGACCAGCGCGGTTTCCCGCGACCTTTCTTAAAAGACAAGCTTACGGCTGTGTTTGATCTTCCAGGCGCCTCGAATCCACCTGCGCAACCGGCACCATGGGGTAGCCTCACACTCACCTTGAATGCCAACGGAACGATCGGAGCTAACCTCACAATGAGCCCAGGGCTTGATCTAGGCATTCTTCTGTTTAACCCTCCGTCGTCTGCCACAGTGTCCGGACTACCTGCAAACTGGATCGCTCCTAACGGCGCTTGCGCTGGCAACGGCTTCGGATGTTTTTCGAGCTTTGTAGCGACTGACTTCAATGGTATTGCAGGATTCTTTGGAGTTGGTTTAGGTGGCATCGTACCGTCCCCGCTCTCCAACTTGTCTTTTACGATTAGCACTCCCTCTGGATTTTCCGGTGTCGATCAGTTGATTTCGGGCTCTCCGAGCTTTGTCATCGGCATCGACGACCCGACGACAAATACAGTCACGGGTGTGGCAGGAGGCACCATTCTAGGCTGCAGCATCGGAGCCTACGAGCCGGGTACACTGTTTCAATCCTTTCACATCAGCGACAACAATACGTATCTGACTGCGAACTCGTTTGGCGTGCGTGGCACCTTCACGCTTGGGACCGACAGTGACGGCGGCATTCTAAGCTCCAACGGGGCCCAATTCCGTTTCGGAGCCTTTTCCACCGTCATCCCGCCGAATTCATTCACGGGGACAAGCACACTTACATACGTGAACAGCGCCGGCACGTTCCGGATGAGCATTCAACCGTTGTGGGGGAAGACGTATGCGTTTAGCGCCAGCGGCAGCGCCAATATTACGGGGACAACCAGACCGATCTTGTTGCAGCTAACGGTCGGGGATGATGGCGGAACGACGCATACGCCAGTGATGGTTAGCGACGACTAACACTGCGGGGCCAATTAGGCCACTCAAACAACATGCAACTGCGGGGCTCCGCTCCCTTCGCCACTACACATCGCGAAGGGTTAAAAAGGGTCAACCAACCGCGAATGCCTCCGCAAACGTGCTTGGTTTTACCCCTGACACCGTTCTCAGGACAGTAACTTCGGCTGCACCGCATCTGCCGTAGTCGGGAAGTCGCGGGATTTCGTCATGCCCACCACGTACGCGAACCCGTTCCGATCCACCTTTACTTTAGCAGCCTCATCGTAATCGCTGCCGCCGACGCGCGTTGCGTAGATCAACTTCCCGGTCTCTGGGTTGAGCCGGATAACATAGGCATCAAAAAAGCCATCAGAATCGCTCTCGGATGCGGGTTGCTTCGATGACTTTGCCTCGATGGGCAGATGGTTGGAGGGCGAGTGGCACGCCAGGTAGAGATCACCGTTCGATCCGAGAGCAATACCATCGCAGTCGGCAACTCCCAAATAAGTTGAAAAGGTCACAGTGGGCGCTTGCGCTGCCAAAACCGAAGCAAAAAAAGCCAGACATTGAGAGGGGACTCTCGTGGTTCACATCCTAGCGCGACTGTGACGTATCTCGTGCTTAAGCAGCGCTTAAGAGCACTGGATCAATGGACACGAGTAAAGAGGCCAACACTTAAGGGATTCTGCCCCGGCCAAGTCCTTCCATGAGAACGGTGTTATTGACGGTAATTGGCCCGCGACGCAAATGCCGGTGTCGGGTAGCCTCTTAGTATCCGCATGGGCTTTTCGGGGAACGTCGCGTTCGCTAACAAGCAACTCAGCCACGTATGGCGCGAAGCGACCACGGCGAGGTTGTCGAGAATGCAACTTCAAGAGCACCAAAATAATCCAGGCCACGCCTATCAGTCGGATTTGGGATGGACCGCCCAGGCCTTACCAGCGCGTGAACCGAGAATGAAAATACCAAGGAGAGGAAGGAGCCACACAACCACGAAGCCCGCAGCGGCGAAAGGCCTGCCGGGAATGAATGTTGAAAACGCCTCGCCAACAACAAACATACAGGCTTTCAGAATTGTGCCTTCGTTGACAAAGATGGCGCTAATAACCCCTAAGATCAGAGCAGATATTCCTCCCCAAACCGCGCTATCCGTGACAATGCAGATGCGGCCTACCAAAATTCCGCAAAAACAATTTAGGACCAATGCAATCGTGATTTTTTGTGCGTGATTCATATTATCCGCAAATCGCAGGCAACGGATAATCCTCTTGCGCTTCGCTTAATTAAAAAACTTCGGCTCTGGAAGGTCAGGGTTGGGTTCTTTTATTTTCAGTTGAACGGCCCGTCCCTTCCGTCCTGTCAGTGTGACAGTCAGGGGAAAAGTGAA
>Ga0307479_10003948_pt1 | contig 13550 bp, 6 predicted proteins | sample atmos_gasesECM4C_FD_203743 | JGI IMG/M metagenome (GOLD analysis project Ga0307479, IMG submission 203743) | Hardwood forest soil microbial communities from Morgan-Monroe State Forest, Indiana, United States - atmos_gasesECM4C_515 | ecosystem: Environmental > Terrestrial > Soil > Temperate...
CGATGGCGGCCGAGGTGCGCGCCGAGGGGCTGCCCGAGGAGTTCGCCGAGACCCTCCTCACCGGCTGGTGGACCACCTGTCTCGAGATCCTGCCGGCCCGCGAGCGCGCGGCGTCGCGCTTCTGAACCCCCCAGGCCGAGGCCCGGAGAGCGCCGCCGCGGGCGGCCGCCTCACGGCGCTCCCGTCATGGCGGCAGCCCGGTTGGCAGCCCTCCGCGGCCCGCCTCCACGGCTCCGCGCGCCGCGCGCGCTCTTATCTCGGCGACCCGCGCCGCGGATGCTCAATGCGGCCTGCCGTCTCCGCTTGCCGCGCCGGCCGTGGCCGCGGCCGCCGACGCACCGGCGCCAACCGAGGCCGCCGGCGCGGCCGGCGCCGGCGTGCCTGCCATCGACCAGCCGAGCCGGCGGGCGGTCTCGAGGTTGGTCGTGCCGTCCGCATTGAGCGTGCCGTTGGCGATCAGCAGCCGGCGATACGCCTCGGGCAGCGCGCCGTCGAAGCCGCGTTCGCCGGGCGGGATGAAGTGGACGTTGTCGGTGATCGGCGCGCTGTCCTTGAAGGCGGCGCGGCCGGCGTAGACGACGTAGCTCGCGTCGACGTCGCGCGAGGCCTCGAGCACGATGCCGGCGGCGTCGGCCGCGACCACCGTGAGCCTGGCGGCTCTCCTCACCGGCGTCGCCAGCACCTGGTAGGGGCCGCTCGCGACCAGGCGGAAGTGCTCCGGGACCTCGATGCGGTTGCGCCCGCGGTGGAGGCGGCCGACGCCGCGGAAGTACACGTCGGCGGTCGGCGCCTCGACCGAGTTGTAGCGGATCTCCTTGCCCGGATCGTAGGGGTGGGGCTGGACGAACGCCTTGATGCCCCCCACGCTCAGGTTGCCGGCCACGGTCAGGCTCTGACGGAAGACGGCGTTCTGGTTTGGCTGCACCTGTAGCGCCTCGACCGAGTTGGTGTAGATGCTGACGGTGCCGTCGGCGACCGAGAAGAGGCCGCCGTCCTGGTCTCCCGGCGCCGCGAAGGAGTAGCCGCGGGCGGCGGTGAACGGCGACGGCGCACCGCTGCCGGCCACGAAGGCGCTGCCGACGCCGTCGTTGAGCGCCTGCACCAGCGGGGTGATGCCGAAGCTGGCGCCGGTGGTGAACCGGTTGCCCACCGCCACGATCCGGTTGGCGGTCGCCGAGGTGCGGAGCGCGACGCCAGTCTCGCCGGCATCCTGGTTGCCGGAGATCACCGGTCCGAGATTGTTGACCGGCACGTCCACAAAGATCCCGTCGGTGTTGTTCGGTTGATTGCCCAGGCCGTTGCTGGAAAGGCTGTTGCCCGAGATGGTGAGCGGCGCGCTGGTGCCGCCGGCGGCGACGTAGATGCCGGTGCCGCGGTTGTTGAAGACTCTCGAGCCGGTGATCTCCATGAAGCCAAGCGAGGCGACGTCGATGTGGATGCCGTTGGCGGAGGCCGAGCCGCCCATGATCTGGCCGGCGGACGCGAACCAGCTGCCGGTGAACTTGACGTCGGACACCACGCCTGTACCGGTGATCCAGACGCCGTGAGAGTCGCGCGTGGCGTCGGAGATGAACTGGTCGAAGAAGTGGTTGTGCGAGCCGTAGCCGCCTCCATTGCCGACGATCCGCAGGTTGTTGGTCACGGTACCGCCGACGCCCGAGTTGACCGCATAGACCGCGTCGCAGTCCTCGATCCAGATGCCGATGGACAGGTACGGGGGGGTGGACGAGCCGGTGACGAGGTCGTTGCCGTAGATCTGGGTGCCGAGGATGTAGAGCTCGGAACCCTGGTTGTAGTTGGGGCTGGCCGTGGTCTGTCCGGCTTTGATGCCGATACCGCCGCTGCCGACGAAGGTCGACATCATCAGGTCCTTCATCCAGACGAAGTTGTATTGGGCGATCCAGAACCCGTTGACCTGATACGTGACTTCGATCGATTCGATCCGCGACCGCAACAGGTAGCCGCCGGCGTTATAGGCGGCGCCCGCGTGGTAGACCCAGCCGCCGGTTCTCACGCCGGCATCCGAGTTGACCGAGAAGTCCTGCAGGGTGAGATCCGTGGTCGTGGTGTTGGAGAAGAACAGGTCGTGGGTGGCATGGGTGACCTTGAGGACGGTTGCCCCGATCCCCGAGCCCAGGATGCGGATGCCGGAGGTGCCCGAGAGGTCGTGACTGCCGGTGGTGTTGTAGATGCCTGCCGGGAAGAAGACCGTGCCGCGGCCGGCGGTGCGAGCGGCGGCAAGGGCGGAGTTGATCGCTGCTGTGTCATCGGCAATACCGTTGCCGGCAGCACCGTAGGTCTTGACGTTGAAGTATTCTAGGTCCACCGCCGTCAGGGTCGTCACGCCGGAAACTGCGATCAGCGCCAGCATCAGCGCTATAGCGCGTACAGATGATCTCTTTATCATTGTGAATTCTCCCTTTGATTGGCGTATAGACTATCATTGATGTAGCCTGGGCGTCTACATTGTGGCTACCATCACATATCTGGCTTGGCGCGCGCCGGGCCAGCCGGCACCTCGGGACAACCCGAGCTCGCCTTGTGTCCTGCCGAGCCAACCCCCCTGCCCACCGGCGGCCCCGAGGCATGAACCTCGGCGGAGCGGCATGGCCAATTGACCGCGCGGGACACTACACTCAGCGGATGGGAGGCAGGGACTGCGGGACCTAGGCCGGCAAGGGACCATGCGCGCGCGGTACTTCGGGCAGCCGGACTTCGCCCACGGCGAGCTGGCGCCGGTCTCGCCGATCGGCGTGGTGCTCGCCAACCTGGGCACCCCGGACGCCCCGGACGCCCGCGCGCTGCGGCGCTACCTGCGCGAGTTCCTCCTCGATCCCAGGGTGATCGAGCTGCCGCGGCCACTCTGGTGGCTGCTGCTGCACCTGTTCGTGCTGCCCTTCCGGCCGCGCAAGTCGGCGGCGCTCTATCGCAAGGTGTGGACGCCCGAGGGGTCGCCGCTGCTGGTGATCGCCCGCCGGCAGGCGGCGGGGGTGGCCGCCCTGCTGGCGGGCGAGGTGGCGGCGCCGCTGCACGTGCGCGTCGCCATGCGCTACGGCAACCCGTCGGTGCGCGCGGCGCTGCGCGAGCTGGCCGGGCTCGGCTGCCGGCGGCTCCTGGCGCTGCCGCTCTACCCGCAGTACGCGGCGGTCACCACCGGCTCGACCTTCGACGCCATCGGGGCCGAGCTCGCCGGCTGGCGCTGGGTGCCCGAGCTGCGGCTGGTCCACTCCTACCACGACGAGCCGGCCTACATCGACGCGCTCGCCGCCACCGTGCGCGAGGCATGGGCGGTGGCGGCGCCCGCGGAGAAGCTGCTGTTCTCCTTCCACGGCATCCCCAGGCGCTACTTCCTGGCCGGCGACCCGTACTTCTGCCACTGCCAGAAGACCGCGCGCCTGGTCGCCGAGCGGCTGCAGCTGCCGCGCGAGCGGTACGAGGTCAGCTTCCAGTCGCTGTTCGGGCGCGAGGAGTGGCTGCGCCCCTACACCGACCAGACGATGCGCGCCCTGGCGGCGGCCGGCGTGCGCAGCCTCGACGTGATCTGCCCCGGCTTCTCGGCCGACTGCCTGGAGACGCTCGACGAGATCGACGGCCTGAACCGCGAGATCTTCCGGGAGGCCGGCGGCGAGCGCTACCGTTACATCCCGGCGCTGAACGACCGGCCCGACCACCTCCGCCTGCTGGCCGGCCTGGTGCGGCGCAACCTGGCCGGGTGGATCGAGCCCGCCGAGGGCCTCGAGCGTCGCGCCCGCGAGGCTGCCGAAGGACGCCTTCGGGCCTCGGCGATGATGGCGGGCGCGTCGGCCGCGCCGGCCGCGCCGACCGCTCCGACCGCTCCGGGCACACTTACCTGACCTGCGATCGAAAGGAGACGTCCAATGCCGCAGCAATCGACCTCCCAGCGAGCCCTGTCACCGACCCTGAGGAGACGCGCCCGGGCGCTGGCGCTGGCCGGCGCCGCCACGGCAGCGGTGGCCGTCGCCGGCGCCCTCGACCTCGCGGGCCGCGCCGCGCTGGCCCAGGCTCCCGTGCAGCTGCCGCGGCCGAGCCCCAATGCCAGCGTGTCGCAGTGGATCGGCGTCACCGAGGTGACCGTCCACTACAGCCGGCCGGGCGTCAAGGGACGCGTCATCTGGGGCAAGCTCGTGCCCTACGGCGAGGTCTGGCGGACCGGCGCCAACGAGAACACGACCATCCGCTTCAGCACGCCGGTGCGCATCGACGGCAAGGAGCTGCCGGCCGGCCTCTATGGCCTGCAGACCATCCCCGGCGCCGACGACTGGGTGGTCATCCTGAGCAAGGACGCCGAGGAGTGGGGCGCCTTCTCCTACAAGCAGGAGCACGACGCCCTGCGCTTCCACGTCAAGCCGGCCGCGGCGGAACCTCAGGAGTGGATGGGCTTCGCCTTCAGGGACCTCTCCGACACCTCGGCGGTGCTGGCGCTGCGCTGGGAGAAGCTCGAGGTGGCATGGAAGATCGAGGCCGACACGCCGCGCCTGGTGGTGGCGGCGGCGCAGTCGCAACAGCGCTGGCAGGACGCGGCCGCCGCCTGGTGCGTCCAGACCGGCACCTGCCTGAAGGAGGCCGCCCGCTGGCTCGACGCCTCCATCGCCGTCGAGCCCACCTTCTCGAACCAGCGCGCCAAGGCCAGGCTGCTCGCCCGCCAGAGCGACTGGAAGGGCGCCGTGCAGTACGGCGAGCGCGCCCTGGCCGCCGCGCACGCCGCCAAGCAGCCGCCGCCCCCGGCCCAGGTCTCCGACCTCGAGGCCCAGCTCGCTGAATGGAAGCGCAAGGCATAGAGCCAAAGAGAGGCAAGAGATAACGCTTGACAAGTCATCATTTGCTGGCAGACTTGCACCAACTGCTAGGGGAGGCGTAGTGGCCGCGGCGCACTAGCCTGAGGTAGGGAGGGGGCGTATCATCCGCAGGGGGACGGACGATTACGCGTTGGCAGCCACCCAATAACTTGTGGGTCAAGGAGTCGGGCACCACTACATCTTGTGCTATGCTGGAGGCGATGAGGAGGTGAGACCTGCATGAACAAGCTGACGTTCTACCGTGGCCTGCTCTACGCTCTCCGCCAGCAGCGTGGGAGCTTCGTCGCCGAAGGTGAGCGCTTTCATCGCGCCTTTGCGTCGACCGTGGAATGCGCGCAGCGGAGCCATCCACCCGATGCGATCCCACCTGCGATTCACCTCGATCCCCTGTTCGGGATGTATCGCGAGGCCAATGAGATGCTGCTAGAGGGCGAGCAAGACCTCCTGCTCTCGCTCCTCAATCCCCGGCACCGGCAGGCCCAATTCAGGATCGATACGGACGATGCAAAGCGGGAGCTCGAGGAACTGCCACACCCGGACTGGTTCCTGAGCCTCGGCAAACACTTCGATGCAATGCTCATTGCCACCGGCTGAGCATTCTCTAACACTCGCGGAAGTCGCATCGATCCTGGAGGCCAGGTGCGCCCAGTGGCTTGCGCCCCAGCGCGAGCGTTTGCGCACTCGAACCGGCCGAGCCCGCCCGAAGGTATTCAACGATCCGGTCTGGGGCTCTATCCGGCTGTACTCGTGGGAGGTCGCCTTCCTCGACTCTCTCTTGCTGCAGCGCTTGCGCTTCCTCAAGCAACTCGGCGTAGTTCACTGGGTCTTCCCAGGCGCGGGCCACAGTCGATTCGAGCACACGCTCGGCGTAGTCCATCAGATGCAGGCGCTGCTCGATGGACTCGAGAGAAACTCCGGCTTGGCCGGGGAGCGGGTGGTCGACGACGTGACTGTGAAGCTGCTGCGCCTGGCAGCACTGGTTCACGATACCGGGCACTGCGTGATGAGCCACGTCTCGGAACCCACCTTGAAGGGGCTGCCCGGTATCGCCGAACTGATTGCCTGGACAGCGCATCGCTACCAGACCCGTAAGCCGCCGTCGGCAAGTGAGGCGATCGCCGCTGCCTTCGTCACCTCTCCGGGCTTCAAGGAATTTCTGGCCTTGCGAGAGGTTGGAGCTGACTTCATCGACGACGTCGATAAGGCGACCGACCGTATCGCAGGCTTCTTGCTCGGAGGCTTGAACGAACCAGGATCGGAGTTTCTGTCGCTCTTGATGAGCGGCGCGTTCGACGCCGACAAGCTCGACTACATGCCGCGTGACTGTCTCATGGCAGGAGTGCCATGCGCGCTTGACGTACCACGAGTCATCGAGAAGGTGCATTGCTTCGATGTTGATGCCGAGAGGCTTCCACAAAGTTTCCAGGCCTTGGTGCGCCGCTCCGGGACCAGTGGCAAGGTCCGGGTGCTTACTCTTGCGTCATCTGCGACGAGGACTCTGCATGAAGTGGCGATGACCCGGAACATCCTTTTCCAGAAAGTCTACTATCACCCAACGGTGCGAGCTCTCGAGGTAATGGTACGCCGGCTGCTTGACGAGCTTCTGCGGCAAGGGAAGCTGCCGAGTATCGACGACTGGTTGCAGCTCTCGGACGATGACCTTCTGCGACTTGAGAGCCGGTGGTCGCGTGATCTTCGCGCGCGCCGCCTCCTCAAGCGGGCCTTCACCGTGTCGCCACCCATGGCGCAAGTTGCAGAAGGGAGCGAGTCGGTGGCGGCTCATCAGCGGAACAAGGATGCAGAGGTGAGCTGGCGTCGGCTGCGCAGTGACTGGATGGAAGGTAGGGTGCGCGCCCGCGTCATCCATGTCGCCACTGAGATCGCGAGCAAGCTCGGCTTGCCAGATCCAATCGCCGAACAAGAACCGGAAGTCGATCTACCGGACATGACCAGGATTGGCCTTGACCAATGGGCATTCGTCGGAGGCGGACCAGAAGAGTTCCGCAGTGCCGACGCGACGGTGAGCGGCGAACGGCCCGAAACGGCCAAGCGGCTCGCGCAGCACCAGGGATATGTTTTCGCATCTGAAGCGGCCATCTTGCCGGTGTTCTTAGCCGCACGATGGGTGTTGGCCACCGAGTACCGGCAGGAGCGCGAATCGCTATCCTATGCCGGTACTCGCTTGGACCCCGAAGAGATCATCGCGGCCGATACACGCCTGAAGGAAGCCGGCGTCTATCAAGAAGTTCAGTTCCCGGGCGTTTCGCAGGCGCATGTTCGATCGCACCGCGAGCGGGCGCTGGACATTTTCTTGAAGACGGCTTGGCCCCGTATCGAGAATCTGAGCGTGAAGTTCGGCCCCTTCCAATCTAGGGGCTCGAGCCCGATCTCGCCGGCATTAATTGCGACATTCTTGCGCCAGTTCGGCTCCGAGGATCTCGCACGGCCTGCCCTTCGCTTGCTCGAAGCGGTGGAACTCAAGGACCGTAGTTTCTTTCGTGCCTCTCTGCAGAATGTCATCGAGTCGGCGCTTGTCAGCGGCGATGTCGATGTCGTCTGTCCGCTGGGAGCTACCGGCGACAGTAGCGCTTTGTTATCATATCTGATGAATGATCTGCCCGTCGGCCTCCGGCGCCCAGTTGACCAACTCGAACTCGCCCTGGACCGCGCGCCGCGGCGAATCCTCGCGTGGGACGACTTCTGTAGCGCCGGAGGACATTGCAGAACGGTGCTCGCGCAGTGGCTTGGCTTCGGAGATGCGCCTCTATCCGAAGACCTCGTGCGGCCCCTAGATCACAAACGACGCGAAGCCTTCCTGGCAGCGCGAGTGGACCTCCAGTTCGCCATGGCCCAGCAAGAAGGCCTCGGCGCTGTTACGCGATATCTTGCAGAGCACGCCCTGGGCAATATTGAAATCGGCCCCTCATACGACCTCTTGAAGGACGATCAAGGGGCCTTTGAGCGCCCTGGTCTCTTCCGTAGCGCCGAAGAAAAAAACGAGCTCAAGGCGTTTATGCAGGGGAAGATGCGCTCCATCCTCGCAGAGAAGATGCAGCGCGTTTCCGAACCGTGGACACTGGAGAAACTGGAGCGTCGGCTGCTCGGATATGGCAATCTCGCGCACCTGTTGGTGTTCTTCTACAACGTGCCCACCGTGACGCTAACGGCGCTTTGGGCGGAAGGTGAGGAGCCAACCCAGTGGCGCCCTTTGTTCCCTCGCCGCGGTAAGGCAGCGGCTGAGCTGATAGCGGTCAGCCCAACCTAAGTGGTCAAGGCACAAACTCGTTAACCTGCGGCGCTGGGCAATCCGCGTTCCCGGCAAGGCGCGGCGAGGCAGGCGTATTGGGAATACGCTGAGGAGGCGCATGCCGCCGGTGACACGGAGGGCCGGCGCTCTGCGGGATCTCTGTCCTAGACCACTAAGTCTCTCTGTCGGCGACGCGGTCGAGGCGGGTGCAGCGCAAGGACTGCCAGCTCATCGCTGCGTGGGCGCCGACGAGCATTGCGACGGCATTGTTATCGGCGTCGGCGCTGGCCACCATTTTCAGGGTCGGCGTCCCAGGCTGTCCGAGCGGCGGCACCTGAGATACATAGGGGAGGGGTGTGTACTCGCGCGCCCGCCGCCCGAGGCCGAAACCACGCGAAGATACCGATGACCACGGAGACCCAGGCAGGCGCGCCGGGGCGGACCGGCTCGCCGTGACGCCGCCGATCCCGACACCCTCGCCGGCGGCCGCGGCCACTCAACGCGAGATGCTGGCCCGCCTCGACGAGGCGCCGCGGCGGACCTGGATCGAGTCGTACCTGCTGGATCGCGCCGCCGCGGTGATGGAGATGGCCGCGTCGCGGCTCGATGCCGCGACCCCGCTCAGCGCCGTCGGGCTGGATTCCCTCTACGCGGTCCAGCTCGCCCACGAGGTCGAGATCGGCCTGGGCGTCGAGCTGCCGATCGCCACCCTGCTCGAAGGCCCCACCATCGCCGAGCTCGCGGCCGAACTCGCGGAGAAGCTGGCCGTGGTGACGGCGCCGGAGCCGCCGCCGGCGACGGCGACGACGACGCCAGATGCGGCCTCGCTGGAGTCGGCGGCGCCGCCCGCGGCCGGCCCCGCCGATGTTCCGCTCACCTTCGGTCAGCGGGCGCTCTACTTCCTGGATCGCCTGGCGCCGCGGAGCGGCGCCTACGTCATCGCCGGCGCCGCCCGGGTCCGCGGCGGCGGCCTCGACCTCGCGGCGCTGCGCCGGGCGCTCGACGCGCTGGCCGAGCGCCATCCGGCGCTGCGCACGACCTTTGCCGAGCGTGCCGGCGCGCCGGTGGCGTCCGTCCATGGCGCGGGGGCCCTGGCGCCGGCGCTGGCGGCCGCCGAGCTGGCACCTGGCGGCTCGCCCGCCGGGGAGCCGGGTCGTGGCGGGTCGCCGACCGCCGAGCCGGGTCGTGGCGGCTCGCCCACTCGGGAGCCGGGCAGTGGCAAGTCGGCCGCCGGCGAGCCACGCCCGAGCGATCCGCCCGCCGAGGAGGCGCTGCTCGCCGCCGCCTGGGGCCCCTTCGACCTCGCGCGCGGTCCGCTGCTGCGGATGGCCGTGCTGGCCGATCCCGGACCGCCATCCCCGGGCGAACCCGAGGCCGCCGCGCCGCCCCGCATCGCGGGCGATCCCGTCGTGGTGCTCGCCATCCATCACCTGGTGGCGGACTTCTGGTCGATCGAGGTGCTGCTCGGCGAGCTGGCGGCGCTCTACCGGCCCGCCGAAGCGGCGGCATCGGCAGAGCCCCCGGCCGCGCGGCCATTGCCGCCGGCCTGGGCGGACCACGCCCGCCGCGAGGCGGCGATGCTGGCGGGCCCGCGCGGCGAGCAGCTTTGGGACTTCTGGCGGCGGGAGCTGGCGGGCCCGCTGCCGCAGCTCGAGCTGACCACCGACCGGCCGCGACCGCGCCGGCAAACCTTCGCCGGGGCCGCCTGGCCGCTGCGCCTCCCGCCCGCGACCACCCAGGCGCTGTGGCAGCTCGCGGCCGAGCGCCGAGCGACGCCGTTCATGGCCCTGCTCGCGCTGTTCCAGGCCTTGCTGGCGCGGCTCTCCGGGCAGCACGAGGTGATCGTCGGAGCGCCGGTGGCGGGCCGCGAGTCCGCCGACCTGGCCGGCGCCGTCGGCTACTTCGTCAACCCGGTGGCCCTGCGCGCCGACCTCGCGCCGGACCCGGGCCCGGCGGAGCTGCTGGCCGCCACCCGCCGCCGCGTGCTGGCTGCCTTCCGCCACCAGGAATACCCGTTCCCGCTGCTCGCCGAGCGCCTGCAGCCGCGGCGCGACCCCGGCCGCTCGTCGCTCTTTCAGGCCAGCTTCGTGATGCACAAGGCGCGGCGCCCGGAGCGCCAGGGCCTGGGCGCCTTCGCGCTCGGGCTGCCCGGGAGCCGCCTGCGCCTCGCCGGCCTGGACCTCGAGTCGGTGACGCTGCCGCGGCGCGCCGCGCAGTTCGAGCTCACCTTGGAGGCTGCGGACGCCGGCGACGAGGTCGCGGCTCTGCTGGTCTACAACTCCGACCTCTTCGACGCGGCCACCGCCGCCCGCTGGAGCGGCCACCTCGCGGCGCTTGCCGCGGCGGCCGTGGCGACGCCGGCGCTGCCGGTCTCCGAGCTATCCCTGATGGAAGCCGCCGAGCGCGACCAGCTGCAGGGCTGGAATGCCACGCGCCGCGGCTTCGCGGCCGGCGGCCGCGACCTCGCCGCGCTGTCGCTCGACCAGCTGGTGGCGGCGCAGGCGGCGCTCACCCCCGGAGCCGTCGCCGTCGAGCTGGATGGCGAGACCCTGACCTATGGCGAGCTCGCCGCCGCAGCCGAGCGCCTGGCGGAGGCGCTCGCCACGCTGGGAGCGGGGCCGGAGACCATCGTCGGCCTCGTCGCCGATCGGTCGCTCGCCATGGTCGTGGGGCTGCTCGGCATCCTCGCGGCCGGTGCTGCCTACCTGCCGATCGACCCTTCCTACCCGCGCGAGCGCATCGCCTACATGGTCGCCGACGCCGCGCCGCGGGTGCTGCTGTACGAGCGGCGGGCGGCGGCAGCGCTGCCGCTCGACGGCCCGCCGCGCCTGCTGCTCGACGGTTTCGCCTCGCCGGCGGGGGCGCGGGCGGGGGAGGAGGCTGGCGAGCCGGCGGCGCCGCCACCGACGGCCGGACGGGAAGCAGCGGCGATCGCCGGGACCGGCGGCGCGGCGGCCTCGCGCCGGGCGCCGCTCGACCTGGGACCGGACCGCCTCGCCTACGTGCTCTACACCTCCGGGTCCACCGGCAAGCCCAAGGCCGCGATGAACAGCCACCGGGGCATCGTCAACCGTCTCCTCTGGTTCCAGGAGATCGAGCCGCTGATGCCGGAGGACCGGGTGCTGCAGAAGACGCCGCTCAACTTCGACGTCTCGCTGTGGGAGCTGTTCTGGCCGCTGGTCACCGGCGCCCGCCTGGTGCTCGCCCGCCCCGGCGGCCACCAGGACGCCGGCTACCTGGTGCGGACGCTCGACGAGCGCGGCATCACCACCGCCCATTTCGTGCCGTCGATGCTGCAGATCTTCCTGGAGGCCCCCGACCTCGGGCGCTGCGCCTCGCTCAGGCGCGTGCTGGCGAGCGGCGAGGCGCTCGGCTTCGAGGTGCAGGAGCGCTTCTTCGCCCGCCTGCCCGGGGTGCCGCTGCACAACCTCTATGGCCCCACCGAGACGGCCGTCGAGGTGACCCACTGGCAGTGCCGCCCCGGCCAGGGCCGGCGCGGCGTGCCGATCGGCTACCCCATCGCCAACGTCCGCATCCACCTGCTGGACCGCCATCTCCGGCCGGTGCCGGTCGGCGTCGTCGGGCAGCTGGCCATCGGCGGCATCGCGGTCGGCCGCGGCTACCTTGGCCGCCCCGACCTGACTGCCGAGCGCTTCGTCCCGGATCCGTTCTGCGCCCCCGCCGGCGAGGCCGCCCGGGCGGACGGCGAGCCGGGCGGCCGCCTCTACCTCGCCGGCGACCTGGCCCGCTACCGGCCGGACGGCGCCATCGAGTTCCTCGGCCGCATCGACGGCCAGGTGAAGGTGCGCGGCGTGCGCATCGAGCTCGGCGAGATCGAGTCCGTCCTCGCCTCCCATCCGGCGGTGATCGCGGCCGCGGTCGCCGTGCGCGGCGAGGGGGGCGACCAGCGCCTGGTCGCCTACGTCGTGCCGCGCGGCGCCTCCCCGTCCGCCTGGCCCGCGGCGCGCGACCTCGAGGAGCACCTCCGCCGCGAGCTGCCGGCCGTCATGGTGCCCGGGGCCTTCGTGACCCTCGCCGCCCTGCCGCTCAACCCGAGCGGCAAGGTGGACCGCCGCGCCCTGCCCGCACCGCCGGGGCTCGCCGTGTCGCCGTCCGCCGCCGAATCGGTGCCGCCCGGCACCGAGGTCGAGGAGGCGCTGGCGGCGATCTGGCGCGACGTCCTGCACGTCGAGAACGTGGGCATCTACGACGACTTTTTCGCCCTCGGCGGCCATTCCCTCAACGCCAACCAGGTGCTGGCGCGGGTGCGCGAGCTTTTCGAGGTCGAGCTGGCGGTGCCCGCCCTCTTCGAGTCGCCCACCATCGCCGGCCTCGCCCAGGCCATCGCCAAGGAGCTGATGGCCGCCACCGACGCCGACACCCTCGCCGAGGTGATGAGCCAGCTCGACCACCCCTGAAGGATGACCAGGCTGCCGATGGCCGTCCGAGCGTCGGCGGTCGAGTATCGGGGGTGCTCCAGATCCCCTAACCCCTAAGGCCCCAAGCGCGATGCTTGGGAAAGGTTGAATCGATGAGAGCGGAGCCGCGAGACTTGCCGATCCATGGTGAGCCGCTCGTCTGCGTGCGGGTCTTGCGGGCCAAGGCAGTACGCGGCCGACTGCGCAGGAGTGGCCGATGGGCCTGCCTTCAGTTCCAGGCGGAGTTCGCGAGCAGCGCGCCCCAATTAACGGTTGCCGAGAGAACGTTATTCGGTGAACCCGGGAAGTCGTCAAAAAGAAGCGCACCGAGCGCGAAGAACTGCTGCCCCTGGTGACCATGCCCCGCGAAAAGGGGCGGCAGGATGAACATGGGTGTGCCGTTACCCTTCGGATCGGAGCAACCAGGAGCCGGTCCATTGGGGCACGGCGGCAGCACCGACACCTCACCCGTGGTCAGCGTGCCATTCTGATCCCAATTCATCTTGAACTCCCAGGCGACCTTGCTGAGGACGCCATAGGAACAAGTGCCGTTGTCGCAGGCGACCGCGTAGAGGTAGACGTTGGCACGATAGGTCTGTGGGTCCGCTCCGCGGAAGAGCGTGATGTTATAGGCCGAGCCGTCGGGATTGCAGAAGGGCGGCGTGCCCGGGAGCGCTACGCACTGCGACACCCGCACCGTGCGCGAGAGCATGGCGAAGATGCGCTGGTCGAAGTCGGTGAGGGCGTTTTCACAGGAAGAGATGAGGCTGTCCTGCGTGATCCCGCGGCCGGCCGCGTCCGCGTGCGACGCGGGCTCTGCGGTGCCGCTTGCTGCCGCGAGGTTATTCACGAGCAGCGGTATGGTGGGCAGGAAGGGGTCCTGCGCGTTCGGCTCCAAGGCGACGTTCACGGTGAGGTAGGCGGGTGCGGAGGCGGTGGGCGCCACAAGGTTTGAGTCCTGCTCGCGCCGCACGAGACTCCCCTGCGGCAGGAGGGGGCGACCAGGATTCAGCGTATCGGTCGGCGGGTGGAGCGTGAGGTCGAAGGTAAGCTGCGTTTCTGCGCGCA
>Ga0307479_10003949_pt1 | contig 13550 bp, 12 predicted proteins | sample atmos_gasesECM4C_FD_203743 | JGI IMG/M metagenome (GOLD analysis project Ga0307479, IMG submission 203743) | Hardwood forest soil microbial communities from Morgan-Monroe State Forest, Indiana, United States - atmos_gasesECM4C_515 | ecosystem: Environmental > Terrestrial > Soil > Temperate...
CCGCCTGCTGAATCGCAGCAGCCGCAGCTTGAGCCTTACCGAGTCCGGAAAGCTGTTTCTCGAGCGCTGTAAGGGGATTCTTGAAGATCTGGAAGAGGCGGAATTGGTGGTCGGGTCCGTCAGCGGCGTGCCTCGTGGCACGCTGCGGGTGACCGCACCGTCCTGGGCCGCGAGTCGGCCAATGGTGGATATGGTCGCTGCCTACCGCCAACGCTACCCGGAGGTCGTAGTAAGTTATTCGTTCGAAGATCGGTTCGTGGATCTCATCGAGGAGGGCTACGATCTGGCGATACGCGCCACGACAGACCAACCTCCGGCCGGGCTGATTGCTCTTCCCCTGCGACCGATGCCGTTCGTGATTGCGGCCTCCAAGGAATATCTGCAGCGTTGCGGTGCCCCGCAATCTCCCGGGGATCTCGCCCAACACGACTGCATAATGGTTGGCAATGGGCAGTCTTGGCACCTTACAGGCGCAAACGGCAACATCGAGATTCCGGCACGGGTGGTGCTTCGCTTCGGGTCCATGAGTGTCGCGGTCGCGCACGCCGTCTGCGCTGGTATCGGTCTCGCCTCATTGCCGCGCATGATGTTTGAAGACCCCATGTTCAAAGACGCGCTCTGCCCCGTCCTCGTGAAGCATCCGCTCAGGCACCCCCATCTGTACGCACTCTACGTCAGTCGTAAACACCTGCCGCTCAAGATACGCACCTTCCTCGACCATTTGATTGAAAGAACGCGCATTCCGCGGCCGTGGGAGGATCCTGTCACCATCGAGGAGAAACGCACAGTCAACAGCGCAACAACACCGGTTGTGCGACTCGTGCCCGGTAAATAGTCTCCCGTTCCAGCATCCAGGCAGCCCGCGCCGGGCAAGCCTGCATTTTGAAGGCTTCCTCAACACCTTCGATGTCGGTCCAGGCACAGAATCGCTCGATGTCGATATTTACCGGAACCGACGCGGCCCAGGCATTTGACACCGGACGGACTACGCATTGTCCAACTCAGAAAGCCTTTCAGCGATGCGGTGTTGCGCGAAGGGAATTTGTCCAACAATACTGATGACCGCGTTGCGCAGTCTGTCCAAGATGAGCGAGGAAATACCGAGTCGCTTCAACTCCGCGCCAAGAGCAAGACCTGTCGGGCCCGCCCCCGCGATCACAATCGTATGCTCTGCTTCATTCATAATCGGCAAGCGTCTGCGACTTTTGAATCGCCGCGTTTGCCTGCCCATGAGACTCGCCCCCGCCCCGCGAATTGGGGCGCTCGTGTAGCCACGCTCGCACCTACCTTCGATCCCGGTCTCTTGGCGACGGTGTCAACGGTCAACGCGCGAGGCCGCTCGGATGCGATCAAAGCCCCCGAAAGCGGAAGCCCCGCCGCTGAAAACGAAAGCCGCGGAACAGCCCGTGGTATACGACAAGGAACACGGCGGCGCCGATAGTCGCGACCACCATGCTGTAGAGATTGAGTCCGGTCACACCCCTCATTCCTAAAGTGTGGAAGAGCCAGCCACCGACAACTGCTCCGCCGATCCCAAGAAGAACGTCCAAGACGACGCCCTCTCCGGTCCGATTGACGATTTTGCTGGCAACGAAGCCTGCAATTAGGCCAAGGATGATCCACGCAATAATTGACATGAGACTCTCCGACGGCAAAGCCGACTTACTGAGGAGCCCTGCATGCGCGTCGCTGGCTTCGCTTTGAAGCGGCATGCGATCAGGTGCGTGCAACGATATACGTGCACAGGGTTGGAATCGGTGCGTTGCCGCACACACCGAGACCGTTCGCCTCTACAGACATTTCTGAGCAACCCGTTCCGACGCGAGTCGCGTTCGCTCTGATCAGCCGCCTGGTCTCGATCCACCACGAGGCAGGCTAGGGCGTTGATGTCTCTGGCGAGACGAAGTGCAGCGCAGCCGACCGACACGCGGCGAGGCCCTGTGTTGAGTTGACGTGCCGACCCGGTGGACCAGCGGATAACGACGGGTGATGCCAGGAGCACCCGCAGTGCATCGCGCAGGGCAGCTCGCGTTTGTCCGGTGCATGCGTTGACGGCTGTCTTGTGCACCGCAGTTATCCTCGACGCTGCGATGGACGCCTCGACTACTGCACAGATGAAGGTGTCCGCACTGCTTGACCCAGAGTTGATTCCGCCGAGAGGCGCTGCCATAGTCCCTCCCGGCTAGCGAGCGAGCATCCATCTTCCGACGGGCGCGTTCGAGTTGACAGCGCCATTATGTTGTGTCCGTCGAAAAAACTTTGGCGCGGGTGAGATCATCGGGTTCAAGGTCGCAGCCGAGCCTCTGTCGTCAAATGGCGTCAGGGAGAAATCCGCTCAACGGACAAGGAATGATGCGAGCGAATTACCTGATTCATTCATTCTCGGTCGCGCTGCTTTCGATCACAATCGCGTCCGCTGCGGCTCCACCCGGCTCGACCGCGCTTGAGAGCGAGCCCCTCCCGGCCCCTTCACTTTATCTCGTCCAGGCTGCAACGCTGAGCGCCTCCGAACAGAGTTTGGAACGTGTCCACGCGAAGGTGGATCGGGAATTCGAGATCATTCACGCGGTGTCCGCGTATCTCACCGCGGAGCAGGCCGACCGGTTGCGCAGTACGGCTGGCGTACACGTCTTTCGGGATCGGATGCTGTCCAGCCGATCCCTGCTCGACTCCGTAGTAACCTCGGTCACGTCCACTGTTGGTGCCGTCGCCGCTCCGGTCGTCACGACCGCAACACCGATCGTTACTCCCGTCGCTCAGGTCGCCGCACCCGTAACCAATCCGGTTCTTACGCTGGTGACGCCAGTCGCATCGCCTGTCGTCACACCGGTGACAGCTCCTATCGTCACGTCTGTCAGCGCCAACACGACGCTCCAGGATGGCACCGGCGTCGGCTCTCCGAGCCTGCTTTACGAGACTGCCTACCCGCAGCGGGTAGGTGCGGATTCACTGCAGCGCAGCGGAATCACGGGCGCAGGCGTGACTATCGCAGTGTTGGACTCGGGGCTATGGCAGGATCCCAGCCAGAATTTCGGATCCCGGGTCCTGGCGAGCATCGATGTCGTCAACGGCGGCTCGGGCGCCGTCCAGGGCGATCCCTATGGGCATGGAACACATGTGACATCCATAGCGGCGGGAGGCGCGCAAAACGTTTCACTCAGCTACTCCGGCATAGCGCCGCAGGCCAACCTCGTGATCGTTCGCGCCTTCGACGGCACTGGCGGCGGCCGCTACACGGATGTCATAGCCGGGCTGAATTGGATCGTTGCGAATCGCGCGAGATACAACATCCGCGTCTTGAACCTGTCATTTGGTGCACAGCCCCAGTCCTACTATTGGGACGATCCGGTCAATCAGGCCGTCATGGCCGCGTGGCAGGCGGGTATCGTCGTCGTAGCCGCGGCGGGTAACGAAGGCCCGAGCGCGATGACTATCGATGTTCCGGGCAATGTGCCCTACGTCATTACCGCTGGCGCCCTGACGGACAACTACACCCCCTACGACCCTACCGACGACCGGCTGGCCTCATTCTCCTCGGCGGGTCCGACATTCGAGGGTTTTGTGAAACCCGAGCTGATCGCGCCGGGTGGTCACATGGCGGCATCGATGCCCAGCGACAGCTACCTGGCCAACATCGATCCCGGCTCGATGAGCCCGGGCGAACAGATGTTCACGATGTCGGGGACGTCGCAGGCGGCGGCCGTCACCTCGGGCGTCGTTGCACTCATGCTGCAGAGCAATCCAAGCCTCACCCCGGATGCTGTCAAGTGCCGTCTGTTGGCATCGACCCGCCCGGCTGTGACTTCGGGCGGAAGTCTGGCTTACAGCGTTTTCCAACAAGGTGCGGGTCTCATCAATGCGCCTGCAGCGGTGAACAGCTCCGCTACGGGCTGCGCGAACCAGGGGCTCGACATCAACGCCGATCTGGCCGGTACACGGCACTTCGGCGGCCCAGCCAATCAGGACGCGAACGGCAACTACTACATCATGGACCTCGCGGGCGGCTCGACCTCGGCAAGTCCGCTCGCAGGGGATGGCTATACGTGGTCCCAAGGGTATGCCTGGGGTCAGGGCTATACGTGGTCTGATGGCTATACCTGGTCTCAGGGTTACACCTGGGCGAAGGGCTACCCCTGGACGGGGGGATCTACCTGGACGCAGGGCTATACGTGGGCCAAATGTTACACGTGGGCCAAGAATCTGCCGTGGTGGACCGACTCCCAGGGGGCAGCGGGAACGTCACCGGCTTCCATCGTGTCCTGGGTTCCAAACCAATAGTGACAGCCTGCCGTGCCCACCTGAGTGCCGCGCTCCTGTGGTGGCTGGGATTCGTCGCGCCCACCGCGGCCTCTGAATCGTTTCCGCTCGTCCTCGAGCACCTAACCACCGCGGACGGCCTGCCACAGGGCACCGTTTACGCGACTCTGCAGGACTCGCAGGGATTCGTGTGGCTCGCGACCGAAGACGGTCTCGTCCGCTACGACGGTCACGAGTTGGTCCGCTATGCCCGTTTGCCAACCAGCCGCGGCGGCTTGTCCGGCAACTACATCTTCCAGATGATCGAAGATGCGCACCGTGATCTGTGGATCGCGGTCAAGGACGGCGGGGTCGCGCTTTGGCACCGGGATACCGACAGCTTCACCGTCATTCGGCACAGCGATACCGATCCAAAGTCCCTGGCGAGCGATGCAGTCCGGGCCCTGGTGTTGGATGCGCGTGGCCGGGTGTGGATCGGAACCAGCGATGCGGGAATCGACATCCTGGAGCCTGCGACCGGCAGGATTGAACATCTGCGGCACGATGCCAACAATCCGGACACCCTGGTCAGCGACCGGATCCAGACCCTGACATTCGATCGCTCCGGAACCCTCTGGGCGGGCACCGAGCAGGGGCTCGACCGGTGGCCCCGCGTCGCGCCGCCGGCGCTTCCCGGGATTCCCTCCGCTGCGCTCCGGTCGCAGCCGCAACAGCGGGCATTCACACATATCCGCCACGAGAAAGGCGATTCCGGCTCTCTGAGCAGCAACGATGTTTCACGGGTCATCGAGGATCGAGACGGCTTTGTGTGGGTGGGCACCTTCGATGGCGGGCTCAATCGTCTGGACCGGAACGGCCGGGTTGTGGAGAGCTTTCATCACAACCCGCATGATCCGGACTCGCTGGCCGATGACGATGTGCGGGCCGTGCTCGAGGACCCGTCAGGTCGTCTTTGGGTAGGGACTGCGGGCGGGCTGGATTTGTTGGACCGCCCTTCGGGTCGGTTCAGTCACCATCGCGACACCGCCGACGCGGAATCACTGCGCGACTCGTTCATCATGTCTCTCTACACCGATGCCACGGGTTTGATGTGGATAGGCACGCGCGCGGGCGGAGTCAGCCGATGGAATCCCCGCAGTTGGGAGCTCGGCGGCTATCGGCCCGACTGGCTGCGGAACAGGCAGGTCACCGCATTTGCCGACGGGCCCGGCAACAAGGTCTGGGTTGGAACACTGGGCGGCGGTTTACTCCTGTTCGATCCGGATACCGGCGCGGCGGTGTCGGTGGACACCCTGACGCGGCACTCCAACTCCGTAGGTGATTCTCGAGTCATGTCGCTTCTCCAGGATCGCCGGGGAAACCTGTGGATCGGGACGATGGCGAATGGACTGAAGAAGCTCGGTCCGGATGGCCGGCTGCAGTCGATACCGGTCAGACCTGGGGATCCCCGCAGCCTGAGCGCAGCGGGCATCACGACAATTTTCGAGACGCGCACCGGGCAACTGTGGATCGGCACTCATGGCGGCGGTGTCAATGTTCTTGACCCGTTGACGGGTCTGGTGCGTCAGCTGCCCTTCGGCACCGGGGCGATCAGCGCTGCCAGCGTCCTTGCGATCGCCGAGGATCGAGGCGGCAACCTGTGGATCGGCACCGACGGGGGAGGGCTCGATCTGGTGCGCGCGGATGGAACGGTTGTGAAGGTGTTTCGGCACGACCCCGACAACCCCGCCACATTGTCAGCCAACATGGTCTATGCGCTGGCGATCGACGCTCAGGATCGAATCTGGGTCGGCACGGACGGTGGCGGCCTCGTGCGCGTGCTTGGTTCAGCCAGCTCGCCGGATTCGATCCGTTTCCAGACAGTGTCGCGCGAGCAGGGGCTTTCGAGCGACACGATCTATGGAGTCGTGGCCGACGCCGGCCACATCTGGCTCAGCGGGACGGCGGGGTTGATGCGCTACGAGCCCCAGGCCGGGACCCTCAAGACTTTTCACCGCGAGCACGGCCTGCAGGGCGAGGAATTCAACTCGGGGGCCTACATCCGGCTGCGCGACGGCCGCCTGTGCTTTGGCGGCCCGGGCGGATTCAATCTCTTCGATCCGTCACGTCTGACGGCGCCCGCTCGTGTGCCGCGGCTGGTTCTGACACGGGTCGAAGTCATGGGCGTGCCAGCCCGCGATCAGGCGCCGTATTGGCTTCTCGGCCGGGTGTCCCTCGGCTATCGCGACAACATCGTGTCGCTCGACTTCGGCGTGCTCGACTTCACGTCCCCGCGCCGCAATCGACTCGCTTACCGGATGGTGGGATTGACAGATCGCTGGATCGATATCGGCACTCAACACCGGATCACGTTGACCAATCTCGATGCCGGCGATCATCTCCTCGAGGTTCGAGCCGCCAACTCCGACTCAGTCTGGTCCCGGGAACCGCTGCGCCTTCGAGTGCACAAAGACACGTCGCCCTGGAAGTCCGGCTGGGCCTACGGGGCTTACGCGCTCGCGGCGCTTGGCTTGATCGCCTACCGCGCTCGCCTGCAACGGACCCGCTTCGAGCGCGTCGTCCAGGAGCAGCAGCGCCTGGAATCGGAGGTCGCCCTGCGAACCCGCGAGTTGGTTGAGACCAATCGCCAGCTCGAGAAGGCTGCGCGCGCGAAAAGCGATTTCCTCGACCGGATGAGTCATGAGCTGCGTACGCCGATGAACGGCGTCGTGGGTATCACTGAGCTGCTCGCGCGTACCCATCTTTCATCAACGCAGGCGCGCCTCACAGAGACCATCCACTCATCGGCAAAGGTCCTGCTGCAAGTCGTCAACGACCTTCTCGACCTGTCCAAGATCAACGCAGGCAAGATCGTCCTCGAAGAGCTGCCTATTGAGCCCGGACGCATACTGGAGGAATGCGCGAGTCTGTTCGCAGGCGCCGCTGAGTCCAAGGGCATCGATCTGATCACCTGTCCGCCGGCGCGTGAGCCCGGCAATCTCTATGGCGATTCCTTGCGGGTGCGGCAGATCCTGATGAATCTGGTCGGCAATGCGGTCAAGTTCACCCCGCGTGGAACGATTGTTGTCCGCGCAGACGTCGAAGCGGGCGATGCGCAGTCCGCAACTGTCCATTTCAGCGTATCTGACACGGGAATCGGGATGGATTCCGCCACGATCGCCAGGATCTTCCAACCCTTCACCCAGGCGGACGAATCGACGAGCCGGCGTTTCGGCGGCAGCGGCCTGGGGCTGGCCATCTGTCGCGAGCTTGCGGCCCTGATGACAGGCTCAATCAGTGTCGAAAGCCAGCCTCACGTCGGGTCTACATTCCGCCTCACTTTGCCGTTGAAGGTCGGAGCGGAGCAGCCATCGCGGGAGCCGGCGCCGCTGCCTTCGCGGCGCGTATGGATCATGACTCGAAGCCAGGCGCTCGCGCAATCCCTGGCGCGCCACATGTCAGCTTTCGGCCTGACACCGCTGTGTGTTGATGGCGAGGAACCGCCTCCGGTCGGCAGCCAGGACGATGTGATTGTCGTAGATGCCGACGGTGAGCTCAAACTGCTCGACACGCTAGCCCGGATCGCACCCCATGCCGCACTCGTCGTTGTTGCCTCATCGGCTGCAGTACAGGCTGAGCATCTCGAGCGTCGCGTGCGGCCCGAAGCCATCGTTCTCAAGCCGGTCCGGCGCGAGGCCCTGTATGAGGCGCTCGCGGTCGCCACCGCAGCCGTGTCCCGCTCGGCCGATGTTGCAGCCATGCTGAAAGCGGGCGCACCGAATCTCGGCGGCCATGTTCTCCTGGTCGAAGACGAGCCCGTCAATGCAGAGGTTGCTCAAGGCTATCTGGCCGTCCTCGGATGCACTTCCGTATGGGTCAACGACGGACCGGAAGCTATTGCACGCAACGCCGCGGAGCACTTCGATCTCATACTGATGGATCTGAGCATGCCGGGAATGGACGGGTTCGCGACGACGGCCCTGATTCGCCAGCAGGCTGGATCGGCCGGCCGTATCCCCATTGTCGCGCTCACGGCACACGATGCCGTCAGTTATCGCGACACATGCTTAGCGGCCGGTATGGATGAGATGCTGAGTAAACCGTGCACTCTGGAAGAGTATGAACAGGTCCTGCGCCGCTTGATTCCAGCTCAGGAGCGGGCCAGCTCCGCGAGGAGTGTTGGATGAGCTGCCTGCAGTCCTGCAAACAAATCCCGGGCTCGTGCGAGATCGCCCTCGACACAGTGCCGTTCGATCCTGCCAACTTCGCGCGCAAAAGCGACAGCACCGACACTGCCGGCAATCGATTTCAACTTGTGGCAGATGGCGGCGGCCTGCCCGGCAGCGGATATCTGCAGCGCGGTTTGCATCTGCGCCAGGGCCTGGGCAGAGCCGATCTCAAAGAGGCCGACCAGCTTCACAAAGAGATCAGCCGCTCCACGGGCCGGCATGCGCCGCAGTTCCGCGACCACTTTTCGATCGATCTGGGTGAGCGAATCATTCATGACGCGCATTTGAACCCGAGACTCACCCCGACAGGAAGGCGGCACCTGTGAAAGGTATCGTACGCTCGGGCCCCGAGGCGGTCACGACGGCCCGCGAGCCGACGACTCTGCTCAGCGGCGGGAGCAGCTCGTCTCGATAGAGATCTCCGGAGCCCTGCAGGCACCCCAGGGTCAGAAGAATGTCGCGCTGTGCCGGTTCATCCACACTGGCTGCAATCGGCATCAGAGCATATGTCTTCGCAATGGCGAGGCCCGCACGGCACAGGTTGAGGGCATTGGGATCGCTCTGCATCGCTTTCACCCAGCCGCGATTGAGCTGCAATCCATGCATCGGCGCGCGGCCCAGCCAATCGAGCGGCCAGTGCATTCCTCGCCCGAGGTCGTCCACGACGAGCTGCACCCCACGTTCGGCGAGGGAGTTGAAATCAGACGCAGCTCGCGAGAAACAGGCTTTCACCGAAATCCGCAATTCCAATCGCTCGGCGGGTATGACCGACTCGGCCAGGAAGCGCTCGATGTCACCGATGAAATCCTCGTGCAGGATATGATGCTTAGGAGCGCCGAAGGATATCCGCACACCCTTGCACCACTGTGGTGTAAAGGCGGCGAAGTCTGTCTGCAGTCGTTGCAGCGCCGCCCGCGTCAGATCCGCTGCCCGGCCTGTTATTTCCGCCAGGCGCACGAGCTCCAATGGGTGAATCTCACCATACTGCGGGTGCTGCCACCGCAGATAGCCCACTCTTGCCACCAGGCGGCCCGTTGTCAGGTCGTGACGACTTACGTATCGCAGGCCGATCTGCGCCTCCGAGATGGCCTCCTGCAACGCATGGGCAATATCCGGCCGTGCCGCGGTTCTGAGTCGCGGAGGCTGGTGACTGAAGCAGGCGCTCGCGGATTCAGTTCGCCGCGCTTCATCCTTCGTGACCATGAGCGTGCCCTCTCGCTGATTAGAGGGGGACTTTAGTGGTGCGGCAGGTCCAAACTGTGACGTGGATCACGGAAAAAATGTGCATCCTGCCGGTAATGCCGTTTCCGATTACATGCAATCTGCATTGAATCTCATGTGAATTGACCGTCCGGACTGCTGACGGAATCGCGGCATCGTCCGTGCCCCGCGCTGTCAGCCGAGGAGATCGCGCAGATGCGCGTTGGCACGCGCCAGGTAGTCGGTGAGAAGATCGTTCGACTTCGAAGTCAGCGAGACAAAGTCGCGTCGCGCATCGCTCGCATCCGGAATCCGTACGATGTAGCCGCGGACCACGAGTTGGTTTATCCGCCGCAGCGAGGTCGTCGTGGACGCTCCGCTGATTACGATCGTCAGGGCGGATACCGACATTCGCTGTTGCAGCCGTTCGGCGCGCAGCAGCTCGAGAAGCAGATCCCACTCGACATCGTCCAGCGAGTGATGCGCGTACAGATTGCGCAAACGGCGCAATTGTTCGATGGTGTTGAGCACGGCGAGCAGCGCCGCCGGCTCTTCCACGGCCTGCCGGTCCACGGCGGGTTCGCGGTCCGCTGGGTGGCCGATGGCCTTTTCGCCGTTAACCTGCCGGGCGGCGGGCGCAGGCGCCGGAGTGTCGACAGGCGCCAGGTCCCGAGCGTCGGCAAGATTCCGCAACCTTCCCGCCAACTCTTCGGCCTGCCGCACCAGTTGATCGATTTGCGGTGAGCGCGTCGTGCCAACAGTACGATCCGTTCGGGACCGCGACAGGGCGTTTGCAACGGCTTCGATCAGCTCGGCCGGACGGACCGGCTTGAGAAGGAAATCCTCGGCGCCTAACCGCAGCGCATCGATTGCGGACTCGACCGAGGGCTGGGCGGTGAGCAGCAGCACCGGTGGCGCAGTCCGGCCAAGCTGCAGCCCGTACAGCCGGTTGATAAATTGCAGGCCCGTCAATCCCGGCATGTAGACATCGCTCAACACCAGGCCGATCTCCTGGCGGGAGGCCACCTGTGACAGCGCTGCCTGCGGGTCTGTCTGTATATGGCAGATATATCCGGCGTCCGAGAGGATGCTCTCGAGAAAAACGAGCATGGCCGGGTCGTCATCGAGGAGGAGCACTTCGGCCATGATGTCTGTGGGCAGATACAGCGACGCTGGGTTGCAGGCGATAGGAGGCGCAACCGGATCTAGTGTGATACATCTTCGGTCGCACTGCGAGCGCATGGGCGCAAATTCCGGCTTCAGGAACGCGGTCGGGTATCCCGATTTTGGGGTTCAGTGCGCTGCAGCAGTGCCCTATCGGCCGGGTCGACACCCCCCGGCCTGCCTCGCACGCCGGTCCTGCAAGATTTCGAACTGATGAGCGTGCTTGGTCAGGGCTCGGCCACGGGGAGTCGCCTCTCACGTTGGTGGCCGGGTAAGTGTTGGAAAGTCGGGTTTGAACTTCGTGGAGCAACGCCGCCTGACGCCAGTCACTACAGCGCTTTCCATCCCGCATCCGACGGAACGCACTCCGGTCAGCCGCAACGACGGGTTTCGCGCCGCTCATGTCCTGGACCCGGAGCTCGCCGCGACGAACGGAAAAGATATCGTCATACGTCTCGATGATCGCAACGGCAAACGATTGGCGATCGCGCGGCACGCCGAGGAATGAAGACCTCCGCTTATCTGGCGGCCCTGGTTCGGGCGCACATTGGCATCTCGAGCTGTCGGCGGGCCAGTACCGCAAGGTACGCAACGGACAAAAGGCTCCGTGCGCCGTGAAGCTGGTTCTGGTTCAAAACATCGTTCTGTCGATGCCGTCCCCGACGCCGCCGGAGAAGGTACTCGCGGCGGCTAGAATGTTCGCGCGGGAGAAGTTCGCCGCTCAGCATCGATATGCCATGGTGCTACACAACGACTAGCAACATCCGCACGTTAACCTAGTCGTCAAGGAGGGCAACCACGGCCGCCGGCTCCACATCGACAAGGCGATGCTGCGCGCGTGGCGGGAAGACCTCGCCAGAATGATGCGCGAGCAAGGCATCGCAGCCAATGCGACGCCACGCTTTATACGCGGCCAGAACAAGCGCAGGGCGAAGTCGGGTAGTTTCCGAACGCAGCGCCACGGCGCTTCTACCGCCCTCCTTGAGCGCGTCAAAGATATTGCGAACGAACTGGCACAAACCGGGACGATCCGCGATCCAGCGCGCGCCAAGTTGATTGGGACGCGGAAGGCCATCATCGCGAGCTGGATGAAGACCGCCGATGCACTGGACGCGCAAGGCGAAGTCGTCCTCGCCGGAGGGGCCGCTTAGCATGCTGATTTCCCGGAACCGCGAAAAGCTCATCAACGTGATCGTGTATTTCGCCTCAAATACACGACACTGCGGCAAAGTAAAGTTGTTCAAACTGCTGTACTTGCTCGATTTCGCCCATTTTCGAGAGACAGGTCGAAGCGTCACCGGTCTCGACTACCAGGCATGGAAAATGGGTCCGGTTCCCTTGGATTTGATGCAGGAGTGGGATGAACTCGAATCCGACATGGCCGATGCGATCGAAATCGTCCCCGAAAAAGTGATCGACTTCATACGAGAGCTCGTTGTCCCAAAGGTCGCGTTCGATGATTCAACTTTCACGCGCCGCGAGCTTCGGCTGATGCACGACCTTAGTGTCACTTTCGCAGATGAATTGACGAAGCCGCTGATCGGATTTACGCACGAAGAACGAGGACCTTGGGACAAGATTTGGGACAGCGGCAGGGGAAACAACGAGCGCATTCCGTACGCGCTGGCGGTATCGGACTCTGATCCGAACCGCGATGCTATTCTTGAGTCGGCACGCGAGTACGAAGGCATCGCGGCCGCCGCGCCGCACGGCCATTGAATACGGTCAGACAGAGCTGTCATTCCCGTGCAATCCGGCGACATCTACCGCCATGAGGCGTTTTATCGCAGCGCAGAGACCGGGCGCCTCGAACCGAAGTACCTCGTACTTCTCGCCGCGCTTGCCTCCGGCGACTGGGTCGCGCGACTACTAACGAGCAGGCAGCACGGACGCCCAGAGCAGCCTCCGTGCTTCCATGGCCGACCGTATTCAAGTTTTTACCTCGGCGTCATCGGTGGCCCTCTCCCCGCAAAATCCTGGGTCGATCTACGCTACCTCGAAGATTTCGACGAATTCGAATTCCGCGTCGATTAAAGAGCAACCGCATCGTTCCGATCATTTCCTTATCAAAAGGCGCACTGGTGCAAGTACTCGATTGCGCCGCCGCCGCAGAGGACACGACGCGGCTTCAAGAGCGCGCAATCCGAGACGCGTTGGCAAACGTCCGTTGATCGTCGCCGGGAGCCCTTAGTCCTCGCAACGAACGGGGGAATGGAATGCGTCATCGGTTCTGTGGACGCTCATTCCCGTGATGAGTTGGCAGCGTATTACAAGTCAATCCTCGATTTGCTCCGGCGGGACGAGCACAACCCGTCCGTCTCTCCACTCCGCAATCGGATTGCCTGCGCGCTTGTGATCGCGGATAGCCTCCTGCACCGCATTCCCGATGGCATCGAGAATTCGATCTTGAATCAGCTCATCGGCGACAGATGCCGCCTCCAGCTCAGCTTTGGTCGGAACGTCGTCGCTGATATTTGTACGCAGCGCACTCCATTCGTCCGCTCTGAAAACTCTGACAGATCGGCCGACCGCCCGCTTGGCCACCAGGCGCGGCCGCGGCCGGACTGAGTTATTGACCATCAACCAAGAGTCGGCAAATCCACTGTAAATACCAAAGAATCGGTAACCCTGGCTCTGAAGCTTTCTGAGCGAAGGAGCAAATGTCCTACTGGAGAGTGTCGTTTCAAAGGCAAAGTCGCGCCTTTCGCGTGCGAGCTTCCG
>Ga0307479_10003950_pt1 | contig 13549 bp, 13 predicted proteins | sample atmos_gasesECM4C_FD_203743 | JGI IMG/M metagenome (GOLD analysis project Ga0307479, IMG submission 203743) | Hardwood forest soil microbial communities from Morgan-Monroe State Forest, Indiana, United States - atmos_gasesECM4C_515 | ecosystem: Environmental > Terrestrial > Soil > Temperate...
GCCGGTGACCATGGCCGGACTGTTCATGATCTCTCCCATCTCCAGCGGCCTGGCCGTGTATATTCTTACCAGCAGCCTGGTCGGCATCCTGCAGCAGTGGTGGCTGAACCGCACGCATCCGATGCCTGCGGCGGCGATCCAGGCGCAAGGCAAGAGAAGCAAGAACAAGAAACAGTAGCGGAAGCGCAAACGGGCCCGCAGCTCATTCCACGCTGTTTGATTGCTTGAGGTCATGGCTCAGGAACTTATTCAGGACGGGAAACTCGATCGGCAAGCCGCCGCCGACGCATTGCGAAACTTTTTGGAAACGATTATTCGAACGGCAGGGTTTCAATTAAAGGTGACCGTGAGCGTGGCTGCGCCTGCCGCTGGAAGCGACCCGGAAGTCCTCGCCGACGTAGACGGCCGCGACAAGGAGATTCTGCTGGAGCGAGGCGCGGAGGTATTGAAAGCCCTCGAGCATCTGGCCTTTCGCGCTTTGCGGCTCGAGCCGGAGCATCACGAAAAAATTCACATCGATTGCGGCGGCTATCGCGCCCTGCGCTTTGAAGAACTGCGCATGACCGCGAAGGTGGCCGCGGAGCGCGTGCAAACCTCAAAGCAGCCGTTTCGGCTGAATCCGATGACCTCACGGGAACGGCGCATCGTGCATCTTGCACTAAAAGACATGCCGGGCGTGCGGACGGAGAGCGTGGGCGTCGGTGAGCACCGCCAAGTGGTAATCCATCCGGCGGACCCCAAAAGCCTCTAGCTAACGTTCCATTTCTAAAGGCGGACTTGTCCCGCTGCGCGATAGGCCGAAACCATTGCTATCTGGGTCTGACCCAGGCTTGCGACAGCACCGTACCGTCGGCGGCAATGCGAACGCGGTACGTGAAGGATGCCGGCCGATCGGGCCTCATTTGGGGAAAACGTAAATCGGAGATCTCGACGACTCCGTCAGCGCCCTCTTCGTGGAAGCGCGTCACCGGAAAGCGGGCGAACCATAGAACAGTCTGGACTTCCGGCAGGCGCTTGGCCGCTTCGATGTAGGGATTGGGCGCGGCGTCGGGATAGAAACGGTAGCTCAAGGACGAATCCGCTTCGGTGCCGGCGGAGGCTGCTTGCACCTCAGTTTCGCTGCCGAGGTTCATGCGCAATTCGTAGACTCCGCGCGGCGTGAGAACCAGGCCGTCCCAATGCCAAAGCGACGGTGGAAACGGAAGCGCGCCGCGCGATTGCACGTCGAGGCGCAACGACGACGACAATTTGTCGACGCGCTCCAGCGCAACGTGATGCGCGTAAGCTGCGGCCCCGATATAGCTAAGCGCGATAAACAGTCCCGCCAAATTCCACGACGCCAGCCGCACACGCAAACCCCAGTGGCGAACCGCCGGCAAAAGGAAGACAGCGGCGAGTATGACGATCGCGGCAAGAATCGCGCGCGTGGAAATTGGTGCACCAACGGACATCCCAATCGCGGCGACCCCCATGGCGCCTGCGGCAAACACAACCCAGCTTCCCAGCGCGCGGCGCCGCAATCCTTCTTCTTTCGCGTAGACCCACGCGACAATCTGCGGTATCAGGAGAATCGCGCTCAGCGTGAAGTCAATGATGAAGATCAGGTCCCACGCAGGGCGCGACCATTTCACCGGCGACCATACCATCGTGCCGAAGGACGTGACCAGGTCGAGAAGAATATGGCTGAGAATGCCCACCGCGTAGACGCCGATCAGCGCTCGGAAGGAAGGCGCGTCCCATTTGCGCCGGCGCACAAACCAGCGCGTGAGCGCGGCGAAGGCCACGGAGAAGATGGGGAGACAAACGAGCGAGTGCGTGATGCTGCGATGCCAGGTCAAGATGAGGAGATCGTTGTGCGAGAAAAATTCGCGGAAGACGTCGGAGTCCGGAAAGATCGCGCCTAACATCAGCGACCAGGTAATGATTCGTTCGCGATTCACGGGCTTTGCGCCGAGCATATCTTGGCCGCGAAAAGCGGCCTTGGCCATAAGGGCGCCCGCGATGCCGTGCGTGATGGTGTCCATGCCGGGAAGTCTACCGGATTGCCCGCGTGAAATGCATTTCAGGCCACCGCGAGAAGGGGAGAGCGCTTGGCAACGACTTTGCCAACTCGCCGCGCGGCAACTCCGTGACGCTGCAAAGTAACAAGAGCGGTTTCTGCTGCCTCTGGTGCTATGGCGACCAGCAGGCCGCCCGAAGTCTGCGGATCGAAGAGCAGATCCTGATATTCGGCCGCAACGCCCGACGCAAATCCCGCGCAGTCACTCACGAAGGCGCGATTGTTCTTGAGCCCGCCGGAGAGATGACCTTCGCGCGCCGCCTCGACAGCGCCAGGGAAATAGGCGAAAGCAGAATGATCGATTTCAAAAGAAACAGCCGCAATGCCACGCGCCGGATCACCGAGCGCCATCTCACGCGCGTGACCCAGCAGGCTGAAACCGGTGACATCGGTGACCGCGTGAATGCTTGGCGCACCAGCGGACTTCGCGTCGATTTCCAGCAACGCGGCCGCCGCGGATGCGTTCAGCGTAGTCATCGCCAAAACCGCAGCCGCAAGCGATTCCTCCGTGGCGCGATCCTTTTTCAGGGCAGTGGTGATTACGCCCGTCCCGAGCGGTTTTGTGAAGAGCAGCACATCGCCTTCGCGCGCGCCAACATTGCGCCACACACGCTGCGGATTAATCAGGCCGGTGACCGCGTAGCCGAACAACATGTCTTCATTGCGGATCGAGTGGCCGCCGATCACGCTGCAACGCGCCTCGTTCATTTTCGCTAAACCGCCGCGAATGATTTGTTCCAGAATTGCTGGGTCGCCCTTTTCCGGGAAGCCCACGATGGAAAGCGACGATATCGGCCGCCCGCCCATTGCGTAGACGTCGCTGAGCGCGTTGGCGGCGGCGATTTGGCCGAACAGAAATGGGTCATCCACAATCGGCGTGAAGAAGTCGACCGTCTGCACGAGCGCCGTATCTTCAGCAATCTTGTAAATTCCCGCGTCGTCGTTAGTGTCGAAACCCACCAGAACATTTGGATCCGTTTGCCGCGGCAACTTCCGCAGCACGGCGTCGAGCGTGGCGGGATTCAACTTTGCGGCACAGCCCGCCGCCTTGGCCATCGAGGTTAGTTTCACTTGCGTCGCCAACGGAACACCTCTCTCTTCGTTGCTGACTGTATTATAAGGATGCCACTGCTTTGCCGCTCGTGACATTGGCGCAGCCATTGCGCTCGCAGGCCCGAACGTGCTTTCATCGCCCGATGCCCTGGGACATTCTGCTGATCTTCTTCGTGTTGGGCGTGATTGTGCCGTGGCGCGGCCGCGCGAAGTTGCAGCACCTTCTTGCCAAGCCGCATGTGGAGGCGGCGGAGCGGATTTCTCTGTACTGTTCAACCATCGTGTTTCAGTGGCTGGCCACAGCCGTTGCGGCCTGGCGGGCCTGGGCGCACGGATTTAATGCCACCCAACTCGGCTTGGCGATTCCGGAGCGCCTCACACTCTTAATTATTACTATGTTCGGTGGTGTGCTGATCGTTACGCTCCAATGGCTCAACCTGCGACGTATGGGGCGGTCGGCGAGTCCCCTGCGACGACCGCTTCAGGCCATGGCGGAGCGCATCCTTCCGCAGAGTACGACGGAACTGATTCCCTTCTTTGCGCTGTCGGTTACCGCCGGACTATGCGAGGAATTCTTGTATCGCGGATTTGCCATGGCGACTCTCAGTCGCGCGGGCTTGCCGGTCGGAGCAGTTATATTGTTTTCTTCTGTCATTTTTGGATTGGCGCACCTTTATCAGGGCCGAGCTGGGCTTGTCAGCACAACCGTTTTGGGGATTCTGTTCGGAACTTCACGGGCCGCGTTCGGCAGTTTGGTCCCAGCGATAGTTTGGCATATGGGCGTGGACTTGGTGGCGGGGTTAGCGGGACCTCGCTATCTTATTCAGCGGAAAGTAGTTAGCGACGAGGTGTAGCGGTCTGGGGATATTATGTTAACTAGCAGAACGCCGCCATTGTCGGCGGACGTTATCAACAAGGCGCTGCGCGAATTTCAGGTGCAGCTAACGCCCGAGCAAGTGACGTCTGTTCAGCGATACATCACCATGCTGCTGGACTGGAATGAGAAAGTTAATCTTACGGCGATTCGCGATCCCCTAGAGGTGCTTTACCGACATTTTTGCGAGTCTATGTATGCGACGGCTGCCGTGCCGCTGCAAGCGGGTCGCCTAGCAGACGTGGGATCTGGCGGGGGATTTCCCGGCTTGGCGCTCAAAATCGCACGTCCAGAACTTCAAGTGTTCTTGATCGAGTCGAACATCAAGAAAGCTACATTTCTAGCTGAGGTCGTGCGCGAGCTGTATTTGATTGATACACCAGTGCTGGTCAGCCAATATGACGAACTGGGAGAAGAGGTGGCACCCTTGGATTTCGTTTGCTCCCGCGCATTGGGGGAGCTCGATAAATTTCTGGCCTGGGCCCGCTCCGACCGTGTTGCAGCAAACCAGGCCATTCTGTGGGTTGGCGGCCGCGATATCGACGGGATCAAGAAAATAACAGGGTGGGAGTGGAAGGACCCAATTCTAATTCCCCGCTCGCTCCAGCGGTTCCTTCTGGTCGGAACTAAGCAAGTCCAGGCGGAAGGTAGTCAGTAAAGTTCCACGTGGAACGGAGACGCGTGTTTGGTCTAGGAGTTCTTGCGGGTTTGCCGATTGTTCCACGTGGAACGCTGTGGGCCGCAGCCGCTCTCTCGTGCATGGCTCGCACCTTAAGGATCCCCGCCATACGCATCCGGATTTTTTCACAGGTCCGGTCGTGTTCCACGTGAAACATCTTGCATCTCGTCTTGGGCTTTGCTAAGTTTTCGCCCACTGGGGGCTCGGTGGCACGAATTATCGCGGTGGCTAATCAAAAGGGCGGTGTGGGCAAAACCACCACCGCCGTAAACTTGGCCGCTTGCCTTGCTGTCGCAGATCAAAGCACCTTACTGGTTGATTGCGACTCGCAAGCCAATGCCACCGCAGCGATTGGCTTCCAGAAAGATCCCTCTCGACGCACCCTCTACCACTCCCTGATTTTGAACGAGCCTTTCGATCGGATTACCCAGAAATCGCAAGTCGAGCGCCTCGAGGTAGTCCCGGCGGATAAGAATCTTGCCGGCGCCGCCGTCGAATTGGTTTCCGCGGAAGGCCGCGAATACAAACTGAAGGCCGTTCTGAATGGCCTTCGCGAAAAATACCGCTTCATCATTCTGGATTGCCCTCCCGCGCTGGATTTATTGACCTTGAACGCTCTGGTTGCTGCAGACGCCGTGCTCGTTCCAATACAGTGCGAGTATCTGGCGTTAGAAGGCGTTTCGGAGCTGCTCGACACGCTTATGCGCATTCGCAGGACTTTGAATCCAAGCCTCGAAATCGAGGGCATTTTGCTCACAATGTACGATGAGCGGACAACACTATCACGCCAAGTTGCCACGGATCTGCGCAGTTTCTTCGGGACTCAGATCCTCCAAAGCGTTATTCCGCGCAATGTTCGCTTGGCGGAGGCACCTAGTTTCGGCAAGCCTATTATTTTCTATGACGTACACAGCAAGGGAGCCGAAGGATACACGCAACTGGCTCAGGAGGTAATCGCCAATGCCGAGAAACGCGCTGGGACGGGGGCTCGGAGCGCTCATTCGGGAGCCTGAAGCTCAGGCTCCTGCCGTGGCACCTGGCTCTGGGTCGCCCGCGACGGGTACCGCGACGGTGCCAGTCCGCGAACCAATGTCGGCGGGCCCACAGGAAATTGATACGGATTTGATTCAGCCGAGTCCGTTCCAGCCTCGCACACGATTCCGGGAAGAGGCTTTGGAGGAATTGGCTCGCTCCATCAAAACCAGCGGCATCATTCAGCCGCTCGTGGTGCGGCCGGTTGCTGGACGCTACCAGCTTATCGCCGGCGAACGACGCTGGCGTGCCGCCCAGCGCGCCGGCCTGACCAGGGTTTCCGCAATTGTTCGCCAGGTCTCCGACGAGCTTGCGCTGGAAATGACGCTTGTCGAGAATATCCAGCGTGAGGACTTGAACGCCATCGAGACGGCGCGAGCGTTCGAGCGGCTCATGCAGGAATTTCAGCTCACTCAGGAGGCTGTGGCCGAACGCACCGGCAAGGACCGAGCAACAGTCGCCAATGCAGTTCGCCTTTTGAAGCTCGAGTCAACGATTCAGGAGTGGATTGAGGAAGGCAAGCTCAGCGCCGGGCACGGACGCGCGCTATTGGCGGTCGCCGACACGCGGCTGCGAATGCGCTATGCGCGCCGCGCCTCCCGCGGTGGTTTGACCGTCCGGCAGATCGAACGCCTCGCCGCCCGTCGTGCGCGCACCGGTAGCGCGGCAGCTGGTGTTCCGCACGACGCAAACATTCGCGCCGCTCTTGACGAACTGCAGCGTCATCTCGGCACCAAGGTCTTGCTACGAGAAAAAACCAAGGTGCGACCTGGGCAGCTCGTGCTGGAGTATTACGAAGATGCCCAACTAATGGGGCTGTACGATCGCTTGATGAAGTAGGCTCGATAGTCGGCCGCGTGGAATGCGGCGCCTACGTTTGTCACAAACGTCGCCTGATTCGACACCTCCATCGCAACGCTTCGTTGACTTGTCTGCGAGTGTCGTTAAAGTGGTATGAGTCATTTTTGGGGGTTTGGCATGGCGTGGAAGTGGCCTGGCGCAACAACAAAGGGCGGAAGCAGCGAAGAGTGGACAGGTTTCATCGACCAAGGCGTGACCCTTGAGGGAACGCTTACCGTCAAAGGTACGTTCCGCATTGACGGCAACATAAAAGGAAACATCATCTCGGAACAGACGGTCATCCTGGGCGAGGGTGCCAAAGTCGAGGGTCAGATCGAGGGAAATCGCGTGGTGATTTCCGGCCGCTTCGACGGTGTGATCTTTGCCAAGGGGCGCGTTGAGATAGAACCCAAAGGCGTCGTTACGGGCGAAGTTCACTCCCCCTGTATGGTAATAGATCCAGGCGGCATTTTCGACGGGCGCTGCCACATGCTGGCATCCTCGGACGCTGTCTCAAGCGTCACCATTCCCATCCGCGCCGCGAGCACTGCCTGAGCTTCCTCCCCAGGTAGTAACCTGTATTTATATATTATCTAGTTAGGAAGTTGGTTGTGCGTCCGTGCCGGGATACTAACCGCTATTCGCTTGGGAATTGCCCAGAGGTTAGGTCTTCGTGGCGGGGATCTCCGGTGTAGCCGACAGCGCCTTTTGCGCTTCCAGAATTCCGCCCTGAATGTTCATTTCCCAGTCTATGTGGGGAACCGGCGAATCGGCAGCGGCTTTGTAAAAGTGCAGCGCCTCGGCAGGCCGGTTCAACTTCTTTTGCGACAACCTTCCCGCAGCCATCAGCGCCAGCAACGATTGACGTTCGGTCGGATAAGCCCGCGCCAACTTGTCGTATTCCTCGACGGCACGCTCAAAATTCTGTTGGCTTTCTGCGGCGCGGCAAAGCTCCAACCAGGTGGAAGCAGGCATCCGCTCTCCGCCGGAGTTCAGGTAGTCGCCGAAATCCTGCCAAGCGGCATCGACATTCTGCGCTTTCAAGTGCATCTGGCAAAGCTTGATGATGGCCTCGTGATACTTCGGGACGTCATTCTTCCTCCAGTAGAGCTGAGACAAGAGCGTCCAGGCATCAATGGAGGCCGAGCCGCTCGCCGTATGCGTTTGCAGAACGGCAATCGCTTCGTCCAATTTTCCCTGATCCATTTTCTCGGTGGCCTGCACGATGGCGGGATCGGCGATCCAGGTGACTTTAGCCTCGATGGCTTGATTGGCCACATGTTCCAGGCCGGAATAGCTTAGCCCGACTGCTGCCAACGCACCGAAGACAAATCCGCCGACGTGCGCCCAATGCGCAACTCCCGAAGAACTCCCGAAAATCGCCCCCGAAAATACTTCCATCAGCAACCACAGCGGAAGCAGCCAGTACGCGCGCGCATGAAATCGATAAGACCGAAAGCCGAAGCCAAACAGCCACAGCATTTCGATCTTGGTTTTTGGATAACGCACCAAAAACGCTCCCATCAAAGCGGCGACAGCGCCGGACGCGCCCAGCGTGGGAACAAGGCTGCCCGGACTCGCCCAGGCATAGAATTGAAGTGCGATCGCTCCCGAAAGAAAGTAGAAAATTGGATACATAATCCGGCCCCAGGTGTCTTCCAAAATGGCGCCCGCAAGCCACAAAAACCACATGTTTCCGATGATGTGCAGCCAGCCACCATGTAGGAAATTCGCTGTGATGTACGAAATTGGCTGCGGGTGCGCGGGAATAAACGCGTAGCGCTCGAGAATCGAATCGTGTTCAAGTTCCGCGTATTGCTGCGCCAGCGAATCCATCTGTCGCTGCAATTCAGCAGGGTCTTCGATCAAGCGCATTTTCGCGTCCCACACGTCGGCCACATCCCGGCTCGGCGAGGCGACGCGACTCCAGACAGCTGGATTCCCTTTTCGGAACCTGGTTACGAATTCCTGCACGTCTGGACTCATGCTCAGTTCTGGATGCGTGGCCGCAAGTAGGAGAATGTGCGCGCGAACCTCAGAGCGCTTGGGATTCTGCGCTTCGATTTGCCAGTGGGTTCCCAAAAAAGCGAGGACGTTGATGGCAATGATGGCGATCGAAATGACCGGCCAGCGGCGGCCCTCCATGTTTTCGTGGCGCAAAGGAATCAGCATAGTTTGAGAACTCCCTGGCTCGCAGCACCAGGAGTGTTGTCTTCAGTTTAGGAGCAGGCTGCGCCGCAAAAGGGTTTATTCCCGGCGGTTCCTACAATAAGTAACGGTTAAGCGATACGAAACACTGCTGAGTGCGGCTCGCTTTGTCGTCCGAGTGCGTTCATGTCAGGTTGACACCACTGGGGTCTGGCTCTATCGTTCCGAAGAGGCTGGCAAAGAGGAAAATAGATGAAGGTTTTGGTCATTGGTGGCGGAGGGCGTGAGCACGCACTGGTTTGGAAGCTAAACCAGAGTCCGCGGATCGAGAAAATCTGGTGTGCGCCCGGAAACGGTGGAATCGAGACCGAAGCGGAGTGTCTGCCAGCGGATCCTGCGGACGTACCCGGCCTCGTTGCTTTGGCAGACCGACTCGGTCCCGACCTAACCATTGTTGGACCGGAACTACCCTTAGTGAACGGAATTGGCGACGCCTTCCGGGCCCGCGGCTGGCCGATTGTGGCACCTTCACGGCAAGCCGCGCAGCTTGAAGGTAGCAAGGTCTTCGCGAAACAATTTCTCCTCCGCCAGGGTATCCCGACCGCGCAAATGTATGGCGAGTTTGATTCCTCGCAGGACGCTATTGCCGCGCTCTCGAGTGTGGACTGGCCAGTGGTCATAAAGGCCGACGGCTTATGCGCCGGCAAGGGCGTATTTGTCGCTCAAGACGCACCTTCCGCCGAAGATTTTATACGGCGGGTGATGGACAAAAATGAGCTCGGAGCGGGCGGGAAACGCCTCTTGCTCGAGGAGACGCTTGAGGGAGAAGAGCTGTCCTTTATTGTGATTACGGACGGCCAGCGCTATGCGCCCCTGGTACCGACCCGCGATTACAAGCGGGTCTTTGATGGCAACCGCGGTCCCAACACAGGCGGCATGGGCGCCTATTCGACAGACGAACTCCTGCCTCCGAAGCTGCGACAAGATATCCTGGAATTCATCGTTGAGCCGACGATGCGCGGGTTGGCCACCGAGGGAATTCTGTACCAGGGCTTCCTTTACGCTGGCCTGATGCTAACCGCTTTAGGGCCCAAGGTGCTTGAGTTCAATTGCAGGTTAGGAGATCCCGAAACACAAGCAATCGTCGCGCGGGTGGATTTCGACCTAGCGCAAGTCCTTGCAGAGCTTGCCGCCGGAATCCTTGAACCTTCCAGGTTGAGGTGGAAGCGGGGCGCAAGCGTGTGTATCGTTATCGCTTCAGGGGGTTATCCGGGCAAGTTCGAGACGGGAAAGAGAATCGATGGCCTAACCGATGCAGAGCGTATTACCGGTGTGAGGGTGTTTCACGCAGGAACGCGCCGGCAAGGAGACTCAATTCTTACCAGCGGAGGTCGAGTTCTCGGCGTGACCGTTCCGGATGCATCTTTAGAGGCGGCACTGGCAAAGGCGTACGAAGCCGCTGGGAAGATTCACTTTGAGGGTATGCACTATCGCAGGGACATTGGAGCCCATGCGGGTCAAGTGCAGGCCGTGGGAGACTGAAGAAATGGCAACCGTGCTGCACCTATTCCGGGCCCCGCAACGGCACTTGTCGATGGAGGAGCTTGCGGAGATTCGCGCGTTGGAGGATTCAGGACTCGACGGCTGCGCCCACGCCAGAACCGGCAGCCCGCGCCAGGTATTGCTCATGGACAGCGAAACCCTGGAGCTGATGGATCTGCCGCCGGGCATCATCCGGGAAAATATCACCACTCGGGGAATCAACGTGAATGGGCTCGCTGTGGGGCAGCGCCTTCGTGTTGGGGAGGCGCAACTGGAAATCAGCGTAGCATGCACGCCCTGCGATTTGCTTGAAAAACTCAGACCTGGATTGCGGCGTGAGCTGCGCGGACGTCGCGGGATGTTGTGTCGCGTGACCGCCGGCGGGATGATTCGGCGCGGCGACAGGATCGAACGGATTTCTTAACGATTCGGCGGATTAGGATTGGGTTTTCGGCGCAAGCTCGGCGCATCCGGCGGCCGGTTTTTGTCTTCTTCGCCCTTTTTGCCCCGTTCCACAGGCTCATCAGGCGGAACAATCCAGTCAAACCCGTGCTGTTCTTCCATTTTGGCCAGGATAAACGGCTGCTTGTCCGCAATGAGCGGCAGCACGGCGCGAAGGAAATCGGCGGCATCGGTCGGAGCGGCCTTTTGCGCTTGCCCCTTGTCCACCGCTTCAATCACTTTTGCAAAGCGCGCGTCCGAACCGCGAAGTTGTGCAATCGCCGGATCGTTGCCCTGGATTAGCGCCATAAGCGTGGGCGCTTTCAGATCCGCGGGATAACGGGCCTCCACGATCATGCGCGGCGCATGCTTTTCCGGCGGATACAGTTGCGTGAAGCGCGGCCGCAGAACGCGCGTCTGCCAATATTCACCACGCGTCGCGACTTGCTCCTGCTGCACGCGGTATTCGACAGCCCAGACCTCCGGCCCGTAATGATTCGGCGCATATCCGATGAGCACCATTTCGAGCAGCGGCTCATCGGGCAGCAAGTCGATCTTGTGATGAAGCTGCGCAGTGAGGGGACGCAATTTCTCAAGAACCGCGACGCCAATGGTCTCCAGGTCCGGCTCGGCTTCGCCGGCGTTGTATTGGTACTTCGGGTCTCGCGCGCGGATGCGCTCGAAGTTGCGATCCAGGCGCACGGGATTGGGATCCGCGGGAAGCCGCCATTCCGAGGCACCCAGCAGCACGGCGACGTGAGTGGCATCGACTTCCACCACGCGAGGCGGGACGCCGCCAGCTTCCACGGGTTCATTGATGGCGGCAAAAATAATGTTGCCGTCACCCGCGACGTGAACGATTACGCGGCCTCCGGCAAGATTGGCAACGATCTCGTCTTCGGGCGCTTGCGTTTGCGCAGCCGCCCGGCCGTACAGGCAAGCGAGGGCCGCAACAAATGCAAAGCTGCCGGCAAGCCAAGAGGGAAACCGCGGATGCTTGTGATGATTCATTACCGCTCTATCGTAAGGCCGGAGGCCGTCGAACCGATACTTAGAATTATGCAGGGGCGGCTGCAGGTAAGCGCCCGGCTCAATACTGAATAAGTGCGATGTCCAGCTTTCCGGTTGCCTCCGGCTTCAGTAGAATAGACACGTTAAACAAAGAGATGGCGGGACGATTATGGGATTGAGGAAGACGAAAATCATCCGGCACAAAAGCAAGACTGTGGCCGAGATACTCGAAGCACACGCGCGCTTTTTCCAGGGCAAAGATGGCGGCGCGCGAGCCGATCTCACCGGCGCGGACCTTTCGCGGGCCGACCTGAGCGGCGTGAACCTGAGCGGGGCCATTCTGCGCAATGCGAATCTGGAAGGCGCTGATCTGCGGCGAGCGAAACTCCCCGGAGCCGACCTCTCCGGTGCGAACTTGCGGCAGGCCGATCTGCGCAACGCGGATTTGACGGAGGCAATTCTCCCCGGCGCGGACCTTACAGAAGCGCAAGCGAGCGGCATAGAGTTTTTCCGCTGCGACTTGTCTAATGCAAATTTCGAGAGGGCGCAATTGCGCAATGTCAACCTTCGCGGGGCCAATGTGAACGGGGCCAAGTTCATGGGTGCGGATCTGGGCGTGGCCATCTTGCGCGAAACAGACTTGAGCGGTGCCGATCTTTCCGGTGTGGATCTCTCGACCGCGCTGATGCCCAAGGGCTGGGTTGCGCAGAGCAAGGAAAAGAGCGCATAGGTACCCGCATCGGGCGCTGGCGTTTTGACGATTTGCAGCAGTTGTCAATGGCAATCGACGCTGCTGCATGGTAGCCTGCGCGAAAGCAGCGTCCTCCGGCTGGAATTGTGGCCACAACCACGGCACAACTCGACCGCTCGATCACGCAAGAGCGCGTTTTGGAAATCGTGCGCGAACTGCTGCAGGAGCTGGGCAGCCTCGGTGCGCTGCCGGTGTTGCACGCCGGTTCGCATCTGGATCGCGAGCTAGGGCTTGGGAGTCTGGAGCGCGTTGAGCTGTTGTCTCGACTCGAGGCCGAATTTGGTGTGCGTCTACCGGACCACGTAGTATCCGAGGCCGATACTCCGGAAGACCTCGCGCGCGCGATTTTGGACGCGCCGCAAGCGGGCTCCGGCGAGGAAAAAGCCTCTTCCGCCGTTCGCGCGTCGGCCGTGGTCCAAGCGGTTCATCGTGATGCAGCCCAAACGGGAGTTTTTGCCGCGCAAACACTGATCGATGTGCTGCGCTTTCGTGCCGCGCATGACGCCGAGCGCGCGCATCTGCTCATTAGCGAGGATGCCGCAGATGGCGCCCGCGAGCTGACCCTGACGTTCGGCGAGCTCTACGCGGCAGCGCAGCGCGTCGCCGCCGAATTGGCGCGCCGCGGCGTGCCGGCAGGCGGGCGCGTGGCGATGATGTTGCCCACCTCGCGCGTGTTCTTTGTTTCCTACGCCGGCATCCTCCTTGCTGGCGCAATCCCCGTTCCGATTTATCCTCCTTTCCGAGCGGATCGCATCGAAGAATACGCCGCGCGGCAGGCCGCCATTCTGAACAATGCGGAAGTGTGCTTGCTGCTGACGTTTCGCCGCGCCGAGACCGTGGCGTACTTGCTCAAGCCGCGCGTGCGCTCGCTGGCCGTGGTCGTCGACGCGGAAAAGCTGATCGAGGCGGCTGACAAGGCGTCACTTCCTGCGCCGGGCGCTCTGCCCGCGCATTTGAGCGGTAGCCGCGTGCGAAAATCGGAGGACATTGCGTTGTTGCAATACACATCCGGCTCAACGGGCGACCCCAAAGGCGTAGTGCTTACGCACGCAAATCTGCTTGCGAACATGCGAGCGATCGGTCAAGCAGTTCAGCTGGGACCCGGCGACGTCGGCGTGA
>Ga0307479_10003951_pt1 | contig 13546 bp, 14 predicted proteins | sample atmos_gasesECM4C_FD_203743 | JGI IMG/M metagenome (GOLD analysis project Ga0307479, IMG submission 203743) | Hardwood forest soil microbial communities from Morgan-Monroe State Forest, Indiana, United States - atmos_gasesECM4C_515 | ecosystem: Environmental > Terrestrial > Soil > Temperate...
TTTCTTCCTCGCGAAACTCCCGGGAATGCGAGACCAGGCTGCATCCCGACCGGCGCGTCGGATGTTTGACGTGCAGCATCTCGTGAAACAGGACGTATTCCACCGCGCACTTCGGAACGCCGGGCCGGTCCATTCGCCGATTGAGCAGGATTTGGTTGGGACCGGGATCGTAACAACCGAACTGGCGGCGCCAGCTCCGCGCGCTCCATCCGATATGTGGACGCTGCAAGCGCCCTTCGAAATACGCGCCATTCAGCCGGTCAAATAGATTGTCGAGATCGAAGTGGCGTCCGCGGGGTCCCGTGGCCGCAGGGCGAACACGCCTGCTGCGCATCCGGCTGATGCGGCTGCGCGTGCGATGTAAACGCGCGTAGGTAAGATACGGCGTGACCAACGAGGCGGGCGCTTTTCGGCGATACACGCGCGAAAGAAGCAGCGCGGCTGCGCCTTCCAGCACCGGCCGCGGTGCGCGGCGCAAAAGATCGGAGAGCCGCACATAGACGGCCTCGTCGCGCCGCCGGATGGTCAGAACCAGGCTGCTGTAAGGATAGAACTCCACGCGGAACCTTGGCGGACGGCCGTCACAACCGAGCCGCGTGAACACGCGCTGGAAGAGTGGTCCCCCTCCGGGAATGAGCGCAATCTTTCTCTGCGTCGATCGCATCAGTGTTAGTTTCGCCGCCGCACCGGTGGCGGAGCAACATCCTTCTTTGCTTTTTCCGCTTCGTTCATGGCATCCCGCGTGCCTTCGATTGCGTCGTCCAGGTTATCTTTATAGACTTCGAGTTCCGTGCCGCCGGACGACAATTTCTCCAGGATCGCAAGAAACTCTTTCGCGCGTGCAGCCATCAAATCGATTCCCTTGCGGATATTTTCCTGTTTGTGGATGCCGAGCTGAATCAGGTCGGCCGCATCGTCCACGCAGCCGACATACGCGTTGAGGAGCGCGTTGAGTATATCTTCATGCCTGTTCGGCGCAGGGTGTTCCAGCTCGTACTGAAACTTCTTCAGCCGGTCGTCAGCGAACTCGATGAAGAGTTTGATGCGATCGTTGCTCGTTTCGGCGTCGCGGATCTTATCGGCTTCGAGCGCCGTCAGATAATCCTTCTGTTGCGGTGACCTGGCGAGAGCATTGCCTGCGTACAGGGCGACAAAGAGAAGAACAAAGATAAGTTTCGAAAGCGAACTCATGGCTGCTTCTCCGCAGGCGCTTTAAGAGGGTGTTCCCCCGGTCGCCTTGGAAAAAGCATGCGAAGCAGTTCGTCATTCATTGCAGCGAGATCTTGGCGGACGAGCCGGAGCGGGGGCCTGTACTCGGGCGGAGCCACTACCAGGATTTCATCCAGCTCGCGCAGCGACCTGTGCACGTGATACTGCAGTTGCTTGTACCCGTTAGGATGGCGTTCGGCGTCCGGCTGGTTTTTCTTCAGCGCGTCGAGCGCCGCCCGCGCGTCATCGCGATAACTTTCCATCGTCAAACCGACCGCGCTGTAATCGCCCGCGCTCCCGGATTTGCGGGCATCTTCGAATTGCGCGTCGCCCAATTTTTCGAATACCTTCGCCTTGCGCACCGCGTCCGTCTCGCGTTCGAATCTTGCCTGAAGCTCCTGCACTTTGTCCCCGGCGAACAGCCCGGTACCCATGAAGAATATTGCGCCGGTAAAGACCGCCAGCTGCACCCTAGGGGAGCCCATTCCTTTTTACCTTTTTTGATCCAGCAATCGCCGCAATACTTTGCTTCGTTGTTGCGCTTGCCAAACTTGATCCGAGTTCTTGTCCGGCGCCAGCTCGAGATATTTTTGATAAGCGTCGAATGCCGGCTGCACTTGGTTCAGCTTATCGTAGCAGAGAGCTCGGATAAACCACGCGCCCGCGCCGGGTGTTTCAGATTTTGCAACGATGTCCAGAGCGGCCAGGGCGCCCGGGTAATTCCCCGCGAGATAAAACGTGGAGCTGAGATCTTTCCAATAGGTCAAATTATTCCGGTCCAGCAGTAGCGCGGCGTTTAATTCTTTTTCGGCTGCGGGGAAATCGCGCTTCTGCAGGAACAACCGGCCAAGCCCGCCGTGCAACTGCGCGTCGTTCGCGGCGAGGGCAATGGCTTTCTGCAGCGTCACGATGGCATCGTCCAAATGGTTTTGCGCGATCTGAATATCGGCCCGCATGCGAAGCGAGTCGAGGGAAGCTGGCTGCCCCGCATCGGCCTGGTCGAGTTCCGCGAGCGCGGCGTCGTATTGCTCCTGGCCGAGTAGAAAATGCACGAGCCGCACGCGAGCCGTGGAATCCTTGGGCTGGGCCGAAAGATAGTTACGGTACGCCTCGGCCGCTTCCGGCTTTTTCTGTGCATCCAGGCTTTCCGCAAGGCCTTGCAGCGCGGAAGGAGCACCGGGCTGAATTTCCAGCGCTCGCTTGAATCTGGCTTCGGCTTCCGCAGGCTTGTTCCTGCGAATGGAAAACCATCCCAAGTAAACGGCGGCCGTGTAATCGTTGGGGTCGAGTCGCAATACGGTTTCGAAGGACTCCGCGGCGCCGGCTTCGTCACCCGAGCGGTCCAGGGCCACGCCCAAGAGAGATCGAGGCCGGCTTTGCGCTGGCAGGAGCTCGACGGCTTTGCGTAGAGGAACGACCGCGGCGGCATATTGTTGCTTGTCAAGAAAAAGCAAACCGAGATTGAGGTAGGCTTCCGCCATTTTCGGATCGAGGGAAATGGCCCGCTCGTATTCGCCGCGTGCATCGTCCACGCGTCTCAGCGCGGTATAGGCATAGGCGAGTTGAAAGTGCGCGTAGGCGAAATCGGGTTTCTCGGTCAAAACTTTCTGGAGCGGCGCAATGGCCGCTTCGAAGTCGTTTTTGTCCATGTCGCGTTGCGCTTCGTCCAGTAAATCATGCAGTGGATTGGTGAGCTTCTGAGGCTTGCCTGGCGGGACTTTTTTTGCCTGATCCCGCTGCGGAACGCTGCCGCCTCCAGATGGATGAGGCGTGAACGACAGCACAAGTGCGAGGCAGATGCAGGTGCGTCTCATGGGTCGGCGGACGAGGCATTCGTGCCGTTCACGATCGTCTCCGAAGGTCCGAAAGATTTGGATGCGCCGTTTGCGGAGCGTTTTGCCTGCCCGTTCGCCTGCAGCACGCGCGCAAGGTAGCGTCCCGTGTGGGACTGCGGATTGCGCGCCACCTGCTCCGGCGTCCCGGTGGCGATGATTTTGCCGCCCTGGTTCCCCCCTTCCGGGCCCAGATCGATCAGCCAGTCGGCTGATTTGATGACGTCGAGATTGTGCTCGATCACCAGAAGCGAAGCCCCGGAGTCGAGCAGCTTGCGAAAAGCAGCCAGCAGCTTGGCAATGTCATCGAAATGAAGACCGGTGGTAGGCTCGTCAAGAATGTAAAGAACACCTTGATTTTCCGTGCGCGAGAGATGCGCGGCGAGCTTCAACCTTTGAGCCTCGCCGCCGGAGAGCGTTGTGGCGGACTGTCCAAGCCGCAGGTATCCGAGCCCGATTTCATTCAGGATTTTCAGTTTGGAAACAACCTTCGGGACGCTGGAAAAAAAGGCCAGCGCCTCGCGCACCGTGAGCTGCAGCACTTCGTGAATATTCTTTCCGTGGTAGCGAACCTCGAGAACGCCGCTTTTGAAGCGCGTGCCGCGGCACTCTTCGCAAATCAGCTCGACGTCGGCTAGAAACTGCATTTCCACGGTGACCGTGCCGTCTCCCTGGCAAGTTTCGCAACGCCCGCCGGGAACGTTGAACGAAAAATGTCCGGCGGTATAGCCGCGCCGCTTGGCGTCCGGTGTATCGGCAAACACTTCGCGGACGGCGTCGAAGGCCTTCAGATAGGTGGCCGGATTGGATCGCGGCGTGCGCCCGATGGGCGACTGATCCACGATGACGGCTTCCTGGACCTGCGCGTCGCCTTCCAGGCGATCGCAAAATTCCTTGACGCTGCCCCCATTTCGCCGCGCCGCCAGCGCGCGGTAGAGAACATCGTGGACCAGCGTGGATTTCCCGGAACCGCTCACGCCGGTGACGACCGTGAGCGTCCCGAGCGGAATCATCAGGTCCACATTCTGCAGATTGTGGAGATTCGCGCCGAACAGCTTGAGGAATTTCCCGGACGGTTTGTGACGGCTGTTCGGCACGGAAATCCGCAGCTCGCCGCTCAGGTAGCGCCCGGTAATCGAGCGATGCACTTCCAGCATGTCTTCGTAAGCGCCGGCGAAAAGGAGTTTCCCGCCGAGCTCGCCGGCGCCCGGACCCAGGTCAATGATGCAATCCGCTGCTTGAATTGTGTCGGGATCATGCTCCACGACAAGGACGGTGTTGCCGAGGTCGCGCAGCGATTTCAAAATATCGATGAGGCGCTGCGTGTCGCGTGGATGCAAACCGATGGATGGTTCATCCAGAACATAGAGCGCCCCGACAAGGTGCGACCCGAGCGAGGTCGCCAGCTGAATGCGCTGCGATTCGCCGCCGGAAAGCGTCGAGGTCAGGCGCTCAAGCGAAAGGTAATCGAGGCCTACTTCGTCGAGAAATTGCAGCCGGGTTCGCACTTCCTCCAGAATCTTGTCAGCGATCTTCTGCTGGGCTTCCGTGAGTTGCAAAGTGGAGAAGAAATTGCGCGCTTCCTTAACCGTGAGTTTGCAAAGATCGGTGATCGATCTTCCGGCAACGCGCACGGCGCGGGCTTCGGGACGCAAGCGAGTTCCGCCGCAGTCCGAGCAAGTGGCGTAGCCGCGATAACGGCTCAAGAAAACGCGCACATGGAGCTTGTACTTTTTCCTCTCTAGCCACTGGAAAAAACCTTTTACTCCGCCGAAATCGTTTTCCGGATCGCCTTCCAGCACCAGTCGCCGCTGCTCGGCGGAAAGCTGACGCCAGGGAACGTTGGTGGGGATTCCTTGTGCGCGGGCCCATTTCTTAGCGCTTTGAAACAGCTCGCGATAGCGCGGCTTGGTCCAGGGCTCGATGGCGCCTTCATCCAATGATTTGCTCGGGTCCGGCACCACGAGATTCAAATCGAAATCGATGGTGTTGCCAAAACCCTGGCATCGGGGACACGCGCCATAAGGATTATTGAACGAGAAGAGGCGGGGTTCTGGTTCCTGATGGATCGTGCCGTCGTTCTTGCATTCGAATCGTTCATTGAACGTGAGCCGCTCGGCGGGATTTCCGGCGCTGTCGCTGATAAATTCGAGAATGGCCTCGCCGTGCCCTTCCCGGTAACAAATTTCGATGGAATCAACCAGCCGCGAACGTGATTCGGGATTAACCGCGAGGCGGTCGACGAGAACATAGACGGGCTTCGCGAAATCAACGTCCAGCAATGTCTCCGGCGACGAAAATTCGTGCACGCGCCCGTCCTGGTAGAGCCGGTTGAAGCCCCGCTTTTGAAGATCAAGCAATGCCTGCCGGAGCGCTTCTTGCGGCGGCGCCGCCATTTTTTTCTTCATCCCGCGGCGCGCGCCCGGCAACTGCGGCTGGCTGATTCGCAGGAAATACAGAACATAAAATCGCCGGCCGGGCGTCAGCGAAAGGACGCGTGTGGCGATTTCGTCCGGAGTGTCGCGACGAACTTCGGCGCCGCACTTGATGCAAAACGTCTGCCCGCACCGCGCAAACAGCAGCCGGAGATAGTCGTAAATTTCCGTCGCCGTGGCCACGGTGGAGCGGGGATTGCGCGTCGAGTTTTTCTGCCGGATGGCGACCGCCGGCGCGATGCCGCTTATTTCATCGACGTCCGGCTTCTCCATGCGTTCAAGGAACTGCCGCGCATAAGCGGAGAGGGATTCCACGTAGCGCCGCTGGCCCTCGGCGTAAATGGTGTCAAACGCGAGTGAGGATTTGCCGGAACCGCTTACCCCGGTCACTACCGTGATGGCATTGTGGGGAATTTCGACGGTGATGTTCTTCAGATTGTGGACACGGGCACCGCGGACGCGGATGACCTCTTGTTCCGTCAGTGTCGGGGCGATTTCGTTGGTTGCCAAGGGGGAAGCCCAGACAGCGCGCTTGGAGCGCACTGCCTAAACTTCAAATTATACGACTCGCGTGGAACCGTAGCAAACGCCCCTTTACGGCTCCTGAATAAGACTGATCTGCCCGACGCCGCCCTCGACCTTCAGGTGAATCGTTACGGGAGATTTGCCGTAGGCGTCGTTGGTGTATTGGTCGCCGTCGCGCCTAAGCCCACTCGCGTCGATGCTGCCGATTCCGCCGGAAGCATGCACGACCACACCGATTTTTCGCGGCAGCCGGATGACGGCCTGGCCGACGCCGCCCTCGATGTCCGCCTGCAAATCCTTTTTGCGGTCGCCGGTGAAGTCCACTTCGACTCGGCCCGCTCCCATATTTACCGTGAGATTCGTCAAATCGAGGTCGCGAAGGCGCAAGTCCCCCTCGCCCGCGCCCATATCAATTTTCAGATCCAGCGGCACGCTATTGCTGAAGTGGAGGCTCCAAGTGTTGTTCGTCCCTCCGATATTGGGCTCGCCGCCTTCCTGCGAGATCTTCAGTTCGCCCTTTCCCCCGTCCACGGCGTACTCCACCTGGGGAGAGCCCTCTCGCTCGTGGTACTCAAAGTCAGCGTCCAACAAATGCGACGATCCGCCCCGCAGGGTGAGCTGACCCGCTCCCATACTCAAGTCGCCCCGCACGGTCTTTGCGCCCGCCAGGTCCACGGTCCGCGCGTCGTGGCGTAGGGAAGATGAGAATCCACGTCCGTGCGAAAAGCCGCGGCCATGCCACAAAAGCACCACGACTACGAGAACGAAGGCCAGGACGCCGATCGTCACGCCAACGGAAGATCCGGGAGCCGCGTCCGGATTCTGCCGCCGCCGCGACACATCCCAGATCTTACCGAGGCCGAGAAAGATGAGTATCAGAGGCCAGTAGGTCGTCAACACCGGCCAGGGATCAAAACTTGGACGCCAATTGGCATACAAAAACAGCCCGCCGACCGCGATGAGCAAAATCGGAAAAACGAGCGAACTAGGCCGGGATCCCCGGTCTTGAGCCATTGCGCACCTTCCCACTCTTCGATACGCACGCCGGCGCCAAAAAGTTCGGCGCACGCGTGTTTCTCCGGATGAATGGGAGCATAGTCCCGGTCGTAAGCGCGGTCAAACTCCTCCGGCTGCCTAGCCAAGACACGGGCGCAGCACCTTGTCTATGCTAGAGTCGCGTTGAAGAGAGGCCCCCAAGGTTTTCATGGCGCCGATGGAAAGACCGTTTGAAAAAATCGTTTGGATTGTTCTGGATAGCGTGGGCATCGGCGCGCTACCGGATGCCGGCGATTACGGCGACGTGGGCCGCGAAACGCTGGGCCACGTCGCAGAATCTCGGCCGCTGGCGCTGCCCAATCTCGTGCGATTGGGGCTTGCCAATATCGCGCCGCTGAAGTACTTGACCCCGCCGACGGCGCCGCTCGGCGCGTATGGAAAAGGCATAACGCATTCGCCGGGGAAAGACACCACGACAGGGCACTGGGAAATGGCGGGCGTGTGGCTCGATCAAGCTTTTCCTGTGTATCCCCACGGCTTTCCGCGCGAATTGATTGCGGAATTCGAGCGCCGCGTCGGGCGGCAAACGCTGGGAAACAAGCCCGCATCCGGCACGGAGATTATCAAGGAGCTTGGCGAAGAGCATGTGCGCACCGGCAAGCCGATTGTGTACACCTCGGGCGACAGCGTGTTCCAAATCGCGGCGCATGAAGGCGTGATACCGATTGCCGAGCTATATCGTATGTGCCAGATTGCGCGGGAGCTTTTGGATGGGCCTCATCGTGTCGGACGCGTCATCGCGCGTCCCTTCGAGGGCACACCGGGACATTTCGTGCGCACTTCGCGGCGGCATGATTATGCCGTCGATCCGCCAAAGCCGATGCTGATGGACGTGCTAGCGGAACGCGGCGTGCCGGTCTTCGGCGTCGGAAAAATTCACGATATCTATAACGGCCGCGGCGTCGCGGATTACGTCACGACGAAGAGCAACGCCGACGGAATAGGGAAACTCACTGCCGCGGTTCGCGAGCGAAAGAAAGGATTGATTTTTTGCAATCTCGTGGATTTCGACATGCTCTACGGGCATCGCAAAGACGTCGAGGGTTTCGCAAAATCGCTCGAGGAGTTTGACCGCCTGCTCGGTCCATTCTTGCCGCTGTTCGGCAAGTCCGATCTCCTCATGATTACGGCGGATCATGGGTGCGACCCCGACCCGCGCTGGCCGACGACGGACCATTCGCGCGAGTATGTGCCAATCCTGGTTTTTTCACCAGCGAGCGGGGTAGGAACCAATCTGGGTATTCGCCAGACGCTGGCCGACATGGGACAAACCATCGCGGAGAACTTTGGCGGCAAGATTCCGCATGGGAAAAGCTTCCTGAATGAAATAAGCCTGTAGCTCAGGGCCTGCCTGCGCGGACAGGCTTCAGCCCTGAGGCTTTTCTCCAGCTCTTTAGGAGGTCGGAGCATCCGAACGGCAGCGGGCGTCACTGGCAAGGAATGACTTGGTTTAAACCCAAGGCGCCACCTGCCGCATCCCATGATCAACGAAGGGAGGCAACCGCATGAATCTTCCTGATGCGCCGATTGCACGCGAAGGCTTCTTCGTCACGCACTTCTTCACCGTCAGGGATCAGGAAAAATCGAAGGACTTCTACGTCCGAATTCTTGGCGGGAAAGTGATCAAGCCGGAGAATCCCTGCTACATCAAGCTCGCCAACTCTTGGATCGTTCTCAATTCCGGAGGCGGTCCGACGCCCGACAAGCCCGAGGTCCTCCTCGAAACCCCTCCGAATCTCAACAGAGTGAACAGCTTCCTTAATCTACGTGTCGCGGACATCTGGGCCTGTTACAAACAATGGCGCGACAAAGGCGCGGTCTTTCTCACTGAGCCGCTCGACAACCACGGCTTGGAATGGCGTTGCTACATGCGCGATCCCGACGGCTACCTGATCGAGGTCGGCCAATATACGCAGGTTGCGCTTGACCGCTTCAAAAAGTACGCCGGTTGAGTTTACCGGCGCATCGAGCCCGAACTGCTTCATCTCCAAAAACCACTTCTCCGGTTAGCGCGCTTACCAGGACCTGACTCCATCGTGGTCACAAATGCCCAAGCGAGCTATGTCATCGTCCGCTGTGCTCAGAAGCTTGCAACAGCCGCAGTTTCGGTCGGACACGTTTCGAATATTGGCAGCAGCCGGGCGATTTCCAACGCCTGCCTCAAGTTCGGGCCGAGATTACAAAGCTTGAGGCTTCCGCCTTTGGCTTTTGTCTTTCGACGCATCTCGATGAGCGCGCCGAGGCCCGCGCTGTCAACATAGTTGACGTGCTCCAGATTGACGACAATCCGTGTGACGCCGGATGCGAGGAGATTGTCGATCATGGTACGCAGCCCGCTGCTCTCTTGTCCGAGCGCAAGACGCCCTTTGAGCGCCAGAAGGTAGATTCCATTCATCTCACGTCGTGTTATTTCCAAAGGCATCGTTTGCCTCCCCAAAGACCATTACGCGGATTCGCGAATCATCTATGATAGCCTCCGGACTCCCGATATCAAAGGCTCGTCATTGATTCCCGCTCCCGAGATGTGGGTCGCTCGCGATGGGGCGACTGGCCGTCACAGCTGGAGCACGCCCTACACCATCGTGCTGACAGTTTGCGATCGACTCGATTGCGACTAAACTACGTTTTGCCTGAGGGAGGGATCCCTGATGCTCTTAATTCGCGCTGCTGCTGTCAGCGATGCGCCGTTGCTGCTGAGATTCTCCCGCGAATTCGCGGAGTACGAGCGCCAACCCGGCGCGGTGGTCATTAAGGAAGAGACACTGATCAGGGACGGATTTGGATCTCAACCAAAGTTCCGCAGCCTGATTGCAGAATGGGACGGACAAGCGGTTGGCTATGCGCTCTTCTTTGACATTTATTCAAGTTTCAAAGGCTCTGGTATCTTTTTGGAGGACCTCTTCGTACGGGAGGCGTTTCGCGGTCGGGGGATAGGAAGAGCGCTTCTGTGTCAGGTTGCTCGTATTGCACGGCAGGAAGGGTCCTATGGCATTCGTTGGGAAGTGCTAGGTTGGAATGAGTCGGCAATTAAATTCTACAAGTCATTGGGTGGCGAGTTTTTCGATGAATGGAAACAAGTTGTCCTGGAAGCAGACGCCCTGAATCGACTCGCCGACGGATAGCTGTCCAGAAATCCATTTGCACTTCAGCAGTGCCCGGCCAACGATGCGCACCAGTAGCTCAGGAAAGGGCATCCGGTCGATGCACTCTGTCTCTCTAACGCCCAAACATGGAATAGGCTATACCTTGCGACTCCCGTTGAGGAGATGGTCGCATCTGTTGCTGACGTCGCGTCGCAGCCACAATTGCGCGATCAGCCGGACGATTGGCGATGCGCTCGAGCGCGTCGGCGATACGGGACAACTCGAATGCAATCTGTTCGGTTCCGCTCGACCTCTTCAGCACGACGATTCGTTTTCGGCTGAAGTAAAGGGCTGCCCAGAACAAGAGCCCAATCACCAGGGATACAACGGTCATGATCACGTCGTGACTCGTAATCGTGAAGCTTCTACCCGCGATGGTAATCAAGTGATCCGAGAACAAAGTTTCCTCCCCCGGCTGGGCCTTCTGGATTGTTTGTCCGCTGTTGGAGCAAGCCCGCTCCGCAGCGTCACGTGTGCTAACGCTTGAGCTGTGGAGATGACTTTTGCAGGGTCGCGATTAGATCATGCGCCGCGGCAGGAGCGGTAACATTAGATTCGACGATGATCTTTTCGGCGGTTGCCGAGTCGCCGTAGAGCTTGTGATTGGCGTCATTGTCGGGCCGGAGTGTCGAGCCATCGAGAGATATGCCGGCAAAGACGCCTCGCGCGCGGGAGTAGCTCAGAATCTCCGCGCGCATAAAAGCGTCTGTATCGGCTGCGGCCGAACGCCCCTTCGGTCCAGCGGCGGCGGATGCATCCGCTCCCAGCTTCACCTTGGTATGCAGCAGGCTGCCTGCACCGCGATCGTTCATCACGAGAAAGACGAAGTCTGTCGCCTCCCCGCCTATTTGCAAACCAAAGCTACCGCCTTCAAGAGCGTACATTGCTGGGGCCCCCCATGGACCTGTGAAATCTTTGCCGGTGCGGCAAACCATCGTGCCGCGGCCGTAGCTGCCCCCAACAACAAACGCAGCCTTCAACACCGACGGCATCACGACCACACAACGAGCTTTGTCGATCAGGTCTTGCGGAATGTTGTCAGGCACATTGAGAATCTCCTGCATCACCTTTCCCGCATTCTGAAGACGATCCTGTTCAGCTTTTGTTTCGCTCGGACGTCCCGCGGACGAGGACGGTCCCAAGGCGAGCAGGCCCACCAGTATGACGATCGAACACTTTGTATACCTCATTCGCTGTGCCTCCTTAAGGGCCTTTTGTATTTCTTGATGCAAACTTCATTTCTTTCGGGCGGGCTAACCCCGTTAGATGGTTTGCTGAGAGGGCAACTTCCCTTCCAGACTCGCGTCGGATTTGGTAATGGGCTGAAAATTCAATCGCATACAACCATCGCGTGGAGCAACAGAGCATGAGACTTGAAAAGCGGGGTGTGTAGAAACTACAAACAAGAAAGGGGAAATAGTCTTTTCTGCGTACTGGAACCCATGCTCAGCAAAGCTGCCTACAGTCTCGAAATTTGGAGCAAACTAGAATATCGCCGTTCGCATGGACGGAAACTGCTTGGCCGTCAAGAACTGGCCTGGCGCAGGAAGAACATGGCAACGACCCCGGTGCAAAGAGTGGAGCCGAATCCCCAGCGGTCGGGGCGTCAATTGGCGGCGTTTGGCTGTGCCTGGATATCCGCGTTGTTGATGATCCTTGGCGGATGGCTGGCGATAAGCCGGGTTGGCCGGCTGCTCCATTGGTCAAAAGCCGATGCGGAGGTGCAGCGATCGGAAGTCTATTTAGTGATTCAAAGAAGCGGAGCGCGGGGAACCAAGCCGCCGTGGGGCGCCAGAGTGACGATTCGCTATCTGGCAAATGGCGAACTTGAGGAGACTACCATTGACCGGGGATTTCAGAGCGCGGTCCGGCCCTGGATGGAACAGTGGACGAGACGGTATCCGGCCGGATCACATAAAAAGATTCTGTTCAATCCGGCTGATCCCCTGGAAGCGGATCTTGACGGCGAATGGAGTTTGGCGAGCTTCTCGTCGCCTACCGGGTTTATGTTGGCGGCCGTTCTTTTCCTGTGGGGCTGGCGGCGCTTGCGTTGAGCGGCGCGTTGGGGCTGAGGCCCCGGCCTCCCAAAGCGTCAATCCTTGACGGGGATGCTGTAGTGAGAGGCGATCACCTGCCAGCGGGAATCGACGAGCAACCAGACGTCGGTAAGCCGATCATGGAATTCGTAGGGCTTGCCCTTGGTTGTGCCCTTCTCGTGGTAGACACCGGTCACAACAGCGGCATTTCCGTGCATGCGGACTTTGAGTTCGGACATTTCCGAAAGGACGACTTTGTTATCGGCGTTTCCCGCGTGCGCAATGTATCCGGACTTGCTGAAGGTGCTTCCGTCCTCCACGGTGATGACGAAATCGTCCGCCAGAAGAGAATTCAAGCTGGCGACATCGCCTCGCTGATAGGCGTCATTCCACTTGTTTTCGAGCGCGAGGATCTTGGCGACCGGCTCGGAATTCCGCTGAGCGGGAGCGAGCAACGCAGCGAATGGAGCGAAGAGCAGAAAGAGCAATAGAAGTGACTTGGTCTTCATGGACGGCACCCACAAAATTGTGCTGTCCACGGCGTGAGAATTCAATAGGCAACCCGGGGCGCGGGCGCGACAAAGGCAACCACGCGGTTGTGCTGTGAAAAGGCTAGCCGCGATGGGCGCGGCGTTCGCGTTCGAGGACCATTTCGTCGAAGGCGTGGGGAAGCACTTCGCGGTTGGAATAGGGGCCGGGAGTGTAGGCGCGGGAGCTGATTCCGGCCTGCGACAATCCCGAGATGTGCCAGTCCTCGCGGTTCGTTAAATCCCAAAAATCGATGGCGTCATCAGCGTGAAAGTCCGGCTTGGCCATTTCCGCCGGATGAAAATGCCATTCGCAGACGACTTCGGTGCGGTCGACGGCCTTGGGCCAGAGAGTGTGGGTCATCATGTAGTCGGGGTGAAGGCTCAGGAACAGGTTGGGATAGATAGCGTAGTAGTAGACCTGCTTGCGTTGCTCCTCGTTGAGTCCCGGGAGATAGTCGCGGCGGCGGCGGCCATCGAGGCTCATGGTCTGGGCGTCGCCGCGGAATCCCATCGCACCGCCGATGTAGGTCGGCTGGGGAAGAGAGTTGTCCGCGCCGAGGTAGTTGGTCAGACGATTCAAACACGGGTGAAGCACCGGGCAGTGCAGGCATTCGTTGTAGTTGATGACGATGAGCTTCCAATTGGCCTGCACTTCATAAACGATGCGCTTGTGCATTTGGAGATCCTGCATGCGCCAGGGAGCGAATTTCTGGGGCAGGTCGGCGAGCTGGGCGGCGAGCGGCTCGGGTTGCGTAGCGAGGTTGATGAAGACGTGGCCGT
>Ga0307479_10003952_pt1 | contig 13545 bp, 15 predicted proteins | sample atmos_gasesECM4C_FD_203743 | JGI IMG/M metagenome (GOLD analysis project Ga0307479, IMG submission 203743) | Hardwood forest soil microbial communities from Morgan-Monroe State Forest, Indiana, United States - atmos_gasesECM4C_515 | ecosystem: Environmental > Terrestrial > Soil > Temperate...
GCGAGAAGCCTGCGCGAACATCAGGAAAGAAATCGGCGAAGAGCAAGCGCTAAAACACTTGAGTCATTTCGATTTTGGGAGGGCGGCGCGCTGCAAGCAGACGGCCTAGCCGACGTTCTTGACTGCCGACAAACCAGCCACTGACAATTCAGCGCGCTGTCGATACCGTTGCATCGGCCGCCCGTAACAATGGAGCCTCGCGGCCCCGCGCAGACACCGTTTCCATCGACTCAACCGCTCCGCCGCCTACCAATAGCGCATGACTGAAATTATTTACCGTGGGACAAACGTGCCTCGGCAAAAGGTAGAGCATCTCGCCCGCCTTCGGCGCGGCGGCGCCTTTCGCAACCGCCAGCGGCAGGTGTTCCTCGCTCGGCCCAAGCGGCGTCAACTCCGGGTGCCCCACCACGACGCAAGTTGGCACGCCGGCGTCCGCCGACACCGCCTTATGGCCGGCGTCACACGTCACGATTCCGGGGCGCGGGTGACTTACCACGCGCGCCAACACCAGCACGGCGGGCTGAGAGCCAAACTCGCCCGTCACTTGCGCCAGGTTGGTGGCGTCGCCGTACACCACCGTGCCGGGCGAAATCTGGTGCGCGAACTTTGCATCGCGAAACCCGTGGTAGGAGAGCGCTGCAGGAAATGTCGGGGTACCCGCCGTAATCACCTCGCGCACGCGTATTCCGCGGGCCTCAACCGACGCCACAATCGCCATCAGGCGATCGTACCCGCAGTGCGCCGCGGCAGTGCGTTCCGGCTCGTCCACTGACCCATGATGGCCGTCATAGTAGTGCAGTCCGCGGAACTCCAGACCGGCCGCGCTGATCGCTCGTGCCAGCGGCACAACCTCGTTGCTGTGCCCTTCTGCAATGCCGGTGCGATCCATGCCGGGATTGAGGTCTAGAAAAATTCCCACGCGGCTGCCTTGCCATTGCCGCACTTGTTCTTCGTTCTCCGCCAAAACGGAAACTTGCACCTTCGGAAACTGTTCCGCGATTTGCCGTACGCGTCGCGCATTCGCCCCCATCGTGGGATACGCCAAAAGAACATCCGCCGCGCCGCACTGGCAAGCTACCAGCAATTCCAAAGTCGTCGCGCACTTAAAATTGCGCACGCCGCGCTCGACCATCATGCGAACGGTAAAGCCCAGCTTGGCGGTCTTGATATGCACGCGCCAGCGGCTCGCGTCGCCACCGAGCAGCGCCGTCACCCGGTCGACGTTGGAAGCGATCATTGCCGGATACACCACCAGAGCTGGCGTCATTACATCGTCGAGAGACGACACGGCGTACCGCGAATTCCACGGAAATTCACTCACCATTTTTTGAGCACCCATAGTGATGGAGATGATAGCGCGCGAACGGCCCGCCTAGAAGAAGTCTCCGATCTTTCTCCTTCACCGCCCCAGCCAATTTGACCGCCTCCGACTCGGATAGTAGGCTCGGTGGACCTCATGACACCCGTCGATCCTTCCGCAGCCAATCGGCCTGAGTCTCCTTACCTCATCCGCGGTCTCGGCCTCTGGTCGGCCGCCGCCATCGTCATCGGCGACATGATCGGTACCGGCGTCTTTCTGGTCACCAGCGACATGGCCCGCGCCGTCGGATCGATCTCCCTGGTTTTCGCCGCCTGGATCATCGGCGGCCTGATCGTCCTCTTCGGTGCGTTCTGCTACGCCGAATTGGGTGCAGCCTTTCCCAAAGCCGGCGGCAACTACGTCTACCTGAATCGGGGCATCGGTCCCCTCTGGGGATTTCTCTTCGGTTGGATGAGTTCGTTTCTCGACCGCCCTGTAGCCATGGCTACGCTGGCAGCCGGATTCCTGCGCTTCCTGGGATTCCTATTCCCGGTCGTGGCCACTCCCTTGTTTACGGCCCGCTTCGGCCGGTACGAATTCGGCTTCACCGCCGCTCAACCGCTGGCCGCTCTCGTAGTGATCGCCGCGACCGCCGTCAACTATCTGAGCGTGCGTTTCGGCGGCAGCATCCAGGTGCTTCTCACATCGCTAAAAATGGGAGCAATTCTCCTGATCGTCGTGGCAGGCGTGCTCTTCGGAACGCAGGGATCGATCCGCATGGCGCCATCGGTCGCTCCGTTCGGTTTGGGAGTCATCGGCGCCGTCCTGACCGCCCTCGTTCCGGTCATGTGGGCCTTCAACGGCTTCAACGATCTTGGCGACCTCGGCGAAGAGATCGAACACCCGGAGAAAAACATCCCGCGAGCCATCATCCTCGGCTTACTAACGGTTGGCGGGCTGTATCTCCTGGCAAATGTCGCCTACTTCCAAGTCTTGCCGTTTTCGGCGATCGCCCAATCGCAACACGTCGCCTCCGACGTAGTGCAGTCCTTCGCCGGATCTCGCGGCGCGCGATGGCTCACCATAGCGATGGCCATCTCCGCTCTTGGCGCTCTTCACGTAGTGGTGCTCACCGGCGCTCGCATCCCCTTCGCCATGGCTCGCGACGGCGTGTTCTTCCAATTCGCACAACGTATCCACCCAACGTTCCGCACACCCAGCGGCGCCCTCATCTTCCTGGGTTCCATCGGCGCCGTGCTTGCCCTCAGCGGCACGTACGAAGAGCTCTATTCCCTTTTCGTCTTCGCTGTCTGGATTTTCTTCGCATTAACCGCAATCGCCCTGCTTCGCCTCCGCAAAACCGAGCCCGCTCTGACCCGCCCCTACCGTGCCTGGGGTTACCCCGTAACTCCGCTCATCTTCCTGATCGCCGCGATCGCCCTCACCGCCAACTTGTGGATGGTCCGCCCAGTCCGCTCCTCGCTGGGCCTCGCCGTGATCCTCGCGGGCATCCCCTTCTACTACCACTGGCGAAAATTGGCACAAATCCCACCCCAACCGATTTCCCAAAACCTGTCGATCTAGCCGTCCTCCAAACGACATAACAGTAGAGCCCAAGAAAGCTCATCTGGAGGACGACATGGCCACTCAACAAACATCCTTTCGAAGCCCGAAATCCCTCGTCACGACTACCCTCGCCGGACTCAGCTTCGTCGTTCTTTGCCAGGGCATGGACGAACCGCTTTCCCAATTGAGCCCCATGGTTACCTGCGCGTCGAGCCACTTGTTGGGGCTATTGCCCACGATCGTCTTGGCGGCGTCGCGAAACTTGCCCGCACCCGTTTGCGATAATTCCAGCGTTTTTGAGCACTTAGCCGGGATTTTGGCTTCCACTTGGCCGCTGCTCTGCGCCATGATCGGCGCGTAAGGCCCGCACGGTAGACCTTATCCACGCGTGCCGCGTACAGCTTCTCCCGCCCTTATCAAAACCTCGAAAAAAAGTTACCGTATCTGTCGAATTCCCCAGCCCCCAATCGACGTCTAAGTGAGGGCCGACACAGTGAGAACAAGAAATAGATCAGCTCGATAGGATCACTGGCCTCGTCTCGGATCTTAAAGACAAAGAGACACCACAATGCGCTTCATGATGCTGATGATTCCCAAGGGATACGAAAAAGCAGCTGCTGGCGCGATGCCCGACCCCAAAATCGTTGCCGCGATGATGAAGTACAACGAAGCGTTGCAAAAAGCCGGCGTCCTGCTCGCGCTCGACGGTCTCCACCCACCCGCAATGGGCGCGCGCGTTTCCTTTTCGGGAGGCAAACCCAAGGTTAGCGACGGTCCCTTCGCCGAAGCCAAAGAAGTTCTCGGCGGCTACTGGATGATTCAAGTGAAATCCAGGGAAGAAGCCATCGAGTGGGCCAAGCGGTGCCCCGGTTCCGACAACGAAATCATCGAGATTCGTCAGGTCCAGGAGATGGCGGATTTCCCAGCAGACGTCAAGGCAGCCGCGGCCGGATTCGAAGACCTTCAAGCGCAGTCCAAGAAAACGAAGTGAACTCGACACTCCGATTCGCGACACAACTCAGTTCATTCGAACGAGTCGTGCAATCGAGAAAAATTCTTTTCGCTCGTGTCGATTTCAGCTGTTCTCATTCGACGCGTAAATGGAACCGGCTTTAGCCGGGAACAACAATTTCGGAGAATTTATCCGTACTCAAAAACAAAAGGAGCAGCAACGATGCGCTACATGATGATCGTCAAGTCCGCCGAACACTTTGGCTTTCCACCTAAGCCACTATTGGATGCGATAGGAACGCTCAGCGAAGAGGCCGTCAAGGCCAGCACCATGATCGGCAGTGGAGGCCTGCTTGCTACCGCGCAAGGCGCGCGCGTCAAGCTTTCCAAGGGCCAGGTCAGCGTCATCGACGGCCCTTTCAGCGAAGCCAAGGAGATCATTGGCGGCTACGCAATATTCGAGTTGCCCTCGAAAGAAGAAGCCATCAAGGGCGCGGTGCAGTTCATGGAGCTTCACAAGCAACATTGGCCCGGATGGGAAGGCGAGACCGAAGTTCGCCAGATGTTTGGCCCGGACGACATGCCTTGCAATGCACCGGAGCGAAAGTCCTAGTAACCCCGTTCGAAAAATTCAAATCGCCAGCTCCAATCCGAAACCAAAAGGAGATTCACCAGTGCAATTCATGATGATGGTCAAGCACGCTGAAAATTGCCCCCCCTCCTCCCAAGGCGCTAAGCGACGCGATGGCAAAGCTCAACGAGGAAGGGGTCCGAACCGGCGTCTTCAAAACTGGCGGCGGACTCGAGCAAACCGCTAAGAGTGTCCGCGTCAAGCTGTCCCGTGGAGAGGTCAAAGTCATCGACGGGCCATTCACCGAAGCCAAAGAAATTGTCGGCGGCTTCGCGATCCTCGAGTTCCCATCCAAAGAAGAAGCCATCAAAGGCGCCGTGGCCTACATGTAGCTTCATAAGCAACATTGGCCGGGATGGGAAGGCGAAACCGAGGTCCGTCAGATCTTCGGGCCCCCAAACGTACCTTCCAGACCATAAACGCGAATCGCCCCGAACGTTGGCGTCGCGGCCGCCTTCATCTTGCGCCAAAGAATTAGAGGTGCTTTGATGGGTAGCCGTGACTTATCAACAATTCGTTGTCTTCGCTCTCCCAGAACTCATGCGCGCCGTTGTCGCCCCAAAAGAGCGTTGTCGTCATTACAGTGGAACTCCTTCGGTCCTGCCTGCCAGAGTTTTGTGATTTGCTGGAAATCGGGATGGGGGATGACTGTTGGTTGCTGTAGCCGCCCTACGGTTCCACGGAACCGCTTTTGGCTCTGCCATGGCCCCTCGTGCGAGTCGCGTCAATCGAAGACACAACTCGTTAGATCGCTCGCGCTTTCGTGCCTTCACGACTCATCAAGAAACAAGGGGGCAGGATTTCAGGGGGTAACAGGCGAGTGGTGTCCGGTAGGGCTACAAGTCGTCAGGAGGCCCGGCGGCACTGGCGTCCTGTGGCCGAATCAAGGGCATCCATTTGGGGATCATGGGAACCACCCTCTGAACGGCGGTCAGGTGCGCGAGGCCGAAATCGACCGAACAGAGCCTGAAGATCCAGCGCGCGATCAGAGTCGCTCCCTGCGACAGCGAACCTCCAACGGCCGCCCCCCACAGTATGGCTGCCGCGACGAACAGGATGATCTGCTGGCAGACGCCGCCCAGGACGCCGATGTACACAGCGGTTCGATATCCGAGGAAGTGCGGCGCTGCTTGAAAGCGCGGCAACGGGAACAGGACAAGGATGCCGTATAGGATGGTTAGTGCCGCAGCGCCGAACCGCGCGTTCCTGCGCCACAGCATCGCTGTGCCTCCTGCGATAAGCCAAATGGCAGCGATGTACGCGAATATCGTGACGCCGGAATGTGATCGCCCCAGGCCTGAATCGGCTGATGGCGGGCTCGAACTCGCCCCAAACGAGGTCTATGATTCCGGCAGCGACCGACGCTATGCCATACACGTAAATGGCGATTCTCATGGATCGAGCCATCTGGGTTCCAGAGGATTGATGTTAGTGAGGCGCCAACGCTAGGGTCAATTTCCGAAACGAACGATCCACACCAGCCTGCCATAAAAGGCGAGATTCAGGGCACAAACAACTACGCCCGCGACGGTTAGCGCAGTCGGCGAAATGTCCGGATAAACCAGCTTGTCTAAATAATGAAGCAGGAACCCACCTTGGTACGGCTCGATTGCGGCTTGGCCTTCTAGCCAATTCTCAAGCAACGTCAACGGACACGGCCAGGGAAGCACTTCCGTAAGAATTCCCCACACAAGTGAAGCAATATGAAGCCAGCGAAGCGCAGGACGCGAGCGTGTGAGAAAAGCACCGAACACCACCCACAAAATGAACAGCGCGTGTATGGAGAGGACGACAACCGCGAGTGCAGAATAGAGATTTCTGGCCGCATGCACTCCTAGAATTTACCGCAGGTCAGTAGCGACCACGCCTGCGATAATCGGGAATCTCAACACCATCCGCTCGGCTCTTGCTGACGGTGCAGGTTGTTAATTCCTCGTGCAACCAATCCTCGGGACCAAGCACTCAATCCACGTCACTGTGCTGCCTCAGTTGTTTTAGTCCAAGGCGCAACTGAGGCGCAACTGGGGCCGAAAACGGGCTAAAATGATGAACTACGACACAGGTAAAGCCTAAACGAATCAGCTACATGAGTTCTTCGGGAGACTCTGACTCTGGCTATCCTGGTTCGAGTCCAGGCCTCCCAGCCAATTATTTCCAGTCACCCAGATCCTTCCGCCAATTGCCCTCCGAATCTTAACGGCCACGCACTTGGTGCATGGCGCTAGAGGACACCGATTCCATCCTTCGACAGTTAAGCTTGGCGGGCGATTCCGTTCCAGGAACCCGTGCCGGTGTTCGAAGGGCGCTTTCGTAATCGCAAGATGTGAAGGTTACTTCTTCGAGGGCTCGAGACGCCCGTCCGCTCCCTTGTTTTCGCGGAGAGAAAGGATTCCTATCACTGGTGACTTGACGTATCAAGCTGGCGGGCGGGCACACGCAAGTTCAGATCGGGTTGTGACAAGACGATCTGCTATCCTCCAACCTCCGTGCCGGTAAAATGGGAATTGGTGGTGATCCCTCTGGACCTCAAACGATCTCCCGAAGCTATTCGGCACAAAGAACAATCCAAGGGATCGGACCAACAGATTCCCCCGTATTGAGAGGAGAACATCATGAGCGACGTCGTTTATGTTTCAAAATCACAGATCGAGCGCCGGCAGGGACCTCTTCGCGTCGCGCACCTGCCTGGCGAGTCTCGACCGGTAGTATTCAGCGTTCACGGCGCGATCGCCGAGCACTACAAAGTCGACCCATCCAAGTTGAAGGAGTCGCATTCTTCCACAATTGACTACGTCATTTCTGCAACCGCTGGTTGAATGATGGGAACCTTTGGAGGTGCGCTGGAAGCGCGCCAAATCGATGCTAGCAATGGCAAGCTGACGGCAAATGTAACCGGGGAAGTGGAGCAGGAAGAGGGCGTATTAGTTATCCGCCGGATCCATGTAGCGATGCGGCTGGTGGCGCCGGAGCAGGCGAGGGAGACGGTAGAGCGCACGCACGGCATTTACGCCATGCGCTGCCCGCTGTACCGCACATTCCACAAGACCATACAGCTCTCCTCGTCATTTGAATTGGTAACTGCCTGAGGCGAATGCCCAGTACCCTCAAAGAAAATAGCAAGCAGCTATTAGCGAAGGGCGAACATGAAAGCGGAATTGCGGCCAAACGAAGCCGAACTCATACGAAGAATCTGCGACGGCGAACGCGAGCCGTTATTTGTCATTCCTATTCGTTGTCGTTCCTATTCGTTGGACTCTCCCTTCCGGCTGATATGAGTGCGAACGCGAACCTCCTCTGAGGGCCGAGCGGTACTGGAGCGCACGACGGCAGAAACGATAAGACTGTCCCCAGATTCCACACCAAGGTTGGCGGTAACGACGAGGTGAATGTCAGTGGCGGCATCGGCGGCAAGCCTACCGATAGTCACCACCAGGGTGTCGCCGATTTGCGTGGCAGTGCCGTCGGACGAGCTTGCTACGGTGACGCCCTTCGGTAGATTGAAGACTGCTTGTGTTCCATTGAGGTTGTAGGAAGAGCGGTTGTGTACTTCCAGGCGATACGTGAATTGAGAGCCGGGACTCACAGACCGGGGAGCCTCGAGATCGACGCGGAGCTGGTCGTGGAGATCGGGCTTCGTCACGACAAACTTGTCGAGCAGGACGGAAGGTCCATCCGCAGGGGCCGAAACCACGTTTCCGGTCGCTGGATCGACGAGCGTGTCAGGAATGGGATCGTTGACGGGATTGCCGTTGACGTCGGTGCCGAACGGCGCAGGGCTGGAAGGCGTCGCGGAAGAGGTGGACAGTAGGGGTTCCGTGATCTGATAAAACGATAATTTGTTGTCGTGTATCAGAATGTCTGCGAAGGAGAAAAGCTTAGCTTTGAACCGCGTTGTGATTTTTGGGCCGCTGCCAGCTCCGGGCAGAACCGGAGACATTTCGTTGTCGGTGAGGTTTGTGTCGAGCCATGAGGCGGGACCATTCAATAGCGTGAATCCGGCGAGGGAAGTCGTACCGGTAGCGGAGTCATCCTGGTCCACGCCGGTTCCCGATCCGCGCGCGGGGGTAAGGTCGCCGTCAAAGTCGCGATTGCCGCCCGCCCCTTCGACCATATATAAGACGCCGTCGGGGACGGTTTGCGAAACGCCGTCAAAGCTGGTGTCAATCGAGACCGCGGCAGGACCGCTGGGCGAAGGACCCGCAGCAACGTTGGCGTTCGCGCGAATGGGGAAGGTGCGCTGGTAGTTGTGTTCGTGGCCGTTGAAGACCATGTTGACGCCATGGTCTTCCAGAAGCTTCGCGATCGCGCGCATCTGATTGTTTTTCACCGTAGCATTCCCGGAAGAAAAAGCCGGCTGATGGAATACCACAAATTTCCATGGCTGCGGGCTGGAATCAAGATCGTGGATGAGCCAGTCGCGGAGGTCAGACGGATACGGTGGGAAGGTGAGTTGCGGAGCGCCAAAGACCGCGGCGCCATCGAGAACGGCGTCAAACAGATGCGGATTGGCATCGAGAAAAACAAAGTGCGCGCTGCCGTCGTCGAACGAATAGTTACTTTCGTGATCGATCTGCTGCTTGGGAGTTTTGCCGGAATTGGTAAGCGTAGAGGCTTTGTAGGCAGCAATGGCCGCCGGTGACGTGTAGGACTTTCCCGCGAAGCTGAAAAGCATTCCGTTGGGAGTGACACTGTCGACGTTCCACGTGAATTGGGGGTCGAAACCGGCGGGTCCATTCAGCGGAAAATAGTAATTATTGAAGTAGGCCAGAGCGTCGCCGCCATCGGTGTTGCCGGTAAAACGTCCGCCGCCATCGCCTCCGAGCATGTTGACGTTTACCCCAGTGGCCCCAATGTCGTGATTGCCCACTACGATGAAGAACGGGATGGAGCGAATAAAAGGCGCGCCGGCTTGGTTTGAATCGACGTCGCTGTTCCAGACGGGAAACCAGTAGTCGCGATAGCTGCCTTCGGCGCCGTTGGTGTAGACATTGTCGCCGGTGTTCAGCGCGAGGGCCGGCTTGGGGAATTTCGGCGCGCCAGGAACGGACAGATTCTGGACGTTGTACATGAGATGGATGATGCGGGCTTCATAGTCCGCTATGCGCGCGGGATTGGAATTGGGAACCACGGGAAAAAATCCTTCGTCGCCTTGCACCAGAAAGGAAAAATCATCGCTCCGCGTCCGGGTGCGAAATGAGGCAGTGAAACCACCCGCGGGCATTCCCGGGCCGTTGACGCGGTAGAAGTAAACCGTGTCGTACTCCAAGTTCTGTAGCGCAGCGTAATAATCCGAATGGGCCCCGGGAGCGGTGGGAGGCACCGGCAGGGTTGGATCGGCGGAAAGGTAGTTATCGACGACGCGGGCTTGCGAAGAGGCGGTGCGGCCGTAAGAGGGAGTCTGGCCGAAATCCACAGAGTAGCTGCCGACCTCAGGCGTGGCTTCATCGGTCTGCCAGGCAATGACCATTTGGTCTTGGGAGCCAAACGGCCCATTGTCGCCGATCTGGATGTACGGCTTGTAGGTAACGTTCTGGGACAGCGCCACCTGGGCAAGCAAAATTGAGAACGCAACAACGGAAATTGCGGAAGACAAAAATCGCCGCGGCAAACGGGGCATTCGTAACTCCTTTGCTGCACGGTGGGAATTTAGCGAGTCCTACTTCCGAACCGACTTGCGGCAGTAGGAAGGCTCACTCGCTGCGGAGGAGCTTGCCAGACAGAGATTACAGTTTCGTGGCCGATCGTTGAATTTCGAGTAGATGACGCGTAGACGCGATGTTTGAGCTACGGACGCATCGTCTGCAAACATCTCAAATGTATAGTGGTTGTTACATCTCTCGCATGGGCAACCGAGCAGGCTCTCTCTGGCAGTGCCCATTTTTGTGCCCACCTAGCCTTGATATCGCTTCCAAGACAGCATCCTCGGAAGGATGAACGTTTACCTGGCATACCATCAGCCGTTTGGAAGACGAAAACCACGCGGCGGAAGTGAACGCAATAGGCTTGTGGAAGTGTGTATGAGTTTCCTACAAGTTATGCCTTAGTGAAATTTTAGGCTTTCCCGTGCGTACCGATATGTGGGGGCGACATATATGGCAGTTGCCGTGGAGCATGAGTGGAAAAAAGGCAGTGCCGAACTGTTGATTCTCTCGCTTCTGGAGGCTCAGCCGCGTCATGGTTATGAAATTGGAAGACTTATTGACGTGCGCTCCGGAGGCACACTCCATTTTCACGTCGCCTCCCTCTATCCCTTGCTGTACCGGCTCGAAAAACGAGGCTGGATTTGCGGACGCTGGGTCGAAAGAGCGAATCATAGACGCCGCCGCTACTACCGCCTAACAGCGGAGGGCCGACAGGTACTGGGTGCAAAGCGCCTGAAATGGAAAGAATTCGCCGGGGCAGTCGGGCGAATTGCGGGAGTGGAACATGCTTGATTGGAAAGGCGAAATCCGTAAACGGTTAGAGGGATCGAATCTCCGACCCGAACGAGAGGCGGAAATCCTCGCTGAGTTATCGAATCATCTGCAAGATCACTACGATGAGTTGCGGTCACAGGGAGTCACACACGAAGAGGCATTTCGTGAGGTTATTCGGGAACTCGATGCGCCGGACCTGGCATACGAGCTTCGGCCCACTGAAGAAATTTCAGCCAACGTTGCGGCCCCGGTGGGAGCGCCAGCCAGCGGACAGCTCTTCTCGGATTTTCTGATGGACCTGCGCTATGCCGCGCGTACATTACGGAAATCTCCGGGTTTTACGGCAGTGGCGGTTCTGACGCTGGCGCTAGGCATCGGCGCGAATACCGCCGTGTTCACCGTCATCAACAGTCTTCTTTTGAATCCTCTGCCAGTCGATAAAATTTCCACTCTCGCTGCCTTGAACACCACGCAGGCAAAGAAAACAGCACAATTGAGCGACCTGCAAGCTCTTTCCTTCGAGAACCTCAAAGACATTCGAGAAAGAACGCATGCCTTCGGCAGCTTGGCGGGACATTCCAACCCGATGCCCGTAACGATGACCGACAAAGCCGAGCCACACCGGATTTTCATGGAGCTAGTGACTGCCAATTATTTCAATACGCTGGGTATCCATCCATACCTGGGACGTTTTTTTCTTCCGGACGAAGATGCGAAACCTGGGGCGGCCGCTGTGGCGGTTCTGGGCTACTCGGGGTGGCAAAGCCGCTTTGGCGGAGCCTCGGACATCGTCGGACGAACGATCAAACTCAACGACACGTCGTTCACCATCATTGGTATCGGGCCGAAAGACTTCAAGGGTTTGTACGCGGTTTTTGGCCCGGATTTGTGGGTTCCCTCCATGATGGCGGAGCAGGTTTTGCCCTCACAGCAACAGCGGGCTTTGACTGACCGCGCAGTTCCTTTGTTGACGGGAGTTGGCCGACTAGGTCCCGGCGTTACTCTGACGCAAGCCCAAGCTGAGATCAAAATTGAGGCTGCCGCTTTAGGTAACGAGCATCCTGAAGCCAATCAAGGGCAAGACATCGTTGTCAGAACTTTGACCGAAGCTGCGTATGGGCCGGAACATCAGGCGCTGGTACTCGGATGCGCGTTGCTCATCGCGATTGTAGGACTTGTGCTGCTCATTGCCTGTTCGAACGTGGCCAATTTACTTCTTGCTCGCGCGACAGTCCGCCGCCAGGAGATCGCAGTCCGCATCGCGCTAGGAGCTGGACGGCGGCGACTAATACGTCAGTTGCTGACCGAGAGTGTTCTACTTGGACTTCTCAGCGGCGTCTTCGGGTTCCTGTTCGGCTACGGCGGATGTCAGCTTCTTTCATCGCTGCGTCCCGCCGAATATGCGCAATCTGGCCGACCTGAGGATCGACCCCGTGGTGTTCGGATTTGCCCTCGCGGTGGCGATCTTGACTGGATTGTTATTTGGGATCGTGCCAGCTTTGCGCTCTTCGGGCACGCCGGTCTCTGAAGTGCTCAAGGAAGAAACGCGCACCGCAGGCCGCACTCGGGGCCGCTTTAGCTTGGCCAACGCACTTCTCGCAGGCCAAGTAGCGGGCTCTCTTGTCTTGCTGGTGGTTGCCGCAATGTTTCTTCGGAGCATCCAGCACGAATACACCATCGATCCTGGCTACCAAACGAAGCATCTAGGGGTCTTTATGCTCTATCCGGGCCAAGCCGGGTACGACCAACAGCGTACGGAGCAGTTTTACAAGCAAGCGCGGGAACGGGTTTCCAGCGTCCCGGGCATTGCGTCGATTACATGGGCCTCGAACCTGCCACTGTGGGGCCGGAAGGAAACTGGCGTGGTCATCGAAGGCCAGGAGCAGCGTAAGAAGTCGGAGGCCATCTCCGCGGTGGTAAACACCATTGACGTCGATTATTTCTCGACGCTCAGCATTCCTTTCGTGAAGGGGCGCGATTTCACCCAGGATGACCGTGACATCTCGGCTCCGGTGGCAATTGTCAACGACAGGATGGCCGACGAGTATTGGCCGAACCAGGACCCACTCGGCAAGCTTGTGCAATTACCGCACGGTAAGGGCTTCCTCCAGATCGTCGGAGTAGTGAAGACCAGTAACTATCAAACGCTGGGCGAACCTCCCCAATCGTGCATCTACATCCCGCTGAGGCAAAATTTCTCGGACGACATGATTCTTTACGTCAGAGTCGAACATGATCCCGCCACGATTCTGGTGAGCGTCCAAGACCAGATTCACGACATCGACCCAGGACTTGCGGTGGAAGATGTCCGTACCGGCCCCAAGGTGATCGAACAGGCGCTGTGGTGGTCGAAGATCGCGGTGGACTTGCTGGGCGTATTTGGACTTCTGGCCCTGGGTCTGGCCTCGGTGGGGTTGTACGGCATCATGGCGTATTCCGTGAACCAGCGGCGGCGGGAGATTGGCGTGCGCATGGCGTTGGGAGCCGGCCAAGGAAATGTCTGGTTCATGATCCTTCGGCAGGGATTGAGACTGGTCCTCACCGGCTTGGCTGTCGGCGTTGCATTCGCATTGTTGATCGGGCGCGTGTTATCTCGCTTCCTCTACGGAGTGAGTAGCACCGATCCGCTCAGCCTCTGCGGCGCGTCCCTAATTCTTCTTGTTGTTGCACTCATTGCCTGC
>Ga0307479_10003953_pt1 | contig 13544 bp, 10 predicted proteins | sample atmos_gasesECM4C_FD_203743 | JGI IMG/M metagenome (GOLD analysis project Ga0307479, IMG submission 203743) | Hardwood forest soil microbial communities from Morgan-Monroe State Forest, Indiana, United States - atmos_gasesECM4C_515 | ecosystem: Environmental > Terrestrial > Soil > Temperate...
CCTATGGGCCGGCCCGCGACTACTTCCTCGCGGCGCTGCAGCGGGCGCGGCCCGCCGACGTGCCGCAGGTGGTGTCAGCCTGGTTTGCCAAGGTCAACGGGAGCTACGGCGAGGACTTCGGCCTCGGTCCGCGCATGGTCGCGACGCTCGAGGAGCGACTGCGGCGGCAGCCGCACGAGGACGGCGTCTGGCGCGCGCTGGCGGCGGCGTACGAGATCGCCGGGCTCGACGCGCGCCGGGCGGCGCACCTCCAGGCATGGCTCGGCGCGAAGGCCGGCACGCCTTCGACGGAGGACATCCTCTGGCTGGCGGAGTTCCAGGCCGATCATGCCGAGCCGCCTGGCGGCGCTCCTTCCGCGGCCGGCGCCGGCGCCGCGACGCCGGGGCCGCAAGCGGCGCTGGTCACGCTGCGCCAGGCCTGGCAGCAGGTGAAGGATGAGCGCACCGCCATGGCGTTGGGCGACCTGCTGGTCGCGGCGGGCCGCCCCGATGAGATCGCCGCGCTTGCCGAGGAGGCGGCCGGCGATGCCGATCCGCGGACCGCTGGCCTGGCCCATCTGCTGCGCGCCCGTGCCCTGCTGGCGGTGGCGAGCGACGGCACCGCCGCCGGCGAGCAGCTGCTGGCCGAATATCGGGCCTACTTCGAGCAGGTGCCATCCGCGGGGCATGAGCCGGCCGCCGAGTACCTGGCCCTGGTGGCGGCGTTGCGTGGGCCGGCCCAGGCAGCCGAGACGGCGCAGCGCCTGTGCGCGTGCGATGGGGTCCGGGGGCTGGCGACGCCCGCGGATTGCGCGGCGCGGATGCTCGAGCAGCAGGGACACGCGGCCGGAGCGCTGGCGGTGCTCGAGGCGGCGGCGGACCGCTCGCCTGACGACCTGCCGCTGCAGCTGCGGTTCGCGCAGATGGCCGCCGAGGCCGGCCTCGGCGAGCGCGCCGAACGTGCCTATCGCCGCGCCCTCGCCCTCGATCCGGAATCCGAGCCCGCGTTCGTCGGCCTGGCGCGGCTCGCCGAGCGGCGCGGCTCGCTGGCCGAGCTGGAGTCGGTGCTGGCGGCAGCGGAGCGGGCGCGCGGCGGCCAACCGCCCGAGGTGATCCTCTCGATGGCGCGGGCGCTGCGCCAGCATGGCCAGGCGCGGCGGGCGATCGAGCTCCTGCAGGTCTTGCGCGAGCGGCTGCCGGCTTGGACGGCGGTGGACGCCGAGCTGCGCAGCGCCTACGCGGCGCTCGCCAGGGAGCCGCAGGCCACGGAGGCGGGCGAGGTGGCGGCCGCGGCGGTGGCGGCGCCGAGGGCGGCGCCGGCCGGGGCGCCTGCGGGATCGGCACTGACCGCGGCGGCTGCAACGGCTGCAACGGCTGCGACGGCTGCGACGGCTGCAACGGCTGCGGCCGTGGCGGCGCCGGGGTCGCCGGCGGAGCCCGCGACGGCCGCCGACCTCGCGGCGATCCGCGACGCCGACGCCTGGATGCTCGGGCTCGGACGCCAGGTCGATCAGGCGAAAGCGCGTGAGCTGACGGTGGCGCAGGCCAGGCGCGGGAGCGCCTACGCCAACGTCCGCCTGGCGCTCTTCCAGCAAGCCGGCGTGCTCGGGTTGACCGCGAACCCGCGACAGGCCGCCGCGACGGCGAGGCCCTACCTGACGGCATTGCGCGCCGCCGCCGAGGGCGGCGAGCCGTACGCTCAGTATCTCTGGGGCACGGTGCTGCTGCGGGGCGTCGCGGTGCCGAAGCAGCCGGCCGAGGCCGCGGTCTGGCTGCGCCGCGCCGCCGAGCGGGGCGAGCCGTGGGCGATGCACAACGTCGCCTGGATGCTCTGGGCCGGCGAGGGGCTGCCCCAGGACAAGGCGGAGGCGGTGCGGTGGTTCCGGCGGGCCGCGGAAGCCGGCAACGTGTGGTCCATGGCCGCCCTGGCGCAGACCTTCCTCGACACGGACCCCGCGCGCGGCCAGCCAGCGGAGGGGGTCGCCTGGCTCGAGCGTGCGGCCGAGCGCGGGCATCCACCGGCGGTCGCCTGGTGGGCGGCGCGCCAGCTCTACGGCGCCGAGGGAGCGGCACCCGACCCCCAACGCGCCCGACCCTGGCTCGAACGGGCCGCGGCGCTCGGCGAGGAACGCGGCCTCTTCGACCTCGCGGCCGCGCTGCTCACCGCGAGCGGCGGTCCAGCGGATGCGGCGCGAGCGGTCAAGCTGCTCACCCAGGCGGCGGCCGGCGGCAGCCCGCGGTGCATGGTCCAGCTGATGTGGCAGAGCGCACTCGGCCTTGGCGCTCCGCGCGACGGCCGCCAGGCTGCGGAGTGGAGCGAGCGGGCCGCGGCGCGGGGCCTGGACGACTACGGCGTGCTGATCGGCGCCAGCCCGAGTCACCCCGCCGCCTTCCGACGCTATTTTCAAGAAGGACTGGCGCGGCTCGAGCGGCAAGCGGCGGAGGGTGACGCGTTCGCGGGCGGCCTCGCGGCGCGCCTCTACTACATGGCCGTCGGAGTGGCGGAAGACGACGCCCGCGCGCTCGCCTTAGCCCGCGCCGCCGCGGCCGCCGGTTCCGCGGAAGCCATGCGCATCCTGGGCTCCGCCTACCGCAAGGGCGTCGGCGTCGAGCGCGACGCCGAGCAGGCGGCGGCCTGGTGGCGGCAGGGCGCGGAGCACGGCAACGGCTTCTGCATGATGTGGTACTCGCAGATGCTCTTCCGGGGCGAGGCCGGGAGGACGGACAAGGCCGAGGCGCTCAGCTGGCTCGAACGGGCCGGGGAGCACGGCAACGCCTGGGCCGTCGGCGACCTCGGCCGGCTGTACGACGAGGGGTGGTACGACCTGCCACGAGACGAAAAGAAGGCCGTCTACTGGAAACGGAAAGCCCTGGCGCTCGGCAACAACGAGGCCCGAGGCTGGCTGATCGCGCACGGCCTGGAGGAGTGAGCTGGCGCGCCGCGGCGCGCCGGCCCGCACGCCCTAGACCTCCATCACCTTCAAATCCGGGCTCACCACGAGCAGCGCCGCGGTCGCCCGCTGCACGTCTTCCGGCGTCAGCCCGGGCGCGACCTCCTCGAGCACCAACCCGTCCTTGGTCACGCGAATGTAGGCCATCTCGGTCACGATCGTGTCGACGACGCCCACGCCGGTGAGCGGCAGCGTGCACTTCTTCAGGATCTTCGGCGCGCCGTCGCGCGCGGTGTGCTCCATGGCGACGATCACGCGGCGCGCGGCGGCCACCAGGTCCATCGCGCCGCCCATCCCTTTCACCATCTTGCCGGGGATCATCCAGTTCGCGAGGCTGCCCGCCTCGTCCACTTCCATCGCGCCCAGCACGCTCAAATCGATGTGCCCGCCCCGGATCATGGCAAACGATTCCGCGCTCGAGAAATAGGAGGTCCCCGGCATCTCGCTCACCGTTTCCTTGCTGGCGTTGATCAGATCGGGATCTTCCTCCCCCTCGACCGGATAGGGCCCGATGCCCAGCATGCCATTCTCCGATTGCAGGATGACTTCCATCCCAGGTGGAACGTGATTGGCGACGAGCGTGGGCATCCCGATGCCCAGGTTCACGTAGAACCCGTCGCGCAACTCGCGCGCCACCCGCTTGACGATGCGCTCGCGCTTGTCGGTGTCCTTCGCAGGCTTGCTCATGGGGCGGTGCTCACCTCGTCGTCCTCGGCCGGCGTCCATCGGCCCTCGCGCCCTCGGCTCTCGCCGGCGGCCGCCGATTAGCGCTCACCGCCGGCGCTCCTCACCGTGCGTCTCTCGATCCTTCTCTCGTAGAGCTCCCCTTGCAGGATCCTTTGGATATAAACGCTCGGGGTATGGACGTGATCCCCGTCCAGCTCTCCGACCTCGACCAGGCGTTCGACCTCCGCGATCGTCACCTTGGCCGCCGTCGCCATCATCGGGTTGAAGTTCCGCGCCGTCTTGCGATACATCAGGTTGCCCATGCGGTCGCCCTGCCACGCCTTGACGAAAGCGAAGTCGGCGGTCAGCCCGCGCTCCATCACGTAGGTGCGGCCGTCGAACTCCCGCGTCTCCTTGCCTAGGGCGGCGACGGTCCCCACGCCGGTCGGCGTGTAGAACGCGGGAATGCCCGCGCCGCCGGCGCGCAACCGCTCCGAGAACGTGCCTTGCGGCACCAGATCGAGCTTGATCGAGCCGTCCAGCACCTTCTGTTCCAGCAGCTTGTTCTCGCCGACGTAGGTCCCGATGTGATACGTGATCTGCCCCGCGGCCAGCAACAACCCGCAGCCCACGCCATCGATGCCGGCGTTGTTGCTGATGATCGTGAGGTTGCGCGTGCCCCGGCGCACCAGCGCACGGATCAGGTTTTCCGGAATGCCACACAGCCCGAAACCGCCGAGCATGATGACCGCGCCGTCGAACACATCTCGGATGCCCTCATCCGCGCTGGCCACGACCTTGTTCATCGCATTCGCCTTCTAAATGACAGATCACCACGGGAGCACGGGCGATCTTCGGCAGGCCCCCGGGGCTGCGACGCCACGCGGCGCACCCTCCACGCATGCGCCCCCCGCTCAGGCGCCGCCTGGTCCCCGAAATCCGCCTCGAAGGTGTCCCGGAAGAGCAAACCCGGCAGAGGATACACTACCCCGATCCTGGGCCGCAAGGCCACGGATGGCACGAGTGCCACAGGTGCCGTTCTCGTCGGGTTTCCCGCCGTCGCCGGGGCCCGGGAGGCCGGTCACGGCACCGGCGGCCGAGCGCCGCGTGCGCCAGTCGAGCGCAAGTATGGTGTTTCGGCTTCAGGACATCCGCGGCTTACAGCAGCGCGGCGACGCCCATCGACGCAAGACAATCTGGAGGCTCAAGATGGGCGTCTCCACGGTGGAGCGACGGTGGACAGCTTGAGCGCGGCGGCAACGAGCGGTTTGGCCCACTCGGGCGTCCGCGCAGGGTCGGCGACCGCCACGATGCTGCCGTCACGCAGATGCAGGATCTCTCGCGGCTTGGGTGACGCGCCCTCGGCGGGGTCGGCCTCGGCGCTATTGTCGAGAAGCTTCAACTCGGTGAGGCGTGGCAGCAGGCGGATCAGATGGCGCCTCCCGGCGTCGAAGCGCCGCCGCACGTCAACCTCGGGAATGTCGTGGCCCCCTCTCGCCACACGGGCGGCGATCCGTGCGAGATGTAGCTCGGGGCTGATCAGACCGACGTACCAGATACGCACCCAAAGCCCTGATCGAGAGCCGACGCGAGCCTTCCCGCGATCGTTTCCCCGCCCAACGTGGTCTCAAAGAAGTGCTCGCGCCGCTCGCGGATTGCGTCGTCAAGCATGCGAACGCCAGCCGCCCATGCCGCGGCGTTGGCCTGGCGCTGCGTCAGCCGCGGCTCGGCCGACCGCAGACGTCTCGCTACCTCGTCTGGATTGAAATAGTCGCCCCCGGAGCGACGAAGCAGTTCGCCGGCGACACTGCTCTTGCCCGCACCATTCGTCCCGGCGAGCACCCAGATGCAGGGCACGGCGCTTCAGGGCCGGCGGGCCGCCGCGCGAGCGGCTCGTCCAAGGCGGCGCGGGGATGTCACAAAGAGCGCCCTACCCGCCGCCTTTGCCTCGCCGGTCTGCATGCGTTCGACCAGCGCATCGAAGTCGCCCCGGAGGCTCTCGAGGGAATCTTCGAGACGCGGTGTCAGGGCCTCGTACTCTTCGATCGAGAGCATGACGGCCCTTGGCTTGTCGCGCCGGGTGATGACCACGATCCCCTTGGCGATCGCCCGGTCGAGGACCTCACCGAAAGAGTTCTTCGCCTCGGTAGCGGAGAAGCTTTCTACCTCGACGATCTCGCCTCGGCGATTGCGAGCGGTGACTGTCGTCATCGGGGAACCCTCCACTCCTCGTCAATGGCCATTATAGCTCATTTGGCTATTAGGTCGAGGAGCTCTCGCTCCGACGTTCCCTCGCGCCAAGAGGATGCTTTCGCGGTACAATCACAGTGTTCAAGGAGAGACGATGGGGCGGAAGCGAGAGGCGGCGCGCGGAGCTCCTCTCGACCGATCTCAGGTTCGGCGAAAAGCGCTTGGCGGCGGCTCCTCAGAACGCCAACTCGATGCGGATCAGGCTGACGAGCGCCTTTGGCACCCGCGGGTCGGTGTTCGGGTTGAAGACATACTGCAGGTCGGGCTGGATATTGAGCCAGGAGGTGATCGAGCAACGACACGCCAGCTCGAGCGTTACCTCGGACCCGACGACGCGGCGCCCGGCTCGCCGCTGCTGTTCGAGGAACTCGCTGCCGTCGTGGCCCGCGGCCACGGCGAATCCGATCTCGTCCTGCTTGCGGGCCGGGATGACGCCGGCGAGGTCAACCCCGCCGCCGGTGTACAGGCCGAACCGGTTCACGCGAGGGTCGCCGAGGCCGACCTGGCCGAAGACTCGCAGCCGGCGCCCGAGCTCGCTCTTGTAGACGACAGCGTCGCCGATCACGTAGGCGCCTGAGCTTCCATGATGGGTCTCTGGCGCGCCGTTCCCGCGAGTGCGGACGAGGTCGTCGAAGGTCGCAGTGTAGTGCCAGGCGCCAATCGCCAGCTTGGCCTCATATGGAGGCAATTGCGCTTCCCTGCCAAGAAGAAACCGGTGCGGCAGCCGCGGTGATCGCTCTGCCGCGGGCGGGCGGTAGAGGAAAGCCGCCTCACCGACGATGAGCAGGCCGTCTCCTTTCGCGAAGACGTCCCACCCGTCCGGACGCTCGACAGGAACGCCGTCGAGGATGGCGCCGCGGAGCACCACGCCTGCGAGGGGCTTGACCTCCAAGCGGGCGCCGAACGCCGTATGCGGGAAGACGGAGGGGCCTCCCCTGCCGCTCTGCGAAAACTCCGGGCCCATGCCGAAGGACGCGTTGAGGAAGAGGTCCGCGGCGTGGAGGTGGTAGAACTCGCTGTTCAAGTCGTAGATCCCGATCAGGGCCGAAAACCTGTTGCCGAACAGGTTTTGTTGAATCCACGCCTCCTCGAGCGTCCATCCTGGCGCGGCTTCAATGCTGCTCACGCCCTGGGCGTCACCGGCAAAGGCGCTCGGTCGGCCCCCATGGATCGCGAGGCCGTCGAGAAACACTGTCGCACCGCGCCAGCCGGCGAGGCGTTCCATGTCGAGCGTGAGCAGCAGGTTCAGGTTGCCGAGATAGGTCGCCCCTCGCCGCGCGCCGCCCGACAGGTCCGCGAATCCTTCGCCGTCGTAGATGAAAGCGGGGCGGACGCCGTGCTCCACCAGCGTCCTGTAGACCGGTTGCGCCTCGCTCATGGTGCCGCCGGCTTCCTGGCCTCGGGCGCCGCCCGTGTCTGACAGCAACGCGGCGACGCCCAGCAAGACCGCGACAACCTGGAGCTTCAAGACTCGGCGACACAGTTCGCGACCCTTTCGAGGTACAATCACAGTGTTCCTTGGAGAGACGATGGGGCGGAAGCAGACGTGCTCGGCGAGCCCTGAAAGGAGTGGCAGCATGATGCGTTTCCTTTGTTGTTTCCTGCTCAGCGTGGCGGTCGTCCCAGGTCCGCTGTCAGCCGCCCCCGAGGCGCCCGGAAGTGAAGCGCCTCCCGCCGGACTGGCTGCCTTGAGCGACATCGCCAGATCGCTACAGCATATGGAAGCGTTGCTGCGCGCCCAGCTGGAGATGCAGCGTGTCGAGGTCCTCTTCCGGCGCGCCGAGATCGTCAATCAGGAGATCCTGCCGCTGCAGGCTGCGCTGCGCCAGGCCAAGGCCACCCGCGACGGGGACGAACAGCAGATCGTCGCCGGAGAGCAGCGGCTCAAGGAGCTGGCGGAACGGCTCGACAGTGGATCGGCGCTGGCAAGAGGAACCGAGGCCAAAGACATCGAAGAGGCGATACATCAGCTCGAGCTCGGACTGCGCATGACCAGGGCCAGCCTGCAGGCGGAGCGGGCGCACGTCGAGGAGCTCGAAAACGAGGTGAGCAAGAGGTCCGCCGAGCGCGACCAGGTCCACTCGTTGATCGACCGCGCCTTGACTCGGCTGGACACGCCGCAGCCTTAGGAGGTAGGACCAGCGATGCCTGCCGCCATCAGCCGAGCTTCAGACCCAGGGAGGTCGCCACCAGCGCCAGCGTGAGGACGATCATGACCGCGGACGACATCCAGGCGATGATGTTGAAGACCGGGCCGTTGACCTGGTTCCCCATCAGGTCTTTGCGATTGATCAACAGCAGCATGAAGATCAGCACGAACGGCAAGAGCATGCCGTTGACGACCTGAGACACGAACATCACGGTGATCAGCGGCAGGTGCGGCCAGAGGACCGTGCCGGCCCCCAGGATCACCATCACCGAGTACATGCCGTAGAAGGACCTCGCCTCGTGCCATTTCTTGTCGATACCCGCTTCCCAGCCGAAGGCTTCGCAGACATAGTAGACCGTCGCCAGGGGCAGGATGGCCGCCGAGAACAACGAGGCGTTCAACAAGCCGAACGCGAAGAGCAGGGATGCGTAGCGCCCCGCCAGCGGCTCGAGAGACCGCGCGGCGTCGGCGGCGTCCCGGATCGTGACGTGGTGGACGTTGAGCGTCACCGCGCAGGCGACGATGATGAAGAATGCGACGACGTCCGTCGTGATGCAACCCACGATCACGTCCCAGCGCGACATCCAGTAGCGGTCCTGCCGAATCCCCTTTTCGACGACGCTCGATTGAATGTAGAACTGCATCCAGGGCGCGATCGTCGTCCCGACGACGCCGATGAGCATGCCGAGATAGGGTCCGTTGACGGTGATTCCGACGGGCAGGAGCGTGCTGCGCAAGACGGGCATCCAATCCGGGTGCGCCAGATAACAAGAGATGGGATACACGACATAGAAGAGGCAGGCGACCAAGAAGACCTTTTCGACGAGCCTATAGGTTCCCCTGAGCACCAGGATCCAGATGAGGAAGGCCGCCGCGGGCACGGCGATGAACTTCGAGACTCCGAAGAGCTCCATGCTCGCCGCCACCCCGGCGAACTCCGAGATCGTATTGCCGAAGTCGGTGATGAGCAGCGCGGTCATCAGGTAGAACGTGACCTTGACCCCGAAGTTCTCCCGGATGAGGCTCGCGAGACCCTTGCCGGTCGTCGCTCCCATGCGTGCGCTCATCTCCTGGATGACGATCAGCGCCACCGTGATGGGGATTAGCGCCCACAGCAGCCCGGTGCCAAACTGCGCGCCGGCCAGCGAGTAGGTGGTGATCCCGCCCGCGTCATTGTCGACATTGGCCGTGATGATGCCGGGACCGACGACGGCGAGGAAGAGGAGCACGCCGCTCCAGCGGCGCTTCCAGGGGTGAGGCGACCTCAGAGCCGCAGCTTGCGTTTCCATGCGGCGGGCAGCGTCTCGTGGAGGACGTCATCGACGGTGATCATGCCGACGAGCACGCCTTCGGCGTCCACCACCGGAACCGCGGGGAGATTGTACCGCTCGATGACGTCCGCCACCTCGGATACCGAGTCGTCGGCGTGGACCTGAATGGACCATGGCGCCATGATGTCGGACAGCCGGCTCGCCGGCTGCGCCAGGAAGTAACGGCGCATGGTCACATACCCCAAGAGGTGGCGGTTCTCGTCCACCACATAGAACTGATGCAGGAACTCGACCTCCTCCGCGGCCTTGTGCAGGGCCTCGCGGGTCTCCTCGATGGTGAGCGACCCCGGCAGGGCCACGAATTCCGTCGTCATCAAGGCCGCCGCCGTGTCCTCCTCGTGGTGCATCAACGTCTTGACCGCCTGAGCGCTTTGCGGTTGCATGCGGGACATCAGGTCCTCGGCGTCGTCAGGCTGCAGGTCTTCGAGGACGTCAGCCGCCACGTCCGGGGGCATGCTCTCCAACAGGTCGGCCGCCTTCTCGGGATTCCGCTCGGGCGCCAAGAGCTCTTCCTGCATGTCCTCGTCGACCTCGGAGAGGACCCGCGCCGCGGTGTCGAGCTCGAGCGCCTCGAAAACCGTGCGCCGGGAGTCAGCGGGAAGGTCGGTGAGGATCTCGGCGAGGTCCGCGGGGTGGACCTTCGCGAGCGAGGTCTGTGACAGCGCCAGGCGCAGGCCTGCCGGGTCCGTCAGCGACGGGATGACGTGCTGCCAGCCAATCAACTGCTCGCGTTTGAGATAGCGCGCGCCAGGGCGGACCAGCGCGACCGCGGTGTCCACGGGCCGCTGCCACCCGAGCCGCCGGACCAGTCCGCGCAGCCCGACATCGATGTACGCCAAGCGCAGCTCTCGATCGTCCGCGAGCAGGAAGAAAAGGTCGTTCACCCTTTCCACCTTGCCGCCCGACACGTCAACCACTTGCCTATCGAGGAGCGTCTCGCGCAAGAGGATCTCGCCTTCCTGGACACGAAGAGACGGACGCAGATCCGAGAGCCGCGCCGACAGCCGGATCGGACGCTCCTTCCAGGACGCAACCTGCTTGGCCTCGACCAGAAGAAGGACCCGGGACCGGTCGGGCCGCACGACCAGATGCTTGACGGCCGGATGACGCTCGCCAAGAGCGATCGACAGATCGTGAAGACGCCCCACGCGGTCGCCGTCGGCATCCGCCACCACGCAACCGAGAAGGCCGAAGAACGAGGCGAAGGGCGGGTGCTCCGTCTCGTGATTGGCCGGCTTTCGCTGCAGCAGGGATCTCGTCATAGGCGACTTTCCGCACGGCCCTGGTTTGTATTCGCAGCTCGGCGAGGCGGCGGATGACTAAGCGTGCGCCTGACCGAACAGCTCCTTCACCGATGGCCTGATCAGAACGATGATCGTGAACACGCCGAGAACCGTCCCGAAAGGCATGAACATGCACGCCATGCAGGCCATGACCAAGCAGAACAGGTAGTGCCTGCGGCGAACCAGAAACCGCCCCGCCAGGAGGAGACAGATAGCGAATGCGAAGCCGAGAATCATCCAGCAAGCGGCGAAGGCGATGAAGAACCAACCGAAGAGAGCCGACATGGGCTCCTCCCCAGGTCGATTGTTCAGGTGGCCCGTGACCGCCGCGATGCCGATTGCCAGATAAATGATGGGGAAGAAAGAGAGCAGGGCCGACACTACCGCCACGATGTAGTGAAATATCGCCAGTAGCCGCAGCTGCTCGACGTCCTGATTCATGGTGCACACCTCCGCCTGCTCAACGAAGTCACCGGGCTTCGCCACCTCCAGGCCCACAGGGCAACCAGGGGCCCGCGACCGGTCGGAGGGCCTGAGTCCCGGACCAGGGTCCCCGAATTTTACCGCTGTCTCCGGGGGGGAACAAGTACAACTTAGTACAACTCCGGCGCCGCCGGAAGGGAGGTTCCCCGATGCACCGCCGAGCGCGGCGGCGCGGCTGTGGCTGGCGCTGGCCCAGATCCAGCCGGTGCTGGGCGACATCGCAGCGGCGGCCGAGACGAACAGCCGGATCTACGCTTAGGTAGGCACATGACCGTGCGGGAGCTCTGGCAGCGGTTCAGGGCCGAGTACGTCCGTAAGAAGTCCGACAAGCGATCTGAGCGTACCCTGGAGTTCTACGACCACATCTGGGGTCACCACTTGCTTCCTCGGATCGGCGCAAGCCGCCTCAGCGAACCAGGCCATGCGGAGGCGGGCGGCAAGGAGGTCGGACATCACTGCCCGTTCACTCTATCGCCCTGGATGAGGCTGCTCGTGCTCGCCGCGCAGGTGCAGATGGAGAATCCGCCGCAGCTCGAGAATGGCCGCGGGCGTCTCTTGCACTTTGTGACGTGAGGGCACGGTCAGCTCGGAGGCGGCGCCGTCGAGGTGGGCGCTGGCATAGGGCACGAGACCGTCGGTGCAGTCGCGCAGCGACGGCGAAGGCCAGGCGCAGGCGATGATCGAATGGTAGTCCACCCAGGCCGCGATGGGGCGCATCGCCGTCGTCGCGAGGTAGGCGTCCCGGTCGTCGGTAACCTCGATGGCGTCTGGCGCGGCGCGCACCGTGGCGGCGTGCGCGGGCGCCAAGGGCTCGAGCAGGTCGGCGATCTCCTTGGACTTGGCGACCATCGATGGCGGAGTCCTGATGAAGCGTGACGCGACCCGCCCGAGCCAGCCGCGGGCGCGCGCCGTGCCATGATGCGGGCTCGCGAGGAACACGGCGCGGCCGACCTCCGCCATCGGCACCAGGTCGAGGTAGGGCGCCGCGGCCGCCAGCCGCTGGCGCTCCTCGGCGCTCGGCGCGTGCCCGAGCAGCATCCGCCAGAGGGCATCGCCGACGTCGAGCACCAGCATGCGCGCGATGACGCCGCCCAGGCTGTGGCCGACGAGCACCATGCGGTGGCTCGCCCGCGCCGCGCGCCCCGGGTCGAAGCGGTCCAGGGTCTGCTCGAGCGCGGCGCGAATGGCGCGCGCGTTGAACGCGAGCGACAGGCCGGAGCGGTAGAAGACCTCCCACACCTGGTAGTTCCGGCGGATCTCCTCGTCGCCCGTCAACTCGTTGGCGAGGTTGACCCAGGCGTTCGGGCTGCTCGCCAGGCCGTGGATCAGGACCACCGTCACCCGATCGGGATCGTAGGGTTGCATGAGGAAGACCCGCGGCTCGACCAGCTCCTCGGTCGACCGCGTGAGGACGCGGCCCGCCTGGCGCCTGAAGTGCGAGCGGTTCAGCCAGAGCGCATAGGGAGCGGTGAAGTCGGCGGCGAGACGCACCTCCGTGCCGTACAGCGAGATGCTCTCGTGCAGCGCCGAGCCATAGGCCTCGACGGTCGCTTCGCGTGCCGTCATCACTTCCTCGAGCGAGGAGCCGGGGAAGCGCAGCACGGCGGTGACGGGGACGTAGCCGATCTCTCTGCCGGCGAGGGTGTCCTCCGCGACTCCCGGCGGTCGCTCCGCCGCGCAGGCGACGAGCTCGGCCCCGAACCCGTCGCGACGGTAGACGTTGCGGATGCCGGCGAAGCCGAGCCGGCGGGCGGCGACCAGGCCGAGCAGCGGCCGGCCGGCTGGAAGCGGTACGTCGATCAGGCCACGGTGGATGGCCCACGCGTCGGTCAGGACGATGAGCCCCGCGTGCGCCTCATCGAGCGTTCCCCGCCGCTTCGCTTCCTCGAAGAGGAGGATGGCGACCCGCTCCGTGGCGCCGTTGAAGAAATCCCGCACCTGGTCCTGGCGGTCCTCGAGTGCGCGCTCGCCGAGGTTGCGCCGAGTGAAAAAGAGATATGCATAACTGGCACGCGCCGACTCGAGATACGCATCCAGCGTGGAGTTACGCTCACCTGGCCGGGGCGGGTCGTGCGCCATCGCCTCGCCGAGCCAAAGCTCCGCGAGGGCCGACAGGCGCCGCTCGTCGTCGAGTCCCTGGCTGGCCTGGAGGCTCTTCAGGCAGGGCCGCGGCTCGAGCCAGCAGGCTGCCTCGGGAAGGCCGAGGATGCGCAGCGACTCGCGCGTGGCGCTGCTCGCGCCGCCGCCGCCGCCGAGCGCGTCGGCGTGGCGCCGCTGCGCCATCTGCCGCGGGTCGTGCGACTGCACTTTCACCGCCGTGCAGCCGGCCACGGCTAGCGCCGCGATCAGCGGGCACCAGATCCGCCGCCCGGGGCCCGGCCGGAATGTCAGTCCCCGGAGGCGGCGCGCGCCCGCAAGACTCCCCAGACCGCGAACGAGCAGAAGGCCCACG
>Ga0307479_10003955_pt1 | contig 13541 bp, 14 predicted proteins | sample atmos_gasesECM4C_FD_203743 | JGI IMG/M metagenome (GOLD analysis project Ga0307479, IMG submission 203743) | Hardwood forest soil microbial communities from Morgan-Monroe State Forest, Indiana, United States - atmos_gasesECM4C_515 | ecosystem: Environmental > Terrestrial > Soil > Temperate...
CTCGGCTATGCCGATGAAGAGATTGACGCCACCGCGGCCGACCCCCGGACCGCGGAGATCCTTTCCATCCCTCGCCGCGAACCCCTGCTGCGTATTCGCCAGCTTATTTATTCCACCAAAGGCAAAGCCATCATGTATGTGCTGGGCTTCTATCGTTCGGACCGGCACAATCTCGTCATTCGCAGGTTCCGCTAAGGCTGACGAATTTCTCTTGCTGCCTCATAATTGCTTCTGGTCATGGATAAACCAAAGTTCAGGGAGGGCGCCGCATGCTGGTTATCCTGAAACGGGATGACGAAGAGATCAGCCTCCAGGCGGCGCAACTCATCGCCGGCGCGGTGCGCAAAAAACCGGCATTGGTGCTTGGTTTGGCCACCGGCGGCACCATGGTCGGCATCTACAAACATCTCGTGCAAATGCACAAACAGGGGTCGCTCGATTTCTCGCGCGTCATCACCTTCAATCTCGATGAATATCTGGGACTTCCTGCCGCGCATCCTCGCAGCTTTCATCATTTCATGCACGAAAACCTCTTTGCGCACGTCAACGTCGCTCCCCGCAACATCCACATTCCCGACGGCACCATCCGTGGCGATTACGATCAGTATTGCGACTCCTATGAAAAAGCCATTCGAAAAGCGGGAGGAATTGATCTTCAACTTCTGGGTATCGGCCGCAATGGCCACATCGGCTTCAACGAGCCCACTTCCAGCCTCGCCTCCCGCACGCGCCTGAAAGTCTTGAGCCAGGAAACGCTGGACGACAACTCAAAATTCTTCTCGCCCGGTCAAGAGAGTCCGCGTTGCGCCATCACCATGGGCATCGGCACGATCTTGGAGGCGCGAAAAGTTCTCTTGCTCGCCGCGGGCGCATCCAAGTCCGCCGCCGTCGCAAAGTCCATCGAAGGTCCGATCACTTCCGCAGTCTCCGCCTCCGCCCTCCAACTCCATCCCGACGTGACTTTCATCATCGACGACGCCGCGGCTTCGCAACTCACTCAGCGCGACTACTACCACCGCGTCCTCGAAATGACCGCTCTGCTAACCCCCGATCGGCTTTCCTAGTTTCAAATTCCCCGTGCTCCCCTCTTGACCTGGATACAATGACACGCCAGATTTGCTTTAGACTTGGTGTTGGCGCTTCGGAGAGGAGCGCGCTGGCTCAAAGCATGAAACCTGAAAAGCTCTTCCCCATGTTCCTCAAGCTCTCGGCCCGAGAGTGCCTCGTCGTCGGAGCGGGAACCATCGCTGAATCTAAAACTGCCAGCCTCCTAGAAGCCGGCGGCCGCGTGCGCGTGGTCGCTCCCGAAGCGACCGCGCAAGTCCGCTCCTGGGCGCAATCGAACGCCATCGAATGGCATCAGCGCTCTTTCCAGCCGGACGATCTTGAAGGAATGTTTTTGGTCGTCGCCGCCACTTCGTCGACGGAACTTCATGAACGCATATTTGAGGAAGCCACGCGGCGCGGCGTGCTCTGCAACATCGTGGATGTTCCCGCTCTTTGCGATTTCTACTATCCCTCGGTCGTTCAGCGCGGAGCTCTCCAGATCGCCATCTCGACCTCCGGGCAAAGCCCGGCGCTCGCCCAGCGCCTCAGAAAACAACTCGAAGATCAGTTCGGCCCGGAATACGAGGCATGGCTCACCCATCTTGGTGAAGCTCGCGACAAGCTCTTCTCCGCCAAGATGGATCCTGAGGAGCGGACGCGCCTCTTGCACCAGCAAGCCAGCGAAGGGGCCTTTGATGCGTTCCTCCGCAGTCGCCCCCGTTCGAAACGCCCCCGTTGAGCTTCCTTCTTCCTTCCTCGTTATTCCTCCTTCCTTCTTCTTCCTTCCTCCTTCCTTTCCTCCATCCTTCTCCACGACTAGGCCATTTTGCATCACCTACTATCCAAAATTTCGATTTGCCAAATTCATTCTTCCGCGACTTCCCCGCGCTGTCTTGGTGCTAGTGTTTTAGTTGCACTGCTAGGCTGCACTACTAGCGGCAGGCGGTTTGTTCGGGCCGCCAGCAGGAGAAGGGCCGCCGGCTCAAAAATGCCGGCGGCAGGGTAAGACACCATGCAAACGCTAAAAATGAGGGGCAAGGTCTATCTGATGGGGGCGGGTACAGGAGATCCCGATCTCCTGCCCGTCAAAGCTGTGCGCGTACTTCGCTCTGCCGAAGTCGTTTTGCACGACGATACGGTCTCGCCGGAAATCCTCGAGTTGGTGCCGGCTTCGGCGCAAGTGCGCAACGTGCATAAGCTCGGCGTGTTGGAGGGGCATCTCCAGGAGAAAATCGATTTACTGCTCATTGCGGCGGCGCGCGAAGGGCATGAGGTTGTGCGGCTCAAAGCGGACTACCCGCTTTCTTTTGCTCAGCTTAACGAGGAGACGGAAGCTCTGGGGCAGGCGGGCGTTGATTTCGAGGTCATTCCCGGCGCTGCCTCGGCCGTGGGAGCAGCCGCAGGCGCTACCTCGCGCTGAGTGTTCGACTATTCTAAATTAGTAGTCTAATTTAGAATAGTGCGCAGAAGTCTAATTTAGACTACTTTTGCCTTAGCGGGCGGAAGCGGTTCCCTGCCTTTTCCGGCGAAGCAGTTCCGCGGCTTGCTCGGAAGCTTCCTTCACCAGAAATCCCATTTTCGGATGCGAGGGTTCGAGATCGGCCCGGATCCCCCTGCGCTGCAATTCTTCCGATGTGGTCGGCCCTATGGAAGCCACGATCGCGCGGCGCAGTCCGTTCCTCACGGCCTCTTCCAGCTTCATCTCGGCAGCAACCTGGAAAAGATGGACCGCTTGAACCGCGGTCGTAAAGAGCGCGACATCGACAGTTCCTTCGGCGATCGCCGTAATGGCGGCCCGCAGCGGAGCCACGTCGTGCGGTAGGGCCCACTGGTAAACCGGGACGCGCGTTACGATCGCGCCTCGCTCACGAAGCCCGCTGAGCAATTCAGGATTGGAGACACCGTATTCCTGGACCGCAACTCGCGCGCCTTGCAAGTCGAGCCCTTGCGAGGCTTTACCGGCATCATCCAGCGCCTGCAGAAGTTCGTGCCAGGTATTTGGTTCGGGCGCGGTGACAGTGGGAGTGATGCCGATTTCGCGCAAGGCGGCAACGGGTTTCGGCCCGCGCGCCACCACTTTCACGCGCTGAAGCGCCGCTACGTACTTGCCGCGATCGTGGACTGTTTCCACGACTCCGAGCAGCGCGCGGGCGCCGACTCCGGTCAGAAATATGGCCACATCAAATTGGCCCGCGAGAAGAGCCGCGGCAAAAGCTAGCGCTTCCTTGTTGGATTCGAGCGGAACTTCCCGCATCGAAGGCGCAACCGTAGGCTGTCCGCCGTAGGTGCTGATCAATTTGGCAATTTCCGCGGCGCGGCGGCTCTCCAGCGCGAGGACTCGTAATCCGTCAAATCCGCTCATCCAAGTCCATTGTTTCCCGGAATCGCTCTGTTCGCAAGTGCAGGGCGGGTCCAAGGGGAAGCCCTTTGGCTGACTCTGCGCGTCTGGATGGCGATCAGGTATTTTTTGCGGCTTGCTTAAGGTGTTTCCCTGATTGCTTGCCTTTTCTTCACTCGTTAAGGTCTTCCGCAGCCTTAGGTCGCATGGTTGGCTCTGCCAACTGCGTGGTCAAATCGGTAGGGCTTCAGGGTGAGGTATGGCAGCCGCACGCGTAACACCTCTCTACTCCAAAAGAGTCAGTTCTCGAGTTCAAGCGCACGATATATGGGTCTGCTGGCAATGCGAAGGATGGGAAGATGTTTCTCAGGTTTGCGATTTGAGCCTGGGTGGCTTGTTCCTTTCCACGCCAATTCCGCGGCCGGTCGGGGCAAGAGCCAAAGTAGACTTTCTTGTTCCGGAGGGACAGATCCGCACCGAGGCCGTCGTGCAGCATCTGATTCCCGACAGCGGAGTGGGCTTGAAATTCACCGCCATCACGGACCAGGACTGCCCGCGCTTGATAACGCTAATGAACAGGGTCTCTGCCCCACAGCGTCCCGTGGGTGTAACCGGCGGGTGAACCTCCATTGGGAGACAGGTCACGCAACATGGCAACCTCGCTATTTAGGAAGCTTTGCGCCTAGAACGTCGATGCGTTCGATTGCGGGTGGTTTGGAGAACAGCTCGGACGCCTTCGCCATGAGCGCCTTGGCGATGGGGCCATTCAAATGCGCCTGGCGTCCGCTTTCGTCGGTGAACGCGTCGAACACGCCAAATGTCGACGGCCCCAATCGCAGCGCGAACCATAGTGGCGTTGTCACTTCTTGATTGGCGAGGGCAAGTCCTGTCTCCAGGAACTTCGCGACCTCGTTTTCTTTCCCGGGTTTGGCTTCCAAGCGTGCGAACAATGCGACGGTATACATCGGGCTTCTCCTTTGCTGGATCGATTCAAGCATAGCCAAGATAGCTCTTCACACCGCGAAAAGGCCATTGGCAAAATCGCCAAAGTTGATATCATATTTGCCATGAGAATTTACGTGCTGGCACTGGATGGTGTTTTTGATACGGGGTTGGCGACCGTGCTGGATGCCTTTGAGACCGCTAACGAACTCGCGGAAATGTCGGGCCTGGCTTCGCCGCGATTTGACGTCTCCATCGTCGGAATGCGCAAGGCGGTCAAAACTTCGCAGGGGCTGACTGTTCCCGTTGCCGCCGCTCCCATGCGGATCGTTCCCGATTGCGTCGTGGTTCCAGCGATAGGATTCAAGATGCCCGGCCCGCTGCTGGCGGCTCTGGCGAGATCCGACGTGAGCGACGCCGGCAAGGCATTGCGCTCGTGGGCGGGGCGAGGCGCGGCCACAGCGGCAGCCTGCATCGGGACATTCGTAGTGGCAGAATCAGGACTGCTCGATAACCAGGACTCGACCACAACCTGGTGGCTCGCTCCGCTATTTCGCCAGAGATATCCGAAGGTGCGCGTGGATGAATCGCGCATGATCGTAAAATCCGGGAAGTTCGTTACCGCTGGAGCGGCCCTGAGCCACATGGACCTGGCCTTATGGCTCATCCGGCAGAAAAGCCCACGGCTTGCGGCGTTGACGGCAAGTTATTTGGTTGTGGATTCGCGGCCGTCGCAGTCCGCCTATGTCCTTGCCGATCATCTTGCCCATTCTGATCCGCTGGTCGAGCGGTTCGAGCGCTGGGCGCGCGGCAGGCTTACGCACGGGTTCTCTCTCGACGATGCCGCAGCCGCCGCCGGGGCGAGCAAGCGAACCCTCGCTCGCCGCATGCAAGCCGTGATGGGGAAGTCGCCACTATCTTATTTCCAGGAGCTTCGTGTCGAACGCGCTGTGCATCTTCTGAAAACGACCGCCGAAAGTGTAGAAGAGATTGCGGCGCGTGTCGGATACGCCGATGGTGTAACTCTCAGGACTCTTCTGCGGCGCCACCTCGGGCACGGGATTAGGGAAATCCGAAGAAGCGCAGCCTGAGTTGCCTTGGCGCGCAATTTTTAAGGCGCGATGCTCCCGGTTAAGAAATGCGTCAAAGGCTGAAAGCTAAGCGCCGTCCGTCACTTTTCGACGGAAAACTTATATTTCGTGATCGTATGGAGGCGCTCGCCGGGATTCAAAATGGCAGACGGGAATTTGGGTTGGTTGGGCGAATCGGGAAAGTGCTGCGTTTCCAGGCAAAATGCGTTGCGACGAGGATAGGTCACGCCGCCTTTGCCAGGAGTTTTTCCGTCCAGGAAATTTCCGGTGTAAAACTGCACGCCCGGCTCGGTGGTCCAAACTTCCAGGACGCGACCGGAGACCGGCTCGACGACGCGCGCGACCGCAAAAGTTGGCGCGAGTTCCGCCACGGGGCGTATGACAAAATTATGATCGTAGCCGCCGCCGAGTTTTAGCTGCTCGTCGTTCTGATCGATGCGCGCGCCGATGGCCGTGGGCTTGCGGAAGTCGAGGGGCGTGCCAGCGACATCTCGCAGTTCGCCGGTGGGTATCATGCCGGCATCGACGGGAATGAACTTGTCGGCCTGGATCATCAGCACGTGCCCGAGAATATCGCCGGAGCCCTGACCGGCGAGATTGAAATAAGAGTGGTTGGTGAGATTGACGACGGTTTTCTTGTCGGTGGTCGCGGAATATTCGATTTGCAATGCGTTTGCGTCCGACCACGTGTAGACCACGGTGACTTTCAAATTGCCGGGAAAGCCTTCTTCGCCGTTCTTACTGAGATAGGAGAGTTCGAGCGACTGGCCGTATTTGGCGTATTTGGCCAGACCAATTTTGGCAGTCCAGAGAGCTTTGTCGAAGCCTTTGATCCCGCCGTGGATGCTATTCTCCCCGTTGTTCTTGGCAAGCGCATAGGTCTTGCCATCGAGAACGAATTGCGCATGCGCGATGCGGTTTCCGTAGCGGCCGATGATTCCTCCGAAGTGGCTTTTGTCGTTCAGGTAGCCCTCAGCGGCGTCGTAACCGAGGACGACGTCGGCGAGTTTTCCGTTGCGGTCCGGCACTTTTATGGAGACGACAGCGCCGCCATAATTAGTGATGGAGACTTCAGCGCCGCTTTTATTGGTGAGCACATAAAGATCGATTGGCCGGCCATCAGGAGTTTTGCCGAAGGATTTCTTCGTGGTGGAACCGGCCTGAGGCTCCGCGCCGGCAAACGCCAGAGTGCTCATAAGCAATCCTCCCATGAAAACAGTGACCAGCAACATTCGTATCATGCCAATCCCCCGGAAACCTTCCGTGGCCGCGCCAAAGCGCGCCTGGAAAGCGTCCAGAAATTGCAGGCGCGTTTTCAATCAGGCGTATTATCCCAGATTTGATTTGCGTTGAGTCTGAGAATTTGCGAGGGAAAACGGAGTCATACGCGTTTTGGGAGTTGAAGAAGATTGCTGTACCCTGCTCTTGCGACTGACCGCTGGAAGTGATTCAGGCTCCGAACATGAGTCTTAAAGCATTCGTCTCTCGACGCGTGGTGACGCCGCACGGAATCGAAGCGGCGGCCATCCTCGTCGAAGGCGGACGAATCCTAGATGTCGTTTCACCACACCAACTTCCCGCGGAAATTCCCGCAAAGGATTTTGGCGAAGCTGCCCTTCTGCCTGGGCTGGTGGATTCTCATGTACATATCAATGAACCCGGGCGGACGGAATGGGAAGGCTTCCGGACGGCGACGCGCGCCGCCGCCGCTGGTGGCTGCACGCTCCTTGTGGACATGCCCCTCAACTGTTTGCCGGCAACGACGACCGTGGCGGCGCTGGAAGCGAAACGCCAAGCCGCAAGCGGCCAGTGCCACGCGGATTGGATGGCCTGGGGCGGAGTCGTGAGCGACAACCAACAACACATTGAAGGTTTGGCCGCCGCAGGTGTGCCGGGATTTAAATGCTTCCTCATTCATCCCGGCATTGATGGCTTCACCATGGTCAATGAGCGAGAGCTGCGCGCGGCCTTGCCGCATGTTGCGCGGACCGGCTTGCCGCTGCTTGTGCACGCAGAGATGCCAGAGCCGGTTGACTCAGCAACGCGCCGATTGGCGAACGCGGATTGGAGCAAGTACGCGACGTATCTGCAATCGCGCCCCGATGAAGCGGAACTCTCCGCGATCCAATTCATGTTCTCGCTCTGCCGCGAATATCATTTCCGGCTGCACATTGTGCACCTGGCAACGAGCCAAGCTCTCGACATGTTGCGCGCTGCGAAGTCAGAAGGCCTGCCGGTGAGCGTTGAGACTTGTCCGCATTATCTGCACTTTTCTTCACAGAAAATCCCGGACGGGCAAACGCTGTTCAAATGCGCCCCGCCCATCCGCAGCCCGGAAAATCGCGAAGAACTCTGGCGCGGGCTTCGCGAGGGCGTGATTGATTTGGTGGCGACCGATCATTCTCCGTGTCCGCCCGAGATGAAACGGCTTGACGAACGTAACTTCCGAACCGCTTGGGGCGGAATTGCAAGCCTCTCGCTGGCGCTGCCGGTGATGTGGACGGAGGCCCGCAGCCGCGGATTTACGCTCGTGGACGTCGCGCGGTGGATGGCAGAGGGCCCGGCGCGGCTTGCCGGTTGCGAGTCGCAGAAGGGCCGCATTGCCAAAGGCTTCGATGCCGACTTCGTTGTGTTTGAGCCGGAAGCTGAATTTATCGCGTCCGACGAGCATCTTTATTATCGTCACCGCGTTTCGCCCTATCTGGGCGAAAAACTTCGCGGGGTCGTCAAGGCAACTTACCTGCGCGGAAACTGCGTCTTTGCCGATGGGAAATTTCCCGGAGACCCGGCCGGGCGCGAATTGCGGGGGCAACGGGGCAAGGGAAGCTTCAAATAGACATTTGAAACTCCAGCCATTTCATACAAAATACGGCCAGTAAATAAATTCATGATGGACCATCACATCGTCGGAACGTCGGTGCCGCGCAAGGAAGGCTGGGACAAGGTCACGGGCGCGGCGCACTACGTTGACGACATGACTCTGCCTGGCATGCTCTATGGCGCGACGGTGCGCAGCAATGTGGCGCGCGGCAAGATCAGGAAGATTTCTTTTGATCCGAGCGTTAACTGGAATGAATATGTCCTCGTAACGGCCAAGGATATTCCAGGGAAAAACTGCATCGCCCTGATTCTGGATGATCAGCCTTGCCTCGCCTCCGGCATCGTGAATCACCCCGAAGAGCCGATTCTGCTTCTGGCCCATGCCGACCCTCACAAGCTGCGAAAGGCGGTCGACGGGGTGTCGATCGAGTACGAACCGCTGCCGCACGTGTACACCATGGAAGAAAGCGAACAGCGGTCCACAATTATCTGGGGCACCGACAATACTTTTAAGAGCTACCTCGTGGAAAAGGGCGATGTGGACGGCGTGTGGAAAGAAGCGGCGCACATCGTCGAAGGCGAGTATTTTACCGGCGCGCAGGAACAGTTGTACATCGAGAACAACGGAGTCATCGCGGCATACGACGCGGAAAATGGCGTCACCGTCTGGGGCTCGCTCCAATGCCCCTACTACGTTCACAAGGCGCTGATGACGCTTTTCGGGCTTCCCGAAAATAAAGTCCGCGTGGTGCAAATGGAAACCGGCGGCGCATTCGGCGGCAAGGAAGAGTATCCATCCATGATCGCGGGGCACGCGGCGCTGCTGGCGATGAAATCCGGCAAGCCGGTGAAAATCGTGTACGACCGCATGGAAGATATGGTGGCCACGACGAAGCGCCATCCTTCGCGAACGCGCCATCGCACCGCTGTGAGCAAGGATGGAAAGATTCTCGGCGGCGAAATCGAGTTCATTATCGATGGCGGCGCTTACGCTACGTTGTCGTCGGTGGTCCTATCGCGCGGCACCATTCACGCCGGCGGTCCTTATTATTGGCCGAGCGTGCGCATTCGAACGAAAGCCGTAGCGACAAATACGCCGCCCCACGGCGCCTTTCGCGGATTCGGCGCGCCGCAGAGCCTCTTTGCCATGGAGCGGCACATGGACCGCATCGCGCAAGTCGTAGGGATCTCCCCAGTCGAAGTTCGACGACGCAATTTCTTGAGGCTGGGCCAAACCACAACCACGCAACAAGTCATCCGCGAAAACATCGACCTAAATCATCTGCTGGATCGTGCTCTGGAACTTTCCGATTATGCCGCGAAGAAAAAACGCTTCACGCAAGAGAACAAAATTGGCGCGCGCAAAAAAGGCATCGGAATCGCCTCATTTTTGCACGGCGCCGGATTCACTGGCTCCGGGGAACGCTATCTGAATTCACTGGTAGGCGTGGAAGCGGGCTCGGACGGCAATGTTCGAGTGCTCGTCTCCAGCGCGGAATTCGGTCAGGGAACCAACACCGTGCTTTGCCAGATTGCCGCGGAGGCGCTGGAACTTCCTTATGAAAGAGTCGCGATCGCGCAACCGGACACGACGGCCGTTCCGAACAGCGGCCCGACGGTCGCCTCGCGTACGGCGATGATTGTCGGACAATTGGTGCAGTCGGCGGCCATGGGACTCAAGCAGACGCTCGCGAAGACCGGACTTCTAGGTGAAGAATACACTCCCGAACAGTTTCGCGCCGCATGCCCGGAATACATCGCGGCGCACGGAACGCTGAAATCTTATGCGCGGTATGAAGCTCCTGACAACGTTTACTGGGACGATGAAAAGTATCGCGGCGAAGCCTACGCCGCTTTTGCTTGGGCCGTGTACGTTGCGGAAGTCACCGTCGATCTGACGACGTACAGCGTCACTGTCAATGATTTTGTTGCGCTTCAGGAAGTCGGCAAGGTCATCAACCCGGTCTTGGCTGCGGGGCAGATTACCGGCGGTGTAGCGCAAGGCATCGGCTTCGCGCTCTATGAAAAAGTTGTCTGGCAGGACGGGCGCATGCTCAACAATCAGATGACGAACTACATCATGCCCACCTCTGTGGACCTGCCGCCCATCCGCGTATTTTTTGAGGAGCTTGGCAACATCCACGGCGCGCACGGCGCCAAGGGCATCGGGGAATTACCCATGGACGGTCCCGCGCCGGCGATTGTGAACGCCGTGGAAGACGCCATCGGCGTTCGATTCAGTTCGATTCCGCTGCTGCCGGAAGATTTGTTCGAGGCGCTGCGGCCCAAATATCTTGAGCAAGAGGTCTCTTCTCCGGTGCGAGGCACCGCATGAATCCTTCGCAGCAAAGCATTGCGAAGTCCGAAATTCTGTTTACTGTCAATGGCGATGCAAGGAAAGTGCTCGCCCATCCCATGGAACGTTTGCTGGACGTGCTGCGGAACGATTTGAAATTAACGGGCGCGAAAGAAGGATGCGGCGAAGGCGAATGCGGCTCTTGTTCCATTCTATTGGACGGCATGCTGGTAAATAGTTGCCTCGTTCCAGTGGCGCAAGCGGGCGGCGCGAACATCATCACCATCGAAGGAATGTCCGCGCATGCTCTGATGAAACCACTGCAAGAGGCGTTCCTGGAATGTGGCGGCGCGCAGTGCGGCATCTGCACGCCGGGAATGATTCTCGCGGCTGTACATTTGCTTGAGAAAAAACCGGAGCCTGTGATTGCGGACATTCGAGAAGGGCTTGCCGGTAATCTTTGCCGCTGCACCGGTTACATGCAGATTTTCGAAGCGGTTGCGAAAGCGGCCCGGCGAAGGGTTGCAACATGAGAGCCGACCCCGCCGAATACAAACTCGTTTCGCCGGGCAATTTGCAAGCGACTCTTTCGGTGATGGCCGGCGAGCCGGCGCAATGGCTGCCGATTGCCGGCGGCACCGACGTGATGGTTTTGTTCTCCGCGGGAAAACTGCCCGACCGAAAACTGATCAACATCTGGAATATTCCCGAGCTTCGGCAGATCGAAGTTTTTCCGGAGAGAATCCGTATCGGCGCGGCGTGTACCTACACGGCGTTGCGCAGGCATGAAAATATTTCGAGAGAATTTCCGCTGTTGGCAACGGCGGCGTCCTGGACCGGCGGAATCGCCAATCAAAATCGCGGAACTCTGGGAGGCAACATCGCGAACGCCTCTCCTGCCGCCGATTCCCTTCCCGCGCTGCTTGTCTATGACGCGGAACTGACCCTGATTTCGGTGCGCGGCGAGCGCCGCGTGGGTTATCGTAGCTTTCACACAGGCTATAAGCAGACGGTGCTGGCCGCCGACGAATTGATTCGCGATATTTCGCTGCCGCGCCGATTTTCCGAATATCTTTCGCATGCCCGAAAGGTCGGAGCGCGCAATGCACAAGCTATTTCCAAGGTTTGCCTCGCCGCTTTGGGCCAAATGGCGAACGGCGCGATTCGCGATGTGCGTCTCGCGTTGGGAAGCGTTGCGCCTGTTCCGCTTCGCCTAAGTGGAACGGAGCAAATGCTTGCCGGAAAACAAATCGAGCCATCGTTGATCGAAATCGCGAGAAAAACCGCGATGAGCGAGATTCGGCCCATCGATGACATTCGCTCCACCGCTCGATATCGCGCGGCGGTAGCCGGCAACCTGGTCGCCGAATTTCTCGAAAAGCTCGCCGAAGGGACAAAGGCGTGAGCGATGTGCTCGCTCGCTGGAACGGCTTGCCGCGCGAGGAAGCTGCTCGCGAGATTCTTCCCTGCTGCGGCTCGAAAACTTGGGCCGCAAGCATGGCCTTGAAAAGGCCGCTGCACGATGAAGCGGCGCTGCTTGAGGTTACAGACGAAATTTGGCGCGGTCTCGGCAAAGCTGATTGGCTGGAAGCGTTCAAGAGTCATCCGCGAATCGGCGAGACACCCGCTGAAAAGGATTCAGTCGTGCAATCTTTGGTATGGTCCGCGCAAGAACAACAAAAGGCGGCAACCGCGGATGAAGCCGTGAAGATGGCGCTGAAATGGGGCAATCGCGAGTACGAGCAAAAGTTCGGGCGCATCTTCATCGTTTGCGCGACGGGAAAATCCGCCGGCGAAATTTTGGAGATTCTGCGGCGCCGGTTGCACAATGATGAAGCAACCGAACTGCAGCAAGCCGCTGAGGAGCAGCGCAAGATCATGCACATCCGTTTGAAGAAATGGATCGCGGGATGAGTCGGATTTCCACGCACGTCCTGGACACCGCGAAGGGCAAGCCCGCTGCGGGTGTGCCGGTAAGCTTGGAGCGCCTGGAATCTTCCGGTAAATGGCTTTCTCTTGCCTTATCGCTAACAGATCAGGACGGAAGATGCGGCGAATTATTGCCGCACAGCGCAACCCTCGTGGAAGGCATTTATCGATTAACGTTTGACACCGCGAGCTATTTCGCTGCGTGCGGCGTGGATGGATTGTATCCTTCCGTGGAGGTTTTATTTCGCGTTCGATCCAGCGAAACGCATTTTCATATTCCGTTGCTGCTGAGTCCGAACGGCTACACGACGTACCGGGGAAGCTGAGATGAGCTCCGCGATCCGCGAATGGCTGAACCTCAGCGTGCGCTGGTTTCACGTTTTCGCCGGCATCATGTGGGTTGGACAGACTTATTATTTCACCTGGCTCGACGGCCAATTCACGAAGCTCGAGAGAAAAGCCGATTCAAACGCCGCCGCTTCAAAAGTCTGGATGGTGCACAGCGGCGGATTCTATTCCGTCGAGAAACAAAAATCATTGGGCGTGGCGCCCGAGCAGGTCCGCTGGTTTCGCTGGGAAGCGCTAATGACGTGGGTCGCTGGCGTGATTCTTCTCATCCTTGTCTATTACCTTGGCGATGGCCTCATCGACACGGATGTTGCCGACATTTCGAAAGCAGCCGGCATTGTGATCGGAGTTGGTTCGATGGTGGCGGGATGGATCATTTATGATTTCGCCGTGCGGTCGCCGCTCGGAAAATCGCAGCCCGCGTTCGCGGGATTTGGCTTGGTGATGACGGCGGCGGCGGCGTGGGGACTGACGCACGTTCTCAGCGGCCGCGCCGCGTACATCCACGTGGGCGCGATTTTCGGCACCATCATGACGTTGAATGTTTGGATGCGCATTCTTCCCGCACAGCGCAAGATGATCGCAGCGGCGGCAGCCGGCGAAACGTTCGATGCCTCGCTTGGGGCGCAAGCCAAGTTGCGTTCGAAACACAATACGTTCATGGCCGTGCCGGTCGTCTTTCTGATGCTGAGCAATCACTATCCTGTCGCGACCTACGGGAATCGCTACG
>Ga0307479_10003956_pt1 | contig 13539 bp, 8 predicted proteins | sample atmos_gasesECM4C_FD_203743 | JGI IMG/M metagenome (GOLD analysis project Ga0307479, IMG submission 203743) | Hardwood forest soil microbial communities from Morgan-Monroe State Forest, Indiana, United States - atmos_gasesECM4C_515 | ecosystem: Environmental > Terrestrial > Soil > Temperate...
GGCTGACGATGTTTGCGCCGGGAGCGATTCCTTTGAAGGTCTTGGTATAGAGCGGGCCGGTTGAGCTGAGGCCGTCGCCGGCGATCAGGCCTGCGATGTGCGTACCGTGGCCGTATTGGTCACTGGCACTGGAATTTCCCGGCACGAAAGATTGCTGATAAACCACTCGCGAGAGCGGCACAACCCCCAGATTCAGATCGGGATGGCTGGCCACGCCGCTGTCGATCAAGGCTATCCCGATGCCAGCACCGGTATAGTTTGACTGCCAGGCGAATTCTGCGTTCACTGCAGAGGCGGCATTGTTGAGTGTTGGCTTCAACGGTCGGTCCGGACTGATGTATACGACGTTCGACTGGTTGGAGAGACTCTGAATGCCATTGCCATCGAGCAGAGCGACTACGCCGTTGATGATCGGCACCTGGCTGAGGATCGTGCCACCAAGCTTCAGAATGTCGTTGACAAGGCAGCCCACGAGTCCGAGGAGGCCGCTGCAGTTGACCTGCGTCCCAGGCGCGTATTGGACGATTACCTGTGTCTGCTGGGTGGCAGGCTGATTGCGAAGCTCCGGCGAAATTTTTGAATCGTCGGCGTAAGCCAGAGTAACGCTGACGATCAGAAATAGAAGCACAAGTTTCTTCATGAAATCCCCCCACTTCAGTTGCCCCAATGGTGCGAGTAACCAGCACCCCAAGTGACCTGTATATGTGCAGTTGCCGGTCCAAAGAAGAGCAGCGCGAGTCTTAGGAATCAACGACTTGGAAAGTGATGTTGCGAAACGTTACGGGCAATTTGTCCCACTGCTTGGGCGCGGGACAAATTGTCGCAGTTTCGACGGTCAATGAGATCTGCAACCTTCGTCTGAGTGGAGGGCAAATCTTTGATTTCGCTGGCCGAAACGTTGGTAACCAAGGGAAGGTTTTTTGGGCGGACTTATGCCCCTAATTCGTTGAAAATTTAAGCACTTCTCATGTCGTGGGTTCGATCCATTGGTGCGCGCGCGTTTATCGCTGGCTTAGCTCTGGCGGGACTTGTTGTCTTTGCCTTCGCTTTCGCCCATTGGCAGACGAAGGATCCGGTTAGGTTCGTTGCCTATCTGATCGCAGCGTTGCTGGCGTCGTCATTGAAGGTCGGGCTGCCCGGCATCGAAGGAACGCTCTCGGTTAATTTCATTTTCACGCAACTCGGAATTCTAGAACTCAGCCTACCCGAGACATTGCTGATTGGCCTCGCCGGAACATTGGGCCAGTTCTATTGGCGTCCCGCGCGGCAGCTCAAGCCGGTCCAGCTGATCTTCAATGTGTCGCAGGTTACGGTCTCTAGTGCCGCCGCCTACGGCGCTTATCAGCTCGTAGTGACCAGAGTCTTGCACGCGCCGGGGCCCCTTGCTCTCGTGGTTGCCGCTATTACGCACTTCGCGTGCAACACAACGGCGCTTTCAACGATCATCGGCCTGACCGAAGGCAAATCCATCCGAAAAGTGTGGGGCGAGAGCCATTTGTGGCTCCTTCCTTACTACATGGTTGGCGCAGCCGCGGCCGGCCTGGTGCACTTCCTGAACGGCCATATCGGGTGGCAGTCCTCGTTGCTGGTACTGCCGCCGATTTACCTGATGTACCGTTCGTACCGCCTGTATCTCGGCAAACTCGAGACTGAGAAAGTTCATGCCCAGCAGGTATCCCAACTTCACCTGCGAACCATTGAAGCGCTGGCGCTCGCCATCGAAGCCAAGGACGAAACGACCGGCGAACATCTGCAGCGGGTACGCGTCTATGCCATGGAATTAGCTAACGATCTTGGCTTGAGCGCTGACGAGAAGGAAGCGCTGCAGGCTGCGTCTGTGCTGCATGACATTGGAAAGCTTGCTGTACCGGAGCACATCATCTCCAAACCGGGGAAACTCACCCCAGAAGAATTCGAGAAGATGAAAATTCACCCCATCGTCGGGGCAGAGATTCTCGAGCAAGTTCATTTTCCCTATCCTGTGGTGCCGATTGTCCGCGCGCATCATGAGAAATGGGATGGCAGCGGTTATCCGTTTGGGCTAGCGGGCGATGTAATTCCGGTCGGAGCACGAATTCTGGCGGCGGTCGATTGCCTGGACGCTCTCGCTTCTGATCGGCAGTACCGGAAAGCGCTGCCACTCGATGAGGCCATGGCAAAGGTTGCATCCGAAGCGGGAACAAGTTTCGACCCTCAGATCGTTGCCATTTTGAAGCGCCGCTATATTGAACTGGAGAAACTGGCGAACGGGCAGCCACTGCAGGCGCCGCCAAAATTATCGACTGACATCAAGGTGGAGCGAGGATCGGCCCCCGCGGCAGGATTCGCCGAATCGCCGGAGCCGGCGGCGACCTCGGTGTCGTCTTCTGATTTCGATCGGCGGATTCCACTGGCGCGGAAGCATTCGCAGGACATCATGGAACTGGTCCACCAGGCCGGTTCCGCGCTGCGTTTGGAAGACATCTTTTCGATGCTCTCGGTTCGCCTGAAGCATCTTGTCCCGCACGATTCATTGGCCGCGTACTGTCCGTCTGGCGACGACTTGATCGCAAAGTTCGTGAGCGGTGAAAACTTTCGGCTGTTTTCTTCTTTGAGGATACCTTTGGGAGAAGGATTGTCGGGTTGGGTCGCGGAGAATCATAAAGCGATCCTGAACGGCAATCCATCAGTTGAGCCCGGATACCTGAACGATCCCACCAAGTACAGCACTCTGCGCTCGTCGCTGGCCGTGCCGATCGAGGCGGAGGGGAAAGTGGTCTCCGTTTTGGCCTTGTATCGCGCGGGTCAGGACGCGTTTACACGCGATGATCTGCGGCTGCTGGAAGCTACCGTGGCAGGATTGGGCGCGGCCATCGAGATCACCACTAAACCCAAGGCTTCCGTAGCTGCTGCAAATTAGCTTCACACTCACTCCATCTCAAAGCTGACAAACATCAACTCCCCGTCGCGCTCAATCTGCAGCACTGCCGGATCGCCTGCCTTGAGCTTGTCGACCGCGGCACGCAGCGTCTGCGTCGAGTCGATTGGAATGGTGTTCAATTGGTGAATCACATCTCCGGCCTGCAGACCGGTTTCAGGAGTGATAAGGTCCACGGCCCTACCCACCACGATCACGCCGGACGGAATCCGCAGCAGCGAACTCAGCTTGGTACCCAGTTCGCCGCCGATATCGATGGCGAGGACGCCGAGCCGGGGAATCAGGCTGTTCTCAGGGTTCACGGTATCGAGAAGCTGGTCCATCTGATCATGATGCTCAATCGCGGGAATGTTGATCGTGATTCGTTCCCTGCCCCGCAGGACCTCAAGTTTCACCACCTCGTCGAGACGGTGCAGATAGAGGGCCGCCGATAACGAGGGCAGAGTTTCGACACGACGATCGTCGGCCGAGAGAATAATGTCCTGAATCTGCAGTCCAGCGGCCTGCGCGGGACCACCCGGTTTGACGTCTGCCACCACGACTCCCCAATGCTGGGGAAGTTGCAGCCCCTCCGCCAGGGTAGGCGTGATTTCCTGCGCCACGGCGCCAATCTCCACGCGGTGAACATGTCCGTACTTGCGCAAGCTGCGATACACAAAGTCGACTACACGCGCGGGAATAGCGAAGCCGAGGCCTTCGCTGCCTCCCCCTTCCGAGAGGATGAAAGTATTGATGCCCACAACCGAGCCGTTCATGTCGACCAGCGGACCGCCGCTGTTTCCTGGATTGATCGGAGCGTCAGTCTGTATGTAGGTGAGGGGCTTGCTTGGATCTGCCTGGCGGGCAAGCGCGCTGACAACTCCCATGGTGACGGAGTTCTGCAGACCCTCGGGGCTACCGATGGCAAATACCAACTGCCCCACATGAGGACGCTGCTGGCTGACAAGCGGCAAGGTCGGCAGATCCGTCTGATCGATCTTGAGCAACGCGAGATCACTTTCTTTGTGCTGACCGAGCAGCTTGGCCTCGACGATGCGACGCTTGCCAATCGGAACCTGTCCCGACGATTCCCCCATCGGCAACGGCAACGCCACGCGAATGCGTTGGGCGCCCTCGACCACGTGTGCGTTGGTCATGATGTAACCGTTCGGATCTACGATCACGCCCGATCCGACCGCATGTTGGCGCACGATAAATGCCGCCTGGGAACGATCTTCCTGGCGAGCCGCGCCGTAGCTCGTAACAAGAACCTGCACCACGGCCGGCGAGACTCTGGCCGCCAGACTCTCCAGTGCACCGTTCAGCTGCGCCAGAACACCTGGTGGCTCCGGCGACTTTGCGTCTGTCGGCGCTAGGGCGGATTTTCCAGTCGTCGGCTTCTGGATTGTCGATTGCGGCGCTAGCTGCTGAGGAGAGGATTGTGCTGCAGCACTCGTGGCAATACAAGAAAGTCCGAGACAAAACAAGAAAAGGCTGCGCACGCGGGTCCCCACGCTGAAATGCAATACATTCGCCATACCGATTCCTTCCGTGCCCCAAGGAGCCTTATCGAAAACACTATCATGCGTTCTGACCGTGCGCTTGAAACGGCCGATTCCGTTGTCTGCTACTATTTTTCTCGCCAATCGTTCTGACGCAGAGTCCCTGGATCCCAACGCCTTCCTCGCAGAAATTTACCGCGGCATGTCCGCGCGTCACGCTGCGGGGAAAGCCCTCCCTAATGCCGGAGACGGAAAACCAGTCGATGTTGCGGAAGGGACCGGCGGTTCCAAGAGACCCGCCGGGGGCCGCGAGGGGGGACCCGGTGGCCAGGGGGAATCGGCTCTACCGTTAACTAACGGGTTATCAGGCTTTTACAGGAGTAACTTTCCGTGATATAACCGCCCGTGAGCACAAAGTGGGCCCCAGCCCGCTAGGAGCTTGGTTTGACGACGTTGGCCTCATTCAAAGACAGTACACAGGCAGGTCAACCTAGAGGAGGTACCGTGGGGGAAGAAGCACGGACCGGGAAACGATTTCCGCTGGAATTGCCGATCAAGATTCATAAGGGTGAAACCGGTGCGGATGCCAAGGGAGTCACCGGGAATCTCAGCGCGGCGGGCGTGTACATCCGCGCCGACGCCGCGATGGAGATTGGTTCGCCCGTGGAATTTGAAATCACGCTGCCCCCGGAAATGACGGGTGGTCAGGAGAATGTGACCATCCAGTGCAAAGGGCGGGTAGTGCGCGCCGATGAGACTGGAGAAGGCGGAGAAGGCCGCGGCGTGGCTTGCGTGATCGACTCGTACGAGTTCATCAGGAACTCATAAACCGGACTTTCTTGGAGCGCTGACAACATGCTCAAACTGATTTTGGCCGATAACCAGGCAATCTTCCGAGCGGGCATCGCCAAAGTGCTCGCCGTCGAAGACGAAATGCGCATTGTGGCCCAGGCACAGACGCCGGAACAGATGTTCATGGCGCTGGATAAGTTCCGCGCCGCGGTGCTGGTCGTTGCGGCAGGATTTCATAACGACTTCGCTGCCATCGTGCAGGGCGCCAACAAGGCGAAGACGCGCGTCATTGTGCTTGCCGATACCGGCGAGAGCGCGCAGAAGCACATGTCGAACGGAGCGCACGGCGTCGTGTACCGCAACGTAACCAGCGCCGCACTCGTGGATTGTGTGCGCAAAGTCGCGCGCGGCGAGACCTGGGTGCAGGATGTCGCCGTGCCCAGCGAACTCACCGAAAACGATATGGTCGGATTGCGCGTTCGCGATCGGCTGACGGCGAAAGAATTGCGCATCGTCGCCCTGATCGTGCAGGGATACAAGAACAAGGAAATCGCGTCGCAGCTGGGCACCACGGAGCAGGTCATCAAGAACTATCTGCGCAATGTGTACGACAAGATCGGTGTGTCGGACCGGCTCGAGTTGGCGCTGTTCACCATTCACCACCGCATTCTGAACGAGGCCGCCGCAGCCACCACCGCCGGAGCAGCACCACAACCGCCCGCGGGTGTTGCACAGTAGCTTCTAGCCGAACCAGTTAAATCAAAGGCTGCCAGCGTTGGCAGCCTTTTAGTTTGATGCGAACGAAGAGTTCTAACTCAGGCAACAAGAGCTAACTTCCGAATACCTGGCCCCTGCCGTCTTTTCCTTGCGCCTTCAGCTTCTCTTTCCGAAACGGCTCGCCTGCCAAACCCGGTTTGACAGTGCCGCGGCAAGTTGCGGATACTATCGGCAGCGTGCGACAGGGCACCACCGACCCGCGGCAAGGGAACAATCCCACCTGCTTTGATTAAGACAGCGTGCATTGCACCTTCTTTCAGCCTGTATCAGCGGGTCACAGGCGCTCATGAAAGGAGGTCGTAATGACCACATCTAAGCTTCCCGTTCGTCCCTCCCTGGAATCCCTGCGCAAGCAAGCCAAGAAACTGGCGCGCGGCATCGTAGCCAGCGATGCAAGCGCCATCGCCCGGGCGCGGGCCCAGCTGCCGCAAGCCGAGCTGCCGTTGTCAAATCGTGATGCCCAGTTGGTGCTGGCGCGCGAATATGGGTTTCCAGGCTGGCAGGACCTGGTTAGAGAAGTAAAGCAACGCCTGGGCAGGGGACTCGAGTGGGCCATGTCCCAAGCCCGCCGCTGCATCCACGACAATGACATCGCAGGTCTGCGGCAGCTGTTGGCTGAGTACCCTGCCCTATTGTCGTGGAGAGCGGATGAAAACGACGGCGGACTGCTCGGGATGGCTACCGGATCCTACGGCGACAGCTTCGACCCGTCCCGGGAGCAGATATTCACGCGCGCGGCCTGTGCCGAGTTCCTGATCGATGCCGGCGCAGTCGTTTCGCCGTCGGTATGCGACGGCCTCATCGCTTCCCGCGCAAAGGGGCTGCTCGATCTCTTCCACCGCAGAGGCCTTCTTCCCCAATCACTCCGGTTCTTTGCCGCGCTTGGCGACGTCAATGGCGTTCGTGGCTGTCTTGATGCGAATCGCGACGATCTTGCAGCGGTGAACGAAGCCTTTCTGTGTGCCTGCCGTTTCCAGCAGGCGACCGCAGCGGCGTTGCTGCTGGATCGGTCGATCGCGCTCGATGCTGTGTTGGGAAGGCAGATCGATGGCGGGCCGGAACGTTCCGCATTTGTCCAATACATCATGGCGGAAAGTGAGACGCTCGCCTTCATCAACGCCGATCCGGCCGGGCCTTGGCAGGCTTTTGCCATGCGACAGGTCGTGCGCGCGGTGAACGACGGCGACCTGAAATCCTTTGTCGGCGGATTGCGGGGCGAACCATGGATGCTGGCAGACGCATGCGTGAAATTCCAGGTCGGACTGATCGAGCGGGCGGTGCTGCGCGATCGCGAAGCTTTCATTACTGCTCTTCTTGATCTCGATCCCGCCGTGCTGCGCCGTCGCGAGCCGCCGCCATCGCAGGCCATTGAATTCGCGTTCACGTATGCGAAGACTCATCTGCTTCCGACGCTGCTGCGCATATGGCGCCTGACCGACGATCTGCCACACGCAGCCGGAAATGGAGATTTCGCACGCGTGAAAAGCTGGTTCGACGCAGAGGGCAAGCCTGCACTGGGCGACCTGGCGAAGCATTCTCCCGCCAACAGCGTTCACCCGCGGGAACCTGAATGGGGCGAGCCCAGTGTGCAGCAGGTTCTCGACACCGCGCTCGCCTGGGCGGTCCTCAATAACCATTTCGAGATCGCCGACTTTCTTCTCGGTCATGGGGCCGATATCAACACGAACTGGAGCTCTCACGAGCCCGCCAGCATCCTGCACGAACTGGTGTTCCACAAGAATTACGAAGCGATGCAATTCCTCATCGATCGCGGTATCGCTATGACGATCGTCGATTATCGCTGGGGCTCTACTGCCCAGGGTTGGGCATCTTACGCTGTGAAGGACGAGAAGATGGCGCAATGGCTGCGCGAGGCACAACAACGGCGGGAGGAGGCGTCGCGCTGAGAACAGCCAGGCGGATCAATCAGAACGCCGCTCGGGCAAGTGGGACTGAGCGCTGTAGCGTTTACGGATTGCGTGCGGATCGTGAGCCAACCGGAAGTCGACACCAGAGAGGTATTATTCGGTCCTCAATGCCTTTGCCGGATCAATTGAAGCTGCGCGGCGTGCGGGGATGAACGCAGCCATCGATGCGGCGAGCGCCAGTGTCAGAATGGATGCGAGAAGCACGGCCGTATCGATTCCTTTCACTTCGTAGAGTTGTGCTTTTACGAATCGCACGCTGAGCCAGGCGATGGGAAGACCAATTGCCAGGCCCAGGGCGGCTTGGATCACCGCACCCCGCATGATCATTGCGGTAACTTTGGACCTCTCCGCGCCCAGAGCCATGCGAATTCCGATCTCCGGCGTGCGCCGCGCGACCGCATAGGCGCTCACGCCGTAGAGACCAAGCGTCGCCAGCAGCAATGCCAATAGCCCGAACAGCATGGTCAAGCGTGCCAGCATGCGATCGTCGGTGAACTGATCCGCAATCTGCTGGTTAAACGTCTGGAACTTGACGACCGCCAGGTTGGGATTGATCTGGGAAAGCACCCGGCGCGTGAGAGTTTCCATGTCCGGCATGGGATGCGTCGTTTGCAGCACGAATGCACCGACGTACATCAACTCGTCGTCTTCGATCGGTCTTTCGTCGCTCATGGGCCTCTGCAGCAGGGGGAAGAAGGCCATGAGGTGGTCTTTCCAGCGGACGTCGGTATAGATCGTGTCTTCCACGACTCCTACGATCTGGTAGTCGTGCATATCTTTTTCTCCGCCGCCGAAATAGTGCCCGATAGGATTCTCACCGGACCGGAACCACTTCTTGACAAAAGTCTCATTTACCACAGCAACAGTGGGAGAGGTCGCGGTGTCCTGGATGCCAATCCCGCGTCCCATGAGTACGTGGGTCCCGATAGAATCGAAGTATTCGGGACTTACCCTGATCCCTGAGGCGCTGACATTCAGGTCAGGCTTTCCTTCGACTCGGACGCTCCAACTATCGTTGTTGTCTTCCATCGGCGTGTACGTCGCAATGCCCACTTTCTCCACGCCGTGCATCGCGTGGAACTGATCTTCAATCGCGCGATACAGCCCGCCTAGTTGTCGCTGTGAATAACCCGCCGCCTGCGGGTTGAAATGAACGATGTAGCGATTCTCGGATTCAAGCTTCAGGTCCGTATGTTGGAGCTTGTTCAGGCTCTGGGCAAACAATCCTGCGCCTACCAGCAGGACAAGGGATAGTGCCGCTTGCACCACCACCAGACTGCGCTGCAACAGTGTTGCTCCGCCGGTAGTCCGGGAGCCGCTGCGTAGGGCTTCCACGGGTTGAGCTTGCGCCGCAATCCATGCCGGCGCAACGCCGAACAATACGCCCGTCAGCAGCGACAGCCCACAAGCAAAAGCGATCACCTGTGGAGGTGGACTCGCATGAATCGGCAGACCCGCCGCATCCGGAAAAGCGAGCGCCAGCAACATCTTTGTTCCCGCATAGGCGACTGCGAGTCCCGCCAGCCCGCCCAGACCGGCCAGCAGCAAGCTTTCGGTGAGCAACTGCCGAACGATCCGGTAGCGCATCGCGCCGAGCGCGGTCCGCACCGACATCTCGGCCTTGCGGCCCATGCCTCGCGCGAGCAAAAGATTGGCTATGTTGGCGCACGCAATCAACAGCACGAGGCTGGAACACCACATCAACAACTTCAGGTGTGACACGTACTCTTCCTGGATGAGCTGAATGCCAGCTCCACCCGGCGTCAAGACAAGATGCGCACGCACCAGCGCCGCCTGGCTGTCTTTCGATGAGTACGTGTGCGTTAGCGCGAGGGCTTGCCGCAGCAGGCCGCTGAGCTTTGCCTGCAGTTGGACCTGCGACACACCTGGTTTCATCCGGCCGATCATGTAGAGCCAGTTACCATCGGGATCATGTACATAGGGGACATTTGCCAGGGGCGGCATTGATTCGATCGGGAGGTAGAAGTCTGGAGGCATGCTCGACAGCCGGTCCCCATAGAAACCCTCCGGTGCAATTCCTGCAATGGTTACGGGCTTGGTATTTACATAGAACGTGCTGCCGACAACGGAGCGATCTCCGGAGTAGCTGTTCTTCCAGGTTTCGTAGCTCATCACTGCAACGGTGGGCGCGCCTTGAACGTCGTCGGCATCGGAGAACAGCCGGCCCGCGCGAGGCTGTAGCCCAAAAGTCCGAAAATAGTTGCCGGAGACGAATTCTCCCATCACCGACCGCGCGCTCTCCTGAGTGTCGCCGCGCCTGACAACAACCGGCCGGTACAAATAGCCCGCCTGCATGGCCGCGAGTTCCTCGAATTCAGGCGCGTTCTTCTTTATGTGCTCATAAACGGCCGTGGAGAAGAGCGCGTAATCTCCGTCGTCACGATGGCCGAATCCGACACAACACATGAATTCATCGCCCAGCTTCACCAGCCTTTCGGGTTCGGCCACGGGAAGGCTCTTCATCATGACTGCGTTCACCAAGGTGAAGATGGCGGCGTTGGCCCCGATGCCCAGGGCAAGGGTGAGGACGGCGGTCGCGGTGAATCCGGGGGTTTTGCGGAGCTGGCGCACGGCGAAACGGAGATCCTGCAGGACCGTTGAGATCATAGCTCTCCCTCCTCACAGACCTAAGGTTCAAGCAGCTTGCCTTCCACTCTCTCAGCGAGGCAATCCTTTGTGTATCTGGTATTTGGAAAGACCAGCACGCGGGACGAGTGTCCTTTCACGATGACTGGCGTCCGGAAACGGACATCGCGCTTCAGGTAGAATCATCTTCCTCAGGCTTTCATCTATGCGTGCTATGGAATTCCGACAACTTGGCAAATCTGGATTGAAGGTTCCGGTCCTGAGTTTTGGGACGGGGACGTTTGGCGGTGGAACGGAGTTCTTCAAGGCTTGGGGGGCGAGCGATGTCGCCGAGGCCACACGGCTGGTCGACATCTGTTTGGAGGCTGGAGTCAGTCTCTTCGATACGGCGGACGTTTATTCGAATGGGCTGTCGGAAACGATCCTCGGTAAAGCAGTCGCGGGGCGCCGCGAGAAGGTTCTGATCTCAACCAAGGCGACGTTTCGTATGGGGGACGCACCCAATGATCTGGGATCGTCGCGGCATCATCTGATCACGGCGTGCGACGCGAGCCTGCGGCGGCTGGGCACGGACTACATCGACATCTATCACCTGCACGGATTCGACGCGCTCACCCCCGTGGAAGAAGTGTTGAGCACGCTCGACAATCTCATACGAAGCGGTAAGGTGCGCTACATCGCGTGTTCGAATTTTTCCGGATGGCACCTGATGAAGTCGCTCGGCGTCGCCGATCGCTACGGATGGGCGCGCTATGTGGGGCACCAGGTCTACTACTCGCTGATCAACCGCGAGTACGAGTGGGAGTTGATGCCGCTGGGATTCGATCAAGGCGTCGGCGCGCTGGTGTGGAGTCCGTTGGGATGGGGACGGCTTACCGGAAAGATTCGGCGCGGGCAGCCTTTGCCTCCGGAGAGCCGGCTTCACAAAACTTCTGAGCAAGGGCCGCCGGTTGAGAATGAGCAGCTGTTCAAAGTTGTCGATGCGCTCGACGTTGTCGCAAAAGAAACCGGCAAGAGTGTGCCGCAAGTGGCGCTGAACTGGCTGCTGCAGAGGCCGACGGTGGCGACTGTGATTATCGGCGCTCGGAACGAACAGCAGCTCCGGCAGAATCTTGACGCCGTGGGATGGACTTTATCGGCTGAGCAGATGGCCAAGCTCGATCAGGCCAGCGATGTGACGCCGATTTATCCGTACTGGCATCAGCGGCAATTTGTGGATCGGAATCCGTGGGCGGCAGCGCCGAAAGCGCCTGTGTAGCCCCGGACGCCTCGTCCGGGGCACCCCTCGCGCAAGTCTTTGGCGCGGGGCGTAACCTTCACACGACAGCAACTGGGTCCACTTCGGCTGCAGGCACGCTCCCCCTTCGCTTCCGCTCGGGTCGCGGGGCGGACGAAGGCGTCCGCCCCTACACGATCTTTTCTCCTACCGCTTTGGCTTGCGTGAACAGGTACAGGTAATCCGGGCCGCCGGACTTGGAATCGGTTCCCGACATGTTGAACCCGCCGAAGGGATGCGCCCCGACCATCGCACCCGTACATTTGCGATTGATGTACAGGTTCCCGACGTGGAATTCACGGATGGCACGATCGATCTTATCGCGCGAATTCGTATAGACGGCGCCGGTCAGGCCGAACTCGGTGTCGTTCGCGATTTCCAGCGCATGGTCGAAGCCGCGAGCCTTGATCACGGCGAGCACTGGTCCGAAGATTTCTTCCTGCTCGAGTTTTGATTTCGGCGCGATGTCGGCAATCACGGTGGGCTGTATGAAGTAGCCTTCTCCAGCGTTGGTGGCGCGTTCGCCACCGGTGATGAGGCGTCCGTCTTTCTTGCCCTGCTCGATGTAGCCGAGGATCGTCTTCATCGAGCCTTCGTTGATCACGGCGCCCATGTTCGCGTTCTCGGCAGGATCGCCAACTTTGATATGCTCGACGCGCGCCTTCAACTGCTGCAGGAACTTGTCGTAGACGCGCTCGTCGACGATGGCACGAGAGCAGGCGGAGCACTTCTGGCCCTGGAATCCGAAAGCGGCTTGGGCGACGCCTTCGACCGCGGAATCGATGTCGGCATCGGCGTCGACGATGATCGCATCTTTGCCGCCCATTTCGAGGATAGTGCGCTTGATCCAGATCTGGCCGGGGGCCTGGGTCGCGGCCGCCTTGTTGATGTGAAGACCGACTTCGCGCGATCCGGTGAAGGCGATGTAGCGCGTCTTCGGGTGGGCGACGACGGCGTCGCCGAAGCTGGCTCCAGCGCCGGGGCAGAAGTTCACAACGCCCTCGGGCATGCCGCATTCTTCAAGCAACTCGACGAACTTCGCGGCGATCGTGGGCGAATCGCTCGACGGTTTCAGGATGACGGTATTGCCGCTAACGATCGAGGCCAGCGTCATTCCGGCCATGATGGCGCAGGGGAAATTCCACGGCGGGATTACCGCACCGACTCCAAGCGGGATGTAGTGCAGGGTGTCGTGCTCGCCGGGCAATTGGATCGGAGTTTGTGCTTTGGCGAAGCGCAACGCTTCGCGCGCGTAGAACTCGCAGAAGTCGATGGTCTCGGAAATGTCGGCATCGGCCTCAGCCCAGTTCTTGCTGACTTCAAAGACCAGCCAAGCCATGTATTCCATCTTGCGCTGGCGCATGGTGTCGGCAACGCGGAATAGCAGGCTGGCGCGCTCTTCGACCGGAGTGCGGCTCCAGGATTCGAAGGCCTTGAGTGCGGCTTGCATCGCTGGTTCAACGTGCTCTTTGCCGGCCTTCTGATGGGTACCGACGATCTCGGATGGTTTCGACGGATTCAGAGACTTGATCTTGTCGGAGGTCTTGACGCGCTTGCCGCCGATGATGAGGTCATATTCGCGGCCTAGCTGGCTGCGGACTCTCGCGATCGCCGAACGCATGCGGCGCGCGTTTTCTTCGTTGCGGAAATCGAAAAAGGGCTCGGTTACAAACGGTCCGGCGTGCAGGCTCGTGCGCGGTGGCCGGACGGGGGCTTCCAGTGTTGCCATGGGAGACATCCTTTCGGAAGTGATAAAACCGG
>Ga0307479_10003957_pt1 | contig 13538 bp, 14 predicted proteins | sample atmos_gasesECM4C_FD_203743 | JGI IMG/M metagenome (GOLD analysis project Ga0307479, IMG submission 203743) | Hardwood forest soil microbial communities from Morgan-Monroe State Forest, Indiana, United States - atmos_gasesECM4C_515 | ecosystem: Environmental > Terrestrial > Soil > Temperate...
CCGCGCTGCCTGGCGCGAATGGCTTGCGAACCAGGCGGGTGTGGATGAGGTAGCCGTCCTGTGCGCGGCCGAGCGCGGGTTGAAAGCGCTGTGGGGCGCGCTGGACGCTGTGTATCCTGAAGGATGCTCGGCGAAGAATTAGTTCGCAGCCAGTTGCCCTCCGGAGGGTCAGGCCTTTCTCGAAGCTGAAGATTCAGTTTTCGGCATCAACACTGTGACACCGCTTTCCCCGCCGACAAACACCTGCGAGGCAAATCCAAGAAAGAGCCCGTGTTCCACCGTGCCGACCACATGGTCCAGGTGGTGCGCGACTTCCTTAGGCGCCTGCATCGGGCCGTACGCGCAATCAACAATGTAGTGTCCGCCATCGGTGACGTAGGGCTTTTTGTCCGCGGCGAGCCGTAAAGTGGGATTTGCACCGAGCTGCCGCAATTTTCGCTCAGTCGCCTGCCAGCCAAACGGCACAATCTCGACCGGCACGGAGAAATGCGTTCCAAGGCGCTCGACCAGCTTCATCTCATCGGCGACTACGGCCATGCGTTTGCTTGCGGCTGCAACTATTTTTTCTCGCAGCAGCGCGCCGCCATGGCCCTTGATGAGATAGAGAGTGCCGCGCTCCACTTCATCGGCGCCGTCGATAGTGAGGTCGAGTTCGGCGTGCTCAGCGAGCGTTGCCAGTGGAATCTTCAGGGTACGCGCTTGCTCGGCGGTGCGTTCCGACGTGGGGATTCCCACGATGCGCAATCCCTCTTGAGCAATGCGCCGGCCAAGCTCGCTGACCACAAATGCAGCAGTCGAGCCGGTGCCGAGGCCCACAATCATCCCGGTTTCCACCAAATTAGCGGCTGCTTCGGCGGCTGCTTTCTTCCAATAATTCTGTTTGGGTATGTCCATCTTCTCGCCCATGATGTTCGCATTCAGGCCGCGGGCATCATAGCTGCTCGGCGGCGGGTTGCCAACTCTTCGAGCTAGCTCGCTGGCCAGCGACCCGCAGGATACAGCCGCGTGCCGGACCAGCGTGTTAGAATTTCACGTTTGAGCGCTGATACCAAAATGTTTCGAAAAATCCTAATTGCAAATCGCGGCGAAATCGCCGTGCGCATTGTGCGCGCCTGCCGGGATATCGGCATGCGCGCGGTGACCGTCTATAGTGATGCCGACCGTGCTTCGTTACACGTCCAGCTTGCCGACGAAGCGTATCCACTCGGCCCGTCACCGTCGCGAGAAAGTTATCTGGTGATTGAAAAAATCATCGGAGTCGCGCGGTATGCAGGGTGCGACGCGCTTCATCCCGGATATGGATTCTTGGCTGAAAATCCTGCGCTGGCCCGTGCCTGCGCAGACTCTGGCGTCACATTCATCGGGCCCTCACCGGAGGCGATGGAGCAGCTCGGGTCAAAAACAGCCGCGCGGTATTTAGCGCGTGACGCAGGCGTACCCACAGTTCCCGGGACGCTCGACCCGATCGAACGAAGCGAGGATCTGAGCAAGATTGCGCAGAGCGTGGGCTTTCCCCTTGTCCTAAAGGCGGTGGCGGGCGGCGGCGGAAAAGGGATGCGCCTGGTGGAACGGGAAGCCGAGCTCGACGCCGCCTGGCGCGACGCCTCCTCCGAAGCACAAAACGCGTTCGGCGATGGGCAGCTGTACCTCGAGAAATATCTTTTCCGGCCCAGGCACATCGAGATTCAAGTGTTGGGCGACCAGCACGGCCATTTCGTTCACCTTGGTGAGCGCGAATGCTCGGTGCAGCGGCGCCATCAGAAAGTGATCGAAGAATCACCCTCGCCGATTATGACTCCGGAATTGCGCCACGCAATGGGCGAAGCGGCGGTGAAGATCGCGCGCGCCGGGCGCTACACAAATGCCGGGACCGTGGAATTTCTGGTGGATGCGGAGCGCAATTTCTATTTCCTGGAAATGAACACGCGGATTCAGGTGGAACATCCGGTGACGGAAATGGTTACCTCAGTCGACCTGGTAAAGCTCCAAATCCGCATTGCTGCGGGAGAGCCGCTGCCGTTTGCGCAGCGAGACGTGGCTCTGCGCGGACAGGCCATCGAGTGCCGTATTTACGCAGAAGACCCGGACAATAATTTCTTCCCGTCGCCGGGAAAAATCCGCGAGCGCCGTGTGCCCAGTGGCCCGGGCATTCGCCTCGACGACGGAGTATATGCGGGATGGACGGTGCCGAATGAATACGATCCCATGCTTGGGAAATTGATCGCTTGGGGCAGCGACCGCGAGGAGGCCATTGCGCGTCTGCGGCGGGCGCTGGACGAATATTATGTAGGCGGGATCAAGACAAATGTCTCGCTGTTCCGTCGCATTCTTGCCGCGCGAGATTTTCAAACTGGCGCAGTCTACACGAGCTGGCTTGACGACTTCCTTCGCGGCGAGAAGCTGAATGGGCGCGAGGTCGCGGATTCACCTGCGTGCGACGGCAGCGCCCTGCGCGCTGCTGAGGATGCCGCAATTTTCGCCGCTGCACTCTGGCATATGTCGCAAAACGGCGCGTCCGGCAAATTGGAAGGGAACATCTCCGCATGGCTTGGCTCGCGCTGGAAACTGGAAGGACGGCGGCAGCAAGTAGATCACGAACCCGAGCGATAGTGCTCGCCTCGAACTACAGAGACGGACACGCATATCATGAAACTCGCCATCCAACTCGGAGGCAAACAGCATACGGTTGAACTGGTGCGTGTGGGCCAACGCTCGCGCTGCAACGTGGATGGCAGGGCCCTTGAGGCCGATGCGGTCGAAGTGGCTCCCGGGGTTTACTCTATTTTGATGGGCGGAGAATCGCTCCAGGTGCGTGTGGAGCCTCGAACGGAGGCAGGCGTCAATGGCTTGCGCGTTGTTGTGGGCAGCCGCGAATTTTCGGCCGACGTTCGCGACCCGCGCCAGTGGCGGCGCCGTCGCGGTGCAGCGGCGGAAGCCGAAGGACGACAACACGTGCTCGCGCCGATGCCAGGAAAAATCATCTGTGTGCTGGTGAAGGCGGGTGATTCAATCGAAATGAAGCAAGGATTAGTGGTGGTCGAGGCGATGAAGATGCAAAACGAGATCCGCTCGCCAAAATCCGGAGTGGTCGAGCGCATCATGGTCACAGAAGGACAAACGGTGAACACCGGCGAAGTCCTCGCGATAATAACCTAGGCGGTCCTCCCGAATCCGCAAGCCGCTGCACGGTCAAATCGAACCGCACGCGTTCTGAGTGAAACTTTTACTCACAGCTAATTCCTTCGAACTCGCCCAACGGTTGGTAACACCGCGGAGACAAGGGCGGTGCTCGTTTCCATTTCCTAAAATGTCGCCTTCGGGCGATTGATTTACTTCGAAGCAGGGAGTTTCCCCGCCGATTCGATGATCTGGCGAGCGAGATAATTTGTGACGTGCGATTCGTCGCGCGCTTCGACCAGATAGGCGGAGCGAAGCAATTGCTCTTTGCGATTTCGCAGCATGTCGCGAATGGATGTCTGCACTTGAGGGTCTGTAATCTCGCGCTGGCCGGCACGTTCCTTGGCAATGAGCTTCAGGATTCGATAACCGCCCTTGTTAACGGCAATCGGCTGGGTGACTTCGCCCGGCTTCATCGCCAGTACGGTCTTCTTCAGTATTGGATCGGATTGATTGAGCGCGGATTCGGGAATGAAACCGATGTCTCCGCCCGTGGATGCAGTAGAGTCCTCCGAATAGTCCATGCTGAGTTGCGCGAAATCCGCGCCGCTGTTGATTTTCTGCTCCAGCAGTGCGGCCTTCCGTTTTGCATCAGCCTCGCTGGTTGCCTTGTCGTTTTTTCGATTATGGACTGTCGGATCGGGATGTGGCGTAATCACAATCTGGGCGATGTGGAACTGCGGCTCGGCCACGTTGAACTGAGCGCGATTCTTGTTATAGAAATCAGTGATGTCCTGATCTGTGATAGCGATCTTTGCGATGACTTCACGGTTCAGCAGCTTCTGAACGGAGAGCTGCCGCCGGATGTCTGTTTTCAGGTCGTCCACCGTGAGCCCGCCATCCTTCAGCTTCTTTTGGAACTCTTCCTCGGTGTAGGGGCTCTTCGACTCCGTGAACTTGTCTTCCACTTCCGCGTCGCTCGCGATCAGATTCATCTTGGTGGCGCGCTCGAGCATGATTTCGTTATTGACCAGCTCGTCGAGGATGCTCAGTTTGAGCGAGAGCGCCTCCTCCTGCGAAGGTTCCGGCGCCTCGGCATTTACGCGCGTGCGGTAATATTTCTCCACCTCGGCGCGCGCGATCTGCTTGCCGTTGACCACCGCCCAGACATCCGGTCCGGGCGCAGCCTCCTTCTTGCACGACGCTGCCAGCGCACATGCTGCCAGCGCCGCGAACACCAGGATTGTACGCTTCAACAGGAGCTCCTTCCGAGAGGAACGCAGCTCAAGCGGCCTTTTTTACGCGGCCGGAACGGATGCAAGAGGTGCAGACGCGCACGTGCTTGCGCACGCCGTCCACCACGGCCTTCACCCGGCGCAGATTTGGATTCCAGCGACGCCGGCGGACATTGTGGGCGTGACTGATGGTATTCCCGAAGCTCGGTTTCTTGCCGCAAATTTCACATACGAGTGCCATCGTGACGTTGCTCCCCATTGGAAATTTTGAAAGGGTACGAATTTTCATGCTACCAGAGATTGCGCCGCGCTGGAAGCTATTTGGACGCTTCGGCGTCTCCAGCCACGGATTTGCTGCCTAGCGGAGGAGGGTGAGTCCCTTAAGAAATCGGAGCACGGCTCAACCGGGAGAGCATATATCTTACAAGCCTGGTTCCCATCAATGCCCGGTCGAATATGAGGAAATTGACCTTTGGAGAGGGTTAAACCGGGTGCGCAATTCTAATTCATACAACTAAGCGAGAGCACCTGCTCTGCAAGCGCGTTCGCACCTTCCAAACACTCCACCCTTTGCTTTGCGTTTTTAAAGTTACCAATAATTTCGGGGAATCTGCTTTTCGCTCGAAGTAAGCCCCGACAACACAATTAGATAAGGTCTCGGCACGGTTCTGGCACAACTGTCCTACAATGTAGATGTACATTAAACTTCACGAATGCGCTGGCTCCCCAACGAGCCAAGTTTCTAACGCGCTCTTATCCGAGCCATTGGGGATTTTGGTAGGTCCCGTCGAAGTTATGCGTCGTTTTGTAGAGCTCGTATCTTCCGGACTGTGCTGCTTGAGTTGTCTTTGCGAGCAGCGCTGCAACCTCATTTGAGTTCATTGGCCGGAAGTTCCGCGCTGCGCCCAGAGCCTGATCGAGTATGTGCATCGAGTCGCATCCTGTGATCACCACGCTGGTGGGCAAGTTCATTGCGTAGTGCAGGCATTCGACGGGAGTCACCGTCTTGCTCTCCAGAATGAAGTGGTCGCCCATCGGCTTCATGCCGAGCACGCCGATATCGTCCTTCAGGAGCGCCGGCAAGACCTTCCTTTCGAAGCTGTCGTAGTGTGCGTCCATCACGTTCAGCGGCATCTGAACAGTGTCGAAACGGAATTGATGGCTTGCGGCAGTATTAAGCATCTTCAAATGGATGTCGGGGTTTTTATGCCCGGTGAACCCGATGTATCGGATTTTCCCCGCTTTCTTCGCCTCGAGTGCTGCTTCCATCGCCCCGCCCGGTGCAAAAACGCGGTCCGGATCGTCCATGCGAATAATTTCGTGAAATTGCAAGAGATCGATGCGATCGGTCTCCAGTCTGCGAAGCGATTCTTCGATCTGCCGCGCAGCGGATTTCTTGTCGCGCCCGTCGATTTTGGTCATCAGAAACGCTCGCTGACGATAGCCATCGCGGAGCGCATTGCCCATGCGAATCTCGCTCTCCCCACCGTTGTAGTCCCAACAGTTGTCGAGAAAATTGATTCCTTCATCAAGACCCGCGCGAATGATGCGAATGCTTTCCTGAGGATCCGGCTGCTTGCCAAGGTGATAGCCTCCGAGCCCGATGAGTGAAACTTTCTCTTTGCTGTGGCCCAGTGTTCGATAAGGAATGCCATTCCTGGATTCTGATGGCGGGAGCTGTCGGTCAGCATGCGCTAAGAAATAGGACGCTGCCGCAAACCCAAGGAATCCGCGCCGTGTAAGGCTTGGGTCCGCGGTGTCGGGAGTTCGCGAAGCTGGCGTAAGATACGGATCGTGTGAATCTTCCCGGCTATGGTGATTTTTTTTGTCCTTCATGACGCACCTTTTCCTCCTCTTGACTTTTTCCCGCAACTAATTCTTCCCCATCGTGCGGCTGTCCCCGCAAGAATGAGGTGAGGTTTTGGACGCTCTTTGCAAGTTCCACGACTTCACCACCTCCATGAAGTTCGAATTCAACTTCATAATTCCCTGTCGCGGCGTGATCGACTGCCTCTCTTAGGCTAACGAGCGGCTTTACCACCTGTCGAGGTAGGCTTATGCTGGCCCACACGCTAAACAAGAGAGTGAGAGCGGAAACGATGCTTAGGGCCCATTCTGCTCGACGGGTCAAATGGCGAGCTTCCTGGTGGTCCATTTGGACACGCCCCCAATTTTGCTGTTCCATGTCGGATATCAGCTGCAGGGTCTCTTGGCTTGATGCCCGGAGGTCCGGCGTGACTTGGCGCAAGGCTGGGTTCGCTGCTTGTATAGCTTCTGTAATTCGAATATCAAACGAGTCGACTCGGGTGCGAAGCTCCCGGATTAGCTCGGCGCGTCGCTTGTGTTTGGCCTCCTTGACAAGCTCATCCAAGTCTTTTTCATAGGCCAGCAACGCCTCTCGAATCTGGCTGGCGGGTTCTTGCCTACGCTGCCCCATTGTCGAGGCTGCTGACGCGAATAGTTGCTGGTATTGATTGACTGAATCCAGAGCCTTCTGGACGACGGCATTTTCTTCAGGCTCAAGATCCCCAATGTGAACCAGGATTTGCCTAACCTTGGTCGTCGATTCCTGGTTCGCCTGAAGATATTCTGGGTCCTGGAACAGAAAGTAGTTTCGCGCGGCGCGCCGGGCCTCCAATATCTCGAGGGAAGCTTGTTCTGCAAGCTTTGCTGCGGGCGCATCGACACTCACGATGCGATCCACGATGCGGCCCATCGCAAACAGATAATAAACAGCCAAGAAAATAACAGGGACGAGAATCAACCTCACAATGGCCAGGCTATAGGCCACCCTTTTTCGCAATGAGCTTCCGGGCGCGAAGATCTGGAAGGATTTTCGAAGTCTCCATCTCATTGACAGGCACTCGAAACTACTTCAAGGAGCCAGTTCAGCGACGCCAGCGAGAAGCTCGTACTCTTCATCGCTCAATCGCACGGACGCCGCCTCGACATTTTCCTCAAGATGTGCGATCGACGAGGTCCCGGGAATAGGCAGCATGACCGGTGAGCGCTTCAGCAACCAAGCCAGCGCAACCTGCTTGGGCGTTTTATTGTGAGCCCTCGCAACCTTCTCAAGCAGCATGCCGGCCACTTTACCGGCTCCCAACGGAAACCACGGGATGAAAGCAATCCCGTTCCGCTCGCAATAGTCCACGACGTAATCCCACTCGCGATCGGCAAAACTGTACCGATTCTGCACCGAGACAATCGGCACGATTTTCCGCGCACGCTCGATGTGTTCTCGAGTCACATTCGACAGTCCGATTAAGCGAATCTTTCCTTGCACTCGCAGCTCGGCCAGCGTTTCTATCGACGCATCGAAAGGAACGACCGGGTCGGGAGTGTGCAGTTGATAGACGTCAATCCGATCCAGGCGCAATCTCTTCAGGCTTCCCTCGACTGCCTTACGCAGGTGGTCCGGACTGGCATCATGGGTCCACTGGTTTGGCCCCGGGCGATTCCATCCACCCTTGGTCGCGATCACAAGATCTTTGGGGTACGGCGCCAGTGCTTTGGCGATCAATTCTTCGCTCACATAGGGACCATACGAATCCGCGGTGTCGATGAAGTTGACGCCCAGCTCCACAGCGCGCCGAAGAACTGCGAGGGCGGAAGCGGGGTCCTTTGGTGGCCCCCAAACCCCGACACCGGTAATACGCATGGCTCCGAAGCCAAGACGGTGAACGGTGAGTTCACCACCCAGCGAGTCAGTTCCACTGGCAGCGGCCGACAAACTTCCCACTGCATTGTTCATGTTCTTTCTCCCAAGTATTCGTCTAACAGCATGGGCCCAAATCACCCTTTCGTTGAATCCATTTCTAAGCCCTGGATCCGACCCCTGCAAGCTGCCAATTACACGCGGCAGCGGCGCCGGTTCGAATCCTCTCCAAGATGTTTACCTCGAAGGGCTCCTTTACTAATGCTCCGACAGTTTGCTCCAAGTGCCTAAAGTGAGGAGTAGCTGCGTGTTGATCGAGCGCAGGTTGACTTTCATATATCTCGTAGATATAAAAGCGCCCCTTCGAGTTTGACTCATAGAGTTCATACAACTTACATCCCGATTCGGCGCGAGTAGGAGCTAGCATGCCCTGCAGTAGTGCTCTGAGCTGGTCTTCTTTTCCTTTACGCGCCGCGAATCTTGCAATCACACGTACTTCAGCCATGGTTGTTCCACTTGAGTCCTTTCTTATTTGCTTTGTAGCCGCCGCACAATGTGCTCCTACTTCAAAGCCGGATCAATCAACGTCAGATCCGTTGCGGGATCAAACCGCTTTTGCATCGCTACTGGATCGACTGTAACCAGTACCTCCAGCGTCGGTGATACATACGCCTCGAGGACATGACCCCCACGGGTTGTTCCGTCTGGACTCCCCACCATCATGTGAGTATGGACTACAGGTTTTCCTTGATAGAGCGCGATATCGCCGCTCATCCCAATCACTTCGTGCTGACCGTTGATGGGAATCTTCTTGTACATTTTGCGCTGGGGATCGAACCACCCCAACGTTGCTCCATTCAGCGCTCCAATTGCCGTGAAATGCGCACTGGTAACGTGATATTTCTCCGCAAACTCCAGCAGTCCGGAAAAAGCCTCGTCTCCCTGGTAGAAGATAACCGCATATTGTTTCGTCAGTTCTCCAGGGTTCAGCAATTGAACTTGCATCTTGGGGGCTTTGCCCCTCGGAACGGCTTCCGACGGGGAGACATATTCGCTTGCCTTCTCCTGCGAATACCCCATCAAGCCGGCGATCCCAATCAATACCAGTACGCAACCCAGTTGTCTTATTTTGATCATAGCTTTGCTCTCTCATGATCGAGAATCTTTACAATTGGCCTTTCTCGCTCAGCCTCGCCACTAAACGGAAGTTCAATTCCGTTAACCCTCAGTTGAAGCGTTTTCGCGCCTCCTTACGGACGGATGCACAAGCGATCAACTTCATCCAAGTAGGCCTACTTTTTCGTCGAAGCGACGGCCGCTTGAGTCCGCCCTTTGTCCGTGGAACCCAGATGAGCTTGCTCTTCCATTTGCAGAATCACCGCCGAGAAATCCTGCTCGTTTCCTTGTCCCAATTGCGTTGCATTAACTTCAATAGCGGCTGCGGTCGCAGGCATCTGCGCACCGACCGCAGCCGCGAGTTTGAGAATCAGCCCGAAATCCTTGTTCATGAGCCTCAGCGGAAATTGAGGGGTGTAGTCGCCATTCATCGCTCTCTGTAGTTTTCCCACATGCGCCGGAGCGACCACTGCAGTTTGGGATAGTACGTCGAGCAAACGATTGCGATCGAGACCAGCCTTCTCACCGAGCGCGACGGCCTCCGCAATTGCCTGCATGCCGATTCCCAGCAGGGTGTTCACGACAAGCTTCATCGTCGCCCCGGAACCGCTCGGGCCGACATAAAAATACTTTCGGGCGATCACGCGAAAGATGGACTCGGCGGCGTCGAAGCATCCCTGGTCTCCGCCACCGAACAGGGTCAGCGCCCCCTGCTCCGCGGCTGGCGTACTCCCTGATATGGTCACGTCGAGTACCTCAATTCCGCGTTCGGAACCTAGTTTCGAGAGCGCCTGGGAGGTGGCCGGATGTACCGTGCTCATGTCGATGGCAATTGAACCGCGATCGGCATTGGCGAACACGCCGTCTGATCCTCTATGAATGTTCAGGACAGCTTCATCGGTCGGAAGGCACGACAACACGACGTCGCAACTGGAGGACAGCCCTGCAACGCTTTCGGCGACTATTCCGCCATATCGAATCAGCTCCTCCGCTTTGCTGCGTTCCCGGTCATAAACGGTCAGCTTGAAGCCAGATTCGAGCAACCTCTGCGCGATCCGCCGGCCCATGTAGCCGACTCCAACAAACCCGAGCTTGTTCTTATCCGACGTGATTGGATTCATACCGACCCGTCCTTTGGCCGTGGGTCGAACCAGTTCAAGGGCGAATGTCTATCCCCATTGGAGCTCATTCTCCCGGCTGGCTCGCACGCTCTTCTGTGTTTTTCATTCCGAAACAGGACAAGTGCAAACGATGTGCCAAAAAGTGATGCCGGGCTGCACAGATGGCATCCATCCGTAAGTCATTGAATCGGAGCGCGGTCCGAACGAAGTGAGGCGGTTGAACCCAAACATTGATTCGTCTCAAGTGTTGAAAGGCCTCGACGGGTGTCGAGAAGGCGTCCAACCGTCCGACACCTTTCCCAACTGCCGTGATCGGTTTATCCCGACCAAACTTTCCCCGAATCAATTGGTTGCCGTGACTTAAAGCCGTCACCTCGATTGGCACCCAGCATGCCTTTCCAAAGACGCAATTCGCTTATTGTTGCGAAGAACACTAGGAGAGAAGAAATGATAAATAGGAGTTCAAAGTTTGCGCTCAGCATAATACTTTCGGCGATGTTCACTGCCCCCTTGCATGCACAGACCGCTAGCGGGAGCGTTAATTTCGGTCGGTCTCACGCCCGGCTGTCGATTGATCGAATCATCAACCAAACGAATCAATTGATTGTGCTAGGCGCCGCGAAATTCACTTGGTCGTTGAATCAGGACAAGAGCGATCGGGCAAAGTCCACGTTCGCATTCGGTATTTATCCCGCGACCGCAAGTTGGCCAGCCGCTTCCTTCCTGGTGTATCAAAATCGCGGAAAATCTCCTGCCAATTTCAGTTACCTGTTCGGGGGAGACTATGAACCTGACCTCAGCGCAGAGGTCCTGCCCCCTATGGAAGAGGTTAAGACACTCTTTTTCACGCGGTCGAGTGTGCGGCTTGTGCAGCTCTGGAGCGGACGGTTGCGGCTTGATGGCTTTATGGGCACACTTAACATGCGGAACGTGCAGCTCGGTCCTTCAGCCTCCGGCGGTCTTCGGGACTTTCATCCCCCGCGTCAAAGCTACACCCGCGGGCCACGCTCGGTCGATCTCTATGGCATTAGCGTGAGCTTTCACCTGGGCCGAGAGGCGTCCACGGAACGCCTGCCCCAAGTACGGCGGTACCTGTCGCGGATTGCCGGGAACGTCCTAAGTTGAACTGCATCGCTTCGGTCTCGAGGTCACCGTGAATGTTTGGTGAAGAGGAAATCCAAGAAAGAAATGGCGAAGCCGCGCAGGGCCAAACCCGCATGCAAGGAGGAATGAAAAATGGAATTCGTGACAATCTCAGGCACTGATATGAAGGCATCCCGTATCGGCCTTGGCACGTGGGCGATGGGCGGCTGGATGTGGGGCGGGACTGACGAGGAGGAATCCATTCGCACCATTCGGGCCGCGGTGGAAAAGGGAATCAATCTGATCGACACGGCCCCGGTTTAAGGCTTCGGCCCGGTCGGAAGAAATTGTTGGACGGGCAATCGCGGAATCAGGAAAACGCGACCAAGTAATCCTCGCCACCAAAGTGGGTCTCGAATGGCGGGACAGGGGCGTGTTCCGAAATTCTTCACGCGAGTGCATCCTGAGTGAAGTCGAGGATTCGTTGCGGCGTCTCCGGACAAGTTATATCGACATCTACCAAGTTCACTGGCCTGATCCGCTTGTCCCGATAGAAGAAACCGCCGAAACCATGTCGCTGCTTTATCGGCAGGGCAAGATTCGAGCCATTGGCGTGAGCAATTACTCGCCACAGGACATGGAACTGTTTCGGACAACATCGACACTTCACACGGATCAGCGGCCCTACAGTCTGTTCGACCGTCAGATCGAGCAAAACATACTTGCCATTCACTTTTAAAAACGGCATCAGCCCGCTGACCTACGACTCACTCTGCCGCGGATTGCTGAGTGGCAGGATGAAGCCCGACACCCAATTTGTCGGGGACGATCTGCGTAGGGCTGATCCGAAATTCCGGCCGCCCCTCTACGCACGGTATCTGCAAGCCGTGGAGCGTCTGGATCGTTTTGCGCAAGAGAATTACGGCAAGCGGGTTCTCGATTTGGCTGTTCGTTGGACGCTGGGCCACCCGTGTGTCAGCGTGGCCCTGTGGGTGCGCGCCACCCCGAGCAGTTGTCGCCTGTTGATAACGCCAATGGGTGGAAGTTGGGCGTGGACACTCTGCGAACAATCGACCAGATCGTTCGCGAGACGGTTACTGACCCCGTTGGGCCGGAGTGTATGGCCCCGCCGACGCGGCTCGAAGGTGCTCGTCAGGCTGCCTGAGCGGGGGCAGCTAAAGAGGAGAACTGGCTGTAACAAAACTCAGCCTTCACAACTCCAATGAGAAAGATTGTTCCAGACCTGTCACCAAGCGCAGCATGAAATAACATTCTTGCAAAATGCCCACACAGCGGCCCAGAATCATCACCGTTCGCTCGATTAATTGCGGTAGCCATACCTAGTGCCGGAGCAGAAGTATGTTCAGGTCCAATCCCCTTTTGAGGCGCAAGCCGCCTGTGATGTGGAGTTATGGGATTGCCGTTCTGTCGGTTGCTGTAGCACTGTTCATTTCACGCTGGCCGGCGTTTCATTTGGAAACCGCTCCCGCGTCACTGTTTCTTTGCGCCGTCATGGTCAGTGCGTGGCTCGGTGGCCTCGGGCCGGGATTGCTCGCCACCGTCCTCTCCTGTCTCGCTCTTAGTTATTACTTTCTGGAGCCCCTGTATTCGTTCGCTGTAAATTCCGATGAGATGCCACGCCTAGTCATCTTCACAGTGGCAGCCCTGTTGGTCGGGTCGCTGAGCGCTGCGCAAAGGAGCGCCAACGAATCGCTCAGGCGCGCGCGCGACGACCTGAAAGGAACACTTCAAGAGTTCCAGAGAACCAACGAGGCGTTGCAAGCAGAGAGCCGTGAGCGCAAGCATGCCGAAGAGGCCCTGCGTCAGGCGCGAGCAGACCTCGCACACGTGAACCGTGTGACCACCATGGGAGAGCTGACCGCCTCCCTCGCACACGAAGTGAATCAACCGATTGCCGCTGCCGTCACCAACGCGAATACGTGCTTGCGCTGGCTCGCCACTGACACCCCAAATCTCGAGGAAGCTCGCGCGGCTGCCGCGAGAATCGTGAGCGACGGGAGGCGTGCGGCGGAAATCATCAGCCGGATCCGCCTGCTCTTCAAGAAGGGCGCGCCACGACGGGAGTCAGTGGACGTAAACGAGGTTATTCGAGAGATGATAGTCCTATTGGGCGGCGAGGCGACGCGATATTCCATATCAGTCCGGACAGAGCTGGCGGCAGATCTTCCCCAGGTCATGGGAGATCGC
>Ga0307479_10003958_pt1 | contig 13536 bp, 18 predicted proteins | sample atmos_gasesECM4C_FD_203743 | JGI IMG/M metagenome (GOLD analysis project Ga0307479, IMG submission 203743) | Hardwood forest soil microbial communities from Morgan-Monroe State Forest, Indiana, United States - atmos_gasesECM4C_515 | ecosystem: Environmental > Terrestrial > Soil > Temperate...
CCACGCGTAAATTTGGCCCTGGAACTGCCGAACCAAGGTCTCGAAAGCATCGATCTCGCCAAGCGCAAATCGCTGGAAAAGATCCATGAGCATCTCTACTGTCTATTACGCGTCCGGAACGACTCGGTTACAAGTTTTTTAATGTTCGCGCCAACAAGGGGAGACCGCTAAGAGTCGAGAGCGCTAGTCAGACGGGAAAGTGCTTATCTATGGGATGTGGCACCTTGTCTACTGATGTACCGCATTCGGAGTGGATGACCCGAGATTCGACCGGAGCAAAGCGTCTTTCCGGGACCGAGCCGCTCAGCGCCCATCTGGATTAGTTCAGGTTTGTTCGACCATCTGGACAGAATGATCCGCAGGGTTGTTAGTCGCTGACCATTGCGGAGCCGGCCAGCCGACGCACTTTGATGTCCCGCATCGGCGGTTGACCGAAGAAGCGCTTGTACTCGCGGTTGAACTGACTCGCACTCTCATAGCCGACTTCGAACGCCGCGCTCGCGGCATCGATCCCTTCAACGAGCATTCGTTCTCGCGCGGCAACTAATCGAAGCTGTTTCTGGTATTGAAGTGGGCTCATCGCCGTCAACGCGCGGAAGTGATGATGAAGGGTTGACATTCCCATGCGTGCAACTTCTGCGAGTTCCTCTAGGCGCAAGGGTTTCGTGTAATTGGCCCTAAGCCAAGCGATGGCTTTCGCTGTTCTGTGACTCTGATCGCCCCGCGTAGCGATCGCACGCAACCTTTCTCCCTGAGATCCTCGAAGTAAGCGATACACGATCTCACGCTGGATCAGGTTGCTAAGGAACGGTATGTCCGCTGGAGCGTCAAGAAGGTCCAAAAGCCGACAAAAGGGCTTCAGCAGATCGACGGTCGTTTTCCCAATCGTGATGCCACGAGCTGGGGATGAACCATCAGGTGCATGGAACTCCTCCTGGCTAGAATTTCCCGGACTACTGCCATATCGAGTTTTAGCAGCAACGACAGCAGGGGCACGTCCTCGCTTGCTGCGACGATTTGGCTGACGACTGGCACGTCAATGGAGCTCAGGAGGAATGTGGATTCGTCGCATAGGTAAGTCATTCCGGCAAAGGTTATGCGCTTCCGCCCTTGAACGAAGACGTTGAGGCTGGGCTCGAACATCGCGGGATAGCAAGGACTCGGTGCAGTTCGGTGGTACAGGGTGAGGCCTGGTATCGCGGTTGCACGGGCTCCTGCGTTCGGAGTGTGAGCGGCAATCTTGCGCCGGAGTTCTCCCCTCAACTCACCTGCGCGTGGAGACTGCTCTTTGTTTGTAATCTTCTGATTTCCCGCGTCTATCACGACCTGCTCCTTCGTGGATTAAGAATAGCGCTGAATCGGGAATAGATCTGCACGAAATCGTAGGGAGCGACAGGAATAGGCAATGAATCGGAAGGATCAGGATACCGGTTCCACAACGCTTGACCTTAGCCTTGGAGATGGGAGAAACACCCCCGAAGGAGAAACAATGCAGAAACGCAAACTTGGAAGCAACCTGGAAGTATCGGCGATCGGACTCGGCTGCATGGGAATGAGCTTTAACTTAGGTCCCGCCATGGACAAGAAGGACGGGGTCTCGCTGATTCGAGCGGCAGTCGAACGTGGCGTCACATTCTTCGATACCGCAGAAATCTACGGTCCATTCACTAACGAAGAACTAGTTGGCGAAGCGCTCGCTCCCTTCCGCGGCAAGGTGGCGATCGCAACGAAGTTCGGCTGGGAGGCGAATCCTGCCGATGGAGGCAAGTGGAACACCTTAAATAGTCGCCCTGAGCACATCCAGAAGGTCGCGGAGGCGTCGCTCAAGCGGCTCAAGGTGGATGCGATCGATCTGTTCTACCAACATCGTGTCGATTTGAACGTGCCGATCGAAGAAGTGGCGGGAGCGGTGAAGCAGCTCATCCAGCAAGGTAAGGTTAAGCACTTCGGCCTTTCTGAAGCAGGAGCGCAGACGATCCGTCGCGCACACGCGGTGCAGCCTGTCGCCGCACTTCAGAGCGAGTACTCGCTCTGGTGGAGGCAGCCGGAAGAAGTGGTGTTGCCGACGCTTGAAGAACTCGGGATCGGATTCGTTCCATTTGCTCCGCTGGGTAAGGGTTTTCTGACAGGCAAGATCAACGAGGATACGAAGTTCGATAACACGGATTTCCGCAACACCATCCCACGCTTTAACCCGGAGAACCGTAAAGCGAACCAGGCGTTGGTTGATGTGCTCAGCAAATTCGCGGAAAAGAGGAAGGTGACACCTGCTCAGCTCGCGCTTGCTTGGCTTCTTGCCAAGAAGCCGTGGATCGTTCCGATTCCAGGCACAACCAAGCTGCATCGCCTTGAAGAAAACCTCGGAGCGGCGAACGTCGACCTTACCCCTGAAGACCTCCGTGCCATCGAGAGTGCCTCCTCAGCCATCAAGATCAAAGGGGCTCGATATCCGCAATGGGCCGAGCAGACGACCGCACGGTGAGCGGCTCTCTGTCGAGCAATTTTCGAACGCTTGATCCGATCGCACGTCCATTGTGTCTGGATGACGGGCAACCCTTCCCTAATCCCGTAAGGGAGGGGTTGCCGACAATCCGCAAGTTCGCCCGATCAGTCAATACGAGGGCGTTTACCGGGACTGATCGTGGTCTGCTTCGGTCGGTTTTGGGTCCGTGGTCTCCCGTTCCCAAATGCGAGGCACCTGGGGCGCCAAAGTCAGAATCCTCCGCTTCAAAAATCTTCCGCCTTTCCGGCATTACCCTGGTCTTCAAAACCACGTTTGAGATATTCACCAGGGTTAGCCCCGACAACTCGCTTGAACGCCTTACTGAACGCAGCGTCGGACTCGTAACCGACCGACCGAGCAACGTCTATGAGCTTTTTGTCACGCTGTTGTAGTAACTGCATCGCCTTGTGCATCCGCCACTCGGTTAGATATTCCAGTGGTGTTTGTCCGAGTAGCTCTTTAAAACGTGCTGCGAATGCGGAGCGAGACATGCCCGCCGCTTCGGCCAGGGATTCGACCGTCCAGGGTGTATTCACTCTGTCGTGAATGGCACTCAGGGCAGCGCCCATTTGAGGATCGAAAATCGCACGAAGCCATCCTTTGTTGCGTTCCGGTCCCGACGCGATATGCGCCCGGAGTACCTGGATAAATAGGACCTCGGCTAGCCGAGTCGCGACTACTTCAGCTCCCGGCGCCTGTTCTGCCATTTCTGACACTAGCGCTTGCATTGTGATGTGAAGAGCAAGCGTGCGTGCCTGATCGGCCTTCATCAGAATGAAGCTCGGCAATAACTGAGTGATCGGCTTCAGGCTGGCGCGATCGAAACTGAAGGACCCACAGACGATTGTCGTCGGTGCGCCACCACCTCCATAATGAGCGACATTGCTGTTGGCCATGGCCCCGATCTCGCGGAAACTCCACCTCGGACGTGTTCGCGGGCTGTCGCGCATGACGATCGAAGTGTCGCGGGCCAGCAAGAAGCAGTCGCCACCGGTGAGGGGAATCGGCTCCGGAATCCCTTCCACACTCAGCCAGCAGTTGCCGCGCGAAAGCATGGCGAAGTGCGCCAAATCTGTGGGTGAAGTCTTTTTGTCGGAAGGCGTGACTTTTTCTTCGGTCTGCTTCTCCTGTATTACGCCCCACGGGGCTGTGGCTTCGAGCCTGTGCAAACCGAAAGCGGTTACGTGCATCGTTCTGAAGATGTCTGTTATCGGGTCCAACTTAGCCTCCCTCTTTTGGACGAATAGACAAAAGATTAGGACTCCCGAGCAGTTCTCGTCCACCGCCAAAGAACTCTACTCTTCTGTACTGAATGCTACACATCTACCGAAGGGAGTAATTATGGGAAAGCTTGAGGGTAAGGTTGCGGTCATCACGGGTGGATCGAGCGGCATGGCGCTCGCGAGCGCCAAGCGGTTCGTTGAAGAAGGTGCCTACGTTTTCATCACGGGCCGGAGGCAGGAGGCGCTCGATGAGGCCGTCAAGCTGATCGGCCGGAACGTGACCGGCGTGCGCGGCGACGCGGCCAATCTCGACGACCTCGACCGCCTGTTCGATACAGTCAAGCGAGGAAAGGGAAAGATCGATGTCCTGTTTGCGAGCGCTGGCACGGGCGAAGGCGTCAAACTAGGCGAGATTACCGAGCAGCACTTCGATGCGGCCTTCGACTTGAATACGCGCGGCACGCTGTTTGCGGTTCAGAAGGCGTTGCCGCTGTTCAACGATGGCGGATCGATCTTCATGACCGGGTCAGTTGCTTCGGTGAAAGGTTTTCCTGGTTACGGTGTGTATTCGGCGAGCAAGGCGGCGTTGCGCTCATTCGCACGCACTTGGCTCAACGAACTGAAGGGCAGGAATATCCGGGTGAACGTGCTGAGCCCGGGGCCGATCGCCACACCGATGCAGGACCAGGTTCTCGACGAGGAGGCGAAGCGGATGTTCGAATCCCTGATCCCGCGGGGAAAGATGGGTCGTCCTGAGGAAATTGCGACGGTCGCGCTGTTTCTTGCTTCAGACGATTCGAGCTTCGTGAATGGGGTGGAGTTGTCTGTCGACGGCGGCTTCTCGGCAATCTGAATCGGCGGATCTCGGTGAGTGCATGATCGCCAAGACGCTCACCGACTCCGATAAGTAACCGAAAGTCGGCCAGTGTAGAGTGATCGTCAAAAGGAGCCTCAACTCCCAAGAAGTCCGGTTCGAGGAAGTTTGAACCTCAGGGCATCCGGAATTTAGAGACATTGTCCCTGGCGTGTTCACTCCAGTGCTTGCCAAACACTCGAAGTCGTTCTCGCTCATCGACTGCATCTCGGTTGGCGTTGATCGAATGCAGCGAAACTTCGAGCCGATGCGCAGGCAGGTGGAATCGTGGCAGAAGTTCGAATTCACCGATGTGACGGCCAAGGTCGTCATCTACGAGACCTTCGTCGAGGGCAAACTGGAGGCACCGAAGCACCTAGCACGCGCCTTGCACGATCTGTACTTCGAACCAAAGTACGACGAGTTTGGGTCCCGCACGATCTGGAGTCTGTCGAACGCCTTCAGACCCGCGTTGAAGACTGGACCCGATTCCTCAATTCAAGGCGACTGCGAAGCTGGGTGAGTTCCTGGAGACTCGCTTCTCGCAGTTTCCAGACGCAACCTGCAAAGTTCGGCCTCGTCATACGTACTGATCTGCTTTACCAGCAGTGCTTGCGCGGAATCGGAGTCGTTCATGATCTGGCATGACATCTGTCGGTATGACTTCACTCGAGGAAAAGCGACGGGTTCGCCGTCTTTAAGTCCGGACTTTCAAATACTGCTGAACAGCATCCTTTAGACAGAGAACGACGGGCTCCAGGCGGCCGATATGCTTAGAATGCAGCGCCCATACAGCTAGCTTTGGCGAAAAGTCTTTTACCTTAACGATGTTCATATTCTTGCGCTGTGGACACGAATGAAAAACATCGGATGGCAGGAGGCCCAACCCCACTCCTTTCGAAATCAAGGAGAAATGGAGCTCCCATCCCTCTGTTTCAACCGCAGTCTCAAACGGCAAACCTTGTTGCAATAGGGCCGTCTCCAGTAGTTGACGCATCGGACATCCAGGAGGGTGAACTAACCAGGGGCTCGCGGAAAGCTCCTTCAGCGTCGCGGGTTGATGGAAGCGTGCCGATTGAGTAGCCACAACCCTAATCGGGTTCATGCCGATACGTTCTGCAACAAGCGACACAGGCGCCACACTATCTTCCGGCAGGTTGACGATTGCCGCGTCGAGCCTGCGATTCGCAAGACCTTCCAAAAGCCTCCCGGAAGATTGCACAAACGCATGAAACTTTAGCTTCGGAAACTTCGTGCGCAGGTTCTGAATCGGACGTGCCAACACCGTATCGTCAAAACTGCGGGACAACCCGAAGCGGAACTCACCCGAAGGCTCGCCATTTTGCGTGATTGCCGTTCTTAAGTCGCTTACGGAGCTAAGCACTGGCCTCGCAAACTCGTAGGTCTCCCGTCCCGCGAGAGTTGGTTGCATCGGCCTGGTCTGGCGATCGAGCAGCGACACCCCCAACGCATCCTCTAGGTTCTGCACTCTCCGTGTCACCGCCGATTGGCTAAGGTGCAGCGCGGCTGCGGCGGCGACGATGGAGCCATGGTCGACGACCGAAACGAAAGCCTCGAGATCAATAAGGTTCATCTGTCCCTCCCACATCGTTGGATGCATTCTCCTGGCGGACGCTTCCGACAGTATGACCATCTAGCATATTGAATATCATAAAGTTTCATGCACCACAATATGCGTAAGGCGAATCAACTGTAGGGAAAGGATTCGCGGGCGAAGCAGACGCCACGTCAAGCGACGCCCCAAACAGTACGAATAAGAAAAGAGGAAAGAGATATGAAAAAAACTAGCAAAACGATCCTCATCACTGGAGCGTCCAGTGGTTTCGGCCGCGACATGGCCGAAACTCTGGCCGCCGATGCCCATAAGGTCTACGGCGGGGTTCGTGACTTGGCTGGCCGAAATAGCGCTGCCGCTGAAGCTCTTCGCGGAAAGGGCGTCGAGGTGTTGGAGCTCGACGTAACCAGCGATGCCGAGGTAGAGGACGGCGTCAATTCCCTACTCGCTCGATCGGGTGGCAAGCTCGATGTGGTTATTAACAATGCTGGCGTCTTTTCTGCCGGTGTATCCGAAACCTTCACTACCGGTCAACTACGTGATCTGTTTGACGTGAACGTCATCGGCGTCCAGCGGCTAATGCGCGCTACACTGCCGACGCTACGCGCCCAACGCGATGGTCTTGTGATCAACTTTAGCTCGATCCTCGGTCGCGTGACTTTGCCATTCATGGGTCTTTACGGAGCGTCAAAGTACGCTGTGGAGGCGCTAACCGATAGCTATCGTTATGAGCTTTCACAACTCAGCATCGATGTCGTGCTGGTGGAGCCGAGCGCATATCCCACCAACCTGTTTGCAGCGGCACAGAAGCCGGGTGATGCGCAGACGGGCACAGCCTACGGCGAGATTGGAACGATCCCCGGCAAGATGATGGAGACCTTCAGGGGCATCTTCGCTGGGCCCAACGCTCCCAATCCGCACGACGTCGCCGAGGCAGTTGCAAAACTGGTTGCGACACCCAAGGGGCAGCGTCCTGACCGTGTCATTGTAGGCCAGGCGTTCGGGGCCGACGCGGTCAATGCCGCGGTAGCACCCATTCAGCGCCAAGTTGTGGAGGGCTTCGGACTAGGCGCTCTTAGTGCAGTAAAAGCCTGATCCGTACGGGGCGGCGGGAGTGCCGCGAAGGAGAAAATCATGCCTACATTCAATGTGATTGTGCCCGAGGGACGAGAGCAATCGCTACACAACGTGGCGTGAACATCGGGGAGACGTGCGTGAGCAGACTCATTCGTGAAGCACCTCCCTTCTCACCTAAGAAACCGTTCATGGGCAGCTCTCCTGTCCCTGCCGATCAGGCAGCGCGCGCCAAGCGCCGCATTCTCGTTGCGTCGTCGCTGGTGTGCTCGCTGACCTTGCTCGATTCGAACATCGTCGCCGTGTCGCTACCGTCGATCGCGCGCACACTCGGCGCCGGCTTCGCCGACATCGAATGGGTGATCAGCGCCTACGTGCTGAGTTTCGCGGCGCTGCTGCTCGCTGCCGGCTCCTATGCCGACCGGCATGGGCGCAAGCGCACGACGCTGATCGGCCTCGTGGTCTTTGCGGTGGCGTCTAGTCTCTGCGGCTTGGCGCAATCCCTCCTGATGCTGGACCTTGCGCGGGCGCTGCAGGGCGTTGGTGGGAGCATGGTGCTGACCGCGGCGCTCGCGATCATCAATCATGCGTTCGCCAAGCAGGAGCGGGCAAAAGCCTATGCGATCTGGGGCGCCTACGTCGGCATTGCGATCGCCGGTGGCCCGATCGTCGGCGGCGTCGTCACGGGTTTCTTTGGTTGGCGTTGGGCCTTCCTCATCAACCTGCCGATCTGCATCGTGATCGCGGCCTTCGTGGATGAATCGCGCGATCACGAAGCCGAGCGACTGGACTATGCCGGAATCCTCACGTTCAGCGTCGGGCTCTTCCTGCTGATCTGGGCGCTGATCGACGGCAATGCGCTCGGCTGGGCAGCGTGGCCGATCGTCGAGCGCTTCGTCGGTGCGGCGGTGCTTCTCGTCGCGTTCCTCATCATCGAGTTGGTCCAGAAGCGGCCGATGGTCGATTTCACGTTGTTCGCTCAGTCGACCTTCCTCGGATCGGCATTCGCCATGCTGGGTTACGCCGGCGCCGCGCAGGTCATGATCTTCTACCTGCCGCTGTTCCTGCAGAACGCGTTCAATCTCTCGCCAGCGAAGGCGGGGTTGGCGATGTTGCCTTTCGCCTTGCCGATGTTCCTCACGCCGCGTCTCGGCGCCGGGCTGGCGCGTCGCTATTCCGGCCGCACCTTGCTGACCGTCGGATTAATAACGACCGTGATCGGCAACCTGCTGCTGTGGGCGCTCGCGCACTCCTCCTTGCCCTATCCTGCATTCCTTCTCGGCATGCTGGTCGCCGGTGCCGGCGCCGGGCTCCTCAACAGTGAGACGACGCAGGTCATGCTGGGCGCGGTCCCGGCGCAGCGCGCCGGCATGGCTTCGGGCCTCACCGCTACGACGCGGTACATCGGCGTGCTAGTGGGGGTCGCCGCACTCGGCGCCGTGCTGACGCAGATCGCTTCGCGGCGCTGGCGGCGGCGCTTGCCGCGGCGGCGACGCTGTTCACGGTGCTCTGGTGCGGCGCGCCGAGACGTTGCCGGTCACGGGTGGCAGCACCGAAGACAGATGCTGGGTAGAACCCTGAATCACGCAGAGCATCTCGTCGCGAGCGAGTGAGACTGCGTACTAGGTCTCAGCAAAGGAGATTTAAATGGAGTACCGACAGCTTGGCCGTTCCGGCATGAAAGTTCCAGCCTTGAGTCTTGGCACTGCCACATTCGGGGGGGCTGGCGTTTTTTGGGAACGATGGGGAACAACTCAGGATGACGAGGCTCAACGGATCGTGGACTTGTGCCTCGAGTACGGCATCAGCCTTTTCGATACCGCGGATATCTATTCTCGCGGCCTGTCCGAGCAGATGCTATGGCCTGGCTCGATACGTGGTCTACCAAGGATGCTATTCCCTCGTAAGTCGGCATTATGAATGGGAGCTTATGCCTCTAGCGCTTAACCAGGGATTGGGCACCATGGTCTGGAGCCCACTGGGATGGGGACGGCTTACCGGAAAGATTCGCCGTGGACAGTCTGCAGGCGAAGGACGTATCGCAGCCGGCGGCGCAGTGGATGGCCCGCCCGTGGATGAAGGAAAGCTCTTTGCGATCGTAGATGTGCTGGAGGAGATTGCCAATGAGCGCGGCAAGAGCATTCCGCAGGTCGCATTGAACTGGGTCCTTGGCCGCCCCTCAGTTGCGAACATCGTCATCGGGGCTCGCAACGAGCAACAACTTCTGCAGAACCTTGGCGCTCTAGGTTGGGAACTGGCGCCTGAAGAAGTCGCCCGCTTGGACGCCGTTAGTCACGCCCCCCCATCTATCCCTACTGGCACCAGAAGGGATTCGCCGAACGTAATCCGAAGCCAACCACATGGTAGGGCTATTTGCGGGACTGCTCGAACAACAATGTTAGCGGTCACGCGTGGCCTTTCCATTTGGCATGCCTGTCAAGATGGATCACTGCGGCTATCTGTCCGCGAAATCGATTATCAACCGGAGGAACAAACATCATGGCTACCTATATTGTCTTTACGAAAGAAAGCACGCAGGACCAGTGTGAACTCGACATTTACCTAAGTAAGGTACGCGAAACCTTTGAAGGTCACCCGATCAAGGTTCTTGCTGCTTACGGGGCTCAGCAGGTGCTGGAGGGACCGGCGCCAGAAGGTGTCGTAATCGTGGAGTTTCCAACTACCACGGCCGCACACGAATGGTATGACGGCCCGGCGTATCAGGCGGTAACGCAGCACCGTTTCAAAGGGGCGATCTATCGTGCCGTTCTCGTTGAAGGTGTGTAGTAAGGTCGCCGACGAGTTCAAGCACTGCAGCGGTTGACGAGTTCCATCGCCCCAACCGTTGTGGGGGTGACGTCAAGTTGCTTGTGTAAATAGCTTGAGGGTGCGGTTTTTCCATTCCAGGTCAAAGCGCTGGAAAATGGAGTAGATGATGCGGTCCACACTGGCCACGTTGACAAAGCACACCATCGGCCGGGTACGGCGGCGCACCTCGACGAAACAACGCTCGATGATATTGGTGGTGCGCAGCTTCTTCCACAGATGTCGGGGGAAGCTGTAGAACGAAAGCAGTTCCGAGAGATCGCGCTCCAGTCTAACTAAGCCTCCGCCGCCAGCCTTAGCTGTATCTCGCGCATGACGATCATCAAAACTTCAACTTCTTATTTCGCCTGCGCTAGCCCCGCAACAACTGCGGTAACTTTATCGAGTATCTGGTTCCAGCCCTCTACTTCACCGCTATTTCTTGCGCTCTCCATAGATTCGTTTCCAATCAAGGTGAGCTTCGTCCGGCCGTTTCCAAGATCCTCAAAGGTGATCACATCGTGCACATCGTCAATGGCCTCATGTTCTATTCCATAATGCGCGGGCTCAACCTTGTTTCCCTCCGGGTCAGTAAAGTGCATCGAGTAAACAATCTTCTCGTGCAGGACAATCTCGTGGTATTCCCCACCATTCCAGAACTCCTGCCCATCGGGCGCTCTCATGCAGCAGAGAAATTTTCCTCCCACTCGAAAATCCATCTTGCAAACAGGCGAAGTAAAACCCTTCGGCCCCCACCACTGCATCACGTACTTCGGGTCTGTCCACGCCTTCCAAACCAATGCGCGTGGGGCATCAAAAACTCTTGTCACAACCATCCGCTCTATCTCGTTAACCGTGTTGTTTGTCATCTCTGACCTCCGTTTTTTTCATTTGATTCACAACCACATCCAGCTTGTCGAAACTCTCTTCCCAGAATCGGCGATAATAAGCCGCCCAGTCGCTGACTGTCTTTATCGCCTCTGGCCTAAGCGTGCACACACTCTCTCGTCCACGCTTTGTCTTGATCACAATCCTCGCCCGCACCAGGTAGGCAATATGTTTTGAAATCATCTGTTGCGAGAGTGCAAACGGTTCCGTCAATCCATGCACAGAGGCAGGCCCATGGGAGAGTCGTTCGATCATCGCCCGCCGGGTTGGATCAGACAAAGCCGCAAATGTTGTACCCAATCTATCCACAACCATATGGTAGTGGATTTTCTATCGGTGTCAAGTATGAATTTTGCCATCCCTGATTGCTGATCCCTGATCTCTAAACCCTGGCACCTGCGCTAATTTATGCTTCCCCATGCGCCGCGTATCGCAGCTGGGTGCATGGTTTAACAAATAGGCTTCCTTGAGCAATTACTCATTAACCTGACGATTAGAGTGCCACCGCAACCTGCGCAGGAGCGCGAGCCGTCACGGCGGAGGCCCTGGCATCAGGGGCCGGGGGATGTGGATTGCCGTTGGAACCTGTTCTCAATGTATTGCCGGCCCGTTGGGCAAGTGATCTTTGCCAATTGGCTTGCTACGACCTCCGCGATGAATGGTAAATCGCCAATCCACTCATCGAGGAAATTAGTACCGGGAAGTCGGCTAGCGTTTAACAATGGAGTGGCGGCGATTGCAGGTTCGGCATGAGTGACGGGCAAAACGAAAGTTGTTCGGTGCCAGAAGTCGGCTTCTGGGAAATCTAATACTCACAGGATCTGAATTTGGAAACATTGTCCCTGGCGTGTTCACTCCAGTGCTTGCCAAACACTCGAAATCGTTTTCGCTCATCGACTGCATCTCGGTTGGCGTTGATCGAATGCAGCGAAACTTCGAGCCGATGCGCAAACAGGTGGAGACATGGCCTGACTGTGATGCCAGTGCTTTTCTCGAACTGGGGCAGAAGTTCCTGATAGGGGGCTGAGAAGCCGCCGGAGATCAAGACTCTGACTTGGGCAGGCGATGAGGAGGGAAAGGCAACAAGCATCGTGATTGCGAAGACAAATGTGTGCGGCGGACGGCGTGACTTGTTCATTTGGCCGTTTCCTTTCGAGTGGTCAATCTCTACCTGGCAGCCACCTTCGCGCGGCCAGCGTCGGCCTTGATGACCACCTCGCAGCAGAGCTGCCGCAGATGTTTTTATTACTGCTATCGGATTCTCCTCGAAAAGGCGAGCAACCATGACGGAATCGAGATACGCTCGAACCTCAACAATCGTGCCATTCACAAAGCGGCATACCCAACAGTACCGGTTGTCGAACCGCAGGCCATTCTTCGCCGTAGCTAGCGAGTGCAACTCAACCACCGCCCAGTCCCCACTCTCCAGCAGATGCTCGGTGCGAAGTTGCGCGCCTTTCGGCAAGACCTTCTCCAGCTTCTCGGTCGACGTGACCCAGAATGTCTACAATCGCACATGGTGGGAAGAAAGAGTTGAAGCTGTGAGCATGGCTGCCGCTACGGTGTGGCGCGAGTTTTTGGCGCAACCTGTGCCGGCAACCTGAATGTAAGTCCTTTTGGAAGTCCTCGCATTCCCGGCGATTTTGGAAGTTGTTGATTTGAAATGGTCGGGGAGAGAGGATTTGAACCTCCGACCCCCTGGTCCCGAACTATGAAACTACAAATTCTAAGTGCTTTATCTGGTGTCGCTTAGGGAACAGCATACCTCTTTTTCTCTCGCTCAGTTGTACCGTGGTCGTACCGAAAAGAGTGGGCCTCGGATAGCCTCCGGATTGCTGAACCGGAACTCCTCTGACGCAGCCGACAAAGCTGTTTTCTGGCACATTTGACAAATGTCTCCAATTAAGATACTTTGCACTGCAAAGCTTAGGATACTATGAATGATCTGAACAAAGCGTTGGGCGACATCAGTAGCATTCGCAGGCAGGTGGCCCATAGTACCGAGTTTCGGGGTTACGGACCTGCAACTCTCGCCAGTACGGGTGTTTTGGCTGTGGGAGCCGCTGGCGCGCAGGCGCGGTGGCTTCCGGATCCGGCGAATCACATCCTCGCCTACTTAGGCATATGGATCTGGATCGCCGTCATGTCTGCCGCCTTGATTGGGATTCAGATGTACGCGCGCACGCGCCGTATTCATTCGGGAATGGCCGATGAGATGATCCGAATGGCCGTGGAGCAATTCCTTCCGTCAGCATGCGCCGGCGCGCTGATTATGGTTGTGATCGTGCGGTCTGTTCCAGGGGCTGTATGGATGCTACCCGGGTTGTGGCAGATTATTTTCAGCCTGGGCGTGTTTTCGTCGTGCCGCTTTCTGCCCCGTGCAGTGGCCGCCGCGGGTGCGTGGTACTTGCTGACGGGTTTGACTTGTATCGCGCTCGCGGACAACCGGGCACTATCTCCATCGGCCATGGGTATTCCGTTTGGAGCAGGACAGTTGCTGGTCGCCGGGATTCTGCTCTTTGCCGCGAAGGAGGCCAGGGATGAAAGCTAAAGCTCGGCCCAGCGGAGGGCGTTTCGCCTATGAAGGTCTGGATCGTGTCATTCACGAACGCGC
>Ga0307479_10003959_pt1 | contig 13534 bp, 12 predicted proteins | sample atmos_gasesECM4C_FD_203743 | JGI IMG/M metagenome (GOLD analysis project Ga0307479, IMG submission 203743) | Hardwood forest soil microbial communities from Morgan-Monroe State Forest, Indiana, United States - atmos_gasesECM4C_515 | ecosystem: Environmental > Terrestrial > Soil > Temperate...
AATTGACCGTTCTGGCGTTTTTCTGCAACAGTAATTTCACCCGGCCTGTGTCAGTTCATCGTGTTTCGTCGTAGCTCGGTTAGGCAGGTTGTTTACAGCACTTGGAGGATGTTCTATGCGTCCACGTACTATTGCCCTTTTTAGCGCCGCCGTCTTGGCCGGAGCCATCGGCGGGAGCATGCTCGGCCCCGGGCCTGCGGAAGCCGTCAACCGCGAGATCCTGGATCTCCAGCACGACGTCACTTCCCTGCTGCAGGGCCAAAAAGATCTGACCACGCAAATGACCCAGGACCACACCGTCATGAAAACCCTGGTCGAGCAACAAGGCGAGGCCGTTGGCAAGCTCAACGCCACCATGAGCGGCCTGCAGAAATCCGTGCAGGATGTTCAGGCCAACTCCGGCACGCGGCTCGACACCATGTCCACGCAGGTCCAGGGCCTGTCCGACAATCTCGAAGAAATCAAGTCGCGGCTCGGCAAGTTGAATCAACAACTCGTCGATCTGCAGAATACCGTCCAGAGCCTCGACGCCAAGATTTCCTCGGGCGGCACCGCGGCGCCTGCCACTTCAAGTCCGACCAGCAACCCGACCGCAGGAGGCTCCTCTTCTCAGCCCTATAGTGGTTCAAACGCGGGTAGCGCTCCCGCAAACGCACCTGCCGGCCCGGCGCCGTCTGCCGATACCCTGTATTCCAACGGCCTGCGCGATATCCAAAGCGGCAAATACGATCTGGCTCGCCAGGAGTTTCAGGATTATCTCAAATACTACGGCGACACCGACCTGGCCTCGAACGCGCAGTTTTATCTTGGAGAGATTTCCTATGCGCAGAGAAACTACCAGGACGCCGTCGACCAATACAACCGCGTCCTAACCAACTATCCCAAAAGCTTTAAGCTGGTTACCGCTCATTACAAAAAAGGCATGGCGCTCATCAATCTAGGGCAAAAAACCGCGGGCGTTCGCGAGCTCCGTGACATCATCAGGCGCTTTCCCGGCACCGATGAAGAGCGTCATGCCCGCGCCAAGCTCAAAGAATTAGGTGTCCCCGTCACCGCTTCCGCCGCGAATGAGTAAGCCTCCGCTCCTTTCGGGCCTCCTTTTCTCCTCTTCCTCTCTCTTGTGTGTCCTCTCCTGCTAGGTAGTCTGTGTTCCTCGTGGCAAACTCTTCTTGCCGCACCCCAAACAACAACAGCTCATTCCCCCTATCCACTAAAGAATGAACGCCTTCCGCGATCATCCCGAAGCTTCCGGTGAAAAGCGCCCCGGTGTGACCCCGAATGTCTCCGGATCCGATGACGTCCAAATCTCATTATCCCTTTGAGCAAACAAACTCTCTATTTACAAAGAGTTGCTCGGCCCCCCCGCACGCCGCAATCTAGAATTCTAACAAGGTATTCCAGCCGAATAGGAGACCGTCATGAATCCAGGTGACCCCCAGCTCCGCGCCCAATCGGAGCTTCAGCCCGGCGAAAACCTCTACTGGACAGGTACCGCCGACCCCCGCCGCGCCGCCGTGACCGCGCTGCCCGCCAGCCTGTTCGGACTTCCCTTTGCCGGCTTCGCCCTTTTCTGGATCAACAGCGCTCTCCACGCGGCGCACGGCTTGACGCGGTCCTCGAACGCGAATGCCTTCGCTAAGTCCTTCAGCATCTTCCCTGTGTTCGGCCTGCCCTTCCTGCTGGTGGGGCTATGGATGGTTCTCGCTCCCCTGTGGGCCTTTCTCAAGGGACGCAACACCGTCTACGCTGTCACGGATAAGCGTGTGATGATTATCACCGGGGCCGCCAACCGCGTCGTGAAGTCTTGCACTCCAGCCGACATCGCCTCCGTGGATTATCGCGAGCGCCCCGACGGTTCCGGCGACATCATGATCGCCACTAACACCCAGATGCGCACCAGCAACTCCATCTCACAAATCAAAGTCGGCCTCTACGGCGTCGCCAATGTCAAGGAAGTCGCGCGCCAAGTCCTCAATCTCCACACTCAACAAAGCCCCGCTGCTTAAGCTCAGGCACGGTGTTGTAGAGCCACTGCACTGCTACGCACCAGCTTGGCCAGCCGTTGAAAAACTGATCTTTGGGCTCGCGCTTTCACTCGCGACACCTACCTCCAAGGAAAACCGGGCTTTAGCTCCCCCTGAAGCTTATTTCGTCTCCGTTCGCCCAGCTCTCGGCAACCCATGGGAATTCCCATTTTGGAACTTTTTTCCACAGCGCTCTTATCTTTTCCTCAAAAATTCAGCGATTCAGCGATTGGCGCCTTCGAATTACGGAAATGATATTCCCTCTCTGTTAACATGCCCGCGAAGCTACTGCGGGAGAGCGCGCCTGCAACCGTCGAACCGCACGTTCGGCGGCGGACACACGCAGTGTCCGCGAGCTTCCGACGCTACTTTTAACCCCACGTCGCTTCACAGAGCGGCCTGCGTGTCCTCACGGACACGCAGGCCGCTCTGTTCTTAGTAGGACACCCCTGCTTGAACCTCGAGGGGTCTGTCGGCTTACTAGCCATGGATTCCGCCGGGCTGTGAGAAACCTGTTCGCTTCCTCGCCATCGAGGAGCGACTCTAATTGCCAGAAAACACGGAGATTATTTTATAGTTGACAACCGTACTGAATGTGTTACACTGCAGCCAGTTAAAGCTGCGGCTGGATTCCCCTGCAAACGCGCGCGATTTCCTCAATAGGCGGTCAGCGCACGCTCGGCCCTCCGTGGGGGGGGCGGTAATTTCCGCGAAATCTTAAATCATTTGCTTTGATACTATTGCAGCTGCATCCTGGAACTCCTTTGTTTTGACATTCTTTCAGAAAGGGTAGCGGGCGGCCAGGACGTCGACAAATTCTATCCCGGAGTTCGCCGAGTGCTTCTTCCCTGCGCCGCCGGCCTTCGACTTTTCTGCAAACGCGTGCTATCGTCCAGCCGTGAGGAGATTCTTCCATGTCCGTCAATAAGGTCATTCTCGTGGGCCGCTTGGGCCGCGATCCCGAAACGCGCTATACCGGAGGCGGTCAAGCCGTCGCCAATTTCTCCGTCGCCACCGACGAAACCTACAAAGATCGCAATGGCGAGCGCCAGAAGCGCACCGAATGGCACAAGATCGTGGTGTGGGGCAAGCAAGCTGAAATTGCGCAGCAATATCTGAAAAAGGGCTCGCTAATTTTCGTCGAAGGCCGCATCCAATCGCGCGAATGGCAAGACAAGGAAGGCCAGAAACGCACCAGCTTTGAGATCGTCGCCAACAACTTCCGCATGCTCGGCGGGCGCGCTGACGCGGCCGCGGCGGGAGCAGGAGCTGGCGCCGCGGGAGGCGCCCCGCGCGCCAATGACGACTTCGAGTCGCCCGCCGCTTCCGCGGACGATTTCGGCGGCGGCGCTGCTCATCCGGCCGGGCCTGAAATCTCTGACGAAGACATTCCCTTCTAAACCGCAGGCTCGCTGACCGAGGGTATCGATCTCTCGGGATACGCGAATTACCGCAACTCCGTTCGATATCGTTTGATTCCAGTTATCAGGTGGCAGCAGCGTTTCTGCAAGTTGAACGGGCTTGGCTTCTCGCAACGCGTCCAAAAAGCGCGATCGTTTAGCGCGGTGGCGGCGGACCGTTCCGTTTGCGCTCTTCGTCGAGACGCTTGAGGAATTCCTCGAACTTGGGCAATTGCTCCGGGGTGAGAATCGCACGCATTTCGGAGCGGCCTTTCTGCCGCAACTCCTCGAGATGGGCGTCGGACTGGTCACGCAGTACTTTAATCTGGCCGTGGATCTCTTTCAGAGTAGCGTCCAATTGCTGGCTTTGCTGCGGCGTCAGCGAAAGCTCCTTGGTCAGCTCGGCGACGCGGCGAGCCCGGCGCTCGGGCTCGCTGAGGGGCGGATTTGCGGCCGATACCGGACGGTGGGCAAACAAATAACCGAGCACCCCGCCTAACGCCGCGCCCAGCAGAAACACGGCGCCAACCCACAATGCCGCCTTTCGCTTAGCTGTGGTTTCATTCATCAGTCGCGCTCCGCCACACTCGCTAATACGTCATCCGGAGCAGGAGGCGCTGGCGACTCAAACAGTGATTCGCCCGCCGTAGAGTCCGTTTGATGAGGCGTAGCCTTGGGCCGCTCGTAAAGCCACGTGCCGGCGAGCAGCAGGGCCAGAGCAGAAACCCAGGTTAACTTAGCCGCCAGGCGCGATATCACAGACCAAGTGTCTACCGAACGCCTGAGTTCCATCTCGCGCGCGGCGATGGCTGACATTACTCGACCCACGAACCAACCTGACGGCTCGTAGCGCTGCGAGGGCAGGGCGCTCAACAACGCCCGGCTCTCATTAAAGTTATTGGCCGCCGTCCGGCACTCGGCACATGCGGCCACGTGCGTTTGTAGAGCCTCCGGCAAGGCCGAAACCTCCGGACCCTTCGCGGCGAGGCCATCTTGAAAACGGCTACAATCGAGATTCTTTTTGCGTCGCAGGTCCCACATACCTGCCTCCTTCCAAGCCGGGGGCGCTTGGCAGACCACTGAAAATGGTGCTGTTCCAATTTGAAACAGCCAAACTTTAGTCGTGCTGCTTTCGGGCGCGGCTTACGATCCGCCTGCGGGCCCGAAACAGCCGGACCTTTACCGTATTGGCGTTCAGGTCCAGAATCTCCGCAATCTCATCCACTGCAAAGCCTTCAACCTCTTTAAGAATCAACATCATGCGATCGCGCGGATCCAACGTGCTCAGCAAGTTCTCCACATGTTCCCTGGAAGCCAACTGCTCGCCAATATCGGGTGCCTCGCTCTCGCGTTCCTCGGTTGCGCCAAACTGCCGCGCTTGCTCTTCGCTGAGGTCCGATTCATAAAGCAATGGCCTGACTTTCTTCTTCCGCAGCAGGTCCCAGCACTCGTTGACGGTGATCTTGTAAAGCCACGTGCTGAACGCGGCCCGCTGGTCGAAGCCTTTGAGCGAAAAATAGGCTTTGACAAAGACTTGCTGTGCGATATCCTCCACATCCTCGCGGCGCCGAAGGATGCCTCCGGCCACAGCGAAGACGCGATGCTGATGCCGACGAACCAACTCCTCAAAGGCCTCCTTGTCGTCCGCTTGGGCGCGCCGGACCAGATCCCGGTCGCCTCCAGAGGGACCAAGCTTCGCCGGCACCACCGGGGTGGCGGGAAGCTCTAGTTTTGGGACGCGCGCCATGGCCGCCAGGTTACGTCCTTTCGGTGAGCAAGCAGCGGTGTCTGCACCATCTGTTTCATCGAGTTATCAGCACGTTTTATGCTTGCAAGTGTCTTAACTATATGACATACTGTCTGCATGATTATCGGTGATCGCCTCCGCGCACTGCGCGAGGAAAAGAAACTCTCCCAGGGCGATATCGAAAAGCGCACCGGCCTTCTGCGGTGTTACATATCCAGAGTCGAGAATGGCCACACGGTTCCGGCTATCGAGACGCTGGAGAAGATGGCTCGCGCTCTCGAGTGCCCACTCTATCAACTCTTTTACGACGGCGAAGAGCCGCCGGTGCTGCCAAACCTGCCCAAGCGCAAGTCCGGTGAGGACATTGTGTGGGGCACGAGCGGCAAAGACGCACGTTTTCTCAACAAATTTCGCCGCTTGTTGGGGAAATCCGACGAAGAAGACCGGAAGCTGCTCCTGTACATGGCGCAAAAGATGGCCAATCGCTAATCTCGCAACGAACGGTTTCTGAGAGAAGCGAGAAGTACGGAAAAGCTGGAAGGGGGTCGCGCGCAGCCCGCCACGCGCGGCCTGCTTTCGAGACTCCGGTGTGGTGTTCCGTTCCAGCAGGTCCCTCCCCTTCCTTGTCTCGGGTCCAAATTCATCTGATGCAGGCGATCCTGTTCTGCTTACAGTTACTCCCATTCAATGGTACTGGGTGGTTTGGAACTCACGTCGTAGACCACGCGAGTCACGCCAGGAACTTCGTTGACGATACGGGTAGAGATACGCTCCAGAACATCGCCGGGTAGGCGGACCCAATCGGCGGTCATGGCGTCCTCGGATTCGACGACCCGTACTACTACGGTTAGTCCGTAGGTACGAAAGTCTCCCATCACGCCAACGCTCCGCACCGGGAGCAATACGGCAAAGGCCTGCCAAACCTTCTCATACAGACCGGCGCGGCGAATTTCCTCGACCACGATGGCGTCAGCCTCACGTAACGTAACCAGTTCAGTATAAGTGACTTCCCCGAGGAGCCGGACCGCCAAACCAGGCCCGGGAAACGGATGTTTCATTAATAACTCGTTTGGAAGCCCAAGATCCTTCCCTATTCGACGTACTTCGTCCTTGAACAGGTCCCGGAGGGGCTCCACGAGGGCGAAAGGCATCTTCTCCGGAAGTCCTCCCACATTGTGATGGGTTTTGATGGTAGCGGAGGGGCCTTTCACGGAGACCGACTCGATCACGTCAGGATAGAGGGTCCCTTGCACTAAGTAAGCTATCTCCCCTTCCCCCTCGGATTTCTGAAGCTGTGTAGCTTGTTCGGCGAACACGGAGATAAATTCGGCGCCAATAATTTTGCGTTTCTTCTCAGGGTCGGTCACACCTTTGAGCTGGGCGAGGAAGCGCTCTGAGGCGTCCACACCGATGACGTGCAGACCGAGAGTGTCTCGCAGCATGTCGAGCGTTTGGTCAAATTCATTCTTACGCAGAAGCCCGGTGTTCACGAAGACGTTGGTGAGGCGGTCTGCGATAGCGCGGTGGACGAGCACGGCCGCGACTGTGGAATCGACGCCGCCGCTCAAGGCGCAAATGGCACGGCTGTTTCCTATTTTCTGGCGAATGGCCTGAGTGGTTTCTCCTATGAAGGCGGCGCCGCTCCATTTAGGCTGCGCTTTGCAGACGCGGAACAGAAAGTTTCTGAGGATCTGCGTGCCGCGGTCGGTGTGTTTCACCTCCGGGTGAAATTCGACGCCATAAATTTTAGTCTGCGGATTTTCGACGGCTGCGACGGCATTTTCTGTGAGTCCCGTAGTGTGGAATCCAGTAGGCAAGCCGACGACGTGATCGCCATGGCTATTCCAAATACGCAGCGAGTTGGGTAGTTCGGCAAAAAGCTCGGACTCCCCCTGGCCATTTTGCAGATTTAAAAGGGCGCTGCCGTACTCGCGGCGGTCGGCCTTTTGTACTTTCCCGCCGAGGTTGTGCGTGAGCCATTGCATGCCATAACAGATACCCAAGACCGGAACGCCGAGTGAGAGAACGCCGGAGTCGCATTTCGGCGCTTCCGGATCGTAAACGGAACTCGGACCGCCGGAGAGGACGATTCCTGAGGGTTCGAGCCTACGGATTTCTTCGATGTTCGTAGTGCACGGGAGAATGGAGGAGAAGACTTGTTGTTCGCGGATGCGGCGGGCGATGAGCTGCGTGTATTGGCCGCCGAAGTCCAGGACCACGATGCCGCCACGCTCGGAAGTGGGAGTGGCGTTTTGTTGCTGTTGTTGCATTTTCGCTCCGCTGGACATTGTTCCCCTTATCGACCCTACCCGTGATTACGAAAAGCCTCAGGTCCCAAAAGGCGGGACCTGAGCTACAGTGTGCCTCCGCCCGATTAGTGCATTCATCGGCTTATGTGTTATCGACCGACCCCAAAAGCGGCGGCAAGACCGCCGCACTCCAAATTAGGCGACGACCAGGTTCACTAGCTTGTCTGGCACTACTATACGTTTTATTACACGCTTGCCGTCGATGTGGCGAGCCACCGCGGGCTCCGCCAAAGCTTTGGGCACGAGGTCGGCTTCGCCGAGGCCCGCGGCAACCTTTAATGTGGCGCGTACGCGGCCGTTGACCTGGACCACGACCTCGACCTGTTCGTCGCGAGCAAGTTCGAGCTGCCCTTCAGTCAAAACCGGCCATTTCGCGTTCCACAGTCCGTCCGAATGGCCCAGCATCTCCCAAAGCTCCTCGGCGAAGTGCGGCGTCATGGGAGCGAGCATGAGCGTCAGCGTCTCGAGGATTTCCTTACGGATCTCGGGGCGGACACCATTTTCGAGCGGCTCCTGGTCCTGAATTTCCCTGGATAGCTCCATAATCAGGGCGATCGCGGAATTGAAGTGCCAGCGCGACTCGAAGTCCTGGGTGACGCGTTGCAGCGTCTGGTACGTTACACGTATTAATTCCCTTTCCTTCTGCGAGAGGTTCCCTGCTTGAAAGTCCCCGCTTTTTGCTTGGCGCAACGCAGTAGCGTGGCGCTCGATCAGTCGATAAACGCGATTCAAGAAACGCCAGGAGCCTTCGATACTTTCTTCGCTCCATTCCAGATCTTTTTCGGGAGGCGCCGCGAACAGTGTGTAGAGACGGCCGGTATCTGCACCGTATTTTTCGGCCATTTCCAGCGCGCCCACCACATTGCCGCGCGATTTGGACATGGCCACGCCGCCCTTCTGCACCATACCCTGGGTAAAAAGACGCGCGATGGGCTCGTCGTGATTTACCAGACCAATATCGCGCATGACCTTGCACCAGAACCGCGAATAGAGCAGGTGCAGAATGGCGTGCGTGATTCCGCCGATGTACTGATCGATGGGAAACCAGTAGGCGACTTTACCCTTATCGTAAGGAGCTTTGTCGTTGTGCGGGTCGCAGTAGCGATAGAAATACCAGGAGGAATCGACGAAGGTGTCCATGGTGTCGGTTTCGCGGCGCGCCGGCCCGCCACACTTCGGACACGTGGTATTTACGAATTCGGGAATGGAGGCGAGGGGCGAGCCACCTTCGCCGGTGAGCTTGGGATTGTCGGGAAGGATGACCGGCAATTGGCTGTCCGGCACCGGCACGATGCCATCCTTCTGACAATAGACGACAGGAATCGGAGTGCCCCAGTAGCGTTGGCGGGAAATGCCCCAATCCTTCAATCGAAAGATTGTTTCCCACTTGCCGAAACCTTTGGCTTGCGCGTGAGCGGCCATGGCCTTAATGGCTTCTTCCGGCGACAGGCCGTCGTACGGACCGGAATTTACGAGCTTACCGTGGCCATGCTCGTCAAAGGCGGCGGTCATTTCTTCAGAAACGAGAGGCTCGCCATCGAGCGGCTGCACCACAACGCGAATGGGGAGGCCGTATTTTTTGCAAAATTCAAAGTCGCGCTCATCGTGCGCGGGAACGCACATGATCGCGCCGGTGCCGTATTCCATCAGCACAAAGTTGCCGACCCAGATGGGCAGCTTCTCGTGGTTGAAAGGATTGATGGCGTAGCGGCCGGTGAAAAAGCCTTCTTTTTCCGCCGTGGCCAAGTCTTCGGTTTTCACGGAAGCCTGGCGCATTTTGGCGAGCGTTGGTTGGGCTTCGGCACGGACTGGCGAGCCTTCCAGGAGTTTCTGGAGCAAAGGATGCGCGGGCGCCAGAATGACGGCGCTGGCACCATAGATGGTGTCAATGCGAGTGGTGAAAACTTCGATCGGCTCCGCGCCGGCGAGATCCGCAACCGCGAAGCTCACGCGTGCGCCGATGGACTTGCCAATCCAGTTGCGCTGCATGGTGATGACGCGCTCGGGCCAGCCGCCCTCGAGCTGTTTCAGATCGTCGAGCAATTCTTCGGCGTAGTGTGTGGTCCTTAGAAACCACTCCTCGATCTCGCGCGATTCCACGAGGGTGTCTTCGTGACGCCAGCAATAGCCGTTCACGACTTGCTCGTTGGCGAGCACGGTGCAACATTTAGGGCACCAGTTGACGCGGCTCTTCTTGCGATAAGCCAAGCCGCGTTCGAGCATGCGCAGGAAGAACCATTGATTCCAGCGATAGTATTCCGGCTCGCAGGTGGAGATTTCGCGGCGCCAGTCGTAGCTGAAGCCGAAGCGGCGCAGGACGCGCTGAAACTCAGCAATATTGTTGTTGGTCCAGATGCGCGGATGCGTTTTGTTTTGGATGGCGGCGTTCTCCGCGGGTAAACCAAAGGCGTCCCAGCCCATCGGATGCAGCACGTTGAAGCCGCGCATGCGCTTAACACGGGCGACTACGTCGCCAATGGTGTAGTTGCGCATGTGGCCCATGTGCAGCGTGCCGGAGGGATACGGAAGCATTTCGAGGACGTAATATTTCGGCTTAGCCGGGTCGACATCCGTCTCAAAAACGCGCGCTTCCGCCCAGCGGCGCTGCCATTTGGGCTCGATGATTTGGGGATCATAGCCCGGGGGGTTTGGTTGTGGGTTTTGCTCCGCCACGATTGTCGTTTCCGCCCTGCAAGAGGCCCGCTTCCTTTCAGTTTCGCTAAGGACAAGCTGAAAAGCGGGCGCTACAAATTCATTTTGCTTTGCGACGCTTGACCTTACTAGATGATTTTTTGCGCCGTGGCGAAGGGCGCCCGCCACGGTCGGCGGCCGCTACATTTGCTCGTACCTTTCGCTTCGGCGAGCGGCGGCTCGGGGGCCGGCGAGACGGCCGCGTTTCGGACTGGGAGGTGCTGAAGCGCGCCCCTACAACGCTGCCTCGAGATTTAACGGCTTGCTTGGCGAATTTTTTCCCGGCGGCGGTTAGCATGGAAAAGCCTTTGGCCGCTACGGGAGCTTGGTCTTTCAGACCGGCCAGATCCCAGAGGGCGGCTACGTTGCGACGGTCGTCACCGGGGTCGTCGATAGGCGTCTCGGCAAGGAACGCGCGGCCGGGCAGGCCCTGAGGCGGCGCGGCACCGAGTTCCGGGTGGGTCAGAATTCTGCGGAATGCTTCCGCACCGATCTTGCCTTTGCCGATGTGTTCGTGGCGATCCACACGACCGCCGAGCGGTGTCTTGGAGTCGTTGACGTGGAAAACCGGGACGCGCGCCAGACCGATGGTGTGGTCGATCAAATCGAGGGTGGAGGCAAACCCCGCCGGGGTCTTGATGTCGTAACCCGCGGCGAAAAGATGCGCGGTGTCCAGGCACGCGCCAACCTGCAAATCATGCAGCGCGCGGACGATCTGGCCGAGCTCCTCGAGACGCCAGCAGAGGGCGTTGCCCATGCCGGCAGTATTCTCGATCAAGATACGAAGATTCGTCCGCGGAAGATTCTTGGCAGCTTGCTTGATGGATTCGACGGCGTTGCGCGCGGACTCCCCGGCGTTGGCTTCACAGGAACCAGGGTGAACGACCACGAAATCGGCGCCGAGGTCGACGGCGCGGACGAGCTCGTCGTGAAACGCCTGGATGGAGCGGGTTCGCAGCATCGGCTGCGGCGCGGCCAGATTGATCAGGTAATTGGCGTGGATGACCAAAGGGCCTAGACCGAGAGCCCGGCGGCGGGCGCGGAAAGCCTCCGCAGCTACCTCCGCGATGCGCGCCGGACCGCCAGCCCACATGCGCGGACTCGCGGAGAAGATTTGCAAGGCATTGCAACCAAGCTTGTTAGCGGACTCGAGGGCGTTGAGATAGCTGCCGGCTATGGACGTGTGAATGCCAATGCGGAGACTGCCATCCAGCCAAGCGGGAGGCGCCGGCTCCGGTTCGGGTTCGGGGCGGTATTCGTCTTCCGGGTCAAATTCGGACAAGCGGACGAGAGGTTGCTCAGGGATAGCCAATGAAAAATTCTGCTCCTGTTAAACTCACCATTCTAACACAGCGGGAAAGTGCACGCTTTTTGGCGATAAGCAGAGGTCGGGCAGACCTGCGGTATGGTGCGACGACCGAGGGAAGCTGAATCATCGGTGTTGCCGAGCCGGGGCGTCCGCCCGAGGCGGACTGCGCCCTTACGGGATATCCGCGTTGTTTGCCGGTGTGTGCGCCTTGCCGTAGACTACTCGTCTACCTGAAATTCGTGGAGAGCACCGATGCTGGTGGTGATGCAGTCGCATGCTTCTGAGGAGCAGATACGCGCGGTCTGCGAACGGATCGAGAGCCTGGGGCTGAAGGCGCATGCGATTCCGGGCGCGATCCGGACGGCCATCGGCATCACCGGGAATGACGGGGCGGTTGATCTGGGAGTGTTGGAATCGCTGCCCGGCGTAGTGGAATGCATTCCGGTCAGCAAGCCGTACAAGTTGGTCAGCCGGGACGTCAAAGAAGAAGACAGTGTCCTGCGGATTCCAACGCCGCGCGGAGACGTGACTGTAGGCGGAGAGAAGATTGCCTTAATTGCGGGACCCTGCGCGATTGAATCGGAAGAACAGGCGTTTGCGGTGGCGGAACGCCTGGCGCACAGCGGAGTGAAGCTGTTTCGTGGCGGGGCGTACAAGCCACGGACTTCGCCGTACAGCTTTCAAGGCCTGGGCGAGTGCGGGCTGAAGATTCTTGCCAAGGTACGAGAGAAATTCGGATTCGGGATTGTCACCGAGGCGATTGACAATGAGAGCCTCGATTTGGTGGAAGACTACGCGGATGTGATTCAAATTGGCGCGCGCAACATGCAGAATTTCTCGCTGCTGAAGCGGGCCGGGCGGGCGAAGAAGCCGGTGCTGCTCAAGCGAGGAATGTCCGCGACGCTGGATGAGTTTCTGATGGCGGCGGAATACATACTGTCGGAAGGCAATTACAACGTGATGTTGTGCGAGCGCGGAGTGCGGACTTTTTCGGACTTCTCCAGAAATACGCTGGACTTGGCGGTCGTGCCGGCGGTCAAAAAGCGCAGCCACCTGCCGATTTTGGTGGATCCCAGCCACGGCACGGGTAAACGGCACAAGGTGCTGCCGTTGTCGCGGGCCGCGGTGGCCGTGGGAGCGGACGGACTGTTGGTGGAAGTGCATCATGAGCCGGACAAGGCGCTGTCGGACGGAATCCAGTCGATTCTGCCGGAAGAATTTGCGGAACTTCGCGAAGAGGTACGGCAGATCGCCGCCGTGCTCCACCGAGAAATCAATTAAGTACTAGCTCTGATTTGTGACCGATAATGACAGAGCCGCCCGAGCGATTTGCCTTCGTTTAAGGGCCGTATTGGCGAATTCGGAACAGCATCATCAACCCTAGGACAGATTCTTCGAGGCTCAGCGTAAGCAAGAATGTCTGTCCTACTTTCATGACGAAAAATCGGCCAAGGAACCTGCGCGCCATCGGTCTGACGATACTGCTGGTCGTTGGGGCGGCGGTGTTGATTGGGCGCGAGCGGCGCGTTTCCTTTCTCACCCCGGGACTACGCCTACACGCATACACCAGCATTGCTGACGGCAGCGTAACGGTAGTTGACCTGGTTAGGCTGGCGGTGGCTGCGCGTGTACAGGTCGGGCCGGGCATCTCCGGTATGCGCGAGCATCCCACACGGGCGGAGGTGTGGGGAGCGAGTTCGGTGGGAGGATACGTGTGGGTGCTCGACCCGCGAGTGAATCAGGTCAGCGCGCGTATCCCGGTTGGGCCCTTGCCCTACGCCATTGATTTTTCTGGCGACGGGAGCAAGGCTTACGTGGCAACGGCGGGTAACGATTCCGTCGCCACGATTGATTGTCAAACACACGCGATTGTGGCGCGTGCGCGCACCGGAAGAGAGCCGGTACTAGCGCGAGTATCGCCTGACGGGCGAACCATATTGGTGGCGAATCGCGGCGAGGCTACCCTGGGTATCCATGACGCGCAGAGCCTTGCGCTACGGGCCAAGGTACGAGTCGTTTCGGAACCGGAAGACATTACCGTGCTGCCCGACAGT
>Ga0307479_10003961_pt1 | contig 13531 bp, 14 predicted proteins | sample atmos_gasesECM4C_FD_203743 | JGI IMG/M metagenome (GOLD analysis project Ga0307479, IMG submission 203743) | Hardwood forest soil microbial communities from Morgan-Monroe State Forest, Indiana, United States - atmos_gasesECM4C_515 | ecosystem: Environmental > Terrestrial > Soil > Temperate...
CGCCGGCCACGAACGCGCACTCCGCCTCGATGGCGCCGGTCACCGACCCGCCCTCGGCGATCGTGACTTTCTTGGCAGTGATGTCGCCCTTGACGCTGCCCGAGACATGTAACTCGCCCGACGTGACGATGTCGCCCGTCACTTGCAGGTCGAGGCTGAGGATCGAGGGCGCCGCCGCCTTGCCGGAAGGGACGGAAGCCGGTTTCGATTTCGTGCTAAACATTCTCGCAAACCTCCATGAAACGCCGCGGCCTGCGGATGACCAAGAGAGCCGAGAACCTGGGACTCCCCTCTCGAACGCTCTCCGCGCGCACGCCCGCCGATGCGACCAATGCGCGTCCCTATTAGCGGACAGGTAGGGTAAACGCGTTATTAACGGGCCGGTCTCGCGAGAGAAATGACACAGCGCCGGCATCCTCTGCTGCGGACCTATGGTCGACGATCCCGATATTTGGCGCGCGGCCAATCTGCTGGTGAAGCGCCACGGCGCCGATGCTGCCTTGATGGCGGGCCGGCGAGCTGACGAGTTGTTAGCCGGCGACGTCGAAGGTTGCACCGTGTGGAAGCGCATCCTCGTGGCGGTGGCTGAGCTATCGCGAACCAAGCCCGCCGAAGGCGAGCGGGTGAATTGAGCGCCGGTGGTGCCGCCGGCGCACATTAAGCCTCAGATAGTGTCCGTGCGAGATAACAAGGAGCGATGCGAGCGAACGCGGTCGGCGGGAAACACAATGGTGGCGAGCGTGCCCTTGCGCTCTTCGCTCTCGAGCTCGAGCGCTCCGCCATGCAGTTCGATCAACGATTTAACGAGCGGAAGCCCGAGCCCGGTGCCTGCGTGGCGCCGCGTGAGCGAGCTATCAACCTGGCTGAAGGGTGCAAGCGCGCGGGGAATGTTCTCGGGCGCGATGCCGATGCCGGTATCATCGACGGAAACCGCCAGCGAGCCATCACTCCGCACCTCAGCCGTGACCGCGACCCGGCCGCCCTCGGGGGTGAATTTCACGGCATTGGAGAGCAGATTGAGCAGCATCTGCTTGACCGCTCGCTCATCAGCATGGACGTGGGGCAGGTCGCGCGGAACACCGTTCACGAGCCGTATGCAACCGTTCTCGGCGCGGCCGCGCACCAGGCGCAGGGATGCCTCCGCCGCCTCGTAGAGATCGACCACGTTCTCGGACAGGGAGCGCTGCCCGGCCTCGATCTTGGATAGATCGAGGACGTCGCTGATGATCGAGAGCAGGTGGATGCCGCTCGCATGGATGTCGTGACCGTATTCGACATAGCGGGCGCCGATTGGTCCGAACAGTTCGCCTGCAACGATCTCCGAGAAGCCGATGATGGCATTGAGCGGCGTGCGCAACTCATGACTCATATTGGCGAGGAAGTCCGATTTGGCTTGGTTGGCTTCGCGAGCCTCCTGCGCCAGACCTTTAAACTTCTCCACGTCGCTTTGGCGCCCGTTGATCAGGATGGTGACAATGGCGATCGAGCAGATCCCGAGCGAGCGATTGATGATCGAGGCCTCGCCGATGCCGAATTCGGGCGGGAAGAACGCTCCCAAGACGGTGAGGGCGCCGGTGGCGAGCGCCCAGACGGTCAGATATTTGCGACCGGGAACCCAAAGGCAGAGGACGAGGACGATCGGATATCCCACGCCATCGGCGACCCCAGGGGGCGTCAATACGTCGAGCGCGAAGAGGCCCGATGCGCACAAGACCTGGACCGCAATCACGGCTCTTGCATCGACCCCATTTAGCATGGATCTCATCGAAGCTGCTCGATGCACGAGGAGGCCTGCAGAATGTCCGGGTTAGCACTAGCGCAGAAGCTGCGCCAGAATGGTTAATCGCGCATAAAATTAAGTTTTTTGATGCCCACGGGTGCGCGCTACCTAATGGAGCATCACCCGAGGTCCGTGGCGACTGCGTCTTGAACGGCGATCCTGGAAGCCCCTATTCGGTCCGCTTCGGCGAAGAAGGGGCCGCTTTGGCTCGAGTTCACTGTGCGCACGCCGGGCGCCCATGGGCGCCTACACCCATTACGGCAAAAAGCCCACCAAGCTCGCGATGCGCCTCGCGCACGACCTCGAGCGGTGACCCTGCTAAAACTCAAGATCTCGGACAACATCCGCACCACGCTGGAGCAGGCGCATGGGACCATGGAGAAGGCGATGGGAACCGGGGCGGCGGTGGCGGTCTCTGCCGTTCACCCTCAATGTCAGCACTGTGGCGAGTGCCGGCCAAATGCGTCTTTGAGACCGACATCCGACTCCCGGTGGGCATAGACTAGGGGCGTGAAACTTCCATGGCGGACCACGCAATAAACGCCAAGGAGGCAAGGTGGGAGAGCTTCCACCTTGCCCCTCAAACAGTCATGCGGCGTTTTGGTTAGGAGGAGAGGTTACGCAAATGACGGCCAAGCGCATCGCCCTGGTCACCGGCGCTTCGAGCGGTATCGGTCGGGCCATTGCCCATGCGCTACTGAACGATGAGTGTCGTGTAATCCTCGCCGGCCGAAACGAAGAAGCGCTGCGCGAGGTGGCGGCCACAGACCATGCCGCGAACGTCCATGTACTCCCTCTCGACGTTACTAATTTTTCGGCGGTGGACACACTGTTCGACCACATGCCGGCGGCATTTCGAGAGATTGACCTGCTCGTCAACAACGCTGGGCATGACATCGGCGGTCGGGCGCGCTTCGACCAGGGGCCGGCCGAGGACTGGACGAACGTCATCGAGACAAACGTGTCGGGCCTCATCCGGGTGACGCGCGCGGTCGTGCCTGGAATGATCGCGCGTGGGCGCGGCGACGTCATTAACGTTGGCTCCGTCAATGCGCTGCGGGTCATTCCGGATATGGCGGCCTATAGCGCAAGCAAGGCGGCGGTTCATGCCTTCTCGGATGGATTACGCGCCGATCTTGCGAACACGCCGATCCGCGTCATCGAAATCCTGCCGGGGCTCACGCGTACGGATATTGTCGTACGCCGCTTTCGCGGCGACCGGGCACGTGCCGAAGCCTATTACGAGAGTTTCGGCATGGCGCTTCAGCCCGATGACATCGCAGCTGGCGTGCTCTTCGCAATTAACCAGCCGCCGCAGGTGACGATAGCGCAGATGGTTATTATGCCGACAAATCGGTATTGATGCGGATGCTGGTTACCGCAAGCACAGCGAGTCGACGTCGCAGCACGCATTCGAGATATGTGGCGGTGACCAGGCGCACAGCAGGCTATATCGGCGATCCCAAGCCCTTTGGCCGGAACAGCCTGTACAGCCCGCAGACTGTCACTTTTGGTGTGTTCTTGCCGGCCGCACTAGTTCCGGATCAGACGCTTCGGCAGTTTCTCCGCGATGCCGAGTAGACGCTCGCGGCGCTTCATCTCACCCCATACGTCGCTCGGTTTGATTCCCATTGCGTTCCAGATGACGACAAGGTGATAGAGGAGATCGGCGCTCTCGCTCTTGAGGCACCGCCGCTCGCCGCGCACGGCCTCGATGGCAACTTCAGTGGCCTCCTCGACCAGTTTCTTTGCCATCTTGGGTAGGCCTGCCGCGAACAACTTCGCCGTTTTGGTCTCGCCATCTCCGCTCCGCCGGCATCGAGAGATCGCGGCAAACAAGCGTGTGAGCTCGTCGAGCGTTGTCGGCTCGGCGCCGAGAGTGAGATCGACGGCCTGCTCCTTGCGCTTGGCATAGCCCATGAGCATCGGAACCTTGTGCAGAAACGCCGGGGGCTGAGAACTTCTCGCGGATCCGGCCCTAACCGGCATGATCACAGGAGTTCATTAACCCTTCCTTTCAGGAAAGGCCTGGCTCCGCGCTGGTGGCACCCGCGGTCGGCCAACCTAGCCTCTACCCGGACCCTGTACTTCCGAAACCGCACTACCACCCACTTTCAGCCTGATAATCCTGACACCGCGGGTACCCTTTTTCGGGCCGCGTGCAACCGGCCGCTAGGATCTTCTGCGGATTAGGACGTGGCCCATAGACGCCGGAAGCCCCGTTCGTAGTTCCGGAATCAGCTGCCAAGCGGACATGGCGCGAGGACACCCGATCTTCGCAGTTTGACCCCTTCCGGACAAAAGTAATTGCCGAGCGATGAACTGCTCCCCGGTACCGTGCTGCCATCGCAAATTTAGCTCGCTGAACGCGGCGCGGTATCAGCGTGCCGCTGCACTCACTAATCGCGTTCTCATGGGCGCGCGCGAAAGCGCGGCAGAAGTAGTCGATAGGCTTGCCGACATTGAGGGGGCGTGAGCCGCATGATGTCATCGCGAAATGGCCCGGCACGTCGCGTAACGTGCTTCGCGTCTCAATGGATCGCTGCTACTTGCGCAGCCCTGTGATGATCAGGCATGCGGCCACAATCAGAGCCGCGCCCGCCCACACTGCCACCGTCGGCACCTCGGCGAAAAACACAAACCCCAACAGCGCCGCGTACGGCAGCGCCAGGTAGTCTACCGGCGCCAGCACGCCCGCCTGCGCGCGCCGATACGCCCAGGTCAGCAGAAAATGCCCGGTCACGCCCAGCGCCGCGACCAACGGAAAGACGAACCAGATCGACGCCGATGGCGTCTGCCACGTCGCCATCGCGAATGGCAACGCAACAAGGCTCGGCACGACGTGCTGGATCAGCACGATCGAGGTGGCGGCATCGCGTTGCGCCTGGCTGCGCAGCATCACGTTGTTCAACGCATACGTCACAGCCGAACCCGATACCGCGGCGATGCCTATCAGGTCGCCGCTGAGCGCCTGGGCATCGGACAGTGTGTTCCAGGCGATCACGCCGACCCCCGCCAGCCCCAGCAGCACCGCGCCCAATATGCGTGCGTGCAGCCGCTCGCCCAGCAGCAGTGCGGCCAGCAAGGCGAGCATCAGCGGCGCGAGGTAACTCAGCGTCAGCGTCTCGGCGAACGGCAGCCGGCGCAGCGCGGTGAAGAACAGCATCAAGGAGACGACGTTCAGTACTCCGCGCGGCGTGTTTGCCTTCCAGGAGGAGAGCGTGGGCCAGCCGGCGCCAGTGCGCCACATCGCCAGCAACACCAGTGGAATGCCGAATAGGTAGCGCATCGCCACCACCTCGATGATGGGAAGACCGAGCGGCAGCGCCTTCACAACCCCGTCCATAGTGGTGAACAGCAGGATCGCGCCGGTGGCCACCACGAACGGAACCATCGGGCGCGCATGGTCAGTGGCATAGGTCGGACTCATGGCGCGCCAACTCGTCTGGATTGCTGAGCCGTCAATTCGGTCCGCGTGGCATCACCGCGCGCGATGGACTAAACCGACATTCCCCGGATGGGCGGCCTCTCCGCCCTTCCCGAGAGCTGATTAGAGCCGGGTTGCCAGGATTTTCAACAACACCCAATGTTGCACGGCTTGTGCAAACGCAGATCAATGTGCTGCGGGGTGCCGCCGAAAAAGTAGATGCCGCACCGGTGAAAGTCCGGTAATGGCAGAGCGGGCCGGATGGACCGCTGCCAGTGCTTTCAAAAAATCTGAGATCCCGTGTCGGACTGGCAAAGCCTCGTTCGTCCTCAGGGCATGGATCGGCAATTCGTGGGGAGCAAGGGTCATGTCGCAAAGAGCTGGAACCGCGGAAGCCGAGATCAAGGCACTCATCGAAGCTCGGGCAGACGCCGTCCGGCGGCATGACCTGCCGGCCATATTGGCACATCACGATGACGACATCCATTCCATCAATTCACAAGGATAAACGAGCATGCCCAACACCGTGCGCTTGCACCGCGTTCTGGCAACCAGTCCAGAGAAAGTCTATCGCGCGTTCCTCGAGGCCGACGCGCTCGCGAAATGGCTGCCACCCAACGGCTTTGCCTGCACTGTGCATCATCTGGAACCAAAAGTCGGCGGCACGTTCAGAATGTCCTTCCGGAACTTCACAACGGGCAAAAGCCACGCGTTTGGCGGCGAATATGTCGAACTCGTCCCGGGCGAACGCCTGCGCTACACGGACAAATTCGACGATCCCAACCTGCCCGGCGAGATGCAGGTGACTGTGACGTTGAAGAAAGTATCGGTCGGCACCGAGCTGGATATAGCGCAGGCAGGCGTGCCGGACGTCATTCCACCTGAGGCTTGTTATCTCGGTTGGCAGGAGTCGCTGCGAAACCTGGCAAGGCTCGTCGAGCCCGAGATCAATCAATAGCGCATCGGGATCGAGCAAAGGCCGCCGAGATCGGATCGCGTGGTCGACTTCCGCGATCCGGCGTCGGCGCCTTCAACTCGTGTGTCCGATTTGGCGCAGCCATGACAGCACGCTGAACGGCAGGAGTGGGTCGAAGACGGATGGCCGTCCCGACGAATGAACGTCTGCAATCCTACAGTGACGTTCGAAAGCGGCTTTTCTGCTCTCGGCCCACCTCGGTTACTCCCGACCGCACGCACGAATGACCGGTATTGGCACCTCTCAGACGAGGTGGTTGGAAACGAAAAGGGTCCGATCACTGTGGTCGAGCGGACGCGCTTACCGCTTACTCGAACCGACGCGATTGACCCGAACCAGACGTTCTGATCGCTAACCAAAGCTGATGACAAGAGAGAGAGTCTCAAGGTGGTCGCGGGAGATCTCGATTAAATGCATGCCTCGTTTTTTAAGAATAACTGCGCTCTTGCGACAGATCCGCCACGCTTACACAGAGGTATTGCCAGATCGCATGCAGCCTATCGGCTGCATGCGGCGCGACAGTGCGGGCATGGTCGATTAATTTCGCGGCGAACTGATCCGCAGTTTCTCTGTCTTTGCGTAAGAGGTGCTTGAAACTCCAAAGATGCATATACGGCCACCCGTCCAGGAAGGCGAGCGGGTCAAGCGGATTTCTGCTCGTAGGCGGCTTTCCCACCCATTCGCCAGCACCATGTGCGCGATGGATGTAGGGTATGAATGGCCGCATATCCCAAGGCCCGAGGGCGCCGATAATGGTGAAGAGACGTTGGCCGCTGAATAGAAAAGCCGCCAATTTCTGGTCGCCGTTCGGCGCATTTCGCTGAGCATAGGCAAGGCTCTCTGCTACGAAACGGTCGCGGAATCGCGGATCTCCAATATAGACAAGTGCCGTGTTACCTGGACGCACGCTCAACTCTACCTCGGGAAAGTCGTAGCCCGGCGGAACCGGCAGAACCCCGAGTGGCGGATACCACGGTTCTTCGATCTCTTCCCAATGAAGGAATTGAACAGCCGCCTGCACTTCTAGCGCGCGCCAGACGACAAGATCTAGGTCGAGCATCGCAACCGGCGTCTCACACGCAGCGAGTGCGAGTGTCTTGCCGAAGTCCCAGAAGACCGCTGGGTCGACATCATCCGGCGCCGCGTCGAGCACCGCGCAGTCTATCTTCGACCAAAGATCGGCAATGCCCCACCGCTCAACGCATGCACGTCCCGGTGTGTCTGTGAACAGCTTCATCCCGCCCGAATGAGCTCGCCAGACGAGTGCAGACGCGGCAAGCACGAGGCATTCCAAGGGTGGCATCACGAGGTTGACGCCAATGTCAATACCTCGTGCGCGATAGGGTGCGGTCCAGAACACATGTATGGCTTGCATGGCGCGGCCAGCTCTAGATGGGCGAACGTGGCTGCCGCGACAATAGTTGACGATAAATGCCATCCATTTGTCGGGCAGCTTGTTGCAGAGAAAAACGCTCCTTCATGCGCGCCCGTCCATTTACGCCGAGCCGATGACGCTCTTGTCTGTCGCTAATCCACGAGGCAAGGATCTCGCCGAAGAGCGGGATATTGAAAACATCGATGCATCGGCCAGTCATCCGGTCGGCAACGATTTCGGGAATGCCGCCACGGATCGAACCAAGGACTGGCCGCGCCATCGCCTGCGCTTCGTATGTGACGAAGGGGGACGGATCGTCCCAGATCGACGGTACAGTCACGATATCGGCGAGCGCGAAATAAGCCGGCATTTCGCTATGTTGGACATAACCGGTGAACACTGCGTCCTCGCATGCGCGTTCGACCTCCGCGCGCAGGTAGTCAAGCCATGGCGTCGATTTGTCCCGGCTATACCAAGGGGCGCCAACGAACAACAATTTTGCATGGGCGCCATGTGTGCGGGCCCATCGCATCGCCTGTACAACGAGATGCGGGCCTTTCTGCTCGATCATGCGGCCGGTGAACAGAACGACAGTGCCCTCGCCGAGTCCGTAATGATCGCGCAATCGCTGCATAGCGCAGGACGTGACAGATCCCGGATCGAATTCCTGGAGATCGACGAAATTGTAGAAGACCTCGTGCTCCGGGGGCGTCACGCCATGCGCCTCAAAAGCTCGCTTGATCTGTGAATGGATGTATTGACTGCAGCTCAACAGAAGATCGATTGAATTCGATACCGCTCGTAGTTCACTTGGGCCAAGACGCGTCACGACCTCGTCATTGATATGCATCAGAATAGTTTTTGTTGGTACAGCTTCCGCAATGGCAAGCGCAAGACGGACCTCGTTGTGGACGTGAATAATTGCCGGTTCGATGCGCTTCACCGTTGCGATACAAAAATCGGTATAATCATTCCATTTCTCTGACTCTTGTAGCTCGAAGTGATTATCCGGGCGAAAGTCCCTCAGTGGATCGATACTTTCGATCGTGTGAATATACGCCTTCGCAAAACGGTTGTCGGCCTTGTGGCCCGACCGCGGTGGTGCAACGCTGACATGATGAAATTCATAACTGTTTTGCAATTCTCCTTGCAGGCGCGCGATGAGGTTCTCCACAGCGCCGCCCATGACCGGGGGAACTGGCAATACACCGGGACTTATTACGAGGATCTTCTGCACAAATTCATCCCCCCTCCGGAACACGAATTTTACCTCATTCAGCGCTGAAAGCGGATTGCAACCCAGCAGCGCATGCAGCGGCCCAAACCTCGGCGACTTCATTTTCGAGCCAAGTCCGTGAGGCTGCTATACCCAACGCGTCTGGCGGCAGTCGAAGCTGTCCGCTCGTGTCGCAACCGAAATGGACGGCGCGCACCAGATTTTTCGGTTCACCGAATCGCCCGCCCATTGGGTGACCATCAGCGCTCTGCGCCCAGCACATGCGTCGGGGGTCGACTTGCATGTTGCAGGAGCCATGGAGGTGAGCCCAGTGCACCCCACAACGCCGGCAGGCGAGGGCCAGAAATTCTTGATCGCCCGGAAGAGTTCCCTGGCGCAACACATTCGATTCTACAGTGATCTCCAGGAAAGCGTCGTAAATCGCGGCCCAAGTCCTCGAGAGGTGTGCCCAGGTCGAGGCGCGCGCGCAAGTCACTCCTGAGTTCGGCATGGGATCGGATAAGGCAAGATCGGCGACGCCTGATGCCATTCGTAGGCTCATCAACGCCTCGGGTTTGTAGGTCCAATTGAAATCAACGTCCCAAACCGAGGGACATGCGGAAAGTGCGTTTGTCGGAATGTTGCCGACCATATCGAGAAAGGACGCCTCGGTGACGACGATGTCGGCATCGAGATAGATGAGCGGGCGTTCGGCGAAATTTGCCCAGGAAGCATGCATACCAATGCGAGTCTTTTCGCGATAGGCGTCAATTCGCCTTGCGTCCTTCCCGAAGTGGCGGAGCGACATGGCTGGCGCGAGTCGCGAAAGCAAGTGCACTCGACAAGATTCAGCGAGCCATCGTCGCCCGGCCTCCGTCAGGCCCAGATCGACGACGAACACGTCGCCACCGCTGAAACGACGCCAGCTGAAGAGACTAAGAGCGAGTTGATGAAGCCGGCTCTGGTCACTCACATAAACGATCGCTGGAGCGACTGAGAAGGACACTGTCGGCGGTGACATGTCCTGACCGGAGCGATGACGGATTTTACACCGTTCACGAACGATAGCCACTGTGAAAGGGTGCAATCGGGTCCCCGAAAGAGCCGATGCAGAGTTGCCGCAGCTTGCGGAAAGTGTCAGCTGGTTCCGTGAAGCAGTCCAGGTAGGCCGTGAAATCGGGTGACAGGCTTCGATAGGCGAGCGCCATGCCGGACGCCGTCCGCGTAAAGACTTTTCCGCTCAGCTCGTGTTGGGCCAGCAACTGATTGAATCCGTCGATCAAGTGCCAGTTGATGACGTCGTGGAGCAAGTATAAGGCGTCCTGTGTCGCCACCTCTCTGACCGCGGCGAAATCGGCTATGAGTGCTTCCTCAGTGTGAATGGCGTCGATAAGACAAAAGTCGATGGCGCCGCCAAGATGGTTCCGGATCACTGTGGCGACGTCGGTTGGCGAGCGTGCCGTCACGGCGATCGCGGACATTCCGTATGTGGCGATCACTTCGTTGGTCCGTTCGACGCCGATCTCGTCGATATCCATCGCAACAGTGCGCGCATCTGGAAATATCAGCGACATCGCGACGGTGCTCCAGCCATGAGCATTGCCAATGATGAGGATGCGGCGTGGTGCAACGAAGTCTCGGAAATGCTCGAGGAACATCACTTCCTGTAGGGCGAGACCAGGACAGCCGACGATCTCGCTATCTTTCACGAACTGGGTGAATGGGGCGTCTCGCCAATTCTGGAAGTGGAACGGCGAATGGCCTGTCAGTGGCTCGTAGCCGGCCGCGCGGAAGATGGAGAATAGCTTCGGAAGTATGGTGCTCATGATCTTCCCCCGATTGGTAAAAGCAGCGGTCAGGATCGGGCCGTTTGCAGCGCCGCCACCGGCGAGCTTTTCCCTTTTGTCGATTGACACCGGCGAGCGTAGCGCCACGCCGCAGAAAGAGCAGGGGCGTTATATTGTTAAAGCGTGGTCCTCGCCCGCACCGCCCTTTCGACGTGACCTCGCCTTAAGCTTTTTTCTTGTTCAACCGCGCTGCGAATCCGTCGGGCGGCCCAGCGAGCGACCCGTCGTCATTGACCGTAAGTTCGATCTTCTCGTTCTCGCAGGAGAGAGCGATGGCTTTGCCGGTCTGCGTATAAGTGCACGGTGACGACATCGCGCCTATCGACGTGATGGCCTTGCCGCCGGACTGGAATTCTACCTTCACCACTCCGCCGGTGGCCTCATAGGTGTTTCCCTCTACCGAAGACGACTTGCCGCAGCCGGCGGTGAAGCTCGCGATGGCGGCGATGAGCAGCGCATTACGCCAGAACGATTTCATTTTGCTGTGCCCCCCCAATTCAAGCCTTTGCCCGGATCAATTTCGTCGGCGGGCCCCGGAATTAGAATGCACGTTCTGAACAACGCGTTCAAGCGCGGCGTGTGCACGATTCCGGTGCACGACCTCAAGGGTCGCAAAATCTGGCCTGAGAGTTCGTTGCGCCTCGCATAAGGCGCGAAAGCGTGGCCCCGATGGCTCGCCCAGATCATCCCAGTACCCGCTCTCCACCAACCGCCCATCCTCCAGCACATGGATCACGTCTGCCCACCTCAGTGTCGCTAAGCGGTGCGCGGTTAGCAGCACAGTCATCTCGGCGCGATCTCGGCGGAGCGCCTGCATTACGAGAATCTCGGTCTCCACATCCAGGTTGTTAGTGGCCTCATCGAGGATCAGAAGGCGTGGCCGGCGTAGCAGCGCGCGGGCGAGCGCGAGCCGCTGACACTCGCCTTGCGAGAGTAATACACCCCGATCACCAATTAGCGTGTCTAGGCCTTCTGGCAGCGACAACACCAACGCCTCGGCAGCGGCAAGCCGAAGAGCCTCAAATATCTCCCCATCTGTCGCTTTCGGCTGCGCCCACAGCAGATTATTCCGGACGCTCAGATGAAATAGCGTAGTCTCCGGTCCTACATAGCCGAGTTGATGCCGCCATCCGCGGGCATTCCCGAGTGTCAGTGGCACCCCGTCGATGACAATTCGGCCGGAATGCGGACTGAGCAATCCCATCGCAAGATCAAGAATGGTGCTCTTGCCAACGCCTGAAGGCCCGACGAGTGCGACGATCGTGCCTTGTTCGATTACCAGATCAATATCGCGCACTCCGGTACCGCCCGCTCGGTAGCTGAAGCAAACACCTTCGAACCGCAGCGTATGGGTCAGTGCCAATAGCGGTCCGGTGGGTTGCGGTGGCTCGGCGACTTCTTCGCAACGCTTGGTCATGTCGATGACCGTCCCGAACGCGGGAAGGACGCTGGCAAAGCTGCGTAGGTGTTGATGGGCGGAGGTGAGCCGTGGCATCAGTCGCCAGAAGATAAGCAGCAGAGTTAGGATAGCCGAGGCAGGGAGTCGTATCATCGCGACCGCGATATAGAGCATGAGGCAGAGTGCAACCGTCGAACCGATCTCGAACCAAGACCCGGTGGCGGCCTGATGTCGTGAAATCGCCGTGTAGGCGGCCGAGAGGCGCATTGCAGCGCCCGTGAACAGCACAATCGAGCGCTCTTGCGCACCTGAGGCCTTCGCCGCCTTAAGGCTCTCCATTTGATCGATGGTCGCTGCGTAGAATGCTTTTAGTGCTGCCGACAGCTCATTCCCGGCGGAGTGAATTTTGTGCACCATTTGGTGGTGGGCCACCAGAAGCAGCGCCCCTGCCCCAAGTACCAGGACGGTGATGATGCCAGAGAGCGCGAAGGCAAGTACTACGAAGACGGCCGAGACGGTCAAATCCGCGGCAAGGGTCAGTAGCACGAAGGTAGCGCCGCCGAGACGGGCGGCCTCCTCGGTTAGGGCATGCGTGAAATCCGTCGAGCGGCTGCGGCATAGGAACAACCAATCCGCATTGGTGATCGCCTGATGGAGGCGCTGGCGCAGCGCCAGAACGAAGTGCTGTTCAACGGCGAAGATCGCCACCGATTGTGCCCGGCTGAGCAGTGACCGTGCGCCCACTATCGATATGAAGATCATCAATAGCAGCGGGAGCGTCGGCTGGGCACCGAACACCGCGAACCCCAGAGTAACGGCCTTGGCAATACTCTCAGTTGCTGTTTGGTTTTCTAAGTCGAGGCCGGCCGCCTGGAGCACTGGAATCAGGAACGCGATACTCACCCCTTCGGTCAGCGAACAGACAATGATCATGCCTACCGCGGCAATAAGGCGGACCGGGCCGTAGGCAGCCAGATTGGTGACATATGAGAATACCAATCGTCGCATATATCCTGGCTCCCCCAAGTCTCCAGAGTTTCGGGCTGAGTGAACCGTTTTTCGATGGTTGGCGCAACGGGACAGGCGGCGGTCAACCATAGCAACTGGTTTAGCTTGTGCCGTTGCAGGCATCATGTTCTGTGCGAACTGCAGATGCCGAATGATCCCACCCTACAAGAGTGCGCTCACCCATGCTTGGGATGATGAGGGACTTGGGCATCTCATGAATCGTCGCTAGGCGATTAGCCGGTGGCTCTGGGCCGGCATCGTCAGACCCCTTCGCTGGTTGGCGCGACCCCCGTCGCAATCCCGGCGGAGCCGAGCCGAACGTCGGTTCGTGGCACCGAAGAGACCTGCGAGCGGGGCCGACCGATGTCTGCTTGTTGCGGCTGATCGGACCTGTCGCGGGCGTCGTCTGATTACCGTTGATGACCCCAACCGGACCTTCAGGGCGCCCAATTGCTCGCCACGGCTCCGCACTTGGGGCCTCGTCAGTTCATAGCGGTGCTGTC
>Ga0307479_10003962_pt1 | contig 13531 bp, 8 predicted proteins | sample atmos_gasesECM4C_FD_203743 | JGI IMG/M metagenome (GOLD analysis project Ga0307479, IMG submission 203743) | Hardwood forest soil microbial communities from Morgan-Monroe State Forest, Indiana, United States - atmos_gasesECM4C_515 | ecosystem: Environmental > Terrestrial > Soil > Temperate...
AAATCAGAAATCAGTCGCAAAACCTGTCTCGCAGCCCACCGCGAAAAACGTTTTCACAATTCCGGTAACGATGGCCATAGGAGAGACCCAGCGCTTTTATCTCTTTGACGAGCAACGGGGCAACGTCACCACCGAAGCACGATGGACCGCCGAGGACGAGACTTCTGCCGTGGACTTCTCCGTTGCGGGAGGCGTGCCCACTGTTGTTGGTAAAGGCAGCGGTTTTGTGTTCATCACCGGCGTCCTCGGTGATCGCTCCGCCCTTGTGGCACTTAGCATCATTCCCAAGGATAAGATGACTGGCGACACGGTCCGCTGGACCCAGGCGGCCACGCAAGTTCGCAGTTCATTGCATATTGTTCCCGCCGTCCCAAACTTTACCCCTCACAAGTAGGGTCGATTGCACGGGGCAAATGTACCTCTGCACGGATCAATTTAAGCCGCGAACTGGCGCCCATGGGTCGACGCGAACGCTCGGCGTGAATTTTTGCAGCTTGAACCAGGCGCCGGCCTGGTTGGTGCTCACTTGAAACGCGACGCGTTCGCCGAGAACGTTGATGGGCAGCTCGAGATCCTTCAGCGAAGGCGAACTGAGCGAGAGCGGCTGCTGCGCTTGCGAGGCGCTGGCGGAATCGGTGAAGCTGGTCAGCGACAAGTTCCCTGCCCCTTCGACGAACATGGTGAGATAGCTGAAGAGTTTCCGGTGCGCGCCGAGATTGAGCGATTGTTCGACCGCGCGTTCCGGGAAATAGTGCGTGGTGTAGTAGCTGGGTATCGCGCTGCCGTCATCGGAGAACTGCGCGTCACTCAATTGATAAATCTTGCCGGTGGCGCCGCCTCCGCCGACGCCAGGTGTCCCACCGCCAAGCGCGACGACGGCCGTGCCGTTGGTGCGCTCGATCAGCGCGCAGGCGTTTGCGGCGATGGTCCACGGGGACCACTTGCGCGTTTTGTCGGTCGCGGTTTTGCGTCCGGTGTAAGTGATGTTGATCGGCGGACGGCCGGCGATGTCTTCGGCATCGTCCAGGTCGCGATAATCGAGCATGAGAATCTTGTTCGGCGAGGTCGCGCTGCCGAGCGGTGCGCCAACGAAGATGCGGCGCTCTTTGGTGTCCACCGTGACCCAAAGCGTGTGGCCGTACTGCCAGTTGATTTGGTTCCAGGTGGGCTGGATTTCCTGGGAAATTTTGATGGGCTCGCCGCCGCTGAAAATGTATAGCCCGGTGCGGTGAGCGATGACTACCCAGTCTTCGCCAATGCCCACGCCGCGAACGGAAGGCGTGCCGAGTTTGCGGGAAACTTCCGCGGTGGACCAGAGTGCCGGCTCGTTGGTGCCGTCGTCTTGCGTGACGTGGAGCGAATGCTCCTTCACAAAGTAAAGCCGTTCGCGCAGCTTGAACGCCGCGCGGATGGCTTGGCCGTTGTTTTCCGCGATGCTCAGTAAGCCGTCGATTCCGTCGTAGCTTTCCGGATCTTCCACGCGGCTGGCGCGCACCAGCGAAGTGTTTACCGGCTGTGCTGTGGGGAAAATCTCGATGCAGTCAACATAAAACTGGCCGTTCTGATTGGGCGTGCCGTCGGCGTAAATGCGCAGAACAAGGTCGCTGGGAATCGTGGCTAGCGGCGTGGTCAAGTCCGCGGTGTACTCGACGTAGCCGGTGGTGAGTTGCGCGGCGGTGAGCTGCAGGCCGGTGGTATTGATGCCGCCGGTGGCGCTAAAAAGATGGATGTGCAACGTGCCTTGCGAAAGCGTGGCATTGCGCGCGCAGCGGGCGCGCACGATGTAATCCGTGTTCGCCTGGATGAGCGGCGCGCCGAGCGCATCGCTCACGGCGCCTTGCGTCATCAAGCCGCGCGTCGGCGTAGTGCCGTTGCCGACGATGGAATACGCCGCGCTCCACACGACAAAGTTTTCTTCATCGGTGCCGCCGGGGGCGAAAACGGAATCCGGCGCCCAGCCGAGCGGATAGTGCGGCAACGAAGGACCGGTGAAGCCGCCATCGAAGCCGAGGTTCACCCAATTGTTCATTTTGTTGCGCTCGCCCCACCAGAAGAGGCGCTGCGCGTAGTCCAGCACGCCGGCGCAATCGCCGAGTTCGATGAGCTTGAAGAGATTGTCGACGTTGGTGCCGGCGAGAAGGATGGCGTCGGAGAAATCCACGACGATGGACGTGGTGGTGTTGTCGGCGATGACCATGCTGCCGCTGAAAAGCGTCGAGCCGCTACCGGTATAGAAAAAGCTGGCGCCGCCCGCACCGGTGAAGCAAAGAATTCTGCCCACGACGTTTGACGGCCCGGTGGGAATGTTTGTCACGACAGCGCGCTTGCCGCCGCTGGCGGTCCAGCTTGTTGCGGGACTCGGCTTCGTTAGATAGCCCTGGCGCGTTTGGAAAATCACGCAGACCTGGTGCACGCCTGCGGAGACGCTCCCCGCTGCGGCCGCGCTGCCTCCGCCAGAAGCGGCGAGTCCGCCCGTTGTTGCGGTGAATGTGAAATGCGTGGAATCCGGGACAGTCGTGACGGGGAACGTGCCGTTGTAGCCCGCGACGCCGATGCCGGAGGTGGTGATGAGCTGTCCAACCACGAATCCGTGCGCGGCAGTGGTTTGGATCGTGGCGGTGGCGGAAGCGGATGTGCCACCTCCCGAAGCGGCAAGCCCTGAAGCGCCAGCGATGTACGTGAACTGCGTTGTCGTCGGCGCGGAAACCACGGGGAATGTGCCGTTGTAGCCCGCGACGCCGACGCCCGCGACGGTTACGGATTGTCCGGCGGAGAGGCCGTGCGCTGTCGTCGTGGTGATGGTGACGAGAAAACCGTTTTCGGTTGCGCCGCTGGGGCTGGCGGCGATGGTGACGGCGGCGGGCTGCGTGGCGCCGTTGGGGCTCGCGGTGATGGCGACGATGACGTTTTCGTCGACGGCGGTTGGTCCGCCGCCGGGGCCGCTTTGGCTGACGCGATCGAAATTCGTGTCGTCATACTGGCGCGGCAGGTCGTTGCCGGTCTTGCCGTCGCTGATGGCCAGGTATTCGCGGCCGAAGAGCGTCGCGGAATTTCCGTAAGAATTCGCGGCAAGACCGCTCGCGATGCTCGCGAGAGTTCCCGGCGTGGTTTCTTTGTAGAGCACGCCGTTGGAGTCCAGCGCCATGGTGCGCAGCGTGGCGTTCAGCGTTTCGTAGGTCTTGATATAGTTGACGGTGGGATTTCCTGCGAGCGGTCCGAAGAGCGCTTGCATGCCGGGGCGCGTGGCCACGCCGCCGTTGCTGAAAATCACGTCCTGGCAATCGGGCGAGACGCCGTGCGGCAAGTCCGCCGGAGACATGTCTGTCACCAGCCCGCCGAAGATTTCAATGGGTGCGTCGAGTGAGCCTGCGGTTGTCATTCATTGACTCATTACTACTAACTATGATAAATAAGTGTCGCCAGGCGCGCTTCGGAGAGTGCTCCCAGTGGGGGTACTGGGCACGCTTGACACGCGCTGAGGGTTGCTCTGCAGCCCCAGGAGTTCGAGTCTCCCACTCTCCGCACCGCTCTCAGCGCGGCTATTGACAAAGCTTCAACGGATGGTATGCTTCATTTGCGTGTCAAGCGTGCCCAGAATTTGGCGTGTTTAGGGCGGTTCTCCGGAACCGCCCTTTTTGTTTTGTGCTAGACTGAAATTGCTTGGCAGGCGCGTCCAGTACGCGTTTTAGGGCGGCGAGGAATCGCCGCCCTTTTTATTTTTACGGCTTGGCTTCGGCCAAAGGCTCCGCCTCTGGCTCCTGCTCCTGCTTCCCTGCCCCATCCGCTTCGGCACGTGCGTCGGATCTGTCCCGACGCGCCCTTCTGGGAGTGCCGAGGCCGTACTGGGCGGCTTTTTCGCGGTCGAGGATGGCGCCGCAGGAGCGGCACACGGCGACGCCGGGCTTGATCTTCTCCGCGCACACCGGGCAATCCGCCTGGGGCTTCGGATCGTACAGCCAAGGTTTCTCGACGCCGAGCTGGCGCGCGGCGCGGCGTTCGAGGTCGGTGATGAACATGGGATTCTTCGTCCGCTCCCATTCGAGATCGGCCGCGTTCACCAGCTTGCGCTGAAATTCTTCGAGGCGCCGGCAGGCGTCGGAGAGTTCGGCGTCGGTGGGCAATTCGCCCGCGGCGACGAAGACGCCGTGGAAACGTCCCTCCCCCGAATCGCCGTTGATTTCGCGCGCGATGTCTTCGGCGATTTCCCGCGCGGTGAGATGGATGTCGTGGGTGCGTTTGTCGCCGAGGTCCATCACGGCCTTGCAGCCGCGAATCGGAGTGATGGCAAACGGTTCGCCGGGCCCGGGCGATTGCACCTGCAGCGAACCGAAATACGTGCGATGGCGCGGCGGCCATTTTTCCGTTGAAATGTTAACCAGCGACACCACTTCCGTTTTCGTTTCCACAGCACACCTCACTCTAGATTTTTAGGAATGGCCGGCAGACTTTGATCGTTTTGCGAGTCAAAGGCTCGCCGCGCCACAGAAATTGTCAGTCTTTGACCTGAAGGATGATCGCGGTCATGGTTTTGCGAATCCCCAGGATGCGCATGCCCTCAAACGTTGTGACGTCTTCGCGCGCAAAGGGAGTTAGCACGCCGTCACGCTCCAATTTTTCAAGCGGCACGGCGATCTCTTCCGGATATTCCGGAGCGCGCAGAATCCAGCGGATGCGATTCTGCCGCAAAAATGCCCGCCAAGCTTCCGGCGTCGCGAGCCGATCCGGATCGATGGCCCAGCTATCCTGCGGATCGCCGTAAAGATATGGAACCTGCAGCGCGTAAACGTGCCGGAAGAAAACGAGAACGTTACCTTCGCTTCCCTTCCCGGCAATCGCGCGATTCACAAACTCGCAAGTGGCATAGTCCGGCGCGCGCTGCTGGAGATAGTCCTCGCGGCTGGTGAGGCCCACGGCAGCGGAAAGGGCCGGCCGCGCGTAAACAGCAAATCCGCCCGCGCCTAATAGCAGGAATCCCGCAATCGAGACTGAAATGATGCCCCGTGCGAACTTCCATTCCGATGTCGATACTGCTGCAGCTCCGACGAACGCAGCCGCCAACGCAATGGGCAGCACGGGGAGAACGTAGCGCGCCATTCCCGAAGTTAGACTTATGCCCAGGCCGCCGCACATGGTGACAATCAACGCCGCACGCCAATGCGGCGTTCGCTTTGCTTTCCAAAAGAACAGTGGAAGGAACAGCAGGCAAAATGGCCCAAAGAATTCCCAGAAACCGACATTCGATCGGTTCACCGCGGCAAAGAAGGGAAAGCGCCAAAGCGCCTCGATCGATCGCTGCCCGCGCACCACCGTGGTTTCGATGAGGTAAGCCAGGGCATGCGCGTTGACGCGAGAAGGCGCGAGCCAGCGCAAGGCAAAGGGGAAAACCGGGTCGCCGGTCCACACAAAATTCCGCAGGTACGGCCAAACGCCAGCGCCGAGCGCTCCCGCGAAGAAAAGTGCAGCTCGCTTCAGCGACCGAGACTCCCAAACATACGCTACGAGAAGCGCCACTGCGAAAACGCAACCGACGTATTTCGCTCCGGCAAGGCCACCAGCCAGGACGCCGCACAAGATCGCCGACGCGGCGGAGTCGCTGCCATGCGCTCGCACGATCAAGAGAACGCCTGCAATGGCAAAAAAAGCCATCCACAGGTCCGGCACACCCGCGGTTGAAATCTGCCAGAAGACGACAGGATTCAGCAAAAACGCCAGAGCGACAAGCCAGGCCCAAGGTCGGGAAACCCATTGGCGCGCCAGACATGCTGCTGCGGTTGCAGCGAGCGCACCCGGGAGATACAGAAACCCCATCGCGAGCTTTTCACTACCCAGCGCAAGCCCAGCCAGAATGAGCAAGTGCCCCTGGCCCGTCAAGAAACTGGTGGTTACGAAAAAATCGGGATGAAACCCTGTGCGGAGCGTCCGCAGCGGTTCGGCAAAATGATAGTGCAGCGCGTCGGAGCCGGTCAGAGGCGCCATGGCCGCGATGCCCTCAAGCAACAAAACGCATCCAACGGCGGCAGCCAGGAGGTGCTCCGCGCGCGAACCATTCCTGATGCGCCGGGCAATTCCCAGCGCCGATAGCAGAATCACCTTCCAATCGGACATTCCAAATACAGCCGCGGCGACAAGCAATACGACTACGCTCGCGCGCACGGGAGCCACATACTCCGACACGGCGAGCGCGGCCTCAAAAACAATGACCCCGGCGGCTACGCTGTACAGCAATCGTTCTATGTCGTTTTCAATCGTGAGTCGCGCGGACCGCAGGAGGCGATGGCCCAGCCCCGTGCAAATCATCGCGAAGAGAGCTACGCCACAAAGCGCGGCGAGCGAGGCGATCAGTGCCATAGCCTGCGCAAAAGAGGATTCAGCACGCCACGAAGGAGCTCCCGGAACTGGCTGTAATACCAGACCTGCGCGCCCACCAGCCAAATACAGAGGAGCGCTTCAACGGTCCGACTTCGTTTGGACATGCTGACGGCACCTCGCGTGGGAGTATATCATCAGCCACATTCCGTCCCGTGGACACTCATAAAACATGACGTAACGAAAACAAGATTTGTCTGGGGGCCAAGCGAGAGTCTCGAAATCTATGTCAAAATCAACCTCATCTTATGCGCTTCTCTCTTCGGCAAAGCGTGCAGCGAATTCTCACCTCCGGCCACAGCCAATCATCATCTGAATCGAACGCTGATCTGATGGAATCCCAGGAACCTCTGCTTCGCCAGGTGATGCCGGAACTCGATTCGATTCGCGGCCTGGCCATTCTGGCGGTGCTCTTTTATCACGGGTTCTACTGGCAGACGGATCTCTCGCTGTACAGTCCGTTGCAAAGGCGGTTCATTTTGGCGACCTGGACGGGACGCCTGGGCGTAAATCTTTTCTTTGTGCTGTCCGGATTCCTAATCACCGGGCTTCTTCTGGAGTCCCGTGAACGCCCGGATTACTACCGGCGTTTCTACACCCGGCGCGCGCTTCGGATTCTGCCAGCCTATGCCCTGATTATTGTCGTGCTCTGGGTAACGCGTTACACAACGCCAGCCTTTCTGCTTTTGAGCATCGCCTATTTATCCAATCTCACGCCGCTGTTCGGCGTGGCGATTGGCTATTCCGTATTGTGGTCACTGGCAGTTGAAGAGCATTTTTATTTTCTATGGCCCGCCTGCGTGCGTGCATTTTCGACACGGACGCTGCTGTGGATCGCAATGGCCATCGTGGCGCTCTCTCCGCTGTCGAGGCTTCTGACGTTTTATCTGTCGCGGGGCGGTGGATTCGTATCCTTTCAATCCTACGACTACACCTGGAATTCGGCTGACGGCCTGGCCTGCGGCGTGATTCTCTCCATCCTTTTGCATGAGTTTTCGCGAGACAGGAAAACCGTCTTCAAAATCGCATGCGTTCTGTTGGCGTCTAGCTTGGCAATTTGGGTTTTGGGCATTCCCCTTGGAATTATGACCCGGCAACGGCCCCTGGGTGCCGCTTTGCAGGTGGTTCCCTGGCACTTTGCCTTCACAGCGTTGCTCGCTCTATTTCTTTTGGTTGGCACAAGCCGCTTCGCTGCATGGGTACGGGTCAGGTCACTTCGATTCTTTGGTGAAATCAGTTACGGTTTGTACCTCGTCCATTTGCTGATTTTCGACGCCTATGACTGGTTCATTCGCCAGGTTAGCTGGCAACCAGACACGGCCAACGGTCCTTTTTTGGCGCGCACGCTCCGGTTTTTATGCGTGGCCGTGGTTGCAACGCTGGTGGCCACGCTTTCCCGGCGGTACTTTGAAGAACGTTTCCTGCGCTTGAAGAACCGGTTGTCTTAGCGGAGTTCGCAGGCCGCGACGGAAGAGCCTGCGTCTCAACCTCGAGATTGTTACTGGACGACGACGAAATTGTAGGTTTCAGTGGCGGTGGGGGTGATTGACGCCGCCGTGTTGTTGCAAAAATTGATAGTGGCGGTATTTGCGCCGGTGACGTGGCCGGGGGTGACGCTCAAACCGGCTTGCTCGGTGGGCTTGTTCACGCCGATCAGAATGTCGGAAGCGAGGACTCCCGTGACGGTGAAGCTTTGCGCCGCGCAGGTGTTGGCGGCCACGGAAGCGGGAGAAAGCGTCGAGGTGTAGCGGCCGTAGCGAGCCAGGCTGGGGTTGTTTGTCGCGCCGACGGTCACGCCCTGCGCGAAATGCTGCGGCCTGGTCCAGTCCTGCTCGGAGTCGAGCTGCCCGAGCGGATGAAGATTGCCGCCGCTCCAGTTCTTTTCCGTGGCGACGTTGCCGGAGATCAGCAATCCCGGCGAACCGGAAGTAATCTGCGTATCCGTGGCCGTCAACGTGGAGACGCCATTCTTGAAACATGTAAGCACTCCGCCGGGAGCGACCTCGAGGCGCAAAAGGTCGCCGACGGCGCCGGCAGAAGCCGTGCTCGTAAGATTGGTGCTTGCTCCGCTGACGACGCGCTGCAGGTAGATGTTCGTGGTGTTCTCGACGCAGTCATAGTAGGTCGAGCTGGCTCCGGTTCCCGTGGCGAGCACCGTGACGCCGGGAAAATCGTTGGCACCATTGAGCGCGGTGATGGCCACCTGGGCAAATTGCACCGGCGAAAATGAATTGGCATTCCAAAAGCCGGTGTTGGAGGCGCCGCTCGAGGTTCCTTGAATCTGATTGGAGGCGATGTTCAAGCCGTTCTGCTGGACGGTCCAGTTGGAACCGATAGCGCCATTGGCGCGAGTGGCGTTGTCGTAGGCGCTGTTGACATAGCTGGTGACGGGAAAGATGCCGGTGACATCCGGAAGCGTTTGCGTGCGGTTGGCGCTCAACGTGCCGCCGATGGTGTCGGCAAAGCCGCTATTCACGTAGGTGATTCCGCTGGTGGCAAGCCCGGCGGAGCTGAGAGAAGCGGAGTTGCCGGGGCCGGAGCTAGGCGGACTGACGGAGTAAAAGAAACCCCCGTCAACGTAACTGGTTCCTTGCACGCCGGAGCCGATAGTGTCCGTGAGGTTTCCAGTAAAGGTAGGGCTGGTTCCGCGAGCGCGGCCGGTGGTCACTTGCCCCGCAATGGGAACCCAACTGACAGTGACAGTTTGCGTACCGTCCGTGGTTGCTGCGGCACTGTTGGCAGATGGAAGCGAGTTCTTTCCGTTGGGGTCGTTGGCGACGATGGCGTAGTAGTATGTGCCGGCAGCCACGCAGTTCACCGAGCAACTGCCGTGACCGCCAACCGCCACGGTTGGCGTATTGGGCCGCGGCATCGCGTAGCCCACCGCCGAGATTCCCGAGGCCTGAATGCCTAGTCCGTTGCCGGCAGTGGCCACGTTGCCCCCGGATACAACGCCCACTCCGCCCAATGGGGCTGTTGCGCTCAAGGTCGTACCGGCAGCGAAGCTGGAGTAGCCACTCATTGTAACGTTCCCGCCACCCGCGACGATGACTTGGCCTCCCACACTGGTGCCGATGTTGTAGGTATCAATCGTGGGGGTGGGATTCCCCGTGTAGGCCGCGTCAATGAAGGCGTTCCCTGGCGAAGCGTTTGGTGCGTCGTCGTCTCCTCGATCCAGGCGAATTGTGGTTCCCACACCGGCATAAGCCAGGCGAATGAACGGTCCTTTGCCGACTTCCCTCAGGAAGTCCTTGATTTCGTAAGGACCAGATTGCACCAGGTTAACGCTCGCTCCTCCACTATTGAGCAGCGGGAGAGAATCAATCTGGATACTTGCCCCGCTGCCCTGGAATGCGAAGCCGTGTATTTTGAGCGAACTCGCCGCGGCGTACGTGCCGGCCGCGCCCCCGGTGGCCAGCGACTGCGTGGTGATCCGAATACAAGGAGGGCCGAGGGCAATTTGTGACGTGCTACAAGCGTTTTGATTGCCAGGGTAGCCGATGGTGGATTCTGTTGGACCTTTGATGACCGCTGCGGGCGTGTTCACGTTGGAAGCGCTGTTTGAGGAGCCGAACGCGATGCGGTTCATCAGCAAGCCGAAAACGCTGCTGGCGTCCAGGACAAAGCCGATTTGTTGGAGCTTATTGGCGTTGAACTGCAAATTCTCAAACTGGTAGCCGGAGGCAGTCGGAAGGACTTCGATCAGAGGGAAAGCGTTGCCGGCGATGGACGCGGCGTTGTTGTAGAGGAAGGACGTGCTGCCGACGTTGCGCTGACCCTCAAAAAGGACGCCGCCGCCGCGAACCACCTAGGGCTGATCCAGGTTTAGAGACGGCATGAGCAGGTGCGCGCTGCCGCTGTTGGCGGAAGTGAAGACCGTGGCGGCTTCAAACGGCGGGTTGGCAGCGAGCGGAATGTAGCAAGGCGTCCCGTTTCGCGAAGCGGTCATGCACGCGAGAAGATTTTGCGAATTGTCGTGTAGCGCGGTTTGCCCGCTGGCGGTGGCTCCAGCGGCGTTGGCGACCACAATACTTGTTGTGCCGCCTCCGGACACGATGGTGGTGGCGAGGTATTTGTTGACGGCGCTGCCGGGAGACGAAGGCACATAACTCGGAATGAAGGAGGCGGACATGTTGGTGCCGCAATCTTCATAGTACGAATCGTTCCCCTGAACGACGAAGGAGAGCGTGCCGTTGCGATACACCCACCAGCGCATCACCGTCTCGCCGCCGGACTGGATGGTGTTGGGAATGACACCGCTGGTGTTCATCGAGAGAATGTTGCAGGCGAGAACGCTAACGGTGGCCGAAGCGGATTCACTTGTTACCAAGTAGCCGTTCGGCGCGGGCGAGAAGACCGTGAATTGATTCGTACCGTTGGTGGCGATGATGGTGTAGTTGCCGTTGAAGTGCGCGTTCGTGAAGCCCGCGATGTTGATGGGCGCGTTGACGGACAGGTTGCAGTTTCCGGAGCAAGTGTAGACCTGCTCGCCGTTCAGCGTGTTGTTCCAGGAAGCCGCGGTCAGGGTGACAGCGTTGATGCCGAGTGTGGCCGCGCCGGTTGTGGTTGTGCCGTTTGCGGAAGCGGCTGTCAGGCCGCCCTGCAAGTCCTCGGCTACGACTTTATAGTTGTAGGTCGTCGAGCCGCCGGTAATTCCAAAAGGGACCACGCTGTACGCGGGCGGCGTGGTCAGCCCGCTGGCCGCACCGCATCCATAGATGACGATGCCGTTGCCGATGTTGGTGCCGGGGAATTTGCTGGCGTCCTGGAAGTCCAGCGCGGAAGCGAGCGTTACAGAAGTGCTGCTGTTCGTGCAGCTGGCCGTGGTCGTCGAGGGCGCGTTGTTGAAGTATCCACCGTAGCGCGCCAGGTCGCTGTAGGGGTCGGGACCTTTGATGTGCAAACCGCTGTCCATGTTCTGGTTCGCTGTGAAGGTGTTGACCGCGGTGGTTTGCGCGCCGGCACCGAGCGGGCCAACTTCCGTGCCGGTGTCATCCTTGTAGTAGAGGCGCTTGTCGGCGGCCTTGGTATACATGTTGACCGTGCCGGAGCTAGCGGATCCTGGCGGCGTGGATTGATTGGAAAGATTCAGCGTGCCGCTGGCCAGGTTGCCGACAACGGTGGTGTTGCCGTTGACGGTGAGGTTGCCGCTGAGGGTCAGTGAGAACGCGCTGACGGCGGAGAAATTTGGCGAAGCCGGATCGTTGGGCAGGATCACGTTGGGGATTTGTTTGGTGGTGATCGCGGGGCCGGAGATTTCGATTTCGTATTTTCCGGGAGCGGCATAGAAGAAATAGTTGCCGAGGCCGTCGGTGGTGGTGGGATTGGCGAGGGCTTGGGTGAGCGCGGCGTCGGAATAGATCAGCGCCAGCGGCGTGCAGGGCTGGCCGCTCGCGGGCATGGCGCAAACGCGGACGGTGGCTCCAGCCAGCGGGATCCCGCGCGAATTGAAGACGATGTCGTCTTTGCGCGTGCCTTGCGCATGCACCGGCCTGACCGCGCCAGGCACGACGTGCAGCACGAGCGCTAGCAATGCCCAGAGAAACCCCATCGTAGTTTTTGATCGTAGCATTGATATCCCTTGAGAGTTGACTCTACGTCGATAGCCGTCCGCCGGTGATTTGAGGGTCGGTATTCCCGGTGCTACCATTTGGACTCGATGACGAATACTGAGAGCCGAATTCAGATTGCAATAAGACTTAGCGAAGCGGACGTCTACAAGGCACTCGTGGCCCTACGTTTCGGTGCACTGCGCTGGGTAGTAATCCTTGTCTCGTGCGTCGTCACAGCTTTGGTCTTGCTCTTTGTGCTGGTATTTGCCACAGGAAAACCGATGAGGAATCCGCAAGATATGTTTCTCAACGCTGTGCCTTTGTTGGGAGTCGTGGCCGCGGTGGGAGTCACGATCTTCGCTGTTCCGTACTTCCAAGCACGGTCATTTATCAGAAGCCCCAAGTCACGAGAGGAAAGCATATATACTTTCACATCTTCGGGGTGCCAAATTGAGGGACCAAATGGGTCGTCTGATTTGAAATGGGCCGCATTCCTTTCTGCGAAAGAGACAAGGGATCTATTTCTCCTGTATCCGCAGAAAAACCTTGCGTATATTATTCCGAAGCGTTCTTTCGCGAGCGGATCCGAAGTACAGGCCTTCCGGGAACTGGTCCGGCAAGAAATTCAGAACGCTAAACTATCTTCCTGATCAAAGCAGCTTGCGGGCGGTGATGGTGATTTGGACGATGTCGCCGGTGACGCTGCCGGGGTAGGCGCCGGCCGAAACTTCCGTTCCGCCGCCGGTGAAGGCTTTCAGCTTCCAGTTGTTCATGGCGCTTCCCTGCACGGGCACGTAGTAGCCGGAGTTGCCGTTCTGGCTGTCGGCGAAGACCTGGATGAGCTGATCGCTGGGCAGCTTGTCGGCGATCGTCGTGAAATCGAGTGTATCGCCGCCGGTCGGGTAGTTGCCCGAAAAAGCGAGCGTGCCGATGGCGTAAAACAAGTTGCTGCCTGAGCCGTCGGCGTTGCTTGGTAAAAGCGTGATCGTAATAGGCATCGTGAGCTCCTAGTTTTTTTTGAGTGCGGGAGCTTGCTCCCGCTTTTCTTCCATGCGCGATGGTTTCCGCGCGCATGATTTTCCGGCTTCAGGATCGGCGGTCAACCGACGGAAAAGCGGCATCAAGCCGCCGCACTCCAAAATGCCGCGAACGCAGCGCGCGGCTCCAACCTAGAACGGTGTATAGCCGCTGCGAGCGGAAAACGGGCGGCGGCGGCGCGCTGATTGCTGTTCACGGCGAACGGCAGCGCTGACGAGATCCTCGATCGCATCGGCGGCCGCGTCATCCCACTTTTCCGCGAGCGGGCTGCCGCGCGCCCAGCCTGCGAGCGCGGCGGTGGCGTAGGCGATGGCTTCCTGCGCGTTGCGCACCAGCACCGGCGAAGTCGCGTCGGTGAAATCCGGATACGCTTTCAGGTAGCGCAGGCGGATTTGCGTGTCCTGCGTGGCGCCCAGAAAATAGAGGCCGTCGGCGCGCCATTCCCATACGCTGAGCGTCACGTCCTGCACGCGTGAGGGCAAGCCGCCATGCTGCGTAAGGTCCACCATCTCCAGAAAATCGTCCGTGGAGCCGTTGCGACGCTCCCATATTTTCACGGGCACCAGCAAGTCGGT
>Ga0307479_10003963_pt1 | contig 13531 bp, 10 predicted proteins | sample atmos_gasesECM4C_FD_203743 | JGI IMG/M metagenome (GOLD analysis project Ga0307479, IMG submission 203743) | Hardwood forest soil microbial communities from Morgan-Monroe State Forest, Indiana, United States - atmos_gasesECM4C_515 | ecosystem: Environmental > Terrestrial > Soil > Temperate...
CGGATAGCGACTGGCCCACCTGCTACTCAATCGCGAAGCTCAACAAAACACCGGAATGCCAGGCTCACGCCAAGCCCCGGTTGTCCGCTGCCAACGCGTCCCCTATACTTGTCTTCTAAGTATTTGAGGCCCACCCTCAAGAGTAACTCGCATGCGCAACAGCGAAGCCAGACGGTACGCACGATGGTCGGCAGGTGTGGCGATCCTGCTGGCTACAATTGTTGGTGGGGTGTACCTGCGCGGGGTTTGGGTTGCCAAACAGGCCGAGAAAAAGGCGCCGCCCGCGGTCCCGGCCACTGTGGAGCAACGTTCCAATGAGTTTTCTTTTTCGAAGGTCGAAGGCCAGCGCACGATTTACACGGTGCGCGCGTCACACACCACCGAATTCAAAGAGGGCAGCCGCAATCTCCTGGAAGACGTGTCCATCACCGTGTACGGGAAAAGGGGCGAGCGCAGCGACACGCTCCGCACGCGCGCCTGCGACTTTATTTCAACGACCGGGAAGATTGGCTGCGCAGGCGAAGTACGAATCAGTCTGCAGGCGGGCGGCGCACCTGGGAACTCCAACGCCGTCCAGGTTGTGACGTCCGGAGTTTCGTTCGATCGTCAATCGGGCCTGGCTCGGACGGACAAACCGGTTACGTTCCGGTGGCCTGCGGGCGAGGGCAGCGCCATCGGCGTGCAATACAATTCGAATGACGGAACGCTGCACATGGACCACAGCGTCGAGATGACTATTACGATGTCGCAGCCCGGTCAGCCTTCCAACGGGCTGCACGCGCCGGCCAGGCCGGGGCGTTCCAACGTAAAAGCAAGCCCCGCACCACCTCTGGCACCCGAGGCGCCACCTGAAAAAGCCGTCCATCTGGCTGGCGACAGCATGTTGTTTCGACGTAACGCGCGCACGGTCCAAATACTGGGCACGGTCCACGCGCAGCAGACCTCGCACGAACTTACGGCGGAGAGTTTGCTCCTCGAGCTTGACGAAGCGTTTCATGCACGGCGTTTCGTCGCCAGCGGCCATCCCCATTTGCGCGACTCGGATGTCCAGGGCCCGATGGCGCTGGACGCGGATGAAATCTCCGCGGCGCTGACGCCGGAAGGCTCGGTTGAGTCCGTCGTCGCCACCGGAAATGTCCACGGGAGCAGGAACACATCCGTCGGCGAAGATGGGATGGTAGCAGGACACGTTCAGGTGGATCTGGCGACTCGCCAGAATATCCCTCGTCTTCTGACTGCTGCCGGCGGCGTCACGATTACGTCGCGGAGCGCGACTCCTGCTGGAGGAACGCGGCGAGTCGAAAGCGAAGCCCTGGAAGTACACTTCTCGAAAATTTCCAGGCCAGGTCAAACTCTGCTCGAGAGCGTGAACACTCTTGCTCCGGCGCGCATCGAATGGCAAAACATTGCCGCACCCAACAGCGCGGCCGCCAACGGGAAGCCCGTCAAGCAGACGATGCGCATGCGCGGCCAGCAGATGGAGCTTCAATTTGACGGACAGGATCAATTGCGGCAACTCGCGGGCTCCGGCGGCGTCGAAGCCACACGCCAGCTCGGCGACGGACCGGAACAGGCGACGGCATCACGCGAACTCACGGCGAAGTTTTCGAACACGGGCGAGTGGTCCACGGTGGACCAATCCGGCGATGTGCGCTTCCACGAAGGAGCACGCACAGGACAGGGCGACCGCGCACACCTGGATCGCGTCACGAACACAGCGACGCTCACGGGATCGGTGATCCTTGCCGACCCGACCATGCGCACCACGGCGCAGTCGGCAACCTTCACTCAAGGTTCGAATGAACTGCGCGCCGATGGCAACGTGCTGAGCACAGAGCTGGGTGAGGTCACGGGGAGCGTCACCAACCTCGCAGCGGAACCGGCTCATGTTTCGGCTGCACACCTCGTAGCCGATGTAGCGCGGGGACACGCGGTTTACTCGGGTAGCAGCCGGCTGTGGCAGGGAGATTCGGTTATTGAGGCCGAGACAGTCGAATTGGACAATCCTTCGCACACCTTGGTAGCCCAAGGGCACGTCCGAGGGGTGTTTCCGCAGACCGCCTGGACGCCCAAGGGAACCTCGCCGGCCGGTCGCCCTGAGCGCCCGGCAACGGAGCTCTGGCACGTGCGAGGAGGACTGCTAACCTATTGGGGGGCCGAGTCCCGCGCCAGGCTCGAACAGGGTGCCAGCGCCGAATCCGCGGAAGGTTCGATCCACGCGAATCAGATCGATCTGTACTTTTCTAAATCTGGCCCGGCTTCTTCCGCCAAGGAGCTATCGCGCGCGGTGGCCATCGGGGACGTTTCCGTTCGCCAAGAGGACCGCCGAGGCACGTCGAATCGGGCGGAATATACGGCCTCAGATGGCAAGTTCGTACTTTCCGGGGGTAAACCAACCTTATATGACTCAACTGGAGACACGACAACGGGGCGTCAATTGACCTTCTTTTTTGCGGATGATAGGATCGTTGTGGATTCGGAGGAAGGTTCGCGAACGTTGTCGCTTCACCGGGTCGAGAAATGAAGTGGAATGCTCAAGCTGCAGGCCGTCGAGCTCAGCAAATCGTACCGAGGACGTAAGGTCGTAGATGATCTCGATCTGGAGATTAGCCAAGGCGAAGTAGTTGGGCTTTTAGGTCCCAACGGCGCGGGAAAAACGACGACTTTCTACATCCTGGTAGGCTTGGCCCAGCCTGACTCCGGGCGCGTTCTCCTGAACGGAGACGACATCACCGACCTCCCCATGTACCTCCGGGCTCGCAGCGGGATCAGCTATTTGCCCCAAGAGCCTTCGGTTTTCCGCCAACTGACGGTCGAAGAAAATTTGCTGGCGGTGCTGGAGACTCTGCCGCTGACGGCGCAGCAGCAACGTGACCGGCTGGAGGAATTGTTGGCGCAGATGAAACTGGAAACCGTGAGATACAACGGAGCCTACACATTGTCGGGCGGCGAGCGGCGGCGTTTGGAAATCGCGCGGTCGCTCGTGCTGGAGCCTGCTTTTATTTTGCTGGACGAGCCATTTTCGGGGATCGACCCGTTAACCGTTGTGGACATACAAAAAATCATCAGCGATCTAAGCCGGGAGGGGATCGGTGTCCTAGTCACCGACCACCAGGTGCGTGAGACATTGAGCGTTACCGACCGCGCCTACATCGTGCAGCACGGCAAAGTTCTGGCCGCTGGAACCCCGGCCGACCTGAGCAGTAATTCCGAAGTCCGCCGGGTTTATCTCGGCGATCATTTCCGGTTGAACTGACTCCCATGAACTGGCTGGCGCCAAAACTTCACCTCCGGGTCGCGCAAAAACAGATCCTCACGCCGGGTCTGGTGCAGATGGTGAGCGTCCTGGCGCTGAATCGTCTCGAACTGCGTGAGATGATCAACCAGGAAATGGTCGAGAACCCGGTGCTGGAAGAATTGTCGGATGATCCGGTCGTCACCGAAGACTACAGCGCGGAAACCTTCCTGAAAGCTGAAACTGAAAAAGTTCCGGCGACCGAACCCCCTAGCCCGTTTGAAGAATTCGACGTGGCCTCCTTTTTCAACCAGTATTTGGGCAGCGGCGGAGGCAACGAGGACCGCGGCGAACGCGAAGTAGTCGAGCGCCCATCGTTCGAACAGTTCCTCTCTTCCGCCCAGGGCCTTTCCGAGCATCTCACCTGGCAACTCAGTGTGACCGTCTGCAATGATATCGTCCGCGAGATCGCGGACGCCATCATCGGCAATCTTGATGAGAATGGGTATTTGTCGGCGTCGCTGGAAGAGATTTCGCAAAACGGAAAATACTCGATGGAGGACGTCGAAGAAGCGCTGGCCGTAGTGCAGGAGTTCGATCCGCTAGGCGTGGCGTCGCGCAACCTGCGCGAATGCCTTTTGACGCAGCTTCGGACTCTCGATTCTCAGAACACACTCGCTCAGCAAATCGTTTCCGAATGCCTGCCGAAGCGGCCTCTGGCGGCAAGCGAAGCGGAAGAAGAAAGTCCCGAGACCCCGCTGGCCCGGCTGTTGCAAGCGAACCAGTTGAAGGAAATTGCCAGGGCGCTCAACCGCCCGGTCGAACTAGTGAAACGCGCCGTGGACGTGATCAAGAAGCTCGATCCACGTCCCGGGCTGCGCTACAACAAAACGCAGGCGCGGCTCGTCGAGCCGGACGTGTACTTCCGCAAAGTCGACGACCAATGGCAAGTGTTCATGAACGATGACGATGTGCCGCAACTTCGCCTTTCTCCGGTGTATCGCCGCCTTTTGGCGCGTGACGCCGCGGACCGCGACGTTCGCAACTACGTCAAGGAACGCTTCACCGCCGCGCTGCAGTTGATGAAGAGCATCGAGCAACGGAAGCACACCATTCTCCGAGTGTGCCAAATTATCATTCAGAGACAGCGAGATTATCTCGATCACGGCGCCGACCAGCTCAAGCCGATGATGATCAAGGAAGTGGCAGAGGAAGTGGGCGTGCACCCTTCGACGGTAAGCCGGGCGGTTTCCAGCAAGTACGCGCATACGCCGCAGGGCGTGATCGAATTGCGGTCTTTCTTTTCCGAGTCCGTCAACGGACCGCAAGGCGACAGCATGTCGCTGCAAACGCTGAAGCGGCTGGTCAAGAAAATGATCGATGAAGAAGACACCGCGCACCCGCTCACCGACGACCTGATCGCCAAAAAACTGGACGAGGCCGGAATTCACGTCACGCGAAGAACGGTGGCGAAATATCGCGAAGATCTCCGCATTCCAAGCACGCACCAGCGCCGGGTAAAGGCATAGGCCAGATTCAGTGAAGCGCCGACCCGCGCGCGACGCCCGGCAACTGGTGATTCTCACCGGGCTGAGCGGTTCGGGCAAGAGCACCGTCCTCAAAACCTTCGAAGATCTCGGTTACTACTGCGTTGACAATCTGCCCGTCGCGTTGATCCCCACCTTCAGCGAATTGCACATGCAGAGCGGCGGTGAAATTCAGCGGGCGGCCCTGCTGGTGGATGCGCGAGAAGGGGAACAGCTACACAAGCTTCCAGCGATCCTGCGGCGCCTGCGTGCGGAGATTCCCGCGACACTTGTATTCATCGAGGCTCACGAAGAGGCGCTGCTGCGGCGGTTTAGCGAGACGAGGAGGCCCCACCCGCTGGGACACGACCGACCGGTGCGAGAAGGCCTGGAGACCGAGCGCGTCATCATGGACCCGATCCGGAAGCTCGCGGATGTGGTTATCGACACGAGCAAGTTCAACGTCCACGAGCTACGCCAATTTATCATCCGCCGTTTTCAAAAAACCGATCGCCGGCCGATGATGGTTGCGCTGGTGAGTTTCGGGTACAAATATGGAATTCCGCCCGACGCCGACCTGGTCTTCGACGTGCGCTTTCTGCCGAATCCTCATTTCATTCCCAAGCTGCGAAAATTTTCCGGGCGCGATCCTCGCGTCGCGCGCTACATCCGTTCCTTTCCTCAGACTGGAGAGTTCCTTCGGCGCGCGGAGGGATTACTGACTTATTTGATCCCGCATTATATACGCGAGGGGAAGAGCTATTTGACGATCGCGTTTGGCTGCACCGGGGGGCGTCATCGTTCGGTCATGCTGGCGGAATCGGTGCACAAGACGCTGCACCGGCGGGGTTATGCTTCCAAGGTCGTGCATCGAGACCTCGATAAATAATGGACAAGCGGGTTCAGGCGGCTAGTGTCCTAATTTTGGAGCACGACTAAAAGCAGTTTGATACTTGCATTTCAGGAGGTCGGGGCTTCAGCCCCGACATACAGGCGAGTGTGAGAAGGGCTTTCAAGCCCTGAAGCTTCAGGGGCTAAAGCCCTGAGGTTTTGAAGGGGAAACGTCGGGGCTGAAGCCCCGACCTCCTAAACATCAAGATCGTTCCGGTATTTTTAAGATTAGGACACTACCTTCGGGCGCGGCGGCTTGACAAACTGATGGGCGATTCGTAGCGTACCAAAGTCCGCGGCGAGGGCGGGATTCTCATCGGGTGCGCGCACTACTTTTACGGGGAACGCTTCGGGGGCAGCGTAGAGCCCGCAAAAACTTTGGATCAAGAGTTTCTTTGACGCAAAGCCAAGAATTCGGCAGGTTACTGCGATACGTCAAGCCGTACAAGATGCGGCTGGTGGCGGGAGTTGTGTGCCTCTCGGTGGTCGGCCTGGCCGAAGGACTCATCGCACTCATGATCGCGCCGATCTTTGACCGGGTGCTCAATCCCGGCGCTCCCGACAACAAACTCCTGCTGATCCGAAACCCCTTTACTCACGAGGCGATTTATCTGAACTCCTTTCTTCCGCACCAGATTCATAGTGTCGGGACGCTGTTCGCGATCGCAATTTTCGTTGTCTTTCTCGGCAAGGGGATCGCCGAGTTTTTCGGCAACACGTTCGTGCAATATGCGGGAATCGCGGGCGTCACGGATCTCAGAAACCAGGTATACGCGAAGGTCGTTCGGCAGCCGATAGGTTTCTTTCAGCATCATCCCACGGGACGGGTGCTGTCGACGATCATTAACGACGTGGAACGCGTACGCGGTATGTTTTCGGACTCTCTGTCCTCCGGGATCCGGCACATCTTTACATTATTAGTCCTGCTCGTCGTGTTGTTGGCCACCAACTGGAAGATGACGCTCGGTTCCGTCGTCCTGTTACCCATGGTGGTCTGGCCCGTGAGGGCCCTGGGTAAGCGCATCCGGCGCTCCTCGGAAAGTATCCAGTCCGGCATCGGCGCGTTGAGCCAGATCGTGCAGGAAACGGTTAGCGGAAACCGAGTGGTGAAGGCTTTCGGGATGGAAGACTTTGAGATCGGAAAATTTCGCGAAACCTCTCGCCGGCTGCTGCGTGAAAACATGCGCTGGATTCGCGCGTATGTGGCGACTTCTCCCCTGATGGATTTGCTGGGCCCCATCGTGATTGTCCCGGTGCTGATGTACGCGCGAGTGCAAATCAAGATGGACTTGATGACGACAGGACTTTTCGGCACGTTTGTTTATGCGCTGTTCAAGTCCTACGAGCCCGTGAAAGGTCTTGGAACGGTGTATCAGCAATTCGAGCAGGCATTTGGGGTGAGCGCCAAGGTCTTCGAGTATCTGGGACTCACTGAGGAGTCCGCGGAGGAACCGGGTGTGCGCGTGATCCCTCGGTTCTCGCAATCCGTGGAATTTGACCACGTGGGATTTGGCTACGATCCGGAGACTCCGATTTTGCGAAACGTTTCGCTGACGGCAAATGCCGGGGAAGTGGTCGCCATTGTGGGATCGAGCGGCGCGGGGAAAACCACGCTGGTAAATCTGCTGCCGCGATTGTACGCCGTGAATTCAGGCGCTGTCCGGCTGGACGGAATGGATGTGCGCGAAGTGACGCTGCGTTCCCTGCGCGACCAGATGGCGATCGTGACGCAGGAGACGATCCTGTTCAACGATACGGTTTGGAATAACATTTGTTACGGACAGCCGGGGCTTCCGAAAGATCGCGTGGAAGCGGCGGCCAAGGCGGCGCTGGCGCATGATTTTATTTTGGAATTGCCACAGGGCTACCAGACGAGACTCGGCGACCGCGGGCAGAGACTCAGCGGCGGGCAGCGGCAGCGCATCGCCATCGCGCGCGCAATTTTGAAGGATTCGCCGATCTTGATTCTGGACGAGGCGACTTCGGAGCTGGACTCCGAATCCGAAATGCTGGTGCAGCGCGCGCTTTCGAATTTGATGACGGGGCGCACGGCATTCGTGATCGCACACCGGCTTTCAACGATTCGCCGCGCGGACAAAATCATCGTACTCGAAGACGGTTCGATCGCCGATGTTGGCACGCACCAGGAGCTTCTGGCAAGGGGCGGCACGTACGCACGTCTGTATGAATTGCAATTCGCGGACACGGATGACGCGGCAATTCCCACCCCGAGGGCCAACGGATGAAGGCCGCTGCCGCATCCGTCGGGATTCATTCGATGACTGGCTTCGCGCAGGCGCGCATCGAGCGAGATGGTTGGTCGTTGCGAATCAACCTGCGCAGCGTTAACCACCGCTTCCTCGATCTTCACCTTCGCATGCCGGATGGCTTCGAAGTGTTTGAACCGCGCATTCGTTTGGCGGTCCGCAACCGCTTGCGGCGAGGACATGTGGACGTCAACGTGTACTACGAACCTGCCGGCCCCGCCTCCGTGGAAGTGAATCGGGAGGTGGCCGAAGCCTACATGAAAGCGGTGGAGGAACTGCGGGGGCGGTTCGGCGTGAAGACCGAACCGGACCTGATCGCTCTCTTCCGATTGCCGGGCGTGGTGGCCGCGCCAGGCGTGACCAGCGAGCTGCAAAACGAAGAAGCGCAGGAACGGCTTGGTGCGCAGGTGGAAACGTGCCTGGAACAGGCGCTGGGGCGCCTGGAATCGATGCGCCGGTCTGAAGGGCAAGCACTATCGGGAGAAATGCAAGGGCTGCTCACGCGAATTGCCGAAACGACGGCTGAAATCGAATCGCTTGCCCAACGCGTGCGTCCGGCGTTTGCCCGGCGGCTGGAAGCGAAATTGAGCGAACTGCTGAGCACGGCGCAGATCGACCCAGCCCGGCTGGCGCAGGAAGCCGCCCTACTCGCGGAGCGCAGTGACATCACCGAGGAACTGGCTCGGCTGCGCAGCCACGTGGAACAATTCCGAAAATTGCTGGCCGGGGCGGGCGAGGCGGGCAAGAAATTCGATTTCCTGTTGCAGGAAATGCAACGGGAAGCCAACACCTTGCTCTCCAAGACTCCCGGCGTCGAGTCCGAAGGGCTGGCGATTACTACGTTCGCGCTGGAAGTAAAATCCGACATCGAGAAACTTCGCGAACAGGCGCAAAACGTCGAATGACGATCGCCCAAGCCCAACATCCGCTTGTATTCATCGTCTCCGGGCCGTCCGGTTCGGGAAAATCCACACTGGTGGCGAAGATGCTGGAAGTTCCGGGAACCATGTTTTCGATCTCCAGCACCACCCGGCCGCCGAGGACCACGGAAACCCCCGGAAAATGGTATGATTTTATTTCCGAAGAGGAATTTGAGCGCAGGGTCGGCCGGGGCGAGTTTCTGGAGTACGCCCGAGTCTTCGGCAAGAACTGGTATGGCACGCCGCGCCGTTCCCTGGAGGAGGCGCAACGCAAAGGCCTGGACCTGGTGCTCGAAATCGACGTCCAGGGCGCAGAGCAGGTAAAACAGAAATTGCCCGCCGCCGTGGCCATTTTTATCCTGCCTCCCGCGCGGGACGAGCTTGAGCGACGGTTGCGCTCCCGTGGCCAGGATTCGGAGGAAGCAATTCAGCGGCGCCTGGAGCGGGCACAGCAAGAGATCCAACGGTACACGGAGTACGATTTTCTGGTCGTCAACGACGATGTGGAACGCGCCGGACGCGAAGTGCAGGCGATCACTGTGGCGGCGCGGTGTCTTCGCAGTTGCCTGAGCGAGCGCGCACGCAAAATTCTGGAATCATTTGGAGGAAAAAGTTCACATGACGGTTGAGAGTCAGGCACCGGAAAGCAAATTTGCGTTTGTAGTGATCGCGGCCCGGCGGGCCCGACAATTGATGTCGGGTGCTATGCCCCTGGTGGCAAATCCACGGTCCCATAAACCGACGCGCGTAGCGGTCGAAGAATTGAGCGCGGGCGTCCTCGAATATCAATTGCCTTTGACGCCCGCCGAGATCGAGGAAGGGAAGCGGCGCAAGGAGTAACGCGCCGCGGCGTCCATGCGTGTGGCACTCGGTGTTTCGGGAGGGGTGGCGGCTTACAAAGCCGCCGAGCTGGTGCGCAGGCTCCAGCAAGAAGGCATCGATGTGCAAGTGATCATGACCGAGAGCGCGCAGGAATTCGTCACGCCGCTGACGTTTACGGCGCTCACCGGACAAAAAGTTATTACCGAAATGTTTGGCAGTGAATCCGCGGATGCCAATGTGGAAAGCGCGATCGAGCACATCGCCGTCGCGCAGCGGATCGACTTGCTGGTCGTGGCTCCGGCCACGGCCAACATCATCGCGAAAATGGCGCGGGGCGTGGCGGATGATTTTCTGACTACCTTGTATCTCGCCACAACCGCGCCCGTGGTGGTGGCCCCCGCGATGAACGTCAATATGTGGGACCATGCGGCGACGCAGGAAAATATTGAAACGCTGCGCGCGCGTGGTGTCCACGTCGTTCCTCCGGAGGAGGGCTATCTGGCCTGCGGCATGACCGGCGCGGGCCGCTTGGCGAGCGTTGAGGCCATTGCGAAGGCTGTGTGCGGGCGGCTAGGCATCGCGCACGATCTGGAAAATGAAACCGTGATTGTGACCGCGGGACCCACTTGCGAAGATATCGACCCGGTGCGTTATTTGACGAACCGCTCCTCCGGCAAGATGGGCTACGCGCTGGCAGAGGCGGCTGCGCGCCGCGGCGCTCGCGTTGTCTTGATCAGCGGGCCGACTCGGCTTGATCCGCCCCAGGGCGTTGAATTTGTTTCCGTACGCAGCACCGAACAGATGCGCACGGCAGTGATGGAGCAGTTGCGTCGCGCCACAGCCGTGATCATGGCGGCGGCCGTGGCTGACTACAGGCCAGTGGCGCCAGAGACCAAGAAAATGAAGCGCGGCGAGGGACGCGTGACGCTGGAGCTCGAGTCCACGCCGGATATTCTTGCCGGCGTCGCGCGGGACAAGGGCAGCCGGATTGTGGTCGGCTTTGCCGCGGAAACCGATCATGTGGCGGAGCACGCTCGCGCCAAGCTGGAGTCGAAGCAGGCCGATTTGATCGTCGCCAACGATGTGACGGCCGAGGGCGCGGGATTCGATCACGATACGAACATCATCACGTTGTACTCGCGCGACGGCGGTGAAAAGGCGTTTCCCCGCATGGCGAAGATCGACGCCGCGCAGCGGATTCTGGACCGCATGCTCGAATTGCGGCGCGCGGGCAGCGAAATATCCGCCACGCAGCGGGCGCGCTGACCCTCCGATGGATTCCCGCCTCTCAGAAACTTCACGCGAAATACTGGTGGCCTGGCTTCGTTACTACGACGAATTGAATCTCGGAGAGTTTTTCATTGGCCGGAGGATTATGGGGAAACGTTCCGTCGAGCCGCCGGTGGTGCGGCCGCAACAAGCAGCGCCTGCGACGGTGTCGGTGGCGATGCCGGCCGCAACAGCGTCCCAAATTCGGAATGCGCCTCATGCTGCCCTGCCGGTGGTTCAAGCGGCTTCGTTGTTTGAGGCGATTGACCGCGTCGAGGGCGATACACTCGAACTCATCCGCGAAAATCTGGGGGAATGCACGCGCTGCCGTTTGCATAAGCAGCGGAACAAAATCGTATTTGGGGCAGGCAACCCGCGCGCCGAACTCGTGTTTGTTGGCGAAGGTCCCGGCCACGACGAGGATGTGCAGGGACTGCCGTTTGTGGGGCGCGCGGGCAAGTTGCTCACGCAAATGATCGAGGCGATGGGGCTGGCACGCGAAGACGTCTATATCTGCAACGTCGTGAAATGCCGGCCGCCGGAAAACCGCAAGCCTGAGGATGATGAAGTGGCGACGTGCTCGCCGTATTTGTACCGGCAGCTTGAAGTGATCGGGCCGAAGGCGATTGTGTGCCTCGGCGGCGTGGCGGCGCAAACTTTGCTGAAGACGAAAGACCCGATTTCGCGATTCCGCGGGAACTGGTTTGATTTCCGCAATACGAAGCTGCTCGCCACTTATCACCCCGCCTATCTGCTGCGCAATCCGAATGCGAAGGGCGAAGTGTGGAAGGACTTGCAGAAGGTTATGACGCTTCTTGGGTTGCGACCCCCAAAAACTTTCCGCTGACGGCCGTTACAATATCTCGTCGCACGGGCTTTCGCCTGCGTGGATTTCTGGACTAACGAAAATCAAACCACACAGGCTGAAGCCTGTGCTACTACACTACTTCTCGCACATGTCCGCTACCTACTGCGAAGTCGCGCTGCCTGTTCCTCTGCGTTCTGTTTTCACTTATGCGATTCCCGATCGACTTGTGGGGGCGATTTTTGTGGGTAGCCGCGTCCTGGTTCCGTTTCGCAATCGTGGGGCTACGGGAGTAGTCGTCGATGTCTCCAGCCGCCGGCCCGATCCGGCACGCGTCAAGACGATCAAGGAAATTGTCGAGGCGCTTGATGCGATTCCCGCGCTGACGCCGAAATTGATTGAGTTGGGGCGCTGGGTGAGCGGCTACTACGTCGCGCCGCTGGGAGAAGTTTTCCGCGCGATGCTGCCGCCCCAGGTGGACTTGCGGCACGAGCGCGAACTCTTGCTTAATGATGCGGGGCGGGCGCGCCGCGATGAACTCGACGCCGCGGGAAATCGCTCGGAGGCGGAGATCGCGGAACTCGCTCTGCTTTCTCTGCTGCGCATTGAAGACAGGCCGGTCCGCGCCGATCGTTTGCGCAAACTGCCGGGCGGAGAAGCAGCGGCGGAGCGGTTGCTGCGACGCCGCCAGCTTGAAGCGCGCGAGGTCACGCTGCATCGCCATGCGCGCGTGCAGAAAATTGTGGCTTGGAATTCGACGGAGGATGTGAACTCGCTGGGAGAAAAAGAGGCACGCGTCTACCATGTGCTCGCGGAGGAGCGCGGACCGTTGCCGCTGCCGGCGCTGGCGAAACTGTCGAAGGTCTCGCGATCGTTGATCGAACACCTCATTCGCGCGGAAAAGCTGAAAAGCTGGGAAGAGCCGCTGGCCGTCGAAGAAGACCTCTTCGAGGTGGATTACACGCCGCCGTCGAACATTCTTAACAGCGATCAGGAGCGCGCGCTGGGCGAAATCACTGGTTGGCTCGAAGCGGGCGTCTTCCGCGTGGGCCTGCTGTATGGCGTCACCGGCAGCGGCAAGACCGAGGTGTATTTGGGGGCTGTCGAGGCGGTCCTCATGCGCAACAAGACAGCGCTGATTTTGGTGCCGGAAATCGCGCTGACGCTGTGGGTGGGACGGCTCTGCCGGGCGCGGCTTGGCGCAAGCGTTGCGGTACTTCACAGCGCGCTCGGTGAAGTGGAGCGCGCGCGCGAATGGTGGCGCGTGCGGCGGGGCGAAGCTCGCGTGGTGGTCGGGACGCGTTCGGCGGTTTTCGCTCCACTCGAAAACCTGGGCCTCGTGGTCGTGGACGAGGAACAAGAGGCGAGTTACAAGCAGGAAGAAACTCCGCGCTATCACGGGCGAGACGTCGCCATCGTGCGCGCCAAGCTCGAGGGGGCCGTGGCGCTGCTGGGTTCGGCGACGCCATCGCTCGAAAGTTTTCACAACGCGCGCTCCGGCAAATATCAGCTGCTGCAGCTTGAATCGCGCGTGGAAAATCGTCCGCTCGCGCCGGTGGAAGTTGTGGACCTGCGTGAAGATTTCCGCGCCACGCATCGGGCTGGACCGCTTTCCTCGAAGCTCAGCGAAGCGATCGGGGCGCGTCTCGAGCAGGGCACGCAGTCGCTTATTCTGATCAATCGTCGCGGATACTCGTGGTTCGTTATCTGCCGCGCGTGCGGCGCGGGAATTCAGTGCGAAAACTGCAGCATCTCGCTGACGTATCACAAGCAGCGCGACCGTTTGGAGTGCCACT
>Ga0307479_10003964_pt1 | contig 13530 bp, 9 predicted proteins | sample atmos_gasesECM4C_FD_203743 | JGI IMG/M metagenome (GOLD analysis project Ga0307479, IMG submission 203743) | Hardwood forest soil microbial communities from Morgan-Monroe State Forest, Indiana, United States - atmos_gasesECM4C_515 | ecosystem: Environmental > Terrestrial > Soil > Temperate...
GCCGAGAGCAATTTGATTTCGATGATCCAGCAGGTCATCATGAATCGCACACACACCGGCCAGGAGTTGCGAAGGCTGGCCGAAAAGCGCGCGCGCAAGAAAGACAAATAGCGATCAGCCTTCAGCGCTCGGCTCTCAGCTGGTCATTGTGGATCGAAGAGCTCGTGGCGCATGAAGGCGCACACTTTTCGAGAGTTCAACCGACTCCGTCGTATACCAGCGAGCGCAGTTCGCTGATAGCTGACGACTGATAGCTGAGAGCTGATTCGATGCCCATCCCCGATAAAATCGCCGCTGCCAACAAGATCAACGACCTGCTCCGTGGAGTGGTCGCCCACTCCGGCCTGCGCCTCAAATACCGCATCACCGTCGACCCACCGCTGGCCGAGGAACGCGACTGGGAGAAGCCGGAAGTGCTGGTCGAATTCGCCGGTCCCGACTCTCCCCTGATGCTCGAGCGTGGCGGCGAACTGCTGCGCGCCGTCGAACTCATCGCGCTGGAAATGTTGCGCCTGCCCGGCAACGAGCACGAAAAGATTTCCTTCGACTGCATGAATCACCGCGCCATGCGCCTGGAAGAACTCCGCATGGCCGCCAGCGTCGCCGCCGAGAAAGTCCGCAAGACAGGAACGCCCTACAAGTTCGCCCCCATGTCGTCGCGCGAACGCCGCATCGTCCACCTAGCCCTGCGCGACGAGGCCGACCTCCGCACCGAAAGCGAAGGCGAAGGCCTACGCCGTTGCGTCGTGGTCTACACCAGCGATTCCCGCCCCGTGGGAAGGCCGGCGCGGAAAACGATTCCGTAAGATTCCGTAAGACACGGATCTCGAAATCGCGCTGGTTCGTATCAGCGTGCGCCGTCAGCCGCGGTCCTAACTCTCCCGGATGCCTCTCCTGAAGGTAGCCGGTAAGGGCACGACCCATAGCCTCCGAAAAAATTCTCAAGCTCACTGGTTTTGAAGGGGCCCGGCTTCCAGCCGGGCCGTACAGCCCCTGTAATGAACGCCGGCTCTAGCCGCTGAGGTTCGCTTGCAATGAAATGAAAACCTCTTCGCGCCGCACATACACGAGAACAGATCCGGCTCCACAGCTCGCGGAAATTTCCCCGCACCGCTGATGACCGATCCCCTCGCGTTGTCATTCCGACGCGCGAGCGCAGCGAGACAGGAGGAATCTGCTGTCTAATCGCCCGCTGCGGTAAACGTAATTTCTTTACCGCGAAGAACAAGGCGCGGTCCCGTACCCCAACCCACAGTCATCCCGAACGAAGTCGAGTGCTGGCCCTGAGCGAGTCGAAGGGGACCATGCGTCCCCGAGCCCATTACAATCTCCCCGTGAACCTCGACGACACCATCGTCGCCATCGCCACGCCTCCCGGCCGCGGCGGCATTGGTGTCGTTCGTCTCGCGGGCCCTGAAGCGTGCTCCATCGCCGCTCCCATGCTTCGCCTGAAGCGCGAACTCGAGTCGGGCTACGCGATCTTCGGCGAATTGATCGACCCGGGCCACGACCCGCGTGGGGACGGCCGCCCTCGGCCGTCCATGACGAGCGCAAGCTCGGCTCCAGTGTCGAGCGAGCCTGGCCCGGCCACCCGCATCGACGAAGTCGTCGTCACCTTCTTCGCTAAGCCCCACTCCTACACCACCGACGACATCATCGAAATCTCAGCCCACGGTTCCCCCATTGTCCTGCGGCACATCCTCGAATTAGCCGTTGCCCGCGGCGCCCGCTTGGCCGAGCCCGGGGAATTCACTATGCGCGCCTTCCTCAACGGACGCATCGACCTCACCCAGGCCGAAGCCGTGCGCGACTTGATCGAGTCGCAGACCCTGTTCCAGGCCAAGGTGGCAGCGCAGCAACTGGAAGGCGTGCTCTCGAAGCGTCTCCAGCCCATCAAGCAAAAACTTGTCGGGTTGATTGCCCAACTCGAAGCCGGCATCGACTTCGCGGAAGACGACGTTTCCGTCCTGCCAGACGCCACCATCTTGGCTCACATCGCCTCGGTCGAAACGCCGCTCCAGCAACTCGCCGCCAGCTTTGCCTACGGCAAAATCGTGCATGAAGGACTGACGCTGGCGATCGTGGGGCGTCCGAATGTCGGCAAGTCGAGCCTGTTTAACCGCTTGGTCGAGCGCGAACGCGCCATTGTCACCGCCACGCCCGGCACCACCCGCGACCTGGTCAGCGAAACCGTCGCCATCGGTGGAATCCCTGTGCAGCTCGTGGATACAGCGGGCATCCGCCGCGCGCTCGATGAGGCCGAAAGCATCGGCATCCGCAAGTCAATGGAGGCTCTCGCGGACGCAGATCTGGTTCTGGTCGTGCTGGACGCCTCGCAGCCGGTCGCCGCCGAGGATCGGGAACTCCTCGCACAGGTGGCCGAGCGCCCCGCGATCGTCGTGCAGAACAAGACGGACGTGACCAGTCTCCAGTTCTCGGTGGCCAACTCTCACCCGTCTACCGTCCGCACCTCCGCGCTCACCGGAGACGGAATTCCCGAACTTCGCACCGAGATCCTGCGCCACATTGGCGGGGATTCGGCCGTGCAGCCTGAAGCGGGATTCCTGACAAACGTCCGCCACCAGGGTCTCGTGCGCGACTCGCTCTCCGCCCTCGAAGCCGCACGCGCAGCCGTTGCGAACCGGACTCCCCATGAAATGCTGCTGCTCGATCTGTACAGCGCCCTCCGCCCCCTCGACGAAATCACCGGCGCCACCACCACCGACGACATCCTCAACCTGATCTTCAGCACCTTCTGCATCGGAAAGTAGACCCCTGTCTCGATGTCCGGACGAGGATTAGGCATCTGGAAAGTTGCCTCGTGCCTTGATACATTGCTCCGCAGCCCTCTGGCCGGTGCCGGCATGTCCCTGGTAGTCAAGCTCGAAGATGATCTCGGCGAACGCAGCGAATGGGTCATTCTGCACGGGGTCATTCCCGCCCACGACGAGCGCGATTTCCCCCTTCTCCGCTCGATCGACCCTTTCGGCAAGACAGTCTTCAATCATCTGCAGGCCGAAGTCTTCCTCGAAGAATGGGAGAAGGTCAAAGATCGCGCGAAAGACGAATCGCAGCGCGAAGCCTGGCAAAAGGTCAAAGAGATGGCCGAAACCTGCAAGTCCGACCGGGATCTATACCTCAGATTTGTCGGACACTAAAAGCAATCGTGTGTTGGCTCACTAGTTCTCTTTACAATCTGTCATCCTGAGCGAAGTCAAGGCGCCAGCCGAACGTAGTCGCAGGACCCCGAGTCCCGTGACGTCGCCACGAACCCCGTGAACCTTTTCACCACCGCGCCGGCCGAAGACTCCCAGGTATTTGGCGACCGCGCCCGCTAGGGAACCCCAGGCCGCGGGTGCCCCGCCTTTCGTTCTTTGAAAGATGGGATTCCACCGTCGCCGCGCACTTGGGATTTTGCTGTACCACCTCACAAACTTGTCCTTCCGACGCCGAGCGCAGCGGAGGCAGGAGGAATCTGCTTTCTCATCGACTACCTCAGCCCCTACAGGCTTGCGCTCGCGGTCAGAAGCTCCGCCCTACTTCGACAGCCCGCTCATCGCTTCTCGGAACAGCGCGTCGAACGAACCGGCCTTTCCAACTTTCACCGCGTGCGCCAGCGCCTTCTCCGCCGCCGCCCGCTGATATCCCAGGTTCTGCAACGCCGACAGCACATCTTCCTCGACCGCGGTGAGAGCCGGAGCCGCCGGCTCCTGTCCGGCCGGCGGCGGCGGTAGCTTGTCACGCAGCTCAAGCACCAGCCGCTCCGCGATTTTTCTTCCGATCCCCGGGATGTGCGTGAGCCGCGCGGCATCGTTTCCGCGAATCGCACCCGCTAGCTCATCCGCCGCCATGCCGCTGAGAATCGTAATCGCCAGCTTCGGCCCGATTCCGCTGACCGTGATGAGTTTTTCAAACAGCTGCTTCTCCGCCGCACGCAGAAATCCGTACAGCGCAATCACGTCTTCCCGAACGTGCGTATGAATGAAGAGCGACACGTCGCCGCCGACCGCCGGCAGGTCCGAGAACGTCGGCACGCTGATGGTGACGTCATACCCCACGCCGCCGGTATCCACAATCGCCTGGTTCGGATGTTTCGCCAGCAGCTTCCCGCGCAGATGAGCAATCATGCTGCCGACATTGTAGCCGGGACCGTCACCACTGCCACTGACGAGGTGTCAATCTCTCTGACCTGTCATCCTGAGCGAAGTGAGGCGTAAGCCGAACGGAGTCGAACGACCCCGAGTCGGCCTGCAGTACCACAGCCCGGGACGCATTCTCTACCACTGCTCGATTTATACCCTTCGCCACCAACGACTCTGTAGAGCCGCAGCTCGCCGCGTCTAAACTCGGATGAGCGTCGCCCCTCAAAACCTGAACAAATACGACACCTTCACAAAGAACAGCCATCCATCGTTGATCAACCGGTCGCGCGTGCGCAGCAACCCGCCGTTCGGGTCCGCCATCAGTTCCGGATCGATGTTCTGGAAATCGCTGTTGTAGCCCACGTAAATCGCCGTCCCTGGATGAATCAAATACGTGATCAGAAAATCGCCATTCAGCTGCTTCGTAGTCGGTAGGGAAGTAAACGCGGGGTTCGCCAGCGTCGCCGTGTACTGCAGAATCATGCGAAACGAAAGCTCACGATTGAACTGCCAGTTCCACTTCGTGCGAATGATGTGGTTGTTGAAGATGCCGGCGCTGCTCTCCCGGTCGCGCAGGCGTGAAAACAAGTAAGTGTTGTCGATCTTCAGCGCGGACACTGGCCGCAACGAAACGCTCGAGTTCGCCGTATCCGAACGCGCCAGAAACGGACGGCACGCTCCCGCAACCCCCGTCGACGAATCCGGACATGGTACCGTCGTGGCTGCCGTCGTCGGCACGAAATTCACCCCGTCGCCCCATTGGTAGTAACCCTGGAACGTTATCCATTTCAGCAGGCCCGTCCCCCAGGAAACCGCGCTGTCGTGTTCGTGGTAATCCTGGTTCTCAGCCAGCGAAGAAAAATCTTTCGGGCGCAGGCGTTCGTGCAGGTCCGAGTAGGGCCACACGATCAGGTAGGTCTGCCGTTTCAGGTTGAGCGAGAGTTCGGGCGTGTACAGCAAGTCAAGGCGGGTGCCATCGTGCGCCCACACCCAGTCGGTGTACATCGAAGGTCCCCAGGAAACGAGCGCCCCGCTCCGCGGACGGAAGCGATAATCGAACTTGTTCGCTGCATCGCGAATGTCGACGCGGTTCACGAACCCCGGCAGGCTCGTGAATCCCGGACTAATGTCCTTGTAAGTAGCCTCATTCGCGACATGCACCCCGAAGTAAGTAGTGTCTATGTAGGACGCCGGTCCGGCTTGGTAGCTTCCGCCGGAGTTCTGTGTCGAACTCACCACCGACTGCAACGTGGCCGTCCAACTGGGCGTGAACTTGATCCGGCTGTCCAGGCCCCCGATCCGGTTGAACCCTCCCGCCGCCGGATATTCCTCGTCGGTGTAGATCGCGCCAATGCTCGACTGCTTGAAGATGTCCCGGCTCACGCGCGCGAGTGTGAAGTACTGCCGCGATCCCGCCAGCGGATCCGACGCGGCCACGGTGAGCCCCGGTGCCCGGTCGTCCGCGGTCAGCACACCAATCGAGTAATCCCCGACCTTACCCGTAAGTCGCGCTCCGTAACTCGGGTTCACGATCTGGCGCGTGAAAAAAAGATCCAGCGGAGTGCGGAAATAGTCCGCGTTCTCGATGAAGAACGGCCGCTTCTCCGGAAAGTACACCGCGAAGCGCTGGTTGACCGTGACCTGCGGCTCCTCCGATTCCACCTGGCTGAAATCCGGATTCGCCGTCAAGTCCAGCACCAGGCTGTGGTTCAGGATGATCTTCGAATCGAGCCCAAACGTCCCGCCAATCGCCCGATTCTCAAAGTGTGGGTCGGCGGGGTCGCGCGTGTCGAGATCGCGAAACGAGTTGAGCAGCCCGTAAGGAATGAACTGCAGATTCCGCCCCGGCGAAATCCCCTCCAGCCCCGTCAAAGTTGCCGCCTGTGCCAGTCGTCCCTCATACCGGTGGGAAATCTGCGGCCAAAACGAATTTTCGTTCTCGCGCACGATCCCACGGTACAAAATAATTCCCCACGACTGCTCCCGCGCCGGCGGGAAGCGCAGGCTCTTGAACGGAATCGCCATCCACGCCACGTAGCCCTCCGGCGTGACTCGCCCCTGCGAGTACCACAGCGTGTCCCACGACGTATCAAAGTTGCCGCTCACCTCTTCATGCGGAGCCTCGCTCCAGATCGCATCCCATTGAACCCCGAGCGGATTGATCTGAAACGCATAAGCGCGGCGCCGGTCATGAAACGTGTCGAGCATCACCTCCACCGTGTCGTCGTCCGTGACATCTTCACGCCGAGCCTTCCGCGCCCGCACTTTGTCGGGATCGTCGAAGCACACGAACACCGCATACAAGTTCTTGTCGTCGTATCCCAGATACGCTTCGGTCCGCTGCGAGACGCCCTCACCGTCGTGCGGGTCTCGCTGCGCGAAGCCGGTCACCTTCGTCATCTGCGGCGCCACTTCCCCCTCAGGCTTCATCGTGGAAAAGTCGTCGATCGATGGTCCCCGCGTGAGACGCGGAATCGAGATAGCAGGCGGGCCCAGCGTGCCTTGCTCGGGAGTCTCTTGCGAAGAAGAACTTTGCGGAATACCCGACGCAGCCGAAGCCCATGCGCGGCTTCCGGGTGGAAACCACGACCCGCTCCAGAGGGGATAAAGCAAACCGGCGATCAATAGTTGTCTGACAGGAAACCCGTGCACCCAGGCACTCGCCCCACGAACAGGATTCGCCCTGCGCGCCCCGTCCCCCTAACAGGGCAGCCCAGCACAATACACCATCCCCCTGATGTTCCCAAGGACGATATTGGCCATGACCTCCGAGATTACCGGAAGCCCGATCAGCTTCTGTCGTGAACAGCCAGGTCGGAAGAGCGAAAGTTAGGAGGGATTTTTTTGGCTAACGGCTAGCGACTTGCGACTGACGACTGGGTTTTCAAAACAACGAACTCTGCTTCCGGTTCGGTGTGATCCCAAAGTGCTCGTAGGCGAGCATCGTCGCCACCCGTCCGCGCGGCGTGCGATTCAGAAAGCCAATCTGGATCAAAAACGGCTCGTAGATTTCCTCGATCGCATCTGGCTCTTCCGCCAGCGCCGCAGCCAGCGTGTTCACGCCCACCGGACCGCCCTGATACTTTTCAATGATCGTCAAGAGCAACTTCCGGTCAACTTCGTCAAAGCCGTGCTGGTCGACTTCCAGCATCTGCAGCGCAGCCTCCGCCGTCGCCTTGTCGATCTTCCCGCCACCGCGCACCTGTGCGTAATCGCGCACGCGCCGCAGCAGCCGGTTGGCAATGCGCGGCGTCCCCCGCGACCGGCTGGCGATCTCCACCGCTCCTTCTTCATCAATCGCCACTCCCAGGATCTCCGCTGACCGTTCCACGATGACCTGCAGGTCCTGGTTCGTATAAAACTCCAGCCGCAGCATGATGCCGAAGCGCGACCGCAGCGGCGCCGACAGCAGCCCCGCGCGCGTCGTCGCCCCCACGAACGTGAACGGCTTCACATCCATCGTGTGCGTCCGCGCCGAAGGCCCCTGCCCGATGATGATGTCGAGCTTATAGTCCTCGAGCGCCGAGTACAGAATCTCCTCCAGCGCCGGCTGCAGCCGATGGACTTCGTCGATGAACAGCACCTGCTTGTCCTGCAGGTTCGTCAGGATCGCCGTCAGGTCTCCCTTGATCTGCAGCGTCGGCCCCGAGGTCTGCTGAAACGCCACCCCCAACTCGTTGGCGATGATGTTGGCCAGCGTGGTCTTGCCCAGCCCCGGCGGGCCGTAGAGCAGCACATGATCCATCGCCTCGCCCCGCGAGCGCGCCGCCTCAATCGCCACCGCCAGATTTTCTTTGACCTTGGCCTGCCCGATGAACTCCACCAGCCGTTGCGGACGTAGCTTGAGTTCAAACGGTGAATCGTCCTCGACCGGCGCCGCCGACACCAGCCGATCCTTCAACTGAGGAGTGTTCCTGAGGGTTGCCACGCTACGGCGATACTAAAGCGAAAGTCGCGGCGAAGCAATTGCCTTGGCAGTCAGTCTGGTCGGATTCCGAAGCCGAAAGGGTGAGTGCGCCGAAGATGATGCCTGCAATGAAATGCAGAATCCGCTCCAACCACGTTCCATAAAGTTAACCGACGCAATCGCGAAAAGACAGGAATCCAGTGAACAGAAGATCCTTGGATGACGCGGAGGCCGATTCGTTATCGGAAAGGTTTGCAGCAACGACATCCACTCGCCTGGTTCGGGTGACTGCGGGCTATGGCCAGATCCCTGGAGATCGCTAAACAGATGGCAGCACCCAACCAGCCAGGCCCCGTCACGGTTGTGACAGGGCCTGGTTTGAGATCGAACCCCAACGTGCACCGAGCCCCATGAGGCCCCTTGAGAGTACGGATAGAAGCCGGGCAAGAGTGGTGGTTGCAAGCAAGACTTTGAGAAACGCAAGGCTACGAAGCGCCCATCAATGTACTTCTGTGAACGAACGGGAATGATCGAGGCAGACAGTTCGAAAGCATTGCGGAAGGCGTGCCAGTACGAACTGAAAACCGAATCCACTAAGGAACGAAGCCCAACTGAACTGCGTTGCGCCACCGCCGGAGGGGGGTTATGCAGATGGAGAGCAATTAATTAAGGAAGGCCGCCACGTCGGCCTTGACTTTCATGACTTTCTCATAGAAGGCGATTACACTCATAACCATTCGGTTATGAGCGATGTTATGACAACTAGGAATTGCGTCAGTGAGTCATGCAACTGGCTGTTCGTTTGCCTCTGCGGGACGAGCACTGGGTTTCCATACCAGAAGCATCAATCCTGCGACGAGGAAAAAAATGTAAGCGATCGACGCCCGGCCACCATTCTCCCGGAAGACCAGGCCCCAACATGCGAGCGCAGTCGCACTGATAACGCGAACGAGGTTTCCTGCTCTCCAGCGACTGAGCGGACTCGATCGAGTAGAACGGCGACGCGCCCTATCGGGATCACGGAGAACTTGGCGCTCAAGAAAGAATCCAGAGGGTATTGCCCAAACTCCCATGCCGATCAAAAGCCACTGAATCGGCGTGATTTCAGGTGAGGTCTTGTCCACCCTCAGCGCAACTTGGAAGCAAGTCAACACTAGGAGAATGCAAAAGACCTGCATAACACGGAAGTGGCGCTCAGTCGTCAACATGACAACATCCCATGCGCTTCGCTGGAATCGAGACTCCATTTAGTTTTAACAGAGAGATGGGTCTCGTAACTGTCGTAACCAGGCCGATCGCACTCATCGACCCCGTCACGAAGCAGGAACCATCGTCGGGCAGGCTGTCGCCCTTGGCGCGCCCCTCCCCCGACCCCGACTCGCCAAAATTAGTCTGCCAAAATTAGTCTTGCTCCTTGCTTGGCTTGTGTGCTACGTTTCGCCGCGATGACGTCCGCCGAAGGACGCTGCAGCTCAACGGTCGCTCCCCAGTACGGCTGCGCCGGACCGCAGCAGGCGGACAGCAAGTGACAGCGTCGCTTAGGGGGCACAATGTCACAGCTGTTCTCGACCGAGCTTCTGCCGCCTTCGGACCGCGTCGATGCGTGGTATTGGAACGCCCAGCAGATTTGCGGCCATTGCCGCTTTAAGCTCCCGAAGGCTTCGTTTCATGGATCCATCGAGATCAGGCACGTCGGCGGTTTACGGCTGACGCGGTTTTCCTCAAGTTCCCTATCCTTCTGGAAGTGGCCCGCCGACACCGTCCATCCTGATACCCGGCTCAGTATTGTGATCACGCAGATGTCCGGCGTCCGGCGCTATCTGCAGAACGGTGCCGAGATCCTGCTCGAGCCCGGGGACAGCACCGTGATTGACGCCAGCCAGCCCTGGTCTTCGACGTGCGGCACCGATTGCGTGCGACTCTACCTTCGCGTGCCACGCTGGATGATGGAGAATCGTCTGCAAATGCGCGAGATTCCCGTCGCGCGAGGAATTCGCGGAACGGCCGGAATGGGCGCAGCGCTCTCGCGGCTATCGCAGTCGCTCTACAATGAAGCCGAATGGATGAAGGAGGAAGAGAGTGCCGACGCGCTCGACGCCTACCTTGAGCTTCTCGCTGCCTGCATCGGCCGGCGCCAGACTCCCCTTTATTCTGGCCCGGCGCTGCGCGAACGCATCCACCGTTTTATCGAAGCCAACATCTCCGAGCCTACGCTGGGTCCGGGAAAGGTGGCCTCGGCCGTCGGTATCTCCGTGCGCCACCTACACCGGCTGTTCTCGATCAGTGGCGGCACTACGCTCGGGGACTACATCCGGGTGCGACGCCTCGAGCAATGTCGACGCGACCTTGCCAATCCCCGCCTCCGGGAAAAGAAAATCACTGAGATCGCCTTCTTTTGGGGATTCAGTGACTCCGCGCATTTCAGCCACTCGTTTCGCAGGCAGTTTGGAGTGTCTCCGCGCGTCTTTCGTGCCCAGAGTATGTTCGGGGACCATGCCGTCGTCACGGAGGAACGTCTGCGTGATTTCGTGCTCGCCGAAGCGGCCGGCATTCGCGCTTCCCGGCCGAACTAGCCAAGCTCAAGCGCTGCCTAGCCGGCAGCATCCACCATCTTCACCTCGGGCAGCTCCCGCAACTCACGTTCACGCGAGGCCCGGATGGCGATACCCAACAATGCCCAGATTCCCAGCGCTACCCACTCGCGCCAGCTGAAGTGGCCAGGCACCCAGGGAACCAGTTTCGCCAGGACCATCGCAGAGGTCACCAGCAGCCCAAAGGCCGCGGCGGCGCGGCCGAGATTGTGTGGCTTCATGCGGAAGTAGGCAGCGCAGGCCGCCATCCAGGCAATCGCCGATGTGACCGCTCCCACTTCCAGGATGGGGACCAGCAGCGCCTCGCCCAGGAAGATCGTAATCACCGTCGCCATCCCAACTGCAATGACCGCTGCGGATGGCGTCAGGTTCTTCGGGTGCACGCGCCCCATCTTCGGGTTCAACAGATTGCGGCGGCCCATGGCGAACAGCAGCCTTGACGACGCTACCATGTTCGCGTTGAAGGCCTGCACCAGCGCGACCAGGGCGGATCCCATGATCAAAACCACGATCCAGTGCGCATGCAGGGCGCGCTCGAACGCAACCGCCGTCGGAAACTGTTGGTTGCTGTTCAGGTTCCGCCACGGGGCCACGAACGAGACCGCCCCAATCACCACCCAGAAGAACAGTAGACCCACGAAGATAGTCAGCAGAATTGCCGCAGAAAAATTGCGGCTCGCGAAATCGGGGCTCGCTTCCTCGGCGTACTTTCCGACCGACTCAAACCCCGAAACCAGCCAGGGGACGACCTGCCACACCAGCAAGATTGACAAAAGCGGAGAGTGGCTGAACAGCGGATGGAGATTTGCCACCGAACCATGCCTCGCCCCTGCCAGCGCGAAGACGATAACCAGAGACAAGAAAGTAAAAGTGGTCGTCTTGCTCAGTCGAGCACTAGCCTGGATGCCCCGGTAGTTAAGCCACGTCAGCGCGATTGTAAGCAACAAACCCAGAACAATGTGCGGCAGATATACGGGGTAGCCCCCGATTCGGTAGAGCTCGATCGTATTTAACGAAGAGAACAAATACCCCGTGATGCGACCTGCTGCCAGAGCCTCAAACGGACAAGTCAGGAAATACCCGAGAAATGCCACCCAGCCTGTGGCGAAGCTGACGACCGGCGGGAAAAATCTTGCAACGTAAGCCGCCTCTCCTGCTGCGTCGGGAATCGCCTTCACCAACTGGCCGTAGACGTACCCGATAGGGAGCAGCATCAGGGCCCCCCCGGTAAAGCCGAGAATGGCTCCCAGCGGGCCGCCCCGTTGCAGGATGTCGTCCATCACAACGAGCCACGCCGTTCCCACCATCACGCCAAAGGCCAAAGTGAAGTAGTCCACCAGGCGCAGCTTATGCGCGAGCGTCGTCATAGGATCGGCAAGCGTGTCTACACGGGCGCGCGGGCACGACCGTCCGCCCGCCCGCTCGCTTCTCCTTACTCTTTTAGAACTCGTAACGCAACGCAAACTGCATCACCCGCGGCTGGGTTAGCAACCCGGTGTAGTCCCCGAAGGACTGAGGCACCTGCTGCAGTGAGGCGATGCACGCGCAGGCCTGCGTCCCCAGGCCCGAAAGCACATTGAAGCGGTGAAGGTTGGGAACGTTGAACACTTCCCAGCGGAATTGCAGATTTTGCGCCTCCCGCGGCATCTTCCAGGTCTTGCTTAGGGACATATCCAGGCCGGTATACCCATCTCCGCGGATCACGTTGCGCGAACCGCTCCCGCCGGGAAAGGGATGAATGAAGTTGTTCTGGAAGGCCCCGGCCGGGTTGGCAAAAACGCTCACCGAGCCATCTGACTGCCGGAAGTGTCCGGTCTTCGGCCGCGCCAACATCTGGGCAATCCCCTGCTCATCCCAGTCGGTAGGCCAGAAGTTGCCATTGTCCACGGTAAAAGGGAAACCGCTCGTCCAACGCGCCAGTCCGGAAACCTGCCAACCACCAATAAATGCGTCCAGAACGGTCCCTGCACCACCAGCAAAGTGCTGGCCCTTGCCGAAGGGCAGCTGGGCAATCCAGTCGGCGTTTATTTGATGGGTGGCATCGAAATCCGAGACGCCTCGCCGCCCGTTCGGATTGAACGCATTCACCAGCCGCGTTCCCGGCGAGCCCACATTGACGCTGGAACTGAACCCGAGTCGCGTCGCCGAGGAAGTTATATCGATCGATCGGGAGTATGTATAGTTCAGGTCGAACTGCAGTCCGTGGCCGGCTTGCTTGCGCAGGCTGGCCTGCAGCGCGTTGTAGTTGGACTTCCCAATCGAACTCCAGCCGTACTGCGTCGTCAATTGGTTGTTCAGCATCTCGCCCGGTTTTCCGTTGAAAGAATAGTAGTTGCCGGCATCGTCAGCGAGGTAGTAGTACAGGTCAATGTTTCCCAGCCCCACAACCTCATTCCCCGGATAAGCGCCGGTGCCTGTGAAGAGCCCGTACACCGCCTGAATCAGGTTGGGATCGAGGCACGTCGGGTTGTAGGGGGTCTGTGAAACCTGGCAACCGTTGTTGCTGAAGTACACGACATAGTTGCTGCCGAGAAGTGGCCCTATCATGTCGTGCCAGTACTGCGCAGTCGCGCCCACCTGTCCATCGGTAATGGCGTTGGGCGCCACTCCTTGCCGCGCCAGCTGCGAAAGCCGCGTTGCCGCGGCGTAGTAGTCAACGCCGGACTTCGGATCGAATAGATCGAGCGGTTGCCGCAGGTCTCTCTGCGTGAGCAAATTGCGCCCCAGCCGGCCCACGTAAGCGAGCTGTACCGAAAACTTTCGCGGAAGCTCCCGCGCAACCGAAAAATCAATCGTGTATGCGTAAGGGGTCTTCAGAGATTGATCGACGCCCCAGGTGATCGCTTGGCTGGTATTTCCCGGCGTCTGCGGGAATTGTCCGGGCGGCGGA
>Ga0307479_10003965_pt1 | contig 13530 bp, 10 predicted proteins | sample atmos_gasesECM4C_FD_203743 | JGI IMG/M metagenome (GOLD analysis project Ga0307479, IMG submission 203743) | Hardwood forest soil microbial communities from Morgan-Monroe State Forest, Indiana, United States - atmos_gasesECM4C_515 | ecosystem: Environmental > Terrestrial > Soil > Temperate...
GCTCCAGTTCGATTTGCGCCCCTTGCAGCATGGCGCCGCCACTGTCGCTGACGCGCCCGCTGATAGTTCCCCGGCGCTCTTGCGCACCGGCTGGGAAAATCCAGATCAAAGCGAAAATTGCGACAACCGACCGCGAAAGAATGCGCGAGTGCATGCCAGTCCTCCCGGTGAAGATCAGCGGATTGGCCCTTATACGAAAAGACTGTTACGGCAGGATTAAGAACATATGAATGTTTTGTGACGTGAGAGCGGCGGCTCGGTTCTTAAGGGGTTTGAAGGCATAGGAAGCGCTCTCCATCTGTTAGCTTAGTGGCAGCGAATGAAACGACTATGGGAAACGCGAGGAAGCTCGCTACGCTGGCAGACATTCTTCACCAGCGTTGCCCCCGGTGCCGTGCAGGAACCATTTTCCGCTATTCCATCTTCCGCGGATTTCCCAAAATGCACGAGCGTTGTCCGGTTTGCGACCTCAAGTTTGACCGCGAGCCCGGCTACTTTCTGGGCGCGATGTACGTAAGTTACGGTTTGGGAGTGGCAATCGTCGCACTGACCGCGGCGTTGCTCTGGTACTTCACGGGGTGGTGGATCACCAAAGATACCATCTGGGCGGTAGTGGTGTTTCTGCCGCTGGCGCCCTCGATCACTCTGTTTGCCCGCGTCCTCTGGATTTATTTGGACCAGACCATCGACCCTGATCGTAGACCCTAGCCAACTTTCCGAACCTTGGAGGAATTCCAGAAGAGCTTTACTGAACGCGACAGGCATGCAACCCGCAGGATTACGGCTGCGTTCTTAACATAGTTCCTGGAGTTATCCCATAAAGATACAATCGTTTGTGATCTGCGGGATCCGCTCTAACAGCGGTGATTTTTGGCAGTGCAACTTTAACAGGGAGAGTCCGAGGAATGATTCGCTTCGCTGCGGCTGGGACGATTCTTATCGTCCTGTTTGGTTCGTTTGCTTTGGCGCAGGATTCAGCGCCACAGGTGCAAATGTTTGGCGGCTTTTCTCTAATGCATCTGCTGAGTGGAGGACCAAACGGCGCGCCCCTGGACGTGGCTCTGCGCGAACCCGGCGGCACATTCCACGGGGCCACCAACTTTAAGGGATGGAATGCGGAAGGGCAGTACAACGCGAATCGCTGGCTCGGACTCGTCGCTGACTTTGGCGGCCGCTATGGCTCGCCCTTCACCGCGTTGAGCGTTCGCAAAGTTTCGGGGCCCCCTGACAGCACTGCGTATTCATTCATGGCCGGCCCCGTGATTTCCTACCGCACCAAATCGAAGCTAACGCCGTTCGTTCATCTCCTGTTCGGCCTGGAGCGAACCAGCCTTCGCGCCAGCACGATTACAGCTCCGTCGGGTACTCTCCCATCCGCCGCCACCAATTACACCGATTTCACTTACGCGGCCGGGTTTGGAATTGATTACCGATTGTCGCAGCATCTCGCCCTGCGCTTCGGCCAACTGGATTATTTCCACACCACCCTTAATGTGAACAAGTTTTACCACGCCGCATTCGGCCCCGACGTGTTCGAAGGCCCCGCAACTCACCAACGCAATGTGCGATTCTCCACGGGAATTGTTTCTCAGTTCTAAGGTTTTACGGCAGTCCGAAAGCGTAGACGGCGCTTCCCGCCGCGATGGCCACATATTCTTTTCCGTCCACGGCGAAGGCTATGGGAGCGGCGTAGACGGCGCCGCCCATCTGGAAGTGCCACAGCGGCTTGCCCGAGGCTGCGTCCAGCGCGATGAAGTTTCCTTCGGCGTCTCCCGTAAAAACCAGGCCTCCAGCTGTTGACAGCACGCCAGACCACGTTGGCGACGTGTGCTCAAACTTCCACTTGATTTCCCCCGTTGCGGGATCGATTGCTTTCAGAAATCCGCGGTACGGTTCGGCCTCTTCTGAGGGGAAGTAGGCGCTGCCGTAGTAGGCGTGACCCGCTTCATACGGCTGTGGCGCCGTGGAAAAAATGTCGCACTGATCGCGGGCAGTCACGTAGAACAGCGAAGTTTGCGGACTGAACGTCGGCGCCATAAAGTTCGTCGTGCCCAGTGCGCCCGGACAGACCGTGTGTCCTTCGAGCGTAGGCGAAGCTTCTTTTTTCGCGACGGGGCGTCCCTCGGCATCTTTGCTGTCACTCCACGTGATCTTGCCGTAGGCATTGGCAGAAATCAGTTTGCCTGTAGCGCGATCGAGAATGTAGAAGAAGCCGTTGCGGTTGGCCTGCGCGATCAGATGCTTGCCTCCGGAATCGATCATCACCGGAACTTGGGTCGCATCCCAGTCATGCTCGTCGTGTTTGGTGAATTGGAAATACCAATTCATCTTTCCCGTGTCGGCGTTAATCGCAAGCAGAGCATTGCTGAACAGATTGTCGCCGGCGCGGCCTGCGCCGCGATTCGACGGCGCAGGATTTCCCGTGGGCCAGAGTATCTGATTGGTCGCTGCGTCGTAGGTGCCGGTGTTCCACGCCGGGGCACCGCCAACCTTCCACGAATTGCCTTCCCACGTTTCATGCCCCGGCTCACCCGGCCCCGGCACGGTGTAGAAGCGCCACTTACGCTCGCCGGTGGCGGCGTCGTAGGCGTCGATGAAACCGCGCACGCCGTACTCACCGCCTGAAACGCCGATCACGACGAGACTCTTTACCGCGAGCGGGGCGACCGTGAAGCTGTAGCCATCCTGATACTTGGCGGCGACGACATCCCAGATCACATTGCCCGTCTTTGAATCGAGCGCAATGACGTGGGCATCGAGCGTTCCCATAAAAACTTTATCGCCTAAAATCGCGAACCCGCGATTCACTCGCCCACAGCACGGGCGAATATCGCCGGGCAGTTGGTGCTGATACATCCAGATAGGCCGCCCAGTGCGGGCATCCAGCGCAAAGGCGCGATCGTCCTGTCCAGTGGCATAGAGAATGCCGTCAACCACCAGCGGCGTGGTTTCTAACTTGCCGGTCGCTCCGGTTTGGTACACCCACTTCGCGGTGAGCTTGTGTGCGTTCTTGGTATTGATTTCGTCAAGCGCGCTAAAACGGTGGCCTGAGTAGTCGCCAGAGTAGCTCAGCCAATTCTGCGGCTCTTTGTTGGAGTTCAGCAGGCGTTCGAAGCTGACCTGGGAATGCGCGTGAGGAACGAAGAGGCCGTAATAAATGCAAACCGTCAGAAGACTCGAGAGAATTCTCTGTATTCTCCGCGCCATTTCTCCGCGTCCTCCGCGATTAAAGCTCTTCGTAGATCGCCGGACGCACCTTCCAGCCTGTCCCGTCATTTCGCCCCCACGCTGATCAAGAACGCCACAATATCGTCCAAATCCTTGTCACTCAAAATGTCAGCCTTGTACACGGGCATCATCGACTCCCGGTTCTTCTGAAACGAACGCAGCTTGGCTTTTTCCAGAAGATAGATGTTCTCGCTCGTATCCATCATCTGCACGGTGAAATTGTCTTCATTCAAAGCGACGCCCTTGATTTCTTTTCCATCCGCTGTTACGACCGTCACGGTCTCGTATTCCTGGGGGAATTCTTTCGTCGATTCAGTCAGTCCCCAAGCCAGCCGGCGGCTGGGATTGCGCACCGAGTCGATGATCGCTTCCCGCGTGCGCGATCCTCCTACGCTTGTGAGATCCGGCCCCACGCGGCCGCCTTTGCCTTCCACTATGTGGCACAGAGAGCAGTTGGCATCGCCATAAAAGAGTTCTTTGCCATGCGCCGCGTTGCCGATCGGCTTGGACGGAGCCTTCACTTCGACGCTGCGGATGTAAGTGATGATCTGCCAAATTTCTTCGTCGGTCATGCCCACGCCCTGCCCATTGGTTCCGTTGGCGGGCATGGCGGTGCCGGGAATTCCGTTGCTGATTACCTGGAACATCTCAGCGTCGGAGTGAACGTGCTTTTTCCGTGCTCGCGTCAGGTCTGGGCCGCGGCCGCCGCCACGCGCGCCCAATCCGTGACACAGCGCGCAATTGATGCGGAACTCGGACTCGCCCGCCTTGGCGGCTTTGGGATCTTTGGCGAAAGGATTGCGGTTATCAGCTGCGAGGATCCCAGTGAGCGCCATGACCGTCAAGATCACAAGTGAAGGCCGATTAGCGATTCGAGTCGGCGACCTCCGGTTTCGTGTTCTCCAGAACATGGGCAATGTCTCCTCCGGCGTGCGGCAGAGAAACAACGAAAAGCTGGTCATAACAGACCAAGGCTAAACGGATACTAACATCGCTTGAAAAGCAGCCACAAATTTCAGTGCGGTTTGCGGGCAGCGTCCGGCGTTCCCACGTGCTCCGGACGAAAGCCCATGCCAATCACGCGTGCGGGAATGCGGCGCAGGAACGGCCATCGCTGCATCAGTTTTAATGGCCACGGCAGGGTGAGCGGTTGAGTGCTGGCCAAGACGCGCCGGATCACGTTGTTCTGCACAATGATCTGCAGTCTCTGCGTGGCGCGGGTGGGAAATTCTCTTCTTCGCTGAACAGCTTGAAGATCGTGGGTGCTGAGGTTGCCCGCGGCCAGCTTGGATCCCAGAATATTGGCGGCGGCCACTGCATCCTGAATCGCGAGGTTGATTCCTACTCCTCCAATCGGTGACATGGCATGCGCGGCGTCGCCAATGCACAGAAGACCGGAACGCCACCACTGCCGCAAGCGATCCACCTTCACCGCGAGCAGGCTTACATCGTGCCAGCCGCGCAGTTCGCTCACACGGTCGCGTAAGAAAGGCTCCAGAGCGACAATCTCCTCGCGGAATTGTTCGATACCGCGTTTGCGGATTTCGTCCGCTCCGCCTTTTGGAATGACAAGCCCGCACTGCCAGTAGTCTTCGCGGTCGATCATGACGAATATCTTGCCAGATTCCACGTGACCCAGAGTCTGGCCCGGATCGGTTGGGTGGCGGCTGATCCTCATCCAGAACACATCCATGGGCGCACCTAAGTCCATGACCTGCAAACCGGCGCGCTCCCGAACGATGGATTGCCGGCCATCGGCGCCGATAGTGAGGCTGGCGCGAATTTCCATTGGGCCGTCGGGCGTCCTTGCATGTACACCAATGATGCGTCCATGCTGCTCGATCAGTTCCGTTGCTTCGGCCTGCATCTTGACCTGGAAGCCGGAATAACGCCTACCCTGGTCAGCCAGGAAGTTCAGGAAATCCCACTGCGGCATGAGAGCCAGAAACTTGCAGCGCGTTGGAAGATGTGTAGAGTCGCCTACCACAACAGTCTCTCCGCCGACGTTGCCGCCGAGTTCGCGCGCTTCCTGGTGAGGGAGTTTTAGAAACTCATCGAGGATACCGAGTTGGTTCATCAACTCCAGGGTGGAAGGATGAATCGTGTCGCCACGAAAGTCGCGAAGAAAATCGGCGTGCTTTTCGAGAATTACGACATCGACGCCGGCCCGGGCGAGGAGAAAGCCGAGCATCATTCCCGCTGGCCCTCCACCCACGATGCAGCAGCGGCTTTCGAGAGTTGTCGTCATCGGCCTGTCTCAACTCTGAGGTTGGATGGCGATTTGGCTCGTTCAGTCTAGCGCGCCCATCGCGCTTCCGGTTGTACATGTCCAGCGGGCATCTGGGAGCGGCACCTTTGAGTCTCTAGACTTGAGGTCTCCCCTAGCCTGGGGCCGATCTTCCCTTAGGGCGAAAGTTTTTTACATGTACGCGAGTAAGTCGCTGAAACTTCAGCCTTTCCAACGGAAAGCTCCGGGCTGTGGCAGGCCGAGATGGGCCAGCACCCGGTAAGCAAACTCGCGGGCCAGGTCATCTAAACCAGCGGGGCGAAAGTAGTAGGCCGGAATGAGCGGAAAGATGGTGGCCCCGGCATCGGCGGCCCGATACAGGTTGCGAATGTGGATTTTGTTGAGCGGCGTTTCGCGCACGCAAAGCAGCAGCGGACGCTTCTCTTTGAGGCAAACATCGGCGGCGCGGTCGATAAGGTGTGTGGCGACGCCGTTCGCGATGCGGGCCAGTGTGCCCACGCTGCACGGCAGAACGATCATGGCGTCGGCGGGATAAGAACCGCTGGCCACGTTGGCTCCGATGTCGGCGTTCGCTTGCACCTGAATTTTACGGGCCGAGCGCCCACCGGGGAAGCCGAGAATTTGACCGACGAGGTTGGAACGTCCTTTGAGTCCAAGCTCTTCGGCCAGGACGCGAAGGCCGCTGTCAGAGGCGATGAAGTTAATGTTTCGAACGCGCGCATCGCGTCCGGCGGCGAGCAGGAAGTGCTTGAGAAAAACAGAGCCGCTTGCACCGGTAGTAGCGACCGTCAGATTTTGCGGCGGTTGATTCGGCAAAACGCTCTCCCGGTTCGGAGCATAGGGACGCCGAGGGACAGAAGTCAAGGCAGGGAAGCACGAGAACTGAGAACTAAGAACTGAGAACTAAGAACTGAGAACTGAAATGGCCTCCGCGGTCAATTTGCGATCCCGCCGCAGTGCAGCGCAACTCCACGCGCTGGCCGGGGTGGAGCGCGAAATCCGCGCTCAGGATTCACATAATCGCCGCAAATATCTTCGCGAGTTCAATCAGGCTTTCCAGAGTTACGATTCGGTTCTCGATTCGCAGCAGCTACAGGCTGCGCTCCAGTCGGCTGACGTAGTCCTGATCGGCGATTATCATGCTCTGCCGGTGGCGCAACGGTATGCGGCATCGCTTTTCGAGCAGCGCACGCTGGCGGGGGACCGCCCGGTGGTGCTGGGAGTGGAAACCATATTCGCCCGCGATCAGCATATTCTCGACGAGTGGTGGCGCCGCGAGATCGATGAAAGCGAACTCCGGGAGCGCATCCGCTTCGATCTCGACTGGGGTTACGACTGGACTCCGTTCTACGAATTGTTGTGTGCCGCCCGCGATCATGGCGAGGCCATCTACGGCCTCGATTGCATGCCCCGCGAGAATCTACGCAAGATCGGGGCCCGCGACCGTCACGCCGCGGCCAAGATTGCGGAAATTCGCGAGCGCCATCCCGGCGCCGTGATCTTTGTGTTGTTCGGCGAATCGCACCTTGCCCCCGGACATCTCCCGCGTGTGTTGCAAAAGCAAATTCCCGGCACAAGGATTCTTACAGTCCTTCAAAATGTGGACGCGCTTTACTGGCGGGCTGCGGGAGAACGGGTGGACAAAGTCGATGCCGTGCGCGTGAATAGTGACGTGCTATGCGTCTTTAATGCCACGCCCCTCGAAAAATACGAAAGCTATCGCTTATTTCTCGACCAGTGGAGCCGCTGCGACACTGGCCCCGATTTTGCCCCGACCATCTATAACCTGATCGACAGCCTGGCCCGCTTTCTTGAAATCAACCGCTACTCGCCGCACAACGGCACCCAACCAAAATTTCTGATCGACATGTTGCCGGAAGTGCACGGCAACTCCTCGGACGCGATGCTGCGCCGCCTGCTCTCCCGCAAAAGTATCAGCGAGTTGGAATTGGAGACCATGCTGACGTGCGTGGAAGAACGCGGCAGCGCTTATCTTCCGAAAGTCAATGCATTTCACATTCGTGAATTTCAAATGATGCACGCCGCCGAAGATGCAACCCGTTTTCTGCATCACGCTTGCCGGGGTTTGCCCCAGCGCCTGAATGGGCACGCAGCAAACGGCAACAGCACGCAGGAAGCTCGCACGCTTTCTTCCTGCGATGCTTTTTATACGCGTGTGATCGAGCACGCCGTGGCTTATTTCGGTTCGCGCGTTCTTTATCCTGCGAGGCCGGCAGCAGCAGAAGACGCGCCTGCGCTGTCACGTGCCGCGATTGAGAAAGCCGCGCAGGCCGCCGTTCGCGCCGATGCAGAGAAGCTGGAATCGAGCGCGCAGGATTGGGGATACCGCATCGGCAGCCAGATCTATACCACCTACCTTGCAGGTAAGGTCAAGCCCAGCGGCCTGCGAAGGCTCTTTCTCGCCCATCTCGACGGGCCCGGTTTGGCCCGCAAAGTCTGCACCGCAGTGATCGCCAGGCTGCGCTCCGCGGCTGCAAGGTAGCGCCGCCGTCCCGGCGGCCGTGCGGAGGACGCCCTCGCCCGCTGCGCCGCGACAGTAACTTCCTTTTACGATTTCTGGGCAACCCTCGGCGGCGGGACGCCGAATGCTAATCTAGAACCCGTGAACGCCGAATCCATTCGCAAACTATTTGAGCAAGTCCGCCGCGGCAAACTCACGCCGGACGACGCCGTCGACCGTCTGCGCCACTTGCCCTTTGAAGACCTCGGCTTCGCTAAGGTCGACCACCATCGCTCGCTGCGCGCCGGCATGCCGGAAGTGATCTTTGGCGAACGCAAGACGCCTGCGCAGGTGGCACAGATTTTCGCAAGGCTGGCGAAGCATGGAGGCAACGTCCTGGCTACGCATGGCGATAAAAAGCAGTTCGCCGCTGTAAAGAAAAAAGTACGCGCTGCCGAGTATCGCGAATTGGCGCGCGCCATAGTGTTGCAACGCGACGCGCGCACCTATGGCAAGGGAACCGTAGCTGTGGTTTCCGCCGGAACCAGCGACATTCCCGTGGCGGAAGAAGCGGTCGTGACCGCCGAGCTCATGGGCAATAACGTGGAGCACTTCTACGATGTGGGTGTCGCCGGAATCCACCGCCTGTTGGCCAACCGCGAGGCTCTCGCCAAAGCCCGAGTCGTGATCGTCTGCGCCGGTATGGAAGGCGCGCTGCCCAGCGTTGTGGGGGGACTGGTCGGCGTCCCGGTCATTGCGGTTCCCACCAGCGTCGGTTATGGCGCGTCGTTCGAAGGATTGACGGCGCTGCTCGGCATGTTGAATTCCTGCGCGTCGAACGTGAGCGTAGTGAATATCGACAACGGATTCGGAGCTGGGTATGTAGCCTCACTGATCAATCGGTTGTAAAGAAAAAGGCGCGGCTTGCGCCGCGCCCATCACCGCAATGCCAGTTCCGCCTGTTAGGAACTCTTCTCCACCACCAGCTTGTTATCCACACTGAAGGCGCCGAAGACCTGATTGGCCCGCAGGCCCGCGATCTGCTTATCCATGGCACTGTCCACGGAACCGTACAGCGTTACGTGTCCATTGGCCACGATGATGCGAATCGACCGCTGCGGATCAATCGCGTACTTGCTCAGCACCGGATCGCGGTAAATCGCGCGTGCCGCGCGTAAACGGATGCCGTCATCGAAAATCGAAGTCGGCTCGACCGAAATGTTCGAGATCACATCCTTCACGCCGGGCATGTTGGCGATGTCGGCCAGGGCTTCATCGCGGCCCACGCCGGTGCGATCGGCGCCCTCGACTGTAACCACTCCATCCTTCACGCCCAGCGCGAAATAGTCGAAGGTGCTGTCATAGCCCTCGCGGACGTAGCGCAGCTTCTTGGCCAGTTTCTGCTCAAGTTGCTCATCGGGAACGTTCGCTCCGGCCACGGTGATCAGGTTGCGCACGCCCTGCACGCTCGCAGTTTTTCGAGCGAGTTTGGCGGCGTCCAGCTTGCGTTGGTACAAATCGACGGTGCCGGTCAGGGTCACGATACCGTCTTCCACGCTCGACTTCACATCCTTAAACTGGCTCTTCGTCGCCAGCTTATGCGCGACCGTGGTTTGAATTTGATTGTCGTAGCGTGTCGAGGCCGCAGGCTGGGCGAAGAGCGTTGCGCTCAACAAACCCACCGCCAGCAGCGAACCCGCTGTTTTCAGAAAGCTCTTCTTTGCAACGAATGTCATGAAAGGTCACCTCCGACCCTGTTGACGAAACTTTACGATCTAACTACTTGGTTAATTATTCGATGCGATGCGCGGAAGGGAAGATGCACGCAGGGCCGGTGCAGAGCGGCAGATTTCCCGCGCAACTTTATTTCTTCGCAAGGGTTTACTTCACTAAGGGTTCAGTGCGCCTTGCGCTTGCCGGTTCGTTCGCGGCGGCCAGATTTTGCCACGCTCCTGCCGCGGTCCCCGAATACGCGAGCGAAAATCTTATCGACATTTTTCAGCTGGCGCGACAGGTCGAACGCATACTCAATCTGCCTGCGGGGGACCTTGCTCGTAATTTCCTTATCGGCCAGCACCAACTGCTTGAAGTCCAGCCCTTCTTTCCACGCGCGCATAGCATGCGCCTGCACCGCGCGGTAGGCCTCTTCGCGGGAGACTCCGTGCTCGACCAGGTCAAGCAGCAACTGCCCGCTAAAGATGAGGCCGCGGGTGCTTTCGAGGTTGGCTTTCATTCGTTCGGGATAAACGAACATCGTCTCAATCAGGTTGGAAGTCTTGTTGAGCAAGTAATCCAGCAGCGTGGTCGAGTCTGGCAGAATCACCCGCTCGGCCGAAGAGTGAGAAATATCGCGCTCGTGCCACAGGGCAACGTTTTCAAATCCAGCCTGCGCATTGCCGCGCACCACGCGCGCCAGCCCGCTGATTTGCTCGCTGGTCACGGGATTGCGCTTGTGCGGCATGGCGGATGAGCCCTTCTGTTTTTCGCTGAAGAACTCCTCAGCCTCACGGACTTCGGTACGCTGCAGGTGGCGAATCTCAGTTCCGATCTTGTCTAAAGTTGATGCGATCACGGCCAACGTCGCAAGATAGTGCGCGTGCCGGTCGCGCTGTATCACCTGTGACGAAACCGCGGCCGCCTTCAGGCCTAGCCGAGCACAGATTTTTTCTTCCAGTTCCGGCGTGAGATGCGCGAAGATCCCTACCGCGCCGGAAAACTTTCCCACCCGCATGTCTTCGGCCGCCGCCTTAAATCGGACGATGTTGCGCTGTGTCTCCGAATACCAGTTCGCCAGCTTGAATCCGAAGGTGATGGGTTCGGCATGAATGCCGTGCGTGCGCCCCACCATCGGAGTGTCTTTGAACTCCCAAGCGCGGCGTTCCAGCACTTCCGCCAAGGCCTCAAGATCCTGTGCAATCAGCACCGACGCCTGCTTGATCAGCAACGCTTGCGCCGTGTCCACCACATCGTTGGAAGTAAGCCCGTAATGAAACCAGCGCGCATCCGGGCCGACGATCTCGGCCACCGCGGTGGTGAAGGCGATCACATCGTGGCGTACTTCAGCTTCGATCTCCTGGATGCGTTCGACGCTGAAATCCGCGCGCTCGCGAATCGCCCGTGCCGCCTCTTTCGGCACCATGCCGGCCTCAGCCATAGTCTCGGTGGCGGCGACTTCCACAGCCAGCCACGTTCGAAAGCGATTTTCATCGCTCCAGATGCGGCCCATTTCCGGGCGGGTGTAACGCGGGATCAATTGAGGATGCTCCTCCTCTCGATTCTGATGAAAGCAGGACAGAGGATTCTAAATGGAGCGCGGGAAAGAGGCCAGCGCTGTTGGATTCAAGGCGCCAGCTAACGTCGACCAGTGAAGTACGACCGATCCCCGAAAAGCTTCGCGCGCAAGCTATAATTGCGCCCACGCATGGCCCTCGCCTCTGGCACAAAACTCGGACCCTATGAAGTCCTTGCCCCCTTGGGCGCCGGCGGCATGGGTGAGGTGTATCGCGCGCGCGATGCCCGCCTTAACCGCGAAGTCGCCATCAAGGTGCTGCCTGCAGCTTTCGCCCGCGATCCCGAGCGGCTGCGGCGTTTTCAGCAGGAAGCGCAGGCAATTGCCGCACTGAATCATCCCAATATTCTTGCGGTTCATGATTTCGGCGACCACGCAGGCTCGCCTTACCTGGTGACTGAGTTTTTGGAGGGTGAAACGCTGCGCGAGCGGCTGCGTCCCGGCGCTGTGACAGTGCGAAAAGCAACCGATTACGGCGCGCAGGCTGCGCGCGGACTGGCGGCGGCGCATGAGAAAGGCATCGTCCATCGCGATCTGAAGCCGGAAAATATTTTCGTTACGCGCGATGGGCGAGTGAAGATTCTCGATTTCGGCCTGGCCAAACTCATTCATCCCGATGGCGCGGTCCTCTCCGACGCTGCGACTCTAGCCTCGCAAACCGAGCCGGGCGTGGTGATGGGAACGGTTGGCTACATGTCGCCCGAGCAGGTGAAGGGGCAGAACGCCGACCACCGTTCCGATCTTTTCAGTTTCGGCGCAATCCTTTACGAGATGCTTTCCGGCAAGCGCGCGTTCCATGGCGATACTTCTGTGGAGACGATGAGCGCGATTCTGAAGCAGGATCCGCCAGAGCTCACGGAAACCAATCGCACGATCCCTCCAGCGTTGGACCGCGTAGTGCGCCACTGTATGGAGAAAAATCCGGAAGAGCGCTTCCAGTCGGCGCACGACGTAGCTTTCAATCTGGCGAACCTCTCGGAGAGTTCCGGCAGCACAGCCATGCATCCAATGAAAGGACCACGGCGGTTGGGATTGCTTCCGGTGGCGACTGGACTGTTGCTGGCGCTGGCCATCGCAAGCCATTGGCTGTGGCCGCGCAACCAGGTTGCAGCCGTTCCTGTTTTCCATCGCTTGACCTACGAATTGGGAACGCTGAACACCGCGCGGTTCTCGCCCGACGGCCACACGGTGGTGTATAGCGCGGCCTGGGATGGACAGCCCTCACAAATCTACACAACGCGGGCGGAGTTTCCCCAGCCGCAGGCCATTGGCGTCCGCGGGTCCAAGATTGCGGGGATTTCCCCCAACAACGAGATTGCATTTGTCATTCGTAAGACCGGAGTTGACGCGCCCGGAAGCGATATGGCTGGAACTCTGGCGCGCGTACCCGTCTCCGGAGGCTCTCCTCGGGAAGTACTCGACCAGGTGCGGGATGCGGCCTGGGCGCCGGACGGCGGCCTCGCGGTGGTGCACTCTGTCAATGGCCGCGACCGCCTGGAATATCCCATTGGCAAGGTTCTGTACGAGACCGCGGGATGGATCAGCGATCCTCGATTTTCCCGGCAGGGAGACAAGATTGCTTTTTTTGACCACGTCGCGACGCCCGACACTCGTGGAAGCGTGGCGGTGGTGGACATGAGCGGGCACAAGCAGACCTTGACCAGGCAATGGGCGGACCAGCGCGGGCTGGCCTGGTCCCCCAACGGCGAAGAAGTCTGGTTCGCGGCTTCGGATAACGGAGCGGAAGATTTTTTGCGCGCCGTGACTCTCTCGGGCCGGCTGCGCCTGTTACTCGCCATTCCCACCACACTGATGCTGGAGGACATCTCCACTGACGGGCGCGTTCTCGCCCAGTCCGCCGACGCACGCTTCCGGGTCTCCGGTCGGGGGGCCGGAGCCAGGAACGAACAAGATCTTTCCTGGTACCAATACTCTCTGCTGGATGACCTTTCCGCCGACGGACAGAAAGTCGTTCTGGAGGAGCAGGGTGTGATGGGAGGCCCCAATTACGCGGTGGGCATTCGAGCCCTCGATGGTTCTGCCCCCATCCGGTTGGGAGAGGGTTATGGGGGCGGCTTCTCGACTGACGGAAAGTGGGTGCTTTCGTTTATTTCAGGGCCGCCGCCAAAGATCACGATGTTTCCTACGGGGGCGGGCGAACCGAAGTCCGTGCCCACTCCAGGAATTGAGCGGATCATCTCCGAGCGCCTGGCCTTTTTCCCCGATGGCAAACGAATCTGGTTTACGGGCGCCGAGGCTGGCCGGCCCCTTCGTACTTACATGCAGGAGATTCGTGGTGGTACG
>Ga0307479_10003967_pt1 | contig 13527 bp, 14 predicted proteins | sample atmos_gasesECM4C_FD_203743 | JGI IMG/M metagenome (GOLD analysis project Ga0307479, IMG submission 203743) | Hardwood forest soil microbial communities from Morgan-Monroe State Forest, Indiana, United States - atmos_gasesECM4C_515 | ecosystem: Environmental > Terrestrial > Soil > Temperate...
CTTCTCTTTCAGCCAAAACTGCTTGTCGAATATTACTGCTATCGATTCCACCCATCGACTATGGGCCTTTTGTGTCAACCAGTGTGGTAGAACATAGAATGATGCCGGTCTCTTTCCATGGAAGATATACCCCCAAACATTTTCCCACTGGGAAGGTGCTCGAATAGGATCAAACTTGTCCTTCAACGGTTCCGATTCTCCCATTGAGTGAAAGAGAAGTTCTGGAAACAGTTCGTTGAAAGAGTCAAAGAAATTCGAAGCTGTCGTTCTAGAACGAATAGTGTCGCAGAAACTCACGTTCACATGAAGAGAATCGTGTTGATGAGGCCTTTCGGTTTCGGAGCTCAATGTCTTAACGTGGTTTGTTATGCGAAATACTTCTGCATATCTCCCGACTATGAGAGGTCGATCCTCGCCACTCGCTATGCCTCGAAATGCCAAAATTAGGTGAATGGTGTATGTAGATTGCTACGGGGCCAGTCGCTCTATGACCCAACGTCCCTTGAATCGTCTGTAGCGCAATCTATCATGGAGCCTGCCTGGCTTTTCCTTCCAAAACTCGAAGACACTCGGTCGAAGCCGATAGCCTCCCCAGTCGGGCGGTCGCGGAACCCGAGCGAGATATTTCCTCCCATACCACCTCACCCTGTCCTCCAGAAACTCTCGATCGCGCACAACTCGGCTCTGTTGAGAAGCCCATGCTGACAGTTGGCTGTCCCGCGGACGAGTGCTGAAGTACTTGTCAGATTCTCTCGCAGAAATCTTCGACACTCTTCCTTCTACCCGAATCTGTCGGCCCAGTCGAGGCCAGTAGAAGACTAGCGCTGCCTGAGGGTTCTCGGCCAATTCCTTGCCTTTCCTCCCTGAGTAGTTGGTGTAGAACACTAATCCAGAATTGTCAAATGCTCTGAGCAAGAGGGTCCGCGCTGACGGTCGTCCCGATCTTGTCGCGGTTGCTAGCGTCATAGTCTCGGGCAGAGCTTCGTGCCTACCCGCAGCTTCTTGCAACCATCGCGCGAACTGCTCGAATGGATCGGAACTAACTCTCGACTCGTCAAGACTGTCATTGGCGGTAGTTCGCTTCAAGCGTCTTTTCGTCGCATTGGTCCCCCGGTCAGCCAGTCGATAATTGCGACAGGGTCCGGTGTCTGTATTTCCAAGCGAATGGGTCCCAATGGGGATTCTCCTTCTGGGGCTGAGAAGGAAACATGCCCGACGAATGCTACTTGCTTGTTGAGAAATACGATAATTCTGCTCTCCTCTCTACCCTTGAACAACTGAGATCGCGCAGCAGCACGTATTCTGTCCCGTTGGATGATCATCCTGAATCTTTCAAGCGAAGCGAGGCTAGTTCCCTGAAGTCTAGCTAGGCCGTAGTCGTTCTCTTCGCCTTCAGTTACTATGTCTCCCGAGAATAGGCTCGTGATAGCTTTCTTGACTTTCTCAGGATTCTCAGTCGGCTTGATCTCAGCCTCGGCGACTACGAGGATTTTTTCTGTTTCAGGACTACTTGGAGTACTCGTCTAGTTCTCCTCTTCAAATCATCCTTGCTATCTTCATTCTCAACGGTCCGATCCGCTAACGCAATAAGCTTCGCGATTCCGACGCCCAGTTCGCGATTGTCCCGTTCTTCAAAGTCGGTCCATCCTCGTGGTTTGTCAGACCTTCCCCTCCGCTGGAGCCTCTGAAACCGCGACTGAGGAGATGCGTTGATAGCGATCACAACGACCCCATACTTCTGCCGAAGCTCATCGACCTCTTCGACACTTCTTGCACCCTCATAGACAACAAACTCCCCACTCTCCTTCTCAACCAATGGAACCAATCTTTTGGCGACAGCCCCCATGCCTTCCTCCTTCCGAATCTTCAGCATCAGCTCCCCCAGATTCTTGCGAGTGAACTTCAGTTTCCGCTTCCGAGCCTCTGCCCTAATGATATCGCCTGAAACGAATACTGGAACTCCCCTCGCTTTCATCACACTTGACGCGAGGCTCTTGCCAGCCCCTGGCATTCCAACGATAACCATTACTGTCTTCCTTGGTTTCGTCGATCGCAATGACGTTTCTCGGGCGGTTGACAAACGCGACAGTTATAGCTCTTAACCAAATTAGCAGGCGTTGTTGAGTAGTGTCGCACAACTCGTACAAGGGGTGCCCTCTTGCTCCGGTCGGTTCTCAAGCCGCAACAAAGGAAGGAAGTCGTAGAATCGAAGTAACTATGTCGGGAGTCTTCGTATTCTGGGAATAAACCATCCGCCAAACACCGCACCGGTTATTCCCGCCACTATTCCAACGAAGAATTGAACTGGTGCAAGAAACCCAAAGAAAATCGCTTCCGCATAGCCCTGCTGCGGAGAAACCGAAATGGGAACTGCGATCACACTCACGATCAACATTGAATACCCAAACGCGACAAAAACCGACAATAGAAGAGCCTTGAAAGTGCTCTCGATGTCAGAAAGGATTGTGCCGGCAAAAAAAGAAGTTAGCACGGCCGATAAGAGTCCAATCTCCCAGCTCAATCCGAAGTCGAGAAGCCTTCGAGATTGGCCGGCGAAAAAGAGGATCGCTAGGAATAGTACACTAGCTTGAAGCCAGCCCCAGACGAAGCCTACCGAGACAATCCTCGTCTTGGAATTCACACCAATGTTTCATACCTACGTGCCTAATCTAGATATCTCAAGTAGACACCGCGTTCTCATGTAGAAGCCTCTTAAGCGAAAAGCTGCTTCAAGGCTGAAGCATTGTCAGGCGGCCACGTTCGAAGCTTCGTCTCGATAGATCTTGATGACGAAAGAGTTCTCTCTCAGGTCGAATCCATCATGTCTTCGCTATCCTCCCTAGGTGGAGATCTGAAACCTGTCGAACGAGAAAATATCCACTTAACGCTGAAGTTCCTAGGGGACGTGAGCGCCACTGGACTTGACGAGATCAAGTCAGCCCTTGCACAAGTGACGTTCCCACCGTTCTCGCTTGAGATCAAGGGTACTGGAGCGTTTCCAAATCTCAAGCGGATGAATGTCGTCTGGGTAGGAGTAGGTGAAGGCTGGAGTCAGGTTGAACTCATCTTTGAGCAGACTGAGAAGCTTCTTCACCAGCTCGGTTTCAGTCGCGAAACCCGACCGTTCAGTCCCCACATCACCGTCGCCCGAGTCAAGTCGGGGCGAAAGCGGCACGAAATTGCCGCATTCTTAGGTGATCTGACCGATGAGAGCTTCGGAACCTTCCCAGTGGAAAGTGTTAGGCTGAAACAGAGTGTACTCTCTTCCTCAGGACCAAAGTATTCAACCCTCTACGAAGTTCCTGCACGAAGATAAACGAGACAGACCAGCTTGTCCCAACAGCCCGAGGCAGTCCTGCAACATGTCGCTAGGAAGATCACTCCAACCGATCAGGAACGAGCGAAGATGGTTGGACTATCGGAGGCGATTCAACACGAGGTTGAGGATGTCCTCGCAAGTTCCGGGATTCAGGCCAAAGTCAGTCCGCAAGGCTCTTTCGCGAGAGATACCTGGCTTAGCCACGAAGCCGACCTGGACATCTTCGCTCGTTTCCCTCCTACAACTGAGAGGAAAGAGTGGGAAGAGAAGGTTCTCCCCGCCATGCGCAAATATTTCTCGCGTTACCGAGTGATAGAACGTTACGCGGAACATCCCTTTCTGGAGTTTCATGTCGACGGAGTCCGCGTGAACATCGTTCCCTCTTACGATGTGAGCAAGGGCGAGTGGAAGAGTGCGACTGACAGAACCCCCTATCACACAGAATTCATGCAGGCACACCTCACTCCTGAACTTCGTCGAGAAGCCCGTTTACTGAAGAAATTCGCAAAAGGCATCGGGACGTACGGCGCGGAGATTAAGATTGGAGGATTCAGCGGTATGCTCATCGACACGCTGGTCTTGTACTATCAATCCTTCATGGAGACGCTCAGACACGCCTCATCGTGGAACAAGGTGACACTTCTCGAGATCGGCAAGCCCGAATCAGTGGTCTCATCGAAGGAGAAGGATCCCAGCGTCGACCTTATCGTTATTGACCCGGTGGACCCAAACCGTAACCTCGCCGCGGCTGTAAGACCTGACAGGCTGTGGAATTTTGTTGGGGCAGGACGACAATTTCTTCGAAACCCCGGACCGTGGTACTTCTTCTCGCCAGAGTTCAGGCGAAGGACGTGGCAACAATTTGCAAAACGGATTGACAGTAATGGTCATGAGCTGATCGCGATCACTTTCAAGCACCCAGTCTTGGTCCCCGATGTTCTCTGGGGGCAACTCATCAAGTTCGAACGGAGCTTGGTGGAGATGATGGCCCGTGAAGAATTCGATCCTTACAGGTCAGCGCTCTGGAGTGACGAGACGAGAGAGAGTGCTGTCCTCGTCGAGGTTGATCGAATCATGCTTCCAGAGGTCAAGGTCCAGAGAGGCCCTCCGGTCTCGAAGAGTGAAGATAGCTTGTCGTTCCTTGAGAAGCACTTGAGGGCAAGGGATACTGTCCGCGGACCCAGGATTGAGGGAGACAGATGGATAGTCGAGAGGAGGCGCGGAATCCTATCCATCATGGATCTAGTCAGAGCGGCATCACGAGAGGAGGCCCAAGGGCTGGCTATCCCGAAACAGATGGCCGAGTCGTTCCGTAGGAGCGTTAAAGTTCTACAGAACCGTGAGGTTCTCTCGATGCTCGGGAGGAAGGGGTTTGACAGGTCTCTCTGGGAGTTCTTGGAGGCGAGGCCTTCATGGTTGAAGACGGGTCAGTCTTAGTTCCGCTCGAAAATCTTGCGAAGAAACCGTACAGGGACCTTGTCGCATATCCTAATCCCAGCGATGAATCGGTTGAATCCAGAATTCGACAGCTGAAAAATCTGGGAGTAGAGGGCCTTGAGTTTGAAGGTCCATTGAGAATGGGAAAACTATCTGTCTTGGGCAAAGGAGTCGTCGGTCTGGTCTTTCGAGGCGTCGCCGATGACCGTCGAGTTGCTGTGAAGATTCGGAGAACAGACTCTCGACGGAGAAGCATGATTCACGAATCAGCCATGATGAGCGCGGCCAACAAAGCCGGGATTGGACCAGAGTGCCTAGGCTCGTCTGAGGACGTTCTTGAGATGCAGTTCTTGGAAGGCCAGCGGCTGCCGCTGTGGATTTCGAGCTTGAAGGGCCGTGGACGGAAGGCGCGAGTCAAGTCGACGGTCAAAGCTCTGCTAGAACAATGCGTTACGCTGGATGCATATGGATTGGACCACGGAGAACTCAGCAGGGCACACAAGAACGTGCTCGTAACAGAAGGAGATGATCCTTGGATCCTGGATTATGAAAGTGCTAGCCTGATGCGACGAGTCAACAACTTCACATCTCTCGCCCAATACATCCTACTCTCAGGCCGGTTTTCAGGGACAATCCTGAGAATTCTGGGACCCATAGACCGGGAGGAACTTGTCAAGTATCTCAGACTCTACAAGGCGGGCAGGACGAATGATGCTTTCGAATCCACGCTGAAGATGCTACGACTATAGACTCAGAATAAGCGAGTCCAGCGTCGGTGCACCATTGGAACTACCAGAAGCGTTCTTTCAACGCTTCCCGTTCGGCGTCCATTATGGCTTCGAAGAAGTCGTTGGTGGGCTTGTGATGCTTTCGAAGTATGTCTCCCGCCGCCTCAGGCTGGACCCGTCGACCGGCGAGAGCATACACTGCAAGTCTACCGTATCGGTCGACGAGCTTGGCGGTGTCCTCGGCCTTCGAAACTAGACTCTTCTCTCTCTCAGAGAGTCTTGCTCCGTTCTTCATGATTACCTTCCTCATGTCCTCATCCGCAATCCCTAGCGCTGCGACCAGCGTCGAGCCGCACTCAGGACACTTCACGATTGCTGGAATCTCCTTTACCCTTCGCATCTCGACATACTTCCAACAGTTCGTGCAGACCAGGGTTTTGACTTCGTTCAGAATCCTAGCCTTCGCCGACCCGACCAGAATCTGATTCAGCTTCTCGGTCGGGATGATGTCAGTCTTCCTACTGATTCTCTCCAGCCCGATCCTAGCGATGGGAGTTGCTTCGCCGCTAGCCTTGACAGTGTTGACCGCGATCTCTTTTGCAGCAATTCTCTTCAGGACTCCCTGGGTATGCGGAACGTCCATGTCTTTCTCCTGGGTCTCTCTGATTGCTTCGTCCATGATGACGGTGCCCTCGAAACTCTTCGCAAGCTGACGCAGCGTGATGCTGCTAAAGTCTGTCCATTTTGAAATGGCTCCAAACCTTCTGGCCACGTGCACAAGTCTTCTCTTGAACAGTCCAGTTCTCTTCGAAGCGGTTATCGCCAGCTCCGTCACATCGTTGCCAGCGAGCCTCTGCAGAATCTTCTGCACATCCTCAGCGTCTACCTGTCCCATGGTCTGGAGAACTATTCTGTACGGGTCCTGCTGGATCCCAATGCTCACTCCTGATTCATCTGATAACAAGTGGCCGACAAGACGCGCCAGTGTTCTATTTACGAGGGTCCCTAGATGCGAGTTGATGATAATGAAATCATCCCACTCCTCGATAGTGAGGAGTCTGTCGCTCGGGACGGGCAATCCCTCTTCGCACTGATCGTAGGTCTCAGTGAGCGCTCGGCGAATCGTCTTCTCATCAGCATGATACGTCTCTGTAAGCTTCTGGCTAATCTCCTTGAGACTCTTCCCCTTCCGATATTCCTCCTCTGTGATGCGTCGCAATTCTCCAACTTCCGAGGCAACCTGAAACGGTACCGGTATCTCTTCACCGATCCAGCTGGGTATAGCGCCTGTTGGATCAGAGATTCCTCGGACGAAGATCTTGTCTCCTCTGATACTCTGCATCATCCACGGGGTCCCGCGAACGATGAACTTCGTCCCCGGCTGGCCATACTCCGCGACGAAGGCCTCGTCAAGAACACCGACCGCGGCTTCACTTTCCTGCTCCACAACGAGGTATTGTTTCTCGTCCGGGATCATTGATAGTTTGTTGAAGTAGTATCTGTAGAGGTCCTTGACCCGTGAGGGTCTCATGACCATCTTGTCCTGTTCCGAGACCCAGCCCAGACGAGGAAATCGCGAGTGCATGTAGTTGGTTACTGACGCAATGTCCTGCTCCGTCAGGTTCCTGTAAGGGTATGCTTTCTTCAGAATGTCTAGCAGTTCAGTATAGTACCATTTCCGGTTCTGTATCAAAAGTCCAGCTATCTGGTGGCAGAGCGCGTCGAGCGGTTTCTCCGGAACTGTCACGTCCTCAAGATTCTCGTCTCTAGCCCTCCGAGCGACAACCATCGCCTCCAGCGTGTCGTCGGAGTCCATGGTGATGATGATGCCGTCAGCCATTTTGCCAACACTGTGACCGGATCTTCCGACTCGTTGGATTAGTCTCGTGACTTGGTGCGGGCTCATGTACTGAATGACGTAGTCGATCCTTCCAACATCGATTCCCAGCTCGAGGCTAGAGGTCGCGACCAGTCCTTTGATCTCGCCCTCTTTCAGCGCCTTCTCAGCGGTGATTCGAGATAGTTTCGCTAGGCTTCCGTGATGTATGGAGACTGGAAAGTCGACATCCCAGACCTTGAACCTGCTAGCCAGTGTCTCAGCGATTGAGCGGGTATTGGTGAAAAGGAGAACTGATTTGTGATCATTAATCATACCCTTCATAATGCGCAGCCGGGCCGCGACCTCAGGATGAGTGAAGAGCTTCCCGGCAAGCCGGACGTCCTCGCCTGTCGGCTCGGGTGAGACGATCTCAAGTTTCATCCGTCGTGCGACTGGAATGTGGACGATCTCCACGGGTCTTCCTTCTCCCACCAGGAATTTTCCGACTACGCCAGGGGATCCGATGGTGGCCGAGAGCCCGACCATCTGAAACTCTCTCTGAGCCACCCAACGTAGACGCTCCAGTGCGATCGCGAGCTGGCTTCCTCGCTTGTCCTCGGCCAACTCGTGAACTTCATCGATGATCACGAAACGGATGTCCCGCAAGTGTCTACGCAGGATACGACCTGGAAGAATTGCCTGCAGAGTCTCTGGAGTCGTAATCAGCAGGTCTGGTGGGCTTCGGGACTGGCTGGCTCTCTCTTTGATCTCTGTATCGCCATGTCGAACCCCGACCTTGAGGTCAATCTTCCCACCCCACCATCGCAGTCGATCCAGGAGGTCCCGGTTGAGTGCTCGAAGTGGTGTGATGTAGATGATCTTGACTCCCGGTCCACGATCAGGTTCGTTCAAGAAACGGGTGAATACTGGGAGAATGGCAGTCTCGGTCTTTCCGCTTGCTGTTGGTGAGATCAGTAGGACATTCTTGCCTTCGAGTATTGGCGGGATGGCTTTCTCTTGTGCTTCAGTGGGTTTGACGAACCCTCGTTCTTTGACAGCTTCCGCTAGGGGTTTCGGTAGTAGGTCGAAGACGTTGGACGACAAGCAGCACAGTTAGGCATGGCTCTGTTCGATAAAAACATAGAAAATAATCAAGACCTTAGTTTCGCTGAACTGTCTGATTACAGCGAGATTCACGGCGTGTTCTGACTAGTGGAAAGCATTTAGGGGCGTTCTTTCATAAACCTACCAAGAAGGACTCCGTGCGCTGTTGAACAAGGACCTCGATAAGGCGTGGCGGGAACGGCTAGTAAAGAACCATCTCGACCTCATAATACTACGCCTTCTCAAGGCAAAGCCTCGGTGGGGATACGAGATCAACCTGGAGATTCGGGACCGGTTCAAAGTCTATCTCAGCGCAGGAACACTCTACCCCTTGCTTCATGCGATGGAGGAGAAGGGCTACCTCCAAGCGGTTTGGGAGGCGGAGGGTGGGCGAGGAAGAAAAGTCTACCAGATTACAGCCAGAGGCGATGAGTTCCTGACCGCGGGCGCTCGGGCTGCGGAAGAGTTTTTGAAGCGGATTCAGTACGAGGCCGAGATAGGTCCTTTCCAGGCTAAACATGCTTAGGCCAGCGACGCTAAATTGAGTAGTTACATCAGAAAGTTCCGTTCCTATCTTAGAAAGAATGAAACTGCCCGAGGATTATTTCTAGTCGGGCTAGTAATCCTCGGCGCCATAGCCGTCTGGGGGGGCATCCGTCTCGCGCTCAACACGGAGTATCCAATTCTCGTTGTCTCCTCGGGTAGCATGTGCCAACGGTTGAACCCAGTGCTCCACAGTAATGCTTGCACACTCGAGATAGGAGCCCTAATCGTCATCCGAGGCCAGGACCCGGCGACAATATCCAACGGGACAATAATCATCTTCAGACCCTACCCTGCAACGCCGGACTATCTCGTCGTACACCGGGTAGTCAAGGTCTATCAGCCCAGCAATAGCACCTACAACCAGTACACCTTCTGGACTGAGGGAGATGCGAACGGAGTCCAAGATGGATGGGATCAGGTCAACGGTGGAATACCCGGAAGCCAAGTAGTTGGTGTCTATCAGGCAACCATTCCGATACCCTACCTGGGAGCCGCAATTCTTGACATTCGCGGTTTCATGTACGACGATTCAACCGGCCAGCCCAAGACTCAGGGAATCCTCGTAATCGTAGCACTTATCGTAGCTCTCTTCGCATTCGAGGTCGCAGAGCCCGGCAAGAAGACACCCCCCTCGAATGTTCCAGATCAGACGAAACCTGCAGCCCTCCTGACAATTGCGTAGGTCCTTCCTAGCCAAACTTCCTCAGCACGAAGACACTAACATGAGTAGTTACATCAGAAAATTCCAATCGTTTCTAAGAAAGAATGAGACTGCTCGCGGCCTGTTCTTAGTCGGAATTGTGATCTTGGGAGCAATTGGGGTGTGGGGCGGAATACGCCTAGCTCTCAACACGGAATATCCGATTCTCGTGGTGTCTTCCGGAAGCATGTGTCCGCCCAACAACTGCGTCTTGCCTGTTGGAGCTCTTGTCGTAATCCGGGGCAGCGACCCCAGCGCGCTCAAGGTCGGAGATATCATCGTGTTTAGGGGTAATCCGAGCGATCCCAACTATCTGATTATTCACAGGATCATCATCCTGTATACGCCCAGCAATGACCCCGCATATCCGGGCCAGTACGCCTTTGTAACTCACGGTGATGCGAATCCTCCCGGATTCAATGAGGGACCTAACCCGGCGTCAACCCTCGTAGGGGTTTACCAATCTACCATTCCTATCCCGTACCTCGGATCCGCAATCCTCGGCATCCGTGGTTTCATGTACGACGACAAGACCGGTCAGCCCACCCTCCAAGGAATTCTCGTCATTATAGCACTCATCCTAACTCTGTTCGCATTCGAGATAGCGGAACCCGGAAAGAAGAAGTCCTCTAAAATTCCAGAGAAAACTGACTCCTCAGTTGCTGCAACAGACTCTCTGCCTTCAATACTAACCCTGAGACTTGATTCGACGGTCGGGTCCTGATTTTTCTCGTCGAGACCGGGCTAGCTTAAATATTCTATATAAAGAGCAACGATTCCAGCGCGGTGAACGCTGGCGAGAATCCTGCCTTCTCGAATTATTTTTGAAATTCTCAACTCTCCCCTCTCGCCACGAGGATGGTCTTGTGTCATTGTCAGACAAAGGTAGGGCCTTCATCAACATAGAGAACGTTGTAGCGTCTGCGACGCTCAAGCAGCAGATCGACCTCAATGCTATCGTCAGAGTCTTTCCCGGAGTCGAGTATCGTCCCGAACAATTTCCCGGACTCGTTTATCGTCTGAAGAAGCCGAAGACAGCTACTCTGATCTTCAGTTCAGGCAAGATGGTTTGCACTGGCGCCAAGTCAGAGCGGCAAGCACGGAAAGCCGTCCTGAAAGTTGTCGACGAATTGAAACGCGACGGCATAGTCATTCTAGGCAAACCCGAAATTACAATTCAGAATATTGTCGCTTCGGCGGGCCTTGGAGGCTACATCGACCTCGAGAAGGCGACCTACGGTTTGAAAAAGACGATGTATGAGCCAGAACAATTTCCAGGTCTCATATATCGAATGGACGAGCCCAAGGTCGTCATCCTCCTCTTCGCAAGTGGCAAACTTGTCTGCACAGGTGCAAAGAGAGAGATTCAGGTCGGAATCGCAGTCAACAAGCTACAACAGACACTCGAAGCGAAGAACCTGATCACATACGAAGGAACCGAAAAACCGCGTCTGCCACCTCTGCCAGAAAAGGAGTTGGAGAAAGAACGGATAAAGGTGGATCAGGCGAAGGCGAAACAGTTGAAGGAAAAGCCTGACAAGGAAGACGAGGACGAAAAATAGCCAGGCCCGGCGTTAGAATGCCCGCATACGCGTTAGGTTCCAAGAAGCCGAGAATTGATCGGTCAGCAATTCTCGCACCGAACTGCACAATAATCGGCGATGTTGTTATCGGACCCCGGACCAGCATATGGCCTGGCGCGGTCCTTAGAGGCGACTATGGTTACATCAGGATAGGATCCGATTGCAGCATTCAGGACAACGCAGTCGTACACTGTTCCGGCGAGAATCCGGCAATTGTTGGGAAGCGAGTAACCGTTGCCCATGGCGCTATCGTTCATGCTTGCCGGATAGGGGACGAGTGCCTGATCGGTGCAGGAGCGATAATCTTCGACGGCGCAAGCGTAGGTAAACACTCGATCCTCGGGGTAGGATGTATCCTTCTGGAAGGCAGAAATATTCCAGCGAGGTCAATTGCCGTTGGTGCTCCGGCTAAGATCATCCGAAAAGCAACTCTGCAAGATGTTCGCGCAGTTAGGGAATCGTACAAGGCTTACGTAAGAATGGCTCAGTTATACGAGAAGACTGGTGCCTTCAATTCGCTTATGTTGCCGGATTAGGTTCGTGGTAATTGGTTATATCTCCCGGTCAGCTGTATCTTACCAGACGGCGATGATTGGTCAAAGTTACTCGGATTACCAATGAGCGAGAAGGCATTTGCCTGAGCCGTCGAATTCGTTATCTGGTCTAACCAAGGGTTGATTGCGTCAAGTCCGAGACAATATTTCCTAGCGTCTTCCACGATCGTCGGACGATGGGCGGAAAGTCTCCGTGCTCGGAGTAATACCCTCGCAAGAACTTCACAGTCAAGGCGTCGTGGGCGTATCCTGATCCAATCTCTCCGTACTCTTTCTTGATCTCCTCGATTCTGCTATCTCGTTGAACCTTCGCCATTATGCTTGCCGCAGACACGACTGGATAGTTGACATCGGCCTTGTGCTCTGAGACGATTCGCGGAGTGAAAGAGAGACAGTCGAGGATATTATTCCTGAAGCGCTCTGTTCGAGTGTCCGACGAGTCAACATACGCCATATCCGGTTTCAACTTCTCAATGACCTGCGCCATGACTTTGGCTTCAAGCAGGTTCAGCCTCTGGAATTTCGGAGCTCGGTTGACAATCTTATCCAACTCTTGGCATCCTATCTCTAGCACGTGGTACCCGTCCACTATACCAGGAATCTCTTTGGAGAGACGAGTCCTCGCGGATGGGAGAAGCTGTTTTGAATCCTTGACTCCAAGCATCTTCAAACGGTCAAGCTTCTCCTCCTCAATTATCACGCCGGCAATCACTAGAGGTCCAATTACTGGACCCCTTCCTGCGTCGTCGACCCCGCAGATTCTCATTAGGTTCTGCTCCTCGGTTCCCTTATCCATTCGTCAACCTGGCGAATGGTTCTTCGATAGATGGATTCGCGGTTCTCTTTCGTAATCTCCCATTGCAGACTTCTACTCCTCGTGTTCTCGACCTCTGGATAGCGCGATCCGAACTTTACCGTAGCGACCACGGTCTTTCTCCCGATCAAGACCCTAGAGATACTGTTTCTAAAAGAAGCGCTCGTCATTTCCATAGGTCCAATCTCGTCCACGATAACCAAGTCCGCTGCTCCGTTGATAGAACGCTCTAGCGCAGCGACTCCGATCTTCTCTAGATCATCAGAAACCACAACATAGGATCCCACTCTTGGTCCCGTTCCGAGGTTTTTCTTCGCTAACCATCCTTCTTGGCCTGACGAGAGGTCTGTTATCATGAAGCCCATTCTTGCGCCTCCCTCACGGGCCTCGCGCGTCGTCAATCCTTCAATTTTGAAACCATGCTTGGAATAGTGCTCGTAGACTCGATTGACGAGCGTGGTTTTTCCGACACCCGGACGACCTGTGAGCAGTATGACCCTCAACTGTCACTCCTTTCGTGCTTGAAGCCATCGGCCTTTGAAGCCAAGTCCTAGGAAATAGAGTTCGGAGGCTTCGGGTCTGCTCGCCTTCGGCTTCAACAATCTGCTACTTTCGAAGAACAGTGCTGCGTCGTCCTGGAGCTTCTTTCGCTCCGGGCCCTCAAAGAGCTTGATTAGCACGTTCCCCTTGTGGTCCAATATCTTCTCAGCAATCTCTAAGGCCCTTCGCGCGAGATCGACTTGTCTCGCATGATCTACGTCCCAAGCACCAATGATCCCAGGAGCGAGGTCAGACAAAACCGCGTTTGCAGGGCCGCCCAGTTCGGCAATGATTCGATCGGGAACATCTTCCGTATAGACGTCCATCTTCAGCAGCTTGACGTTAGGTGAAACCGGCTGAATGTCTTTGAGGTCAATGCCCAG
>Ga0307479_10003969_pt1 | contig 13524 bp, 10 predicted proteins | sample atmos_gasesECM4C_FD_203743 | JGI IMG/M metagenome (GOLD analysis project Ga0307479, IMG submission 203743) | Hardwood forest soil microbial communities from Morgan-Monroe State Forest, Indiana, United States - atmos_gasesECM4C_515 | ecosystem: Environmental > Terrestrial > Soil > Temperate...
ACCGCCGGCGGATGCAGCCGCGGCGCCGCCTGCCGCGGCGCCGCCCGCCGCCGTTGCGCCGAGCGGGATGAGCTGATCGAAGGGCGGCTGGTAGAGCGTCGCCACCCGCCGGTCGTCGAGGAACAGCTCCAACCGGTCGAGGCTGGCGCCGTCCGGCACGTGCACCTCGGCGCGGGCGAGCACCTGGCCGTGGTGGCGGCTGCCCGAGCGCGGCTCGACCAGGCGCACCGCGAAGCGCTGCCGCGGGGCGTTGAGCACCAGGAGGTCGCTCGCCAGCTCACGGCCGCCCGCGTCGTAGGCCGCCGCCCGCAGCTCGCGCGTGACCGGCACCGGCCCGAGGTTGAGCTCGACCGTGTAGGGCGCCCGCACGCGCGACAGCATCTCCTTGCCGTCGAGGAAGAACGTCACCTTGCGGATGCCCTCGCCGCTCGCCTGCGCCTCGAGGCGCAGCGCGCCCGTCTGGCTGGCGCCAGGCGGCGGCACCAGGTGCACCACCGCGGCCGGGGCGCCGGCGGCGGCGGCGGCGCTGGCGACCGCGCCCGTCGCGCCGCTCTCCCGAGGCCCGCCGGGAGGGCCGCCGCCCGGGGCGGGGGCCGCGGCCAGCTCGGCGCGCACCGCCGCCAGGGCCGCCGTCACCTCGGGCGGCTCCGCAGCGGCGGCGGCCTCCGGTAGCGTCTCCGGCGCCGGCACGGTGAAAGGCTGCTCGCTGCGGAAGTTGTGATGCGAGTGGAGATCCTCGACGCGCAGCACCAGCACGTAGTCGCCCGCCGCCAGCGTACGCTCGAAAACCAGCGGCAGGGTCTCGCCGGTCAGCTTCGTCGCTGGCAGATCGAAGCGATAGCGGAACGACTCGGCCAGCTCCCGCCCCTGCAGCACCTCGCCGCTCACCAGGAAGTTGTAGGCCCGGTGGCCTTCCAGGTCGGCCGGCGTCGCGGCGGCGGCCGGTACCAGCACCATCCCCTGCACCACGGTACGGGCGTGGCGGCGGGCGGGAAAGGTCAGCGCGAGCGATGCCGGCAGCGGCGCCGCTCCGGCCGGCAAGTCGGTCGATACGCCGCGGAAGCTCGCCAGCCACTCGGCGTCGTGCGGCGGCGGCGGCGCGAACAGGTGGTCGAGCAGGCTGCCCTGGTCCTCGCGGTCGGTGGCGGCGACGGCGGGCACCACGACCGTTGCGATGCCCCCGCAGTTGTCGTTGGCCCAGATCTCGAAGAGGTAGAGGTTCTCGTCGGGGTAGAGCTTGGGGCCGCCTGTCGCCGTGCCGAAGTGTGGGAGATCGACCGGATCGATGGTGCTGCGGCGCGCGATGAGCTCCCCCAGGCCATCGGACCGACGCCAGAGCTTGTACACGTTGCCGGCGCCGCGCGCGTAGAACACCAGGTAGAGGTCGTGCGGCAGGCGCTCGCCCACCACGTAGCGCCAGATCTCGAGCGGCCACAGCGCCATGCCACAATCGGTCTTGATCACCGATCCGGGCTCGCCGTGCAGCAGCTTCATCTTGGCGCGGTCCTCGGTGATGTTGCCGTAGTCGGCGCGGACGGCCGCGAGGCGCGCCTCCCACTGCCCCTGGAAGGCGTTGTGGGCGCTGCCGGGGACCGGGTTGCGCGCCTCCCAGAAGCGATGGATGAAGCCGTCGCGCTGGTAGTCCTTGTCGAGCGCCAGGAACTGCGCGCGCTCGTCCTTGCCGATCAGCAGCGCGACCTCGTCCAGCCACTGGCGGTACTTGGGATCCAGGGCGGCGATGCGGGCCTTGGTATCGTCCGCGCGCACGGACGCCGCCGTCCCCGGCGAGAGACCGCAGACCATCGCTCCCAGCAGCACGACGGCGGTGACGCGCATGGCTGATTGTCTCAGCTTAGCAAGCGGCGCGCCACGGCGCACGCCGCCGCACGGCCGGCTGCAACGTCACGGCGGCCAGATGGCATATCCTTGGGCGCGGCGCGCGGCGGCCGGCGGCTGCGCGACGCGCCGAGGAGGGTGGGACTGGAGATGACCGAACCACCGGCCGCCGCGCACGGCCTGCTGCAGAGCTACCTGGACGGCCTCGCCGGGGAGCGCCCGCTCGCCGGCGCCGCCGCCTATTACGCGTCCCTCGACGCGGTCGCGGCCGGCTCGCCCGGCGTCGCCAGCGCCGTCGTGCGCGAGCTCGCCGACCAGCGCCGGAACCTGAAGCTCATCGCCAGCGAGAACTACTGCTCGCTCGCCGTCCAGCTGGCCCATGGCAACCTGCTCACCGACAAGTACGCCGAAGGCTACCCCGGGCACCGTTTCTACGCCGGCTGTGACAACGTCGACGCCATCGAGAGCGAGGCCGCGGCCCTCGCCTGCGAGCTGTTCGGCGCGGACCATGCCTACGTGCAGCCGCACTCGGGCGCCGACGCCAACCTGGTGGCCTTCCTTGCCATCCTCTCGGCGCGGGTCGAGCGGCCGCTGGTCGACGAGCTCGGCGAGAAGAACCTGGTCAAGATCGCCGCCGCCGACTGGCAGCGCATCCGCGCCGCCTTCACCGGCCAGCGCCTGCTGGCGATGGACTACTACTCGGGCGGCCACCTCACCCACGGCTACCGCCACAACGTCTCGAGCCTGCTCTTCGACGCCCACTCCTATAGCGTCGACCGCCAGACCGGCCTCCTCGACCTCGACCGCCTGCACGCCCAGGTGCGCGAGGTGCGGCCGCTCATCCTGCTCGCCGGCTACAGCGCCTACCCGCGCAAGATCGACTTCGCCCGCCTGCGCGAGATGGCCGACGAGGTGGGCGCGGTGCTGATGGTGGACATGGCGCACTTCGCCGGCCTGGTCGCCGGCAAGGTCTTCCGCGGCGCCTACGATCCGGTGCCGTTCGCGCACGTCGTCACCTCGACCACCCACAAGACGCTGCGCGGCCCGCGCGGCGGCCTCGTGCTGTGCCGGAGCGAGCTCGCCGAATGGGTCGACAAGGGCTGTCCCACCGTGCTCGGCGGCCCCCTTCCCCACGCCATGGCGGCCAAGGCGGTGGCCCTCCGCGAGGCCCTGCGCCCGGAGTTCCGGCTCTATGCCCAGCGCATCGTCGACAACGCCAGGGAGCTGGCGGCGGCGCTCGCCAGGGAGGGCATGAGCGTGGTCACCGGCGACACCGAGAACCACCTGGTGCTGGTGGACGTCGGTAAGCTCGGCCTCACCGGCCGGCAGGCGGAGTCGGCGCTGCGCGAGTGCCGCCTGACGCTCAACCGCAACTCGCTGCCGTTCGATCCCAACGGTCCCTGGTACACGAGCGGCCTGCGCCTGGGCACGCCGGCGCCGACCACCCTGGGCATGGGCGCCGCCGAGATGCGGGAGATCGCGGCCATCATGCGCCTGATCCTCACCCACACCACGCCCGAGGTGATCGCCGCCGGCGCCAAGGCCGGAGAGCGCAGCCTCGCCCGCTACACCCTGGACGCCGCCGCCGCCGAGCAGGCGCGAGCGCGCGTCGCCGACCTCCTCGGCCGCCATCCGGTCTACCCGGAGCTGGACCTCGGCCTGATGCTCTCGGCCCCCTGGTTCCAGCCCGCCCCCGCCACGCCGGAACCCGCCCCGGCGCCCGCGGCCCGTGAGTAGCCGATCGGCGGCAAGACGGCCGAGGCAGGGCCCACGCCGCGCCGCGGAGCGCATCCAGCCGGCGGCCCTTGCCGTCACCGATCCGCCTCGGGACGGCCTCTCCGGCATGCCCCCACCCTCTTGACAATATTTAGCCTGCGTGCTAAATATTACGGCATGGTGGCGAAACGGGAGCCCAAGCCGACGATGGATGCGTACGAGGCCGTGTTCACGGCGCTCGCCCATCCGGCGCGCCGGCGGATCCTGGTCACCCTGAACTTCCAAGGCGGATCGATGACGGCCGGCGAGATCGCCGACATCTTCGAGCATGCCTGGCCCACGACGACGCGGCACCTGCAGGTGCTCGAGTCGGCCGGCCTGCTCCATCACGACCGGCGGGGGCGCACTCGCACCTACCACCTCGATCGCCGCCGTCTCGAGCTCGCGCGGGACTGGCTCGCGTGGTTCTCGAAGGACCCTCACTGACGACGACGACGGAGGAGAAAATGGCGACCAAGAAGCAAGCACCGAAGAAGACGGCAGCGGCGGCGGGAGCGCAGGAGGGCGCCGGCGCGGACGTGCCGAGCCTGTTCCGCCTCAACCTCGAGGTGGGGAACCTCGACCAGGCGGCGGAGTTCTACGCCAGGCTTTTCGGGCTCGAGGGGCGAAAGCAGGCGGGCGCGCGCTGCTACTTCACCTGTGGCCCGGTCACCTTGCAGGTGGTCGACGTGTCCTCCGCCGGAGCCGCATGGCCGGTGATGGCCATGCGGCATGTCCCTGAGGCCAAGCCGCACCCGGCGGCGAAGGCGTTGTATTTCACGGTCAAGGACCTCGACGCGGTGTTCGCCCGCGCCAAGGCTCTCGGCTGCCTTTCTCGAGAGGACGTCCACGGCGCGCCCGGGGGCGCCATCAGCGTGCGGCCCTGGGGCGAGCGCTCGTTCTACGCCGAGGACAGGTGGCACAACCCGCTGTGCTTCGTCGAGGCCGGCACGGTCTATCCGGGCTGAGGCTCGGCGGTCCATCGCGCCGCCGCTCTTCGCCCGCGGGCTCTCGCTAGCGGCCCGCCGCGGCGTCGCCGCGCAGGGTCATGCAGGTGCTGGAGACCTTGGCGACCAGGGTGGGGGTCTCGTCGAAGATCTCGCACTCGACGAGGCCGATGGTGCGGCCCATCTTGATCACCGTGCCGACGGCGCGCAGGCGAGCGCGCCAGACCGGCTTCAAGAAGTTGATCTTGAGCTCCAGGGTGGTGAACGACTCGCCGTCCGCCAGGCGCGAGGCGTAGGCCATGCCCATGGCAGCGTCGGCGATGTCGCAGAGGACGCCGCCGTGCAGGGTGCCCATGGGGTTGGCGAAGCGCTCGTCGGCCGCCAGCTCCACCACCACCCGGCCGCTTTCGACCGCGGTGACCTCGAAGCCGAGCAGCCGCGCGATCGGCGGCGGCGGCGCCTCGCCGCGCACCAGCTGCTGGATGAGCTCGAACGGCTTGTCCATGGCTGCCTCCCTCCCGCGGCACATAGGCCGCCGCGATCTCGCTAGCTGCCTCAGAGCCGCTCGAGCACTGTGGCGATCCCCTGGCCGCCCCGGATGCAGAGAGTCACCAGCGCCGTCGCGAGGCCCCGGCGCTCGAGCTCGTCGAGCGCCGTGCCCAGCAGCATGGCGCCGGTCGCCCCGAGCGGATGGCCCAAGGCGATGGCGCCGCCGTTGACGTTGACCCGCTCTGGATCGAGGTCCAGCTCGCGCATCACCGAGAGCGGCACGACGGCGAACGCCTCGTTGATCTCCCACAGGTCGACGTCGGCGGCGGTCATGCCCGCCGCGGCCAGCGCCTTGCGCGACGCCGGCGCCGGCGCGGTCAGCATCAGCAGCGGATCGCTGCCGGCGGTGGCCATGGCGCGGATGCGGGCGCGCGGGCGGAGACCGTGCGCCGCGACGTAGTCTGCCGACGCTACCAGCACCGCCGCGGCGCCGTCGACGATGCCGCTCGAGTTGCCGGCGGTGTGGACGTGACGGATCTCGCCGAGCTCCGGGTAGCGCCGGCGGGCGAGGTCGGCGAAGGTCGCCTTTCCGTAGCATGCCGGGTCGGCGGCCTCGCCGGCGGCGCCGGCGAAGGACGGCGGCAGCGCGGCCAGGCCCTCGCCGGCGGTGTCAGGCCGCGGATGCTCGTCCGTGCGCAGCAACACCTCGCCGGTCTCGGGGTCCCGCACTGGCACCAGGGCGCGGGCGAAGCGGCACTCGCGCTGGGCGGCGGCCGCCCGCCGCTGGGAGGCCAGGGCGAAGGCGTCCACCTCCTCGCGCGAGAAGCCCTCGAGCGTGGCGATGAGGTCGGCGGCGAGCCCCTGGGGCATCGGCGGGTGGCGCTGCCGCAGGCGCGGGTTGCCGCCGTCGCGCCCGGGGTCGTCGCTGCCCATCGGGGTGCGCGACATGCTCTCGACACCGCCGCCCACCGCCAGCCGGCAAGCGCCGGAGGCGACCGCCATGGCGGCGAAGTTGACCGCCTGCAGCCCGGAACCGCAGAAGCGGTTGAGGGTCACCGCGGTCACGTCGAGCGGCCAATCGGCGGCGAGCACGGCGTTGCGGGCGACGTTGGCGCCCTGCTCCCCGACCTGGGTGACGCAGCCGATCACCACGTCCTCGACGTCCGCCGGCGCCACCCCGCTGCGTGCGGTGAGGCCGGTCAGCGCCTGGGCCAGCAGCTCCTGCGGGTGCAGGCCGGTCAGCGCTCCGCGCCCGGGCTTGCCGCGGCCACGCGGTGTCCGCACGGCATCGACGATGTATGCCTCCTGGATCATGGGTCCACCTTTCTGCGCCGCGCCGGCGATGAGGATCAGCCTGTGCCCGGCGCTTCATAATAGCACGATCGGTCGTTCTTATGCCAGCACCCGAAGGACGGCCGCAGCCAGCGTTGGAACAGTTCTATAATCAGTTGACTATTCCGGAGCTGTGCGGTCCGGAGCCCGGGCGCGCGGTCGCGCCCCGATCGAGGTGCTGTGGCATGTCCCGCAGCGGAGACCGTGCTCTTGCAGCGCTGCTCCTCCTCTTCCTGCTGCTCCCCGCGGCGGCGCGGGCGGAGATCCGGATCACCCTGCAGAACAGCTTCATCGAGAAGTACAAGGACCGCGCCACCATCGACGCCGCCTACACCGTCGACAAGACGCACCCGCGGCCCAATCCGCCGGCAGGCGACGGCGACCTCCACGCGGCCGGGCGGGCGCCGGAGATCGGCCTGGCGGCGGTGGCCGAGGTGATGCACGCGGCCTCGCAGCCCGACGCGGTCGATGCCGTCCGCCAGGCCGAGCGCAGCGGCCGGCCGCTCGCCGTGCGCGGTGTCTGGCGCCTGTGGTGCGAGAACGGCGGCGACGCCGACCACGTCCAGGGCCAGGCGCTGCAACCCCTCGCGACCGCCAACCCGCCGCACGTCTTCGAGATTCACCCGTTGCTGCGGGTCGGGGAGCACGACCTCGCCGGCTCGTTGCAGCCGACCGACGGCATCGCCTACAAGGACGCCGGACAGGCCTTCCGCGCCTACGAGCAGCTGCCCAGCCACGTCTCGACGGCCGACGGCACGACCACCATCGCCACTCGCATGGCCGGATACGACTACGTGGAGTTCGTGATCCGTCTCGACGAGGAGCCCACGCACCTGCTGGCCGACGGCGTCGCGGTCAAGGCGGCCATCTACGACGACGGCGGCGACCTGCTGGTCGAGGAGCGCCGCATGGTGGCGGTGGCGGGCACCGCGCCCTACGCCAGGGTGAGGGCCCTGCACAAGGGCGATGCCCTGCACGTCGCCGGCATCCCGCGCATCGACCTCGCGCTGCTCTCGTGGCGCCTGGCCAACAGCGCGCGCGTCCCGGGCGTCCTGGACTGGTCCCTGCCGTACGAGATGGTGCTGGTGGCCGTCTTCCCCGACGCCCCCGGCGGCCTGGACCTCCCGTCCCCGGCTCCGGCCGCGGCCGCCGGCGACGCGGACATGGCGCGGCCGCGCATCACCGTGCCGGTGGAACCGCTGGCGCCGGCCGTCCCGGCAGACCCTGCCGGCGCCGCCGACGAGGATCTGGTGGCGACCCTGCTCAAGCTGCTCGGCCAGTCGCTGCCGTCCGGCGCCACGCGCGGCGCGTGCACGCTGTCGACCGTGCAGCGCAGCTACTGCGCCGCGCTCACCGGGCCGCAGTGCGACCAGCTCGGCGGCGCCTGGAAGGCTGGCGAGGGGTGTCCGCCGCCGGCGCCGGGGCAGCGCCCGCGAGCCCTGGCCCTGCCGCTCCAGCCCATGCCGACGAGCGGCGGCTGACCAACCTCGCGCGCCGCGATGCGCGCGGTGGCGGCGCCGTCACGGCTCTCCAACCCGCCGGTGCCGGGGGGAAGGGGACGCGGAGCCGCTGTGCCCTCCGTTTCGTCTCAGGTCAGCGGCCTGCTCAGCGGCAGCGGACCTCGTTCTTGACCACCCGGCCGGCCCTCATCACCCAGACCACCCGCGACATCGCCTCGATGTCCGCGAGCGGATCGCCGTCCACCGCGATGAGGTCCGCCTCGTAGCCGGGGGCCAGGGTGCCGGCGCGGTCGCCGAGGCGCAGGCTCTCCGCGGCGAGCGAGGTCGCCGAGACGATCGCCGCCATCGGGTCCTGCCCGCCCTGCTTCACGCGGTAGACGAGCTCCTCGAAGTTGCGCCCGTGGGCGCCGGCCACCGCATCGGTGCCGAACACCACCTTGAGGCCGGGGGTCGCCAGCGCCTGGCGAAAGACCGCCAGGGCGCGCGGCACCGCCTGGCGCATCTGGGCAAAGCCTTCGGCGGTGTAGTTGCCGATGCCGATGAAGTGGTCCTGGTTCTCGAAGTAGTTGCGGAAGACGAGGTCGATGTTGGGATCGAAGTAGACCCCGTGCTCGGCGATCAGGCGCAGCGTGGCGGCGTCGAGCAGCACGCCGTGCTCGATCGAGCCGCAGCCGGCGGCGACGGCGCGGCGAACGCTCTCGACGCCGTGGGCGTGGACCGCCGAGCGCAGCCCCAGCGCCCGCGCCTCGCCGCAGGCGGCGTCGACCTGCTCCTGGCTCAAGGTCGGCGCGCCGCCGTCGCGGATGCTCTTCGAGGCGAAGACCTTGACCACGTCGGCGCCGTCCGCGGCCAGCTTGCGCACCGCCGCGCGGATGGCCGCCGGCGGGCCGGTCTCCTCGTCGATCGGGGTCAGCGAGGTGAGCAGGCGCGGCCCGGGCACGACGCCGCGCGCCAGCGCCTCGCGCAGGGCGCGGTCCTCCGCCGCGCCGAGGCTCTGCACCGTGGTGATGCCCCCGCGCACCGTGGCCACGGCGTTCTCGACCGCGTAGAGCATGGTCTGCTCCGCCGGCTCGCCGTTGCCGGCCACCGCGTGCGACTTGCCGTTGGCGTCGAAGTGCCAGCCGATGTGGACGTGCGTGTCGATGCCCCCGGGCATCACGGTCAGGCCGCGCAGGTCGTAGGTGACTTGCGGCCGGGCGGCGGGCGCGGCGGCCGCCCCGCCGCTCCGCACGGCGAGGATGCGCGAGCCGCCGACCACCACCGTGACGTCGTGGAGCGCCTTGCCGCGGCCGTCGAGGAGCTTGCCGGCGAGGATGACGATGGCCGCGGGCGGCGCCGCGGCGGGCGGGGCCTGAGCCGGGAGCGTCGCGGCGGTCAACCCGATCGCCAGCGCCAGGCGCCAGGCCCGGGCCCGGGGCATGCTCTGCACGGCGCGCATGAGTGTCCGCGGGCACTCTACCACCGGCCACCTGGGCGGGCGCACCGGCCGGCGCAGCGGGCCGCTCTGGTACCCTACGCCCCGTGCGTTCGGCGCCGGCGACCCACCGCGCCACCCTGGCCGGCACCGCGGCGGCCTGCCCCGCTGCCTATCCGGCCGCCCAGGCTGAACCCTTGCTTGCAATCTGTCCAACGCTCGTCTCGCGGCGACCCCGGACGGCGCCGAGAGGACCTGCGCGGAGGGCCGAGATGACCTCGTACGCCGTGACACCCGCCCGCTCCATGCACCAACTCGGCGCGCGCGCCCGCCGCCGCCGGCAGCCGGCCGGCATGCCGCCGCGCCAGGCCCGCGGCTGCCGCGCCCCCGCGTCCCCGCGCGCCGCCCGGCGGTCCGGCCCGATCCTCGGCCTGACCCTGAGCCTCGCCTGGTCCGTCGCGGCAGGCGCCGCGGCGCAGGCCCCGAGCGCGCCGGCGAGCGCCCCGGCCGCTGCCGCGGCCCCCGCCGCCGCCCGGCCGGCCTCGCCGGAGGACATCGCCGACCTCCGCCAGCAGATCGCGGCCCTGCGCCGCGACTACGAAGAGCGCCTGAACGCCCTCGAGCAGCGCCTCGAGCAGCTCGCCGGTGGCACCGCGGTCGCCGCCGCTCCATCCGCGCCATCCGCACCGTCAGCCCCGATCGCCCCCGGCGCGCCGCCGGCCCCGAGCACCGCCGCTCCCGAGGCCGTCCAGGCCGCCGCCGCGCCGCCCCCCGCGGCCCCGACGCCACCCGCACCGGAGGCGCCTGCCGCTGCCGCGCCCGCCGCCTTCCCGGCCGAGGCGCCGGCCGGCGGCGCCCCGTCCCAGACCAGCAACTACTTCAACCCCAGCGTCTCGGTGATCGGCAACTTCCTCGCGGTGGGCGGCCAGAACCGCGTCTCGACGCTGCCGAGCTCCGAGCTGCGCGAATCCGAGCTCGGCCTGCAGGCCATCGTCGATCCCTACGCGCGCGCCGATTTCTTCCTCTCCTTCGGCGAGCACGGCGTCGACGTCGAGGAGGGCTTCGTCACCTTCACCTCGCTCCCCGAGCAGCTGCTCGCCAAGGTCGGCCGCATGCGCGTCACCTTCGGCGCCGTCAACAGCCTCCACCTCCACGTCCTCCCCTGGCCCGATGAGCCGCTCACCGTGGTCAATCTCCTGGGCGGCGAGGAGGGCTGGATCGGCACCGGCGTGTCAGTGGCGCGCCTGCTGCCGCTGCCCGGCGACACCTTCTCCGAGCTCACCGCGCAGGTCTTCCGCGGCGACTCCCCCAACCTCTTCGCCGCCCAGCGGCGCGGCGACCTGGCCTACAACGGCCACTACCGGGTCTTCCGCGACCTCTCCGAGGCCACCAACGTGACGCTGGGCCTGTCCTATGCATACGGGCCGAACGGAACGACCCTCGATGCCAGGACAATCCTTCAGGGCCTCGACTTCACCTTGCGCTACAAACCCCTGGTCACCGGCCTCTATCACTCGCTCGTCGTGCGCGGCGAGGTGATGCGCAGCCTGCGCGGCCAGCCGGGCGGCGAGCAGCGCGCCCTGGGCTGGTACGCCTCCGCCGACTACCAGCTCGCCAGGCGCTGGTTCGTCGGCGGCCGCCTCGAAGCCGCCGACCGCGCCACCGACGCCCGGCATACCGATACCGGCCGGGCGCTGATCCTCACCTTCTGGCCGAGCGAGTTCTCGCAGCTGCGCGCCGAGCTGCGCCGCCGCCACTACGGCCTCGAGGAGCAGGCGGCCACCGAGGCGCTGTTCCAGCTCCAGTTCGCCATCGGCGCCCATGGCGCCCACCCTTTCTGAGGTCTCGAATGATGAAAGCGCCACGCCCGTCTCTCCGCCGCCTGACCGCTACCGCCCTGGCGGCCGCCGCCGCCCTGGCGGCGCCCACCGCGGCCGCCGCCAAGCTGCGCGTCGTCACCTCGCTGCAGGACTTCGCCTCGATCACCGACGCCGTCGGCGGCAACCGCGTCGAGACCTTCGCCCTCGCCAAGGGCTACCAGGACCCGCACTTCGTCGACGCCAAGCCCTCCTTCGTGCTGCAGCTGTCGCGCGCCAACCTGCTGGAGGTGGCCGGCCTCGAGCTCGAGATCGGCTACCTGCCACCGCTCATCGACCAGAGCCGCAACGACGCCATCCATCCGGGCAGCGCCGGCTACCTCGACCTCTCGATCGGCTGCGACATCCTGCAGCGCCCCTCCCAGGTGGTCACCCGCGCCATGGGCGACGTCCACCCCTACGGCAATCCCCATTACTGGACCGACCCGGAGAACGGTCGGGTGATGGCGCGCGCCATCGCCGCCCGCCTCACCCAGCTCGACCCTGGCGGCGGCGCCGACTACGCCAGGAACCTCGCCGCCTTCGAAGCCCGGCTCGGCGCCAAAGAGAAGGAGTGGGATGCCAAGATGGCGCCCTTCGCCGGCACCAAGGTGGTCACCTTCCACGAGTCCTGGCCCAACTTCGCCAAGCACTTCAGGCTCGCGATCGTCGGCACGGTGGAGCCCAAACCCGGCATCCCGCCCACCCCCTCGCACACACTCGAGATCGTGAACCTGATGCGGGCCCAGAAGGTGCCGGCGATCCTGGTCGAGCCCTACTTCGACAGGAAGACGCCCAACTACATCGCCGAGAAGTCCGGCGCCAAGGTGCTGGTCTTCTACCCGTCGGTGGGCGGCATCTCGTCGATCAAGGACTACTTCGGCCTCTTCGACACCGACATCGACAATTTCGTCGCCGCCATGAAGGGCACGCGATGAGCATCCTGCAGCTTCTCCTCCCCGCCTTCGTGGCGAGCCTCATCTTGACCGGCATCCACGCCTACCTCGGCGTCCACGTGGTCGAGCGCGGCGTCATCTTCGTCGACCTGTCGCTGGCGCAGATCGCGGCGCTCGGCACCACCGTCGCCTACCTGATGGGCTACGACCTGCACTCGGGCGCCGCCTACCTCTTCTCGCTCGGCTTCACCTTCCTCGGGGCGGCGATCTTCGCCTTCTCGCGCGTCCACCACAAAACGCGCATCCCGCAGGAGGCGATCATCGGCATCGTCTATGCGGTCTCGGCGGCGGTCGCCATCCTGGTGATGTCGAAGGCCACCCAGGAGACCGAGCATCTCAAGGACATGCTGGTCGGCAACATCCTGTCGGTGACCTGGACGGAGCTGGCCAAGACCGCGGTGCTCTACTCGCTGGTGGGCGCCTTCCACTACATCTTCCGCGAGCGTTTCCTGCTGCTGTCGATGAACGAGAGCGAGGCGGAGCGGCGCGGCATCAACGTGCGGCTGTGGGATTTCCTGTTCTACATCTCGTTCGGCTTCGTCGTCACCTCGTCGGTGGCCATCGCCGGCGTGCTGCTGGTCTTCTGCTTCCTCATCGTGCCCTCGGTCGCCGCCATGCTCTTCGCCGAGAAGCTCGGCGCCCGCCTGGCGATCGGCTGGAGCCTCGGCGCGGCGGTGTCGGCGGGAGGCGTCGCGCTCTCCTTCTTCGTCGACCTGCCCACCGGCGCCACCATCGTCGCCACCTTCGGCCTGGCCCTGCTGTTGCTCGCCGGAGTGCGCTGGCTCCTCCGGCCGGCCCCGGGCCGCGTCTAGGCCGCGCTCGCCGCCGAGGGCGACGCCGGGGGCTCCTGCGCGGCGGCCGGGCGGGGCTCGCGGGCGAGCGGGCCGGGAGCGCCGATCGCCCGCGCGCGGGTCAGGTACTCGTACTGCGACGGCAGTGTCGCGAGCAGCCGCGCGGTGCGGGCGCGTACGCGATCGAAGGCCGCCAGGGCATTGCCCGGAGAGAGCAGGTCCAGCAGCGGCAAGCTCTCCGCGAGCGGGCCGCCCACGCCCAGCAGCATGACCGAGTACGAGTACGACTCGAAGCCGTGGTAGGCGGCGTTGACGTTGCGCCGGTTGGGCAGGCGGCGGCGCCACAGGCGCAGGCGCTCGGCCAGGGTCTCGGGCACCTCGATGTCGGTCTGCGTGGCGCGCCAGAACGGCGTGTCGCGGCGGTCGCTGGCGCGGTAGTGCAGGGTCAGGAACTCCATCACGCCGTCGATGCACTCGGCAACCGCGCGGTTGTAGCTCTGCACCAGCTCCTCCTCGGGCGGGGCATGGAGGTGATCGAGCAGGGTCTCGATGCCGTGCTGGATGAAGAAGATGCCGGTCGATTCCAGCGGCTCGACGAAGCCGCTGGCCAGGCCGATGGCGACGCAGTTGCGCACCCAGGAGTTGCGACACCTGCCGATGCGCATGCGCAGGCGCGCGGCAGAGCACG
>Ga0307479_10003970_pt1 | contig 13521 bp, 5 predicted proteins | sample atmos_gasesECM4C_FD_203743 | JGI IMG/M metagenome (GOLD analysis project Ga0307479, IMG submission 203743) | Hardwood forest soil microbial communities from Morgan-Monroe State Forest, Indiana, United States - atmos_gasesECM4C_515 | ecosystem: Environmental > Terrestrial > Soil > Temperate...
TGACTGTGCCGCGGGACAGGGGGGCCGTGCGGCGCTTCGTCACGCGAGCGGCGATCGTCACCGTCCCCGCCGGCGTGCTTGCCGCCGGCCCGGCGCAGCCCGGCGGGCTGCGCTTGCTGCCGGAGCCGCCGCGCATCCGGCGCGCCTGCGGCCTGGTGGCGATGGGAGTGGTGGCGCGCCTCGTCTGCTGGTTTCGCGAGTTTCCATGGCACGCTGCCGCGGCCGGCCGCCATCCCGAGCGGACCGCGCGCGCCGGCTTCTGGCAGCTGGATGGCCCGACCTTCAATGTCAGCTGGACCGCCTACCCGCTGCGCTGGCCGCTTGCCGTGGCCTGGTCCGGCGGGCCGCAGGCGGCGGCAGTCGTCCGGGGCGGCCGCCGCGCCGTCGAATCGACGGCGGTCGCCGAGCTGGCGGCGGCCTTCGGCTTGTCGCGTCGCGCCGTCGCGTCGCGCCTGGTTGCGACCTGGATGCACGACTGGCAGCGCGACGTCTATTCCCGTGGCGCCTACAGCTACGCCCGCGTCGGCGGCGCAGGGGCGGCGCGCAGCCTGTCGCGTCCGGTCGAGGACACGCTGTTCTTCGCCGGCGAGGCCACCGACACCGGCGGTCGAACGGGGACTGTCGAAGGAGCGCTGGCAAGCGGCCTGCGCGCAGCGCGCCAGGCGAGCCGTGCGCTCGGGGCAGGATGACCGCCGCCCGCCCGGTGTGGGCTCGGTTCAGACCGGACAGGTGCAGGGGCGATTGCAGGTGCTCGCGGTGCAGTGCTGCGGCAGGCTGCCTCCTGCCACCTTGCCGAGCTGCGTTCCGTCCAGACGATCGAGATTGACCAGCGTCTCGCGGCTGAGTGTCAGCCTCTTGGTCTTTCGCGGCTTCTTCATCGAGCGCTCCTTCCTGGGCCGGGTCGTCCCTGGTGATTCGACAGGCCCCAATAGACAAGGTGCCGCCGAGAGTCCGACCTGGGCCAGGAGACCCTGCCCGCCGGGCGGATCGCGCGGGACGCGGCCCGCACGGCCCGCGCGGCCCGCGGGCCCGACTGGCTGCGGGCGCTTGGCTACGTTACAATCCGAGTCAGCTGATGCTCCACGAGCTTTCGCCGGCCGATGTCCGCCGGTACTACGACGACGGGTTCCTGATCGTCGAGGGTCTCTTCTCGCGCGAAGAGGTCGCGGCGATGGCTGCGGCCGCGGAGCGGTTGCGCGCGGTCGGGCGAGACCTGGCCGCGACGCTCTCGGCGGGCGAGAGCGGCGCGGCGGAGCAGAAGGTCGAGAGTGCCGGCAGCCAGTTCGTCTTCGGCGGCGCGAACGGCTCGCTCCGGCTGCTGCGGGTGGTCTGGGCGGGAGGTTGCGAGCCGGCGTTCCTGGCTAGCGGGCGCGACGTACGGCTCACCTCGATCGTCGGCCAGCTCCTCGGCGCGCCCACAGCGGTCCACCTGCTCAACCAGCTCCACGCCAAGTACCCGCACGACGGGCTGGAGTTCGAGCCTCACCAGGACAGCGAGCACCGGCGCTACGGCACTCCGGAATGGCGCGACGTGGACGGCCGCGGCAGCTATGTTCAAGCCGTCGTCGCGATCGACGATTCGACGCCCGACAACGGCCCGCTCGTCTTCTATCCGGGCAGCGGGCGGCAGGGGCACCTCGACCCGGCCTTGGTGCGGCGCCGCTTCGGCGATCGTCCCGGAGCCCCGGCGCTGCTCGCCGCGGGCAGCGCCGCCTTCTTCGGCCCCTACGTCGTACACCGTAGCGCCGAGAACCGCGGCACCCTGCCGCGCCGCATCGCCATCAACGGCTTCGCGCTCCCGGGGGCCAATTCCCGTTCCTACTTCGGCGCCGGCACCGGCGTGCCGTTCGATCTCCTCCCGGAGGAAGCGCGCGCGGCTTCCGGCGGATGACCGGCTGGTCGGGCCCTGGCCCCCTCCCCCAAACCTCGCCGCGCGAGGAGCGAGGATCGCCGTGCTCGGTGTCCGCCGGTCCGGCGGCGCGGGCATCTTGCTCAGCCGCGTCGCAGCCGCCTGGCACGCTCGTTGCTTTACCTCAGCGTGGCCCGAGGAGAGGCCACCAGTGAGCACAACCTCCATCGGACCTCGGGCCAGTTCTCACTCCGACGCCCGAACGCTACCAAGGTGTGGCGTCCGGTACGGAGAGGAGGTCACGACATGCTGCGCTGGGCCCTGATCTTCCTCATCGTCGCCATCGTCGCCGCGGTCCTCGGCTTCGGAGGCATTGCCGCCGGCGCCGCCCAGATCGCCCAGGTCCTCTTCTACCTCTTCCTGGTCATCTTCCTCATCTCGCTCATCCTCGGCCTGGTGCGGCGCGCCTGACGGCCGGCATCCGCCATCTTCGAGCGGGACCAGGCGCGACTGCTTCGTTCCGCCGAGACGGAGCCGGTCTCGGCCGTGACCGCCCGTAGCCGACATGGTGGCGCGGGGTGCAGTCCGCTCGCGTCAGGGTTCACCAGGCGGGCGGTCGTGCGAGAATCGCGGATAGGCCAACGCTTGGAGATCACGACATGTGTCGCAGCATCCACGTCTTGTTCAACTTCGATCCTCCCGCCACTGACGAGGAGATCCGTGCCGCTTCGCTCCAGTTCGTGCGTAAGATCAGCGGCACGCACCGGCCCTCCAAGGCCAACGAGGAGGCGTTCGCACGCGCCATCGAGGAGGTCGCGGCGGCGAGCCGCAGGCTGCTCGCCAGCCTGAGCACCGCGTCGCCGCCCCGCGACCGTGAGCGTGAGCGCGCCAAGGCCAAGGAGCGTGGCGAGCGCCGCTTCGCCTGACGAGCGCCGCCGCGCGGCGCGGAGCCCAGCTCGACCTGACCTGCCCGTCACCTGGCGATCGCGATCTGCGCGTTGACGAAGATCGGCGCGCCGTCGTCCTCGTTGCCGGTCTCGTTCGGCGGCGCGGTGAAGCGGTCGATGGCGCCGCGCTGGAACACCAGGCACATGCTCGAGCCGCCGTAGCTGAAGTAGCCCAGCTCGTCGCCCTTCTTGACCCGGTCGCCGACCTTCACCTCGAGCGTGACCGACGAAATCTCGGTGATGCCGATGGGCATCACGCAGACCATGCCGATCACCGGGTCCTCGCTCTCGACGAACACCAGTCCGCGGGTGTTGACGGAGGCCTCGTACCCCTGCGAGTAGGTCGCGGCGGTCGGGTCCAAGCCGGCGGACTCCGCGTCGCTGAACATCAATCCATCGACGACCTGCGCGCCGCGGACATGGCCGTCGATCGGCGAGTGCCAGCGATGATAGTCGGCGCCCGACAGGAACGACTGGAAGACGTCGCCGCCGATGAACCGTGAGGTGTGCTCGCTGCCGTTCAGCATGTTGACCAGCGAGTAGGGCTGCCCCTTGAGCCAGAACCGCGCCAGCGCCTGGACGTCCCGCACGTAGGTGACCACGGTGCCGTCGTTGGCCGAGACGATGACCTTGGGGTCGTCCGGCGCGGCGATCGGCCGGAACGCGGGCTTGATCTGGCGATGGAAGTAGGCGTTGAAGGAAGGGAAGCCCCAGTGCGGCGCCTTGCGGTCGGGGATCTCGAACTCGTAGAGCTTGTTCTGCTCGTAGGCGGGCTGCGACAGCCAGCCGTCTTCGCTCTCGTTGAGCACGCCGCGGCTCTCGGCGCTGTCCAGGAAGGCGCACCACTCCTCGAGGATCGCGCGGATCGCGCCGTTGAACGCCGCGTTCCGGAACGCTGCCTCGCCCGCCGGCGTCATCATCATGTAGGTGAACAGCGACGACATCGGAAAGAAGTTCTGATCGGCGGGGTTCCAGCTGTACCGCGGCGCGGTCGTCGAGATCTGGTCGAGCGCCGCGAGCAGCTCGGCGATGTCGTCGATCTGCTTGTGCTTCGGCCCGACCTGGTCGATCATCTGGGTGACGTACATCCGCACGATCCCGTCGCGCTCGATCAGCCGCGCCAGCGCCGCCACGGCGGGGCTGAGCTCGCGCTTGCCCTTCGCCCGCCGCTCCGCGATCTCCCGCTTGAGGTTCCGCTGCCACGCATCCACCGCCGCGCGGTTCTTCGGCAGATAGCCGGCGCGGCGTCCAAACGACCTCCGGTACCGGGCATCGAGCGCCAGCTCGACGTCGTCGTCGCTCATCGGGCACCTCTCTGACCTCGTTGATCGCCAGCCTTGTCGCCAGCTTGCGTAGACGTTGAAACAGTCTAGCACGCCCCGGCCACGTCCCCTCCCGCGCCGTCCCGCGCCGCGCCCGCCGCGCCCGTCGAGTCGTCTACGCTCTGCCGCCCGCCTGCACATGCTTAGCTGGATAGGTGGCCGGCGAAGGGCGATGGCCAGCAATGGCGAACGCGCACTGGACGCGTAGAGGGAGAGATCTGTATGGAGGGACATGCGGCGCCGGGCGCCGGAGGGATCGCGCAGCTCTCGCCCGAGCAGCGGGCGCTGCTCATCCGCCTGCTCGAGAAGAAGGGCGCGGTGCCGCCGGCGGTGACGCCACCGCCCCCCATCCCGCGCCGGCCGCCGGGAGCGAAGTGCCCGGCCTCCCTGGACCAGGAGCGGTTGTGGTTCCTCCACCTCATGGACCCGCGCAGCGCGGCGTACAACGTCGACATCCCGATGCGCCTGCGCGGGGAGATCGAGATGCCGCCGCTCGTACGCGCGCTCAACGAGATCGTGCGGCGCCACGAGGCCTGGCGCACGACCTTCGCGGCGGTGGACGGCGAGCCGGTCCAGATCGTGGCCCCGGCGTTGACCCTCCCTGTCCCGGTGGTCGATTGGCGCGGCGTCTACGCCGCCGCGCGTGAGCCCGAGCTGCTGGCGCTCCTGGAAGCGGAGATCCGCCGCCCCTTCGACCTCGAGCGCGGCCCCCTGGTGCGCTTCACCGTGCTCCGCCTCGGGCCCGCGCACTACGTCCTGGTGCTGGTCGTCCATCACATCGTCACCGACTGGATCTCGATGAAGCGGTTCTGGATGGAGCTGCTCATGCTCTACCAGGCCTTCGCCGCTGGGCGCCCGTCGCCGCTGCCCGAGCCGCCGCTGCAGTACGCTGACTTCGCGGTCTGGCAGCGGCAGTGGCTGGCGGAGGGGGGGCTCGCCAAGCACATGGAGTACTGGCGCGCGCACCTCGCGGAGGCGCCGCTGGTGCTCGAGCTGCCCACCGATCGGCCGCGGCCGCCGGTGCAGACGGGCCGCGGCCTCAGCAGCAAGCTCGCCCTGAGCCGCGAGCTGTCGGACGCCGTGCGCCGCCTCAGCCAGCGCCTGAACGCCTCGCCGTTCATGACCCTGATGGCGGCCTACAAGGCGCTGCTCCTGCGCTACACCGGACAGGAGCGGATCATCCTCGGCTCGCCGAGCGCCAACCGCAACCGCCCGGAGCTCGAGCCGGTGCTGGGCTTCTTCCTCACCCAGCTGGTCCTCTGCACCGACCTCGCGGGAGACCCCACCTTCATCGAGCTGGTGGGCCGCGAGCGGCAGGTGGCGCTCGGCGCCTACGCCCACCAGGACGTGCCCTTCTCGCTGCTGCTCAAGGAGCTGCAGCTCGCCCGCGACCTCAGCCGGCCGCCGGTCGTCCAGGCCACCTTCTTCGTCCTCGAGCAGGCGGACCACGACCTGCCGAACCACCAGCTCGAGGTGCTGGTCTTGGAGGACGGCGCGGCGCGCTGGGACCTGACGCTGTTTTTCTGGGACAACAAGGAAAAAGGTTTCAATGGCTGGTTCGAGTACGACGTCGACCTCTTCGACGTGACCACCGTGGCGCGGATGGGCGAGAGCTTCACCACCCTGCTCGCCGCCGCGCTGGCGAACCAGGAGACACGGCTCTCGGACCTCCCCTGGCTGAGCGAGACCCAGCGCCACCAGCTGCTCGCCGAATGGGCGGGGGAGAGCGGACCGGACGGCCAGGCCAGGCAGCCCGTCCACGAGCTCTTCGCCGCGCAGGCGGCGCGGACGCCGGCGGCCACGGCCGTGGCCTGCGGCGCGCAGCGCCTCACCTACCGCGAGCTGGACCGCCGCGCCAACCAGCTGGCGCACCGGCTGCGGCGCCTGGGCGTCGGCCCCGAGTCGCGGGTCATGATCTGCGCCGAGCGCTCGCTCGACCTGCCGGTGGCGATCCTGGGGACGCTCAAGGCCGGCGGCGCCTTCGTGCCCGTGGACCCGGCCCACCCCGACCAGCGGCTCGAGCTCCTGGCGCAGGACTCGGGGGCGGCGGTGCTGCTCACCCAGGCGGGCCTCGCCGGGCGCCTGGCCGGCGCGCCTTGCCCGCGCCTGTGCCTGGACGCCGAGTGGGGCGAGATCGCGGCCGAGCCCCCCGAGGCGCCGCTCCACCGCGCGAGCCCGAGCGACCTGGCCTACCTGATCTACACCTCCGGCAGCACCGGCGCCCCCAAGGCGGTGCTCGTCGAGCACGGCAACCTTGCCGCCACCCTCGCCGCCACCCGCGAGCTCTTCGGCGGCGAGCCGGGCGACCGCGCTCCGGTGCTGGCCTCGGCCGCGTTCGACATCTTCCTCTTCGAGCTGTTCCAGCCGCTGCTCTGCGGCGGCACCGCCCTGCTCGTGCCGCTGCAACCGGCGCCGGACGTCGACGAGCTGCTCGAGCTCCTCGCCGGCGCCGCCTGGTTCCATGCCGTGCCCTCGCTCATGCGGCAGATCGTCGACCAGGCCGCGGCGCGGCCGCACGGCTTTCCCGTCCTGCGCCGGGTCTTCGTCGGCGGCGACGCGGTGCCCGCCGAGCTGCTCGCCGACCTCGCGCGGGTCTTTCCGCGGGCGCGGGTGCAGGTCCTCTACGGCCCCACCGAGGCAGCCATCGTCTGCGCCGGCCACGCCGTCCCGCGCGGGCAGCGGCAGCCCCGCGCGCTCGTCGGCCGGCCGTTCCCCGGCACCGTGCTGCGGCTGGCGGACGCCGCCGGCAGGGAGGTGCCGGTGGGAGTGGCGGGAGAGCTGTGGATCGGCGGCGCGGCGGTCGGGCGCGGCTACCTGAACCAGCCGCAGCCGACCGCCGAGAGGTTCGTCCGCCGCGGCGAGGCGCGGTACTTCCGCAGCGGCGACCGCATGCGCTACCTGGCGGACGGCAACCTCGAGTTCCTGGGCCGCCTCGACCAGCAGGTCAAGGTGCGCGGCTTCCGCGTCGAGCTGCCGGAGATCGAGGCCGTGCTCGGCAGCCTGCCGCGGGTGGGCGCGGCGGCGGTGGTTGCGCTCGCCGACCGCGGGCGGGAGAAGCGGCTGGTCGCCTACGTCGTCGCCAAGGCCGGCGCCGCGCCCGCGGCGGGCGAGCTGCGCGCGGCGCTCAAAGAGCGCGTGCCGGAGTACATGATCCCGTCGGCCTTCGTGATGCTGCCGGCCCTGCCCTTGACCGCCACCGGCAAGGTGGACCGCGCGGCCCTGCCGGCGCCGAGCCAGGAGAGGCCGGCCCTCGCCGGCTCATACCTCCCGCCGCGCAATGCCACCGAGGAGCGGCTGGCGGCGATCTGGTCCGAGGCGCTCGGCATCGAGAGCGTCGGCATCGAGGACAACTTCTTCGAGCTGGGCGGCGACTCGATCTTGAGCATCCAGGTGGTCTCGCGCGCCCGCCAGGCGGGCCTCGCGCTCAACCCCAGGCTGATCTTCCAGCACCCCACGGTGGCGGCGCTGGCCGCCATGATCGACACGGTCGCGCCGCCCGCCGCCGAGCAGGGGCCGGTGACCGGCCCGGTGCCGCTGACCCCGGTCCAGCGCCAGTTCCTCGCGCGCGACCTCGCCCGCCCGCAGCACTGGAACCAGTCGCTGCTGCTCGAGACCGACCGCGCCCTGCCGGCGCCGCGCCTTGCCGCCGTGGTGCAGGCCCTCCTCCTGCAGCACGACGTGCTGCGCCACCGGTTCCTGCCGGGGCCCGGGGACGCGGCGGGCGCGGGCGCGGGCGTGGGCGCGGAGTGGCGGCAGGTCGCGAGCGAGCCCGCGGCGGCGCCGGCCGCGCCCTGCGGCTTCGTCGACCTCGCGCCGCTGCCCGCGCCGCGGCGCGGCGGTGAGATCGAGGCGGTCTCGGCCCGGCTTCAGGGCAGCCTCGACCTCGAGCGCGGGCCGGTGTTCCGCGCCGCCGCCTTCGGGCTCGGGGCGGGAGCGCCGGGGCGGCTGCTGCTCGTCGCGCACCACCTGGTCATGGACTTCTTCTCCTGGCGGCCGCTGCTCGAAGACTTCGAGACGGCGTGGCGGCTGGCGGAGCGGGGCGAGGCCATCGCGCTGCCCGCCAAGACCGGCTCCTTCAAGAGCTGGGCGGAGGGCCTGGTGGAGCAGGCCCGCTCGCCCGCGGTGGCGGCCGAGCTGCCCTACTGGCTCGACGAGCGCCGGCGTTGGGCGCCACGCCTGGCGGTGGACTGGCCGGCCGGACGCGACACCGTGGGCGGGGCGCGCACCCTCGCCGCCGAGCTGCCGCCGGAGACCACCCGCGCGCTCCTCGACGACGTCCCCGCGGCCGCCAGGCTGGAGGTCCAGGACGTGCTGCTGGCGGCGCTTGCCCGGGTGATGGCGCGGCGCAGCGGCAGCCGGCTGCTCGCCGTCGATTGCGAAGGCTATGGCCGGGACGTGCTGGCCGGGGTCGACCTCGAGCGGACCGCCGGCTGGTTCGCCTGGACCTGGCCGCTGCTGCTCGACCTGGGAGCGGCCGCCGACCTCGGCGCCGAGCTCAAGGCGGTCAAGGAGCGGCTGCGCGGTGTGCCGAACCGCGGCCTGGGGTACGGCCTGCTGCGCTTCCTCGCCGGCGACCCGGAGACCGCGGCGCGCTTCGCCGCCCTGCCCGAGCCGGAGATCGCCTTCCAGTACGTGGGCGGCATCGGCCGGCTGGCGCCGCGCGTCGCCGGGCTGCGCCTGGCGCCGGAGCGCCCGGGCGCGCCGGTGGCCGCCGCGGACCCCCGCGCCCACCGCCTCGAGATCCACGCCAGCCTGGCCGAGGAGCGCCTGCGCGTGACCTGGACCTACGGCGAGGAGGTCTTCCGGCGCGAGACCATCGAGGCGCTGGCGGCGAGCTTCCTCGCCGAGGTCCAGGCCATCGTCGATCACTGCCGCGCGTCGCGGCTGCTGGCCTTGACGCCGGCGGATTTCCCGCTCGCCGCGCTGGACCAGGAGAGCCTCGACGCGCTGCTCGGGGGCAGCCGCGAGATCGAGGACCTCTACCCCTTGACGCCGCTGCAGCAAGGCATGCTCTTCCACTCGCTCCACGCCCCCGAGCAGGGGCTGTACGTCAACCAGACGGTCTGGGAGCTCGGCGGCGACCTCGACCTGCCGGCCTTCCTGCGCGCCTGGCAGGAGGTGGTGGACCGCCACCCGGTCCTGCGCACCGGGTTCGTCTGGGAGGGCGTGGACCGGCCACTGCAGCGGGTGCACCGGACGGCCGCGGTGCCTTACGTCGAGCACGACTGGCGGGATCTCGCGCGGCCCGAGGTGGAGGCGCGCCTCGCCGCCTTCCTGGCCGAGGACCGGCGGCGCGGCTTCGAGCTGCCGCGGCCGCCGCTGATGCGGCTCGCCTCGATGCTCACCGCCGGCGGGGGACGCATCTTCATCTGGAGCAACCATCACCTGCTGCTGGACGGCTGGTGCCTGTCGCTGATCTTCGGCGAGGTGCAGTCCGGCTACCAGGCGGTGCGCGAAGGGCGCGGCATGGCGGCGCCGCGGCCGCGCCCGTTCCGCGACTACATCGCCTGGCTCGCGCGCCAGGACCTGGCCGAGGCCGAGGCGTACTGGCGGCGCCGGCTCGACGGCTTCACCGCGCCGACGCCGGTGCACGCCTTGCGGCCGGCCGCGGCCGGCGCCGTGGGCGAGAGCGAGGAGCGGCGCCTGTTCCTCGAGCCGCGGGCGACGGCGGCGCTGGCGGGGGAGGCCCGCCGCCGGCAGCTCACCCTGAACACGCTGGTGCAAGGCGCCTGGGCGGCCTGGCTGAGCTGCCACAGCGGCGAGGACGACGTGGTCTTCGGCATCACGGTCTCCGGGCGCCCGGCCTCCCTGCCGGGGGTCGAGACGATGGTGGGGATGTTCCTCAACTCGCTGCCGGTGCGGGTCCGGTTGGCGCCGCGGGACCAGCTGCTGCCCTGGCTCGCCGAGCTGCAGGAGCAGCTGCTGCAGGTGCGCCAGCACGAGCACACGCCGCTCGCCGACGTCCAGCGGTGGAGCGCGCTGCCGGCCGGGCAGCCGCTGTTCGACACTCTCTCCGTCTTCGAGAACCACCCGGTCGATCCAGCGGTCCGCGAGCAGCGCCCCGGCCTGGCGGTGCGCAGCATGCGGACGCTCGAGAAGACCCAGTACCCGATCACCCTCACGGTGGTGCCCGGCGACCGCCTGATGCTCACCCTGATCCACGACGCGGCCCGGCTCGACAGGGTGGCGGCGCTGCGCATGCTCGCGCACCTCGCGGCCGTGCTCGAGGCGATGGGCGCCGGCCTCGACGGACGCCTCGAGGACCTGCCCCGGCTGCTGCCCGCCGAGCGGCACCAGGCCATCGTGGAGTGGAACGACACCGGGAGCGGGAGCGGGGCCGGCGGACCCTGGGTCCACGAGTGGTTCTCGCGCCAGGCGGCGCGCTCGCCGCAGGCGCCGGCGCTGGTCTGCGGCACCCGGCGCTGGACCTATCGCGAGCTGGAGGTGCGCAGCGGCAGGCTGGCGCGCGAGCTGCGCCGGCGCGGGGTCGGCCCCGAGGTCAAGGTCGCCCTCTGCCTGGCGCGCTCGCCGGAGCTGGTGGCGGCCATGCTCGCGGTCTGGAAGGCGGGCGGCGCCTACGTCCCGCTCGACCTCGACCATCCCACCGAGCGGCTGGCCTGCCAGCTGCGCGACTGCCGGCCGGCCCTGGTGCTGACGCACTCCGGCCAGGCCGGCGCGCTGCCGCCCGCCGGCGTCCCCGTCGTCGCCCTCGACGGCGCCGGGTGGCTGGCGGCGGCGGACGCGGCGGCGGCGGACGCGACGGCGGGCGAAACCGCGGCGTGCGAAACGGCCCCGGCGGCCGCAGCGTCCGGCTCCTCCCCCCGCGCGGTGCCCGGCGCCGCGGCGTACGTGATCTACACCTCCGGCTCGACCGGCGAGCCGAAAGGGGTGGTCGTCGAGCACGGCGGGCTCGCCAACCTGGCCGCGGCGCAGATCGCCTGCTTCGCGCTCGCGCCGGGCAGCCGCGTCCAGCAGTTCGCCCCGCCGAGCGTCGATGCCGCGGTGGCCGAGATCGTCACCGCGCTGTGCAGCGGGGCGACCCTCTACCTCGACGACAAGGACGCGCTGCTCCCCGGCCCGAACCTCGTGCAACGGCTGCGCGACCGCGCGATCACCCACGTGACCCTGCCGCCGGCGGCGCTCGCCGCCCTGCCCGCCGCGGAGCTGCCGGCCCTCGCCACCCTGGTGGTTGCCGGCGAGGCCTGCCCGCCCGCCCTGGCGGCGCGATGGACGGCGGCGGGCCGCGGCCACCGCCTGCTCAACGCCTACGGTCCCACCGAGGCGAGCGTCTGCGCGACCGTGGCGGAGCTCGCCGGCGGCGGCGAGGTGTCGATCGGCCGGCCGCTGCCCGGCGTCGCCGTCTACGTGGTGGACCGCCACCTCCGGCAGGTCCCCGCCGGCATTCCCGGCGAGCTGTGCATCGGCGGCGCCGGCGTGGCGCGCGGGTACCTCGAGCGCCCGCGCGCGACCGCGGCGCAGTTCGTTCCCGATCCGTTCTCCGGCCGCCCGGGGGCCCGTCTCTACCGCAGCGGCGACCTCGCCCGCTTCCGGCCGGACGGCCGGCTCGACTTCCTCGGCCGCATCGACCACCAGGTGAAGGTCCGCGGCTTCCGCGTCGAGCTCGGCGAGGTCGAGACCGTCCTCGGCCGGTGCCCGCTGGTCGCCGCGGCGGCGGCGGCGCTGCGGGACGGCGGCGGCGAAGCGGGCCAGCGCCTCGTGGCCTGGGTGGTGCCGAGGCCGGGGGCCGCGGCGCCGCTCGACGCCGGCGAGCTGCGCGCCTTCCTCCGCGAGCGCCTGCCGGACCCCATGGTGCCGGCGAGCTTCGTCGTCGTCGAGGCGCTGCCGCTGACCGCGGCGGGGAAGGTGGATCGCCGGGCCCTGCCCGCTCCCGAGCCGCCCCGCGCGCCGCTCGGGCGGCCCTTCGCTGCGCCCCGGAGCGCGGCCGAGGAGCGCCTCGCGGCGATCTGGTCGCAGGTGCTCCGGGTGCCGCGCGTCGGCATCCACGACAACTTCTTCGACCTCGGCGGCGACTCCATCCTGAGCTTGCAGATCGTCTCGCGCGCCGCCCGCGCCGGCCTCGCGATCACGCCCCGCCAGGTCTTCCAGCACCAGACCGTCGCCGCGCTGGCCGCCGCCGCGGGCGCCTCCGGGGCGGCCGCGCACGAGCAGGGCCTGGTGACCGGGCCGGTGCCGCTGACCCCCATCCAGCGCTGGTTCTTCGAGCAGGAGCTCCCCGACCCGCGGCACTTCAACCAGGCGGTGCAGCTGGACGTGCCGCCGGGCCTAGACCTCGGCGTTCTCGCCGCGGCGCTGCGGCTCCTGGTGGCGCATCACGACGCTCTGCGCCTGCGCGCGCGCCGGGACGGCTCCGGCTGGCGGCAGCACGTCGCCGGCCTCCCCGACCCGGCGAGCTGCGCCGCGATCGACCTGCGGGCGGTGCCGCCGGCGGTGCGTGACGTGACCTTGGAGGCGGCCGCGAAGCAGCTGCAGTCCTCGCTCGACCTCGAGCGCGGGCCGCTGCTGCGCGCCGCCTGCTGCGAGCTCGGGCCGGGGGCGCCCAAGCGGCTGCTCCTCACCGTCCACCATCTCGCCGTCGACGCGGTCTCCTGGCGCATCCTGATCGAGGACCTCGACGCCACCTGCCGCCAGCTGGCGCAGGGCGCCGCCGCCCAGCTGCCGCCCAAGACCACGTCGTTCCGGCGCTGGGCGGAACGGCTGGCGGAGCATGCCCGCTCCGCCGCGCTCGCCGGCGAGCTGCCGTCCTGGCTGGCGCTGGGCGGCGAGCCCGCGGCGCCGCTGCCGTGCGACCTGGCGGCGGGGCCCAACGACCTGGGCTCGGCGCGGACGGTGTCCGTGGCGCTCGACGCCGAGACCACGCGCGCCCTGCTGCGCGAGGTGCCGCCGGTCTATCGCACCGAGATCAACGACGTCCTGCTGACCGCGCTCGCCCGCAGCTTCGCCGCCTGGACCGGGCGGCGCCGCCTGCTCGTGGACCTCGAGGGACACGGCCGGGAAGACCTCTTCCCCGACGTGGACCTGTCGCGCACCGTCGGCTGGTTCACCACCTCCTTCCCGGTGCTGCTCGACCTCGGCCCTGACCGCGCCGAGACCGGCCGCGAGCTCATGCGCATCAAGGAGCGGCTGCGCGCCGTCCCGCGGCGCGGCATCGGCTACGGGATGCTGCGCTACCTGGGCGACGCCGAGACCCGCGCACGCCTCCGCGCCCTGCCGGCCGCGGAGGTGGGCTTCAACTACCTGGGCCAGATGGGGGACCTCAGCCCCGACTCCTCCCCGCTCCGCGCGGAGGCGGAGAACCTCGGCCCGGCGATGAGCCCGCGCAGCCGGCGGGCCCATCTCGTCGAGGTCAACGCCCGCGTCGCCGGGGACCAGCTCCGGGTCGCCT
>Ga0307479_10003971_pt1 | contig 13520 bp, 11 predicted proteins | sample atmos_gasesECM4C_FD_203743 | JGI IMG/M metagenome (GOLD analysis project Ga0307479, IMG submission 203743) | Hardwood forest soil microbial communities from Morgan-Monroe State Forest, Indiana, United States - atmos_gasesECM4C_515 | ecosystem: Environmental > Terrestrial > Soil > Temperate...
GAGATGCCGCACGGCTCGAGGCCCAGACGCTTGGCGAGGTCGAGCACCTCGACCGCCATCTCCGGATCGCAGCCGAACTTCCGCGACAGCGGCCATTCGGCGCCGGCGCAGTCATAGAGGATGCGGCAGAACACCTTGGCGCCAGGGGCGGCGCGGGCGATCTTCTCGACCTCGGCCGAGCAATCGACCGCGAACAGGCGAATGCCAAGCGCGAAGGCGCGCGCGATGTCACGCTCCTTCTTGATCGTATTGCCATAGGAGATGCGGTCCGGCGTCGCGCCCGCGGCCAGCGCCATTTCGATCTCGGCAACGGTAGCCGTGTCGAAGCAGGAGCCGAGCGAGGCGAGCAGCGACAGCACTTCCGGCGCGGGGTTGGCCTTCACCGCGTAGAACACGCGGCTGTCCGGCAGCGCCCTGGCAAAGCCCTGGTAGTTGTCGCGCACGACGTCGAGGTCGACCACGAGGCAGGGCTCGGTGTCCCGGCCCTCGCTGCGACGGTTACGCAGGAATTCCTGAATACGTTCGGTCATAGTAGCACCCTCCAAACGGACCCAGCGACGGGCCCCGTTCAAAATGATCTCGGACGTAGGTGCTTCGGCATTGCCGCACGATGGAGACGCGACAAGGCCTTGAACCCGGACCGAATTGTGCTGCCGTGGATTGGTTGGGAATTTTCCCGCCCGCACACCTGGCAATGAAGGACAAGCCTTTTCAGTAGCCCGCGCCGGCGGTGGAGTGCCGGTAGAGACCAAAAAAGCCCGATCCGTCGTTGCTTTAAGTCGCGTCCCCCGTTGAGAGCGGGGTGCGCCGGTTCGCCTCCGGCTGCCAGTCACGGTTGCAAGGGGTGGAGAGACCTTCAACGGCATCTCTTGAGAGAGATGCTGGCCTCTTAAATCTTCGACCAGAAGTCTTGGACTTAAGCGACCCTCGGTTCTTCATCCCTTGGCGGCTGTCCGGCCTCTTGTCCGGATACCTACCGACTGACACACGACCACAGGCACGTGCGAAATTGGGCAGAAACGGAAATAAGCGTTTTGACTCCGCTTCGCAACAATTTTTTTAGGCTGAGGACAACTTTGCCTAACAGCGACTTGCAAAGTGGCGCTTCGAAGCGCGCGACGACCCCGTATCTGAACTGATGTTAATTTTGCTTAAGCAAACGTAATCGATTTTGTGCCTGCGGCGCAGGGCTTTCTCGTATCGCTCGATCTACACGCGCTTGAAGAACGGCTCGACGCGCTGGGCGGCGCGGACGAACGCCACCATGACCAGGACGCCGAGCGCGAACAGCACCGCCTGCACGACGTGGGCGCCGGTGTCGTCGAGGCCGAGCAGGATCGCGAGCGCCCAGCCGCCGGCAAAGGCGGCTCCGAACACCTCGGCGCCGATCAGGATCGCGGCGCTGATGACGGTGATGACGCTCGGCCAGACGATCTGGCGGGAGGAGGCGGGCTGCAAGCTCATGGTCTTCAGATCCTGTTTGACGAGCGCGCAATCTCTCCGAAAAGGCCCGTGCTAGCAAGCGTAAAAGGCCCAAAAAAGCCCCACGGCATGCTATAGATTCCGCAGAGATTTTAGGGACAAAACGGAACATTGTGATGTCAGAAGCCCCGCAAGATACGGCCCCCGCGCAAGCGCCAGCCAACCCGCTGTTGAAGGCTTGGCAGACGCCGTTTCAGACGCCGCCCTTCGACGAGATCGCGCCGGAACATTTCCTCCCGGCCTTCGAACAGGCCTTCGTCGATCACGCCTCCGAGATCGCCGCGATCACCCATGATCCGTCCACGCCCGACTTCGCCAACACCATCACCGCGCTGGAGCGCTCGGGCAAGCTGCTCGCCAAGGTCGCGGCCGTGTTCTACGACTTGGTGTCAGCGCATTCCAACCCGGCGATCCTGGAGATCGACAAGGAAGTGTCGCTGCGGATGGCGCGGCACTGGAACCCGATCATGATGAACGCGGTGCTGTTCGGCCGCATCGCGATGCTGCACCACAACCGCTCGAGCCTGAAGCTGACCGGCGAAGAGATGCGGCTGTTGCAGCGCACCTACATCCGCTTCCACCGCGCCGGCGCAGGTCTGAGCGAGGAGGCCAAGAAGCGGATGGCCGAGATCAACGAGCGGCTCGCTCATCTCGGCACCACCTTCAGCCATCATCTGCTCGGCGATGAGCAGGACTGGTTCCTGGAATTGGGCGAGGCCGATTGCGCCGGGCTTTCCGACAGCTTTGTTGCCGCCGCCAGGGCGGCCGCCGAGGAGCGCGGCATGGCCGGAAAGGCGCTCCTGACCCTGTCGCGCTCGTCGGTCGAGCCGTTTCTGAAGAGCTCCGACAGGCGCGACCTCCGGGAGAAGGTGTTCAAGGCCTTCACTGCCCGCGGCGACAATGGCAACGACAACGACAACACCGCCGTCATCGTCGAGATCCTCGCGCTGCGCGAGGAAAGCGCCAAGCTGCTCGGCTTTCCGACCTATGCCGCCTACCGGCTGGAGGATTCGATGGCCAAGACGCCGGAAGCCGTGCGCGGCCTCCTGGAGCGGGTCTGGAAGCCGGCCCGGGCCCGTGCGCTGGCCGACCGCGACGAGCTGCAGGCGCTGATCACGGAGGAAGGCGGCAATTTCGCGCTCGCTCCGTGGGACTGGCGCTACTACGCCGAGAAGCTCAGGCAGCGCCGCGCCAATTTCGACGACGCTGCGATCAAGCCATATCTGGCGCTCGATCACATGATCGAGGCGGCCTTCGACTGCGCCACCCGCCTGTTCGGCGTTACCTTCACCGAGCGTCGGGACATTCCGGTCTGGCATCCGGACGTCCGGGTCTGGGAGGTCAAGGATGCGGCGGGCCGCCACAAGGCGCTGTTCTACGGCGACTACCATGCAAGGTCCTCGAAGCGCTCCGGCGCCTGGATGACGTCCTTGCGCGACCAGCAGAAGCTCGACGGCGAGATCGCGCCGCTAATCCTCAATGTCTGCAATTTCGCCAAGGGGGCCGAAGGCCAGCCGTCGCTGCTGTCGCCGGACGACGCCCGCACCCTGTTCCACGAATTCGGCCACGGCCTGCACGGCATGCTGTCGAACGTGACCTACCCATCGCTGTCGGGCACCTCGGTATTCACCGATTTCGTCGAGCTGCCGTCGCAGCTCTACGAGCACTGGCAGGAACAGCCGCAGGTGCTGCAGCGCTTCGCCCGGCACTACCAGACCGGCGAGCCGCTGCCCGAGGATCTGCTCAGGCGCTTCCTCGCCGCGCGCAAATTCAACCAGGGTTTTGCCACCGTCGAGTTCGTCTCTTCGGCGCTGGTCGATCTGGAATTTCACACCCAGCCGGCCGCAGCCAGCCGCGACGTCCGGGCCTTCGAGCGCGCCGAGCTGGAAAAGATCGGCATGCCCGAGGAGATCGCGATGCGGCACCGGCCGCAGCAGTTCGGCCACATCTTCTCCGGCGACCACTACGCGTCGGGCTATTACAGCTACATGTGGTCGGAGGTGATGGATGCCGATGCCTTCGGCGCGTTCGAGGAGGCCGGCAACATCTTCGACCCTGCGGTCGCCAAACGCCTGCACGACGACATCTATTCCTCCGGCGGTTCGGTCGATCCGGAAGCGGCCTACGTCGCCTTCCGCGGCCGGGAGCCCGAACCCGACGCGCTGTTGCGCCGGCGCGGCCTGTTGGAAACGCCCGAAGCCGCCTGATCGAAGGCCCTTGCGCTGCCGGTTCTCAGGCCGGCAAAAGCCGGCGCAGCAGCGGCAGGAAGAAGATCGCGACGTTGATGGTGAAGCCGAGGTTCCAGAGGATCGATCGGAGCCGCGGGCGGTTGCCGAGATAGGTTAGGACATAGGCGATGCGCACGATCAGGAACAGCACCGCCAGTTCGTTGATCAGGTTCTGCGGGGCGGCGCGGAATTCGGCCAGCAGAACCGCTGCGGCGAAGAACGGAAAGGCCTCGATGCCGTTCTGATGGGCGCCTAGCGCGCGGGCGCGGATGGCGTCCTCATAGAACGCCGGGTTACGCGGCTTGGAATTGTCATAGTCGCGAAACCCGATCCATTTGACCGGTACGATGGTCAATAGATAGAGCGCCACGCACGCGAAAACGCAGTATTCGGCGACAGTCATCGTGTCCTCCGAGCGTGACACTACCGAACCCGCCATTATCTTGACAAGGATGGTGCAAACGCGCGATGGCCAGAGGAATATGGGTGCCGAAATGACGGTGGTTGTCCAAATCGAAAACGCCAAACCCGCGGCTGAGGCGAGCCCGGCGCGCGTCGGCGTGCTTTTGATCAACCTCGGCACGCCGGATACCGCCGATGCGCGGGGCGTGCGGGTTTACTTGAAGGAATTTCTCAGTGATCCCCGGGTGATCGAGGACCAGGGGCTGATCTGGAAGTTGATCTTGAACGGCATCATCCTGCGCACCCGCCCGAGAAAGAAGGCGCGTGACTACCGCAAGATCTGGAACACCGAGCGGGATGAATCGCCGCTGAAGACCATCACGCGCGCGCAGTCGGAAAAGCTCGCAAGGAGCATCGCCGACCGCGACCATGTCGAGGTCGATTGGGCGATGCGTTACGGCAACCCCTCGATCGGCGCCGGCGTCGAGACGCTGATGGCGCGCGGCTGCGACCGGATCCTGGCGGTGCCGCTCTATCCGCAATATTCGGCCGCGACCTCGGCGACCGTCTGCGACGAGGTGTTTCGGGTGCTCGCCGCGATGCGCGCACAGCCGACGCTGCGGGTGACGCCGCCCTATTACGACGACCCGGATTATATCGAGGCGTTGGCGGTCACGATCAACGCGCATCTGGCGACGCTGCCGTTCAAGCCGGAATTGATCGTGGCCTCGTTTCACGGCATGCCGAAGGCATATGTCGACAAGGGCGATCCGTATCTTGCGCACTGCACCGCAACCACGGGCGCCTTGCGCAAGCGCCTGGGCCTTGACGCCTCGAAGCTGCTGCTCACTTTCCAGTCGCGCTTCGGCAACGCCGAATGGCTCAAGCCCTACACCGACAAGACCATCGCGCAGTTGGCGAAAGACGGCGCGCGCCGCATCGCCGTGGTGATGCCGGGCTTCGCCGCCGACTGCCTGGAAACGCTGGAAGAGATCGCGCAGGAGAACGCCGAGATTTTTAAGGCTCATGGCGGCGAGGAATTTTCGGCGATCCCCTGCCTGAACGACAGCGAACCCGGCATGGACGTCATCCGCCAGCTCGTGCTGCGTGAGCTGCAGGGCTGGATTTGACGGCCGAACAATAATAACCTTGCAAATCTCGCGGGTTTTTCTCAAGGCACACAAGCTACTTGCCGCGGTCGCGCTGCGTGCATCTGGAACGCGGCAAACGCGTACATAGCTATCTCATGCCGAGAACGGCCGGCCTGAACCGGCGCTGCGGCTCCGCAGACTAAAGCAAGCGGCGTCCGCGAACGGCTTTGCGACGGGGAATGGCGCGGGCGCCTCCGTCCCGCCTTTGGAGGATACATGTCCGGTTTCGAAATTTTCGTGATTGCGCTGGTGCTGCTCGTCGTTTTCACGCTGGTTGCCGGCATCAAGACGGTGCCGCAAGGCTACGACTGGACCATCGAGCGGTTCGGCAAATTCACCCGCACGCTGTCGCCGGGGCTGAACATCATCGTTCCCTATTTCGACCGTGTCGGCCGCAAGATGAACATGATGGAGCAGGTGATCAACATTCCCGAGCAGGAGGTGATCACCAAGGACAACGCCACCGTGACGGTGGACGGCGTCGCCTTCTACCAGGTGTTCGACGCCGCGAAGGCAAGCTACGAGGTGTCCAATCTCAACCAGGCGATCATCGTATTGACCATGACCAACATCCGCTCGGTGATGGGCGCGATGGACCTCGACCAGGTGCTGTCGCATCGCGACGAGATCAACGAGCGCCTGTTGCGCGTGGTCGATGCCGCGGTCTCGCCCTGGGGCCTGAAGGTCAACCGCATCGAGATCAAGGATATCGTGCCGCCGGCCGACCTCGTCGAGGCGATGGGACGGCAGATGAAGGCCGAGCGCGTCAAGCGCGCCGACATTTTGCAGGCCGAAGGCCAGCGCCAGTCGGAAATCCTTCGCGCGGAGGGCGCAAAGCAGGGCCAGATCCTGCAGGCCGAGGGCCGCCGCGAGGCGGCGTTCCGCGACGCCGAGGCGCGCGAGCGCTCCGCGGAGGCCGAAGCCAAGGCGACGCAGGTGGTTTCCGAAGCCATTGCCAAGGGCGACGTCGCTGCGCTGAACTATTTTATTGCCAACAACTACATCAAGGCGTTCGGGCAATTTGCGGATTCGCCGAACCAGAAGGTCATCATGCTGCCGGTGGAGGCGGTGAGCATTCTGGGTGCGCTCGCCGGCATCGGCGAGATCGCCAAGGCAACCTTCGGCGAGAGTGCGATGTCGGCGCAGGCGGCGGCGCGCCGCGCCTCGGTACCGAGCGCCGGTCCCGCTGCGCCGCCGGCGCCACCGATGCCTCCGCAGTCATAGGAGCACATGAGCCATGACCGAGATGTTCTATACGCTGGGCACCTGGAACTGGCTGATCTTCGGCTTCATCCTGATGGCGCTGGAATTGATTGTGCCCGGCGTCTTCCTGTTCTGGCTCGGGCTCGCAGCGCTACTGGTCGGGCTGGTGTCATTTGTGCTGCATCCGTCGTGGCAAACGCAGCTTCTGATGTTCGCCGTGTTTGCGGCTGCCGCCGTGCCGGTGTGGCTGCGGCTGGCGCGGGGAAGCAGCGCGGCAAGTATCAGCAACCCGTTCCTCAACAGGCGTGCGGACGCGCTGGTCGGGCGGGTGTTCACGCTGGAAAAGCCGATCATCGACGGCTCCGGCACGGTGCGGATCGACGACACCATCTGGCGCGTGGCCGGTCCCGATGCGCCTGCCGGCAGCCGCGTCCGGATCGTAAAGGCCAATGGTGCCAATCTCACGGTGGCGGCGGCGTAAGCGTTACCTTTCCCCGCGAGCTCAGTTCACCTCTCCCCGCCCTTCGCGGGGAGAGGTCGAAATTCGCGGGTAGCGAATTTCGGGTGAGGGGCTCAATCAACGAGCACAGTCCATGGATAGAGCCCCTCACCCCACCCTCTCCCCGCGGAAGAGCGGGGCGAGGGAGACGAAAGGCCGCTAGGCCGCCCCGCGTTTGCTCCAGCGCTCGGCAAAGCGATGCAGCGGCAGGACGTTCTCTGACAGTTCGCGGCCCAAGGGCGTGAGGCCGTAGCCGCCTCCCGGTGCCAATTCGACAAAACCCGCGTCTCGCAGTTCCGATAGCCGCGCCTGCAGCACGGTCGGGGAGGCTTCATCGCAGGCCGCGCGCAACGCGCGCGAGGTCAGCGTCTCTTCCCGCAGCTCCCACAGGATCCGCAGGCTCCAGCGTCGCCCCAGCAGATCGAGCAGCGCCATGATCGGCCGCCCCGAGCGGGAACCGCGGACGCTGCGCTTTTTGACCTGTCTTGGCATCCCGCAGCTCCTTGCACATTGCTACTGATAGTGTAGCATGATGCTATGATTAATGTAGCACGGGAGCCAGCCATGTCACGCATCGCGCCGCTTGAGCCGCCCTACGCGCCGGAAATTGCGGCCCAGTTCGACCGCATCATGCGCGGCGCGCCGCCGCTGACGCTGTTCCGCGTCATGGCCGGCCACGCGCGCGCCTGGGAGAAGTTCCGCGCCGGCGGCCTGCTCGACCGCGGTCCGCTCAATTTGCGCGAGCGCGAGATCGTCATCGACCGCACCTGCGCGCTGAACCGATGCGAATATGAATGGGGGGTGCATGTCGCGATCTTTGCCAAAGCCGCTGAGCTGACCGAGCAGGAAGTCCGCGCCACCGTGCTTGATGGCGCCGATAGCGCGTGCTGGTCGGAAGCGGAAAAGGCGCTGCTCGCGGTGGTGGACGCGCTGCATCACCGCGCCACCTTGAGCGATGCCGAATTCAAGGCATTGTCGGCGCATTATGACGAGGAAAAGATCCTTGAGGTCATGCTGCTCTGCGGCTTCTATCGCACCGTGTCGTATCTGGCGAACGGGCTCGATCTGCCGCTCGAGGAAAAAGCGGCGCGGTTCCCGACGTAGAGAACCGTAGGGTGGGCAAAGCGCAGCGTGCCCACCATTCAAACAACGATCGGGGATGGATGGTGGGCACGGCGCAACGCGCCTTTGCTCGCCCTACAAGAGACTCGACGCGTCTGCTATGCCTTGGATTGCTTCGCTTCGCTCGCAATGACGCTGGGCCGGCGTCACGCCACCCCCGCCTTCAGCAGACCGTGAAAATTCACGATGCCGACCGGCTTGCCGGCGTCGGTGACGATCAGCGCGGTGATCCTGGCGGAGTTGAGCAGCTCCAGCGCCTCGCTCGCGAGCGAGTCGCGGTCGATGGTCCTGGGATTCTTGGTCATGATGTCGTCGACCAGAGCCGTCATCAGGTCGGGCCGCATCTTCCGGCGCAGATCGCCGTCGGTGATGATGCCGGCGATGGCGCCGTTGCTATCGACGATGGCGACGCATCCAAAACCCTTCGAGGACATCTCGACCAGTGCGTCCGACATTTTGGTGCCGAGCGGTTTTAGCGGCACTGCGTCGCCGGTCTCCATCAGGTCGGAGGTGCGTTTGAGCATCGCGCCGAGCTTGCCGCCGGGGTGGAAATTGGCGAACTGCAGCGCCGTGAAACCGCGGCTTTCCAGCAGCGCAATCGCCAGCGCGTCGCCGATCGCGGCCTGCATCAAGGTCGAGGTGGTCGGCGCCAGATTGTGCGGGCAGGCCTCACGCGCCTTCGGCAGTTCCAGCACGATCCGCGCCGCCCCGCCGAGCGAGGATTCCGCGTTCGAGGTCACCGCGATCATCGGGATCGCGAAGCGCGCGGAATAATTCACCAGGTTCTTCATCTCCGGCTGCTCGCCGGACCACGACAGCGCGATGATCACGTCATCCGGCGTGATCATGCCGAGGTCGCCGTGGCCTGCTTCCGCGGCGTGCACGAAGAAGGCCGGCGTGCCCGTCGAGGCGAGCGTCGAGGCGACCTTGCGCGCGACATGGCCGGATTTGCCGAGCCCGGTGACGATGACGCGCCCGCTGGCCCGCCGGATCAGGTCGACGGTAGCCGCAAACGCCACCCCCAACGGGCCGTTGAGCGCCTCCGCGATCGCGGCGATGCCGCTGCCACCGACTTCGAGCGTGCGCAGCGCCGACTGGACGGCGGTCGCGTCATCGGTGCCGGATGATTTGGCCATCAGCGGTTTCGAACTTGGCATGTCTGCTTCCGGGGAGGGGAGGGCAAAGCCCTTTTGCTTTCCTTAGCACGGGCGGCCCAGGGAGGCGACGCGGGGCAGGCGGTCTCAACCGGTCATTAACCATAATTGTCTTTAACTCCACTAGCGACGTTTTCCGCCTGCCGCGTAGTGTATGCGGCGGGAACCGATCGGTGAAGCTTATGAATTTGTTGGAGTATTTCCATCGTGATGTCGGGTCCAGCCAAGGGCCACGAACGGCGCGCGCTCTTCTTCCGCGCGCTTTTGCCGTGCCTTGCGCTGATCGCCTTGCATCAAACTTCCGCGCGCGCCCAGTCGCTGACCCCGGACCTCTTCAACCCGACCCGCGGCGGCTTCGTCGCAGCCCAGGACCTGCCGCTGCGCCCGATCGGCGAGACCACCGCCGATAACCCCACTGATCCCAATCGCGACGCGCGACAGCGCGACCGCAATGCCCCGGGCGACCGCAATAAGCCGAACCCGGCGCCGTCGCGGATCGGCCAGGTCCCAACCTATGGGCTGCAGGCCGCCAACGGCGCCGACGCCGGCTTCGATTCGCTCAACCGCAAGCGCAAGCCGACGAAATATTATCCGGGCCAGGCCAGGCCCAAACCGCCGCCGGGGCCCGGCAGCCTGCCGCCGAAGCCGGCGCCCGTGAACGCGATCGGCGAACTGCGCCTTTCCGTTCCGCCCTCCGAGACCGCCAACAAGCCGCCGATCCCGCCTGCGATGGCGGACGCCGTTGCTGGCCAGCCGCCGCGCCGGCGGCTCAAGCTCGACGACGACCCGTTCGGCGCGGTCGGCGACTATGCCGGCAGCTTCCTGATCAAGTCGGCGGTCGAATTGTCTGGCGGCTACGACACTAATCCGGGCCGCCTTCCCGAACAGCACAGCTTGCCGTTCTATGTGGTCGCACCCGAGTTTCTCGCGGTGTCCGACTGGGACCGTCACGCGCTGATCGCGGACCTCCGCGGCTCCTTCACCGGTTATGGCGGGAGTCTTCCGGCGACGTTCGACGGCGCGGCGTCGCCGGCGCCGACCAATGTCGACCGTCCGGATTTTACCGGCCATGTCGACGGCCGCCTCGATGTTTCCCGCGACACCGACCTCACCGCGCAGCTCCGCTTGCGCCTGGCGACCGACAACCCGGGCAGCCCGAACATCCAGGCAGGGCTTGCGGCCTATCCGATCTACACCACGCTCGGCGGCACCTTCGGCTTCGACCAGCGCTTCAATCGCCTGCAGATTTCCGCGGGCGGAACGATCGACCGCACCTCCTATGCCAGCTCGACGCTGACCGACGGCGAGCATGCCTCCAACGACGACCGCAATTTCAACCAGGTTGGCGGCGTCGGCCGCGTCTCCTACGAATTGACGCCCGCCGTCAAGCCGTTCGTCGAGGCCGAGGGCGACACCCGCGTGCACGATCTGCAGTTCGACCGCAGCGGTTTTGAGCGCGATTCCAACGGCGGCTATGCCAAGGCCGGCACCTCGTTCGAATTCACGCGCCTGCTGACCGGCGAAATCTCGATCGGCTACGCCGCGCGCAACTACATCGACCCGCGGCTCGACCGCCTGCAGGGTTTTCTGACCACGGCGTCCCTGACCTGGAACGCGACGGGGCTTACCACGGCAAAATTCTATTCCGACACCCAGATCGCCGAGACCACGCTGCCCGGCGCCTCCGGGGTGCTGGTGCACACCTACACCTTCGAGGTCGATCACGACTTCCGCCGCTGGCTCACCGCAATCGGCAAGTTCACCTACGGCACGCTCGACTACCAGGGGTTCGGCCGCAACGACAAGACCTACTCGCTCGAGGGCGACCTGATCTACAAGATGACCCGCAACCTCTGGATCAAGGGCACGCTGCGCCACGACATCCTCGATTCCAACGTGGCGCTGTCGAGCTCGAGCGCGACGGTGGTGATGCTGGGCGTGCGGTTGCAGAATTAGCCGCGCCGTCCGTTCCCCGGATGCTGCGCGGCGCGCAAAGCCCCAGTCCGTCATGCGCGCATGCGGGGCATCCAGTACGCCGCGGCCTCTCGGTTCTATCACCGACGTCTCTGGAATACTGGATCACCCGCCTTCGCGGGTGACGACGACTGTGCCTGTGACACGCAACATTACATCCGTAGCCATCGTGAAATCCTGCGGACATCTGCCTGCTCTAGCTGCTTTCCGGCATTCGGGGCCACCCGAAATCTTCCAGGAGGCAGGTCATGCGCATGTCCGACATCGAGCTTTATCACTATCCCGCCACGCGCAGCGCGCGGGTCAAATGGCTGCTGCATGAAGTGGTGGGCGACGGTTTCAAGGTCAACCGCATCGATCTCTACGGCCTGGAGGCGTATAGCCCGGATTACCTGCAGCTCAATCCCAATCACAACGTTCCCCTGATCCGGTTCAGGATGAACGGCGGCGGGCCCGTCACCGCGGTGGAAAGCGGCGCCATCCTGACGCTTTTGGCGGATGCTTTTCCGGAACGGCAATTGGCGCCGAAGCCGGCGCCGCTGTCGGCCGAACGGGCCGACTATCTGCAGATGCTGTATTTCGGCGCCGCCGCGGTCGACATGATGCTGTGGCAGATTCGCATTCACGAGCACGTGCTGCCGGAGGCGCAAAAGGACTTCCGGACCATTGCGCGGTACCGCAAGAAATTCGTGAGCGAGGTCGAGCCCCAGCTCGCCGCGCGGCTCGAGCGGGGGGGCTTCATCTGCGGGCCGGCCTTCTCGGCGGCGGATTGCATGATCGGCCACGGCGTCTTGTGGGCCAAAGCCTACGGCCTGTGCGCCGGCGATGTGTTCGATCGTTACGTCGGCCGGCTTGCCGGGCACGAGTCGTTCGCCAAGGCCTTTGCCGACCGTGCCGAACTCGCGTTGCAGGTGCCCGCGGATTCGCCACTGGTTCACGCGTTTACGGGTTGATACGGTCGCGTCTTTCTCGGCGGTTATGGTTCGCCGCGCAGCGGCTATCGCGCCGCGTCACCCGGGTTCGCCTTCTGGCGCCATTGCAGCAGCCGCTGCAGGACCCTGTCGGATTGTCTTTGCTCGCGTCCGGCGGCTTGTGAGCTGTCGTCCGACGCCAGCAGCGGCTGGAAGGCGGCAAGTGCGGGCCTCGGCGCGTCCGCGCTGCGATGCTGTTGCGAGCGAGCCGTGATCGACTGCACGGCTGCAGCGAACACTTGCGTGTTATCCGGTTGCCGCGCCGCGGGCATCATGATGACGAGGAACTGCGCGATGACGGCCGAAACGCCGATCGCCGCCAGCAGGCGGCCTGCGTGGCCGAGCAACGTGCCGCGTCGCCTCGTCTCGCGAGCCAGCACGCGGGTTTCGCTCGTCGCGTGCGAATCGAGCGGCCGACGCCGGGGCTCGTAGACAGCGTTCTCCAGCCGAGAGTCGGGAGGTGCCTGGGGCGCCATCTTGCGCCTGACGGACTCAGGCCTCTTTCGACCCAAGGCCGGGATATCGTCCGCTGCTGCCAATCGCTCCAGCTCCTCGAGCAGCCGCCGCGACAAATCTTGATGCCGCGCATGTTCCATCGATTCCATTGCCTGTCCCCCCGGCAAATGCCCGGTTGCAGTTTTGCAATCAGATGCGCCGCATCCTGCGGACTGGACGATAGGATTTTGTCCCCGCCACGGGCGATAAGGCCGTGACCATGAATTATAAGTTCGAAATCGCGGCGGAATTGGGTTGTATTCCCGACGGTGGGCAATTTCTCTTGACGAACCGCGCTGGCGCGCGCCGATGTGAGCCGGCTTGGCACGCGCCCCACTTCTCAACTCGTCGTCGCCCGGCTTGACCGGGCGATCTAGTACGCCGCGGCCTCTCGGCTTGACCCGTGACGTCTCTGGAATACTGGATCGTCCGCCTTCGCGGACGATGACAGCGGAAGATGTGGCGCTAGCATCGTCAAACATGCGTTCGCGTTTGCGCGCCCCACTTCTCAACTCGTCGTCGCCCGGCTTGACCGGGCGATCCAGTACGCCGCGGCCTCTCGGCTTGACCCGTGACGTCTCTGGAATACTGGATCGTCCGCCTTCGCGGACGATGACAGCGGAAGATGTGACGCTAGCATTGTCAAAACATGCATTCGCGATCTCGCGACGCGATTCGCCCGAGTTCTGCCAACGACCACCCTCGAAAAACAAGAGGGCGCAGGGAAGACCGGGTGCCAGCGCGCACCCGCGGCCCGTGTGCATTGGTAGTAAGCACACGGTAGTCACCACAGGTGGTGCCGGATCATCCGGCCTTCCCTGCGCAATGGTTTTAACGGC
>Ga0307479_10003974_pt1 | contig 13513 bp, 10 predicted proteins | sample atmos_gasesECM4C_FD_203743 | JGI IMG/M metagenome (GOLD analysis project Ga0307479, IMG submission 203743) | Hardwood forest soil microbial communities from Morgan-Monroe State Forest, Indiana, United States - atmos_gasesECM4C_515 | ecosystem: Environmental > Terrestrial > Soil > Temperate...
AGGCGATCGTACGAGCGCGACCCCTACGGGATACCGCGCACTTGGCAACGACTGTGGCAGGGGCCCGAAAGCAATGGGGAAGGCAGAGACTGCATCCCGCAACAAAAACGTTTCTGGCGCTGCGGATCGCGGTGAATCGAGAGATGGAGGAACTCGGGCAGTTTCTTTCTCGGACCCCAGCCACAATAAATCTCGGAGGCCGCTTGGTGGTGCTTAGCTATCACTCCCGCGAAGATCGCCTGGTGAAGCACGCATTTCAGGAAGGCGAGCGTGCGGACACGCTACGCGTGCTTACCAGACACGTCATTCAGCCTAGCGAAGCAGAGCAGGCGAATAATCCGCGGTCGCGAAGCGCGAAACTGCGGTGTGCGGAGATTTTGGCAGCCGCTTAAGGCGCCAGTAAAAGGTATAGCTATGACGCGGAAGAAGAAGAGCCGGGCATCAACTGAATTTCATACTGTAAAGCGGCTGGATAATACTCGCCTGGTTCGCCACGTGGAGCCGGTAAAGATGCGCAATCTTTATCGCACCGTAGCGCTGGGCGGAATTATTGCGGCATTTTTTCTGCTTTATATTTACCAGCATTTCAAATGCATCGATTTGAGCTTTCAGCTCGAAGCCGCGCGCACCGAGCGGCTGGAAGCCTCAGCTTTAAATTCATCCTTACGGCTCGAAATAGCAGGGCTCAGCAATCCTAAACGCATCGACATGATCGCGCGCCGCCAACTGGGCTTGACGGAAACGTTGCCCTCTCAAGTGCGTGAATACCAACCTGTGGCGGGAGCCGAAGTGGCGGATGCACAGTTAATTCGCGTGAACCACGACCAGTAGTCCAGACCACATGAGGACGCGGGCACCCAAAGTCACCAAACCCTTCCTCTCCTCCTCAGTCATCGACAACAAATTCTCTTTTGAGTTCAGCGTCCCACGGGAGGGCGTACCGGCGTAATTCTTACATGCAACAAACTCGAGCTCACGTCCGTTTGCTGATCGTCGCTGGCGTGGCTCTATTGTGGGCCACCACGGTTTTTGGCCGGCTGGGCTACCTGCAATTGTACCGGCATGGCGATTATCTGCTTCGCGCGCAACGCCAACAGCAACGCATCATTGAAATTTCCCCCAAGCGCGGCGCGATTTACGATCACAACATGCACGCGCTGGCTATGAGCATCAAGGTTGATTCGGCCTTTGCAATCCCCAATGAGATTAAAGATAAGGCGCTGGCCGCCCAACTATTGTCCGGCGTCCTCGGGATTCCAGCGGATCTGGTGGAATCACGCCTGGACTCTTCGCAAAATTTCGTTTGGATCGAACGAAAGCTCACGTCTGAAAAATCCGAAGCCATCACCGCCTTGAATCTGAAAGGTGTTTATACCCAGGCGGAAAACAAGCGCTTCTATCCCAAGGCGGATCTGGCATCCCACGTGGTGGGTTTCGTGGATGTCGATGAAAAAGGATTGGGCGGCATCGAGTACGCGCTCGACAATCAGATTCGCGGCAAAAGCGAAAAAATCGTGATGATGGCGGATGCGCACCAGAAATGGTTCGATGGCGCGGAAGCTCGCCGCGACCGCGGCGCCAACGTAGTGCTGACGCTGGACGAAAAAATTCAGTACATCGCCGAGCGTGAGCTGGCTGCAGCTATAAATAAAACTCACGCGATGGCCGGCACAGTAGTGGTGATGAATCCCAACAATGGGGAATTGATGGCGGTGGCCAACTGGCCGACCTTTGATCCCAACGCGGCATCCGCCGTGACTCCTGCTGAATTCCGGATGAATCGCGCGGTCAGTGCACTGTATGAGCCGGGCTCGACGTTTAAGCTTATTACCCTGGCTGCCGCCTTCGATCAGGGCATCACCAATCCCGATGAAGTTTTCGATTGTGAAAATGGCGCCACCTATGTGGCCGGGCACAAAATTCACGATCACAAACGGTTTGGCCTGCTGACGGTCGCCGACATCCTCGCGCTATCCAGCGACGTCGGTGCCATCAAAATTGCGGAACGGCTGGGCGCGCCAAAATTTTACGATTACATTCGTGCCTTTGGATTCGGCACCCCCACAGGCGTCGACCTGCCCGGTGAGAGCCGCGGACTTTTGCGGCCCCTGGTAAACTGGTCGCCCATTTCCATCGGCGCAATTTCCATGGGGCAGGAAGTCGGCGTAACACCGCTGCAATTGATCTCCGCGGTGTCCGCCATCGCCAATGGCGGCATGCTTAACAAACCGCACATTGTGGCGGAAGTTCGCCGCGGTGAAACGGTATTGCCTCGTGAAGGATTGCTGGCCGCCAGCGAGCCGCGCCGCGTCATTCAACCGGAAACCGCAGCGACGCTGCGCCGGCTGATGGAAGGCGTTGTTCTAAACGGTACCGGCAAACTCGCGCGACTGGATGGCTGGACCTCTGCGGGCAAGACTGGCTCCGCACAAAAAATCGACCCCAATACCGGGCGCTACTCGCCCACGCAATTAATCGCGTCGTTCACCGGATTTGCACCCATCAATAATCCAGCAGTTGCGATCCTCGTTTCGCTCGATTCTCCAATTGGATTGCACGAAGGGGGCATGGTCGCAGCCCCGGTGTTCAAGCGCATCGCTGAACAAGTTTTGCCGTATCTGGATGTATCGCCGGACGTGCCGGTCAACCAACAGTTGGTGCAAGCAGCTTACAAAAAACACGCGCTGAGTGACGCCGATAACCTCGAAGACTTTACGCCGTCGGATTTCTTGTTGTTGCCGGAGCAACCCGAGGCCTTCGCTTCAAGCTCTGAAACTCATATGACTAGCAATATCAATCCTACTTCGCATCTCACGTTGGCCGTTACCGCTGACGAAGACACGGAAATTTCCATTCCCGATTTTTCCGGGAAAACTATGCGCGATGTTACGGAAATGTGTTTGCGGCTGGGACTTGATCCCGTTCTCGTTGGTACTAACCTTGCTACAGATCAAGCACCGGCGGCGGGTTCGCAAGTCAGGCGCGGATCGCGTATTACGGTTCAGTTCGGAACGCCGCCGATGAAATCAACGAGTACAGCAAAAGCGGTCAGATCCGCAAAGCCGTTGCAAGTCGCGCAGCCGTCGAAAGTCGTGAAAAAACACTTGAGGCATAGACATTGAGAAGAATGGCGAAATCGGGGTTGCGCGCTTGCCAGCAGATACGAAATTGAGACAGCCAGACCAAAGAGTCCGTAACGTTGCAGGTCATTCACATGACGACGGTCCGTCATCGAACGGCAGGTCACGCAAAATTCGGGCGAAAAATCTAACGGAAATCTTTAACGCGGTCGAAACGATCACTCCGTTGCCGAGCTCGGCGGAAATCCGCCAAATCGTTTGTGATTCGCGCAAAGTACAACCTGGCGCAATTTTCTTCGCGTTGCGCGGCGCCAAAGAAACCGGCCACGCCTTCATTGCAGACGCCGTTCAACGCGGCGCCGTCGCCATCGTGAGCGATGAGCCCGTCACCGCTGTGATCCCGCCTGGCGTTACCGCTATTCGAGTCCCCGAGGCGCGCAAAGCTCTCGCTATTGCCTCTGCCAATTTTTACGATCACCCGGCCAACGCCTTGCAACTCGTGGCCGTCACTGGGACGAACGGCAAAACCACCACCACTTCAGTGATTGACGCGATCATCAAAGCTTCCAAATCCAAAACCGGGCTCTTCGGCACCATCGCGTACGAAACGCCCGCCGGCAAATATCCGGCGCCCAACACCACTCCCGAATCCGTGGACCTGCAAGGCTTCCTGGCGGAAATTCGCGACGCGGGCGGGAAATTCGCGGTGCTGGAAGCCAGCTCGCACTCGCTGACCATGGATCGTTTGTGGGGCCTGCATTTCGCAGCCGCGGTTTTCACCAACCTCACTCGCGAGCACATGGATTATCACAAAACGTTTGAAGACTACTTCGCGGCCAAGAAAACTCTTTTCAACGGCACCGGAGCAGGCACACCCGACACCTCAATCATTAACATCGACGATGTCTACGGCAAGCAGCTCTTCGGCCTGGCCAAAAAAACCGTCAGCTACGGCCTGGAAAACGGCGCGGACATCACCACAAAAAAATTCCAGCTAACTTTCAATGGGCTGGCCTTCGCTGCGCAAACACCCAACGGCAAAATCCAGATCACTTCCAGCCTGGTTGGGCGCATCAACGTGTACAACATTCTTGCCGCCATTGGCGCAACGCAAGCGCTGGACGTTTCCAATGAAGTGATCGAAGCGGGCATACGCAATCTCGAAAGTGTGTCCGGCCGATTCCAACGCATCGACCAAGGCCAACCGTACCTGGTCATCGTCGATTACGCGCACACTGACGACGCGCTTGAAAGCCTGATTCGCACCGCCCGCGAACTGAACCCCAAGGGCCGCATCATCACGCTGTTTGGCTGCGGCGGTTCGAAGGACCGCACCAAGCGCCCAGTAATGGGCGAAGTCACCGGGCGGCTCAGCGATCTCACCATTCTTTCCAATGACAATCCGCGCCAGGAAGATCCGCTGAAAATCATCAGCGACATTATTGTCGGGGTGCAAAAAACCAGCGGCAAATATGTCATCGAACCGGACCGCGAAAAGGCCATCGGGTTGGCGATGGACGAAGCTCGCGCCGGCGATATCGTGCTGCTGGCCGGAAAAGGCCACGAGGATTATCAGATTCTTGCCGATCGCACCCTGGAGTTTGACGATCGTGAAGTGGCTCGCCGCGCGTTGATCAAACGGGGATATACGGCTCCAGCCACAACGAACGGATCACATAAGAATGGGAGCGAGGGCACGTAAAAACGCTGCTAAAAGTTGCTTTCGTTTGTTGCGAGAAGTGCATCGCTAATTTGGCACGCCGCTCGCTCTAATTGTTCGAGTGAGCCAAGCGCGGGCCCTGGAATAGCACGACACGCACTGTGAGATTTTTTGCACTACCTGAAACATTGGGGTGCCAGAATGACAAGTACGACCCAGTCCCGTGCTTTTGCACACAAACTAAACCCGCTGAGGACCTTATGCTCTGGACAATTGCACAAATGGCTGCAGCGGTGGGTTCCAAGCCAGCTGGGGCGCTCGATCCCGTGGCCCGGCTGGCCGGCGTCTCGATTGATTCTCGCACGATACGTCCCGGAGAACTGTTCATCGCCATACACGGAGCGCGTCACGATGGACACGATCACGTTCCCGACGCACTGGAGCGCGGGGCGGTGGCGGCGGTGGTCGCCGAAGGGCTGGTATCGCGCTACCCCGGGTGGGTCGCTGACCGCTGTATCCAGGTGGCCGACACCTTCGATGCGCTCAAACAATTCGCGCAAGCGGTACGCGAAGCGTGGGGCGGGAAAATTGCCGGCGTCACTGGCTCGGTGGGCAAGACCACAACCAAAGAGATTCTCGCGGCACTGCTGGGCACGAAACTACGCGTGCTGAAATCAGAAGGCAATTTCAATAACGAGTATGGTTTACCGCTAACGTTATTCGGACTGGAGGAAAGCCATCAAGCCGCGGTACTCGAAATGGGCATGTCGCGGCCCGGTGAACTGAAAAGGTTGGCAGCGGTGGCGCGCCCCGACGTTGGAGTGGTGACGCGCGTTTCGCCCGCGCATCTGGAATTTTTTATTTCCGTGGACGAGATCGCTCTTGCCAAACGTGAGTTGATTGAAGGATTGAACGGCAAGAAATCTGTGGCGGTTTTGAATGCGGATGATGCGCGGGTGGCGGCCTTTGCTTCTTACGCGCCGGGACAAGTTTTGACGTACGGCATCGATTCGCCGGCCGATTTTCGGGCGGAGCAACTGGAAAATCGAGGCGCTTTAGGCTCCGCATTTACGCTAGTGACGAATGAAGGGCGTGTGCGACTGGAGATCGCGCTGGCGGGCAGGCACGTGATTGCTAATGCGCTCGCGGCTATGGCGGCCGCCAGCGTGTGGGGCATTGGAGCGGAGGAAACGCATGGCGTTTTCGCCAATCTCAAGGCGCCATTTATGCGTGGCGAGTTAGTGGCACTTACAAACGGAGCGGCGCTGATTAACGACAGCTACAACTCCAGTCCCGCCGCGCTGCAGGCGATGACCGCTGTTTTGGCGGCCACTCCCAAGTATCACCGGCGCATTCTTGCCGCGGGAGAAATGCGGGAGTTGGGGCGCACTTCCGCTGAATTGCATCGCGAAGCGGGGCAATTTGCGGCGAGCACTGGAAAAATCGACTGGATTATCGGCGTTGCCGGAGATGCCGCGCAAATCATCGAAGGCGCGGTGGCCGCGGGTTTGTCTCGCAAACACACCAAATTTTTTTCCACTTCGGAGGAAGCGGCAAAATTTTTGGCTAGTTTCGTAGAATCGGGCGACGTGATGCTGGTCAAAGGCTCACGCGGCGTCAAGATGGAGCGCATTGTTGACGCGCTGCTCACGCGCTATGCCCCGCAGGCAGAAGCTGCACGGGGAGAGGCGCGGCACTAGATGCTTTACTACCTCCTCTACCACACGCTGCAAAAATATTTCAGTCCGCTGAACGTGTTTCGCTACATCACCGTTCGAACGGTGTATGCCAGCTTGACCGGAATGTTTCTGGCGTTCGTATTTGGGCCGTGGCTGATCCGGCAGTTGCGGGAACTGCAGATTGGCCAGTACATTCGCGAAGAAGGCCCGCAGGATCACAAGAAAAAAGCAGGCACGCCAACGATGGGCGGAGTTTTGATCGTCTTGTCAACGGCTGTGCCCACGCTGCTGTGGGCCGATCTGGGCAACGCTTTTGTCTGGCTGGCGCTTTTCTCATTGCTGGGCTTCGCTGCCATCGGATTTGTCGACGATTACGCAAAAGTTTCCAAGCAGCGCAACTTGGGGCTCACCAGCGCAAAAAAATTCTCGTTGCAGATTCTGGTCAGCCTGGTCTGCGGCATTGGCTTGCTGGTGCTGGCGACCTGGAGCAAATATTCGACTCAGCTGGTTTTTCCTTTTTTCAAGCGCGTGCATCCCGATTTAGTGATTCATTCCTTGATGAAGTCGCCGCACTTTTGGCCGCTGGCATTTTTGCCATTTTTGTTTTTTGTTTCGCTGGTGATTGCCGGATCATCGAACGCCGTGAATCTCACGGACGGCCTCGACGGCCTGGCCATCGGATGCACGGTCATTGCTGCCGGCGCGCTGACGGTGCTCACTTACGTCAGCAGCAATTTTCGGTGGGCCACTTATCTGGAAATTCAATATATTCCGGGCGTTGGCGAACTTACCGTTTTTTGTGGCGCGCTGGTCGGCGCTTCACTTGGTTTTCTGTGGTACAACGCGCATCCCGCGGAAGTTTTTATGGGCGATGTGGGCTCGCTTTCGCTGGGCGGCGCGCTTGGTTTGATCGCGGTGATCATCAAACAGGAAATCCTGCTGTTTTTTATCGGCGGAATTTTTGTGGTGGAAGCGCTCTCGGTTATTTTACAGGTGGGCTCTTTCAAGCTGCGCGGCAAACGCATTTTTCGCATGGCGCCGATTCATCATCATTTTGAGCTTTTAGGCTGGAGCGAGTCCAAGGTGATCGTGCGCTTCTGGATTGTGGCGCTGGTGTTCGCGTTGTTTGCGTTGACCACGCTTAAATTGAGGTAGCTGCAAATTTTTTGGGAACGCTAAAGCCTTAAAGTAGCAGGGAAAGGTTTCGGCCAAGCAATGACAGGTGGATTCGAGCTGCGCGGCAAGCACGTTCTGGTCATCGGACTGGCGCGCACCGGTATTGCCACGGCGCGCTTTTGCGCTGAGCATGGCGCGACGGTCACGGCCACGGACACCCATTCCGAAAGCGAACTTGGCGCCGAAGCGCTCAGCTTGCGCGAAGAAGGCGTCACGCTGGAACTTGGCGCGCATCCGGAAACGGCGTTGCCCCATCAGGATCTAGTCATCCCGAGTCCGGGAGTTCCCGCGGACGCGCCGCTGTTGCGCTCGGCGCGGGCAAAAAATATTACGGTGTGGAGCGAAATCGAACTGGCCGATCGCTTTCTCGACGGCCGGCTCATCGGGATCACCGGTTCGAACGGCAAGACCACCACCACCTCATTGGTGCATCACATTTTGAGCGTCGCGGGTTTCTCCAGCATGGTGGCCGGCAACATTGGGACGCCGATGATCTCGCGGGTGGCGCTCTCGAACGAAGATACCATCACGGTCGCGGAGCTCAGCAGTTTTCAACTGGAGCTGATTGAAACGTTTCATGCCGATATCGCTGTGCTGTTGAATCTCACTCCCGATCATCTGGACCGCCATAAGACCATGGAGGCGTATGCGGCGGCCAAGGCCCGCTTGTTTGAAAATCAAACCAAAAGCGATTTCGCGGTGTTGAACGCGGATGATCCGGCGGCGACCCGCATGGCGCCGAAACGGCCGCAACTTTATTGGTTCAGCCGCAAGCGAGAAGTGCTGCAAGGCGCATATTTAAAGGGCGAAGAAATTGTTTTTCGCACCAGCAAGCAGGTAGAGGTGTTGTTGAAGCGGCAGGAAATTTCGCTGCCCGGCGCGCATAATCTTGAAAACGTGTTGGCGGCCATTACCGCCGCGCGCCTGGAAGGGGCGCCTGCTGCGGCCATCGCTGAAGCGGTGCGCACGTTCCCCGGAGTAGCACATCGCCTGGAATTTGTGGCGGAAATTGACGGCGTTCGCTATTACAACGATTCGAAAGCGACCAACGTGGATGCGGCCTTGAAAGCGCTCGAATCATTTCCTGGCAGAGTGCTGATCATTCTCGGCGGTAAGGATAAGGACAGCGATTATTCCGTGTTGCAGCCCGCACTGCGCGAAAGAAGCGTCCTGGCGTTGCTGATCGGCGCAGCAGCGGAAAAGATTGAACAGCAAATCGCCGGTAGCGTCCCGCTAGAGCGCGCTGGAACTCTGGAACGCGCCGTGGAAATCGCCTCGCAATCCGCGCGGGGTGGCGATGTTGTGCTGCTCGCGCCGGCATGCGCGAGCTTCGACCAGTTTGAAAACTATGAGCATCGTGGACGCGTTTTTAAGGAATTAATCAAGCAGCGTGAACAAAAATCTGCTTCGGCGAGCGACGCGTTGAAATCCGACGGAAAGGCGAACAAGAGTGCCGAGACGGCTTGAAAATGATCGCTGGTTGTTCGGCGTAACGCTGGCACTGTGCCTGCTTGGCGCGGTGATGGTGTTTTCGGCCTCGGCCGTCACCGCTGAACAGCATTATGGACGTTCTTATATTTTTCTATTGCGCCAGGCCGCTTGGCTGGTCATCGGCCTTTTTGGAATGTTTGCGTTGATGCGCGTCGATTACCGACGCTTGCGGGCACCAAAAGTTGTGTATACGACTCTTGGCGTTGTGTTGTTGATGCTGGTGGGCGCATTCTTCCTGGACAAATCCCACGCCACGCACCGGTGGATCAAGTTCGGCCCGGTGGGAATTCAGCCGTCGGAGTTGGCGAAGCTCGCGGTGATTCTGTATCTCGCGTGGTTCCTGGACCGCAAGCGCCGCAGCGCTTCGAAGATGGAATTTTGCAAACATGATTTTGTGCAGACGATTTTGCCCGCGCTGGCGCCAATTCTCTTGTGCGTCGGCGTGATTCTGCTGCAGCCCGACCTGGGCACCGCAGTGGACATCGTGGTGATCGCCACCGCCATCTTGTTTGTCGCGGGACTTTCCTGGAAGTGGCTTGCGTGCGGACTGGTGGGCGCGCTTCCAATCCTTTATCTGTTGATTACCCACGTCTCGTATCGCCAGGCTCGGCTCATGGCCTTTCTGAATCCAGCATCGGACCCGCAAGGCTCAGGATTTCAATTGCTACAATCCTTGATAGCGGTCGGTTCGGGGGGATTCAGCGGCGTAGGCCTGATGGAGAGCAAGCAAAAATTGTTTTATCTGCCGGAAGCGCATACCGATTTTATTTACGCGGTGATTTGCGAAGAGTTGGGATTCATCGGCGCGATGCTGGTGATCGGTCTGTTTGTCGTTTACGGCTGGCGCGGGCTGCGCGCCGCATTCACCGCGCCAGATGGATTTGGCCGGCTGCTGGCGCTGGGAATCACCGCCATGGTCATCAGCCAGGCGCTGATTAATTTCGCGGTGGTGTTGGGAATGCTGCCCACCAAGGGGATTCCGCTGCCGTTTGTGAGTTACGGAGGATCGAGTTTGCTGGTGATGCTGCTGGCCACCGGCGTGCTCCTGAATATCAGTCAGCAGGCTACTGAGCAGTAAGGGACCGAGCAGTGAAGTTGATGCGTGTGAAGTTGTTTTGTGTGGCGTGGGCTTAAGCGACATGGGCGTGAAGCTATTAATCGCGGGCGGCGGGACCGGCGGGCATGTTTTCCCGGCGATGGCGATTGCGCGCGAGTGGCTATCACGCGGGAGCGACAGAGAAGTGGTGCTGGTAGGAACAACGCGCGGAATCGAAATGAAGCTGGTGCCGCGAGCCGGGCTGCCGCTGGAAACCCTGCGTGTGGCAGGCCTAAAAGGGAAAGGCGGAAGCACGCTGCTGAAAAATCTTTTCAAGCTCGCGCCCGCCATGCTGGACGCTTCGCGAGTATTCAAAAAACACAAACCCGTCGCGGCGTTTGGCGTTGGCGGATATGCCGCGGGGCCGATGCTGCTCACCACCTGGCTGCGCGGAATTCCCAATGTGATCTTCGAGCCCAACGCGGAACCGGGATTCACCAACAAAACGCTGGCGCGCATTTCGACTCGCATCGCCACCGGCTATGAAATATCTGCGCGGACCTGGGGAGCGAAAGCGGTGGTTACCGGGTGCCCGGTGCGTCCGGAATTTCTAACCATTGCGCAACGAATTCCACAAAAACCGTTGCGAGTGCTGATTACCGGAGGCAGCCAGGGCGCGTTGCCGGTCAATCGCGCGTTTGTCGACGCCATGAATTTTCTGGCCACCAGAAAAAACGAAATGAGCATCGTGCACCAGACCGGTGAGCGTGACTACGACGCGGTGCGCACCGCTTACGCGCGGCACGAAATTCTTGCTGAGGTGGTGCCTTTCCTCAGTAACATGCCGGAACGCTTTGCATGGGCGGACATCCTGGTGTGCCGCGCTGGAGCCATCACTGCCGCGGAAGTCGCCGCTGCGGGGCGGGCCGCGATTTTCATTCCCTTTGGCCGCGCCACCGACAGTCACCAATTGCGCAACGCGCAGGAAATGGCCAGGCAGGGCGCGGGCCGCGTGATCACCGAAGCAGAACTCACCGGCGAGCGCCTGAGCAAAGAAATTTTCGCGCTACTCGATAGCCCAGAGCAAATCGAACGTATGTCGCTGGCCGCACGCAGCCTCTCGTGGCCGAACGCCACGCGCGACATCGTGAATCTGATCGAAGAAGCTGCCGGTATCGCGCCTTCATCAGGAAAAGTTCGCGCCGCCGTGGGCAGCTCCAGCGTTTCCAGTCACGCCGTTTCCACACCGGACCGGGAGAAGGTCGCGCCATGATGGTCAGCTTCCGAAATTTTCAACGCATTCACCTCGTGGGCATCGGTGGCATCGGCATGAGCGGCATCGCCGAAGTACTTCTCACTCTGGGCTATTCCGTATCCGGCTCTGACAGCAAGCCCTCGCCCATCACGGAGCGCCTGGCCAAGCTTGGGGCCACAATTTTCGATTCTCACGAAGCCGTGAATGTCGATGGCGCGCACGTGGTGGTGACCTCTTCCGCGATCGTCTCGAGCAATCCCGAAATCATCGAAGCGCACAAAATGAAAATTCCGGTGATTCCGCGCGCTGAGATGCTTGCCGAACTGATGCGCCTGAAATACGGCATCGCCGTCGCGGGCGCCCATGGAAAAACAACCACCACTTCGATGGTTGCTTCGGTTCTGGCGGCAGCGCACCTCGATCCCACCTTCGTGATTGGTGGGCGCGTGAATCAAGCGGGCACCACCGCCAAGCTGGGCAAAGGCGACTATTTCGTAGTCGAAGCGGACGAGAGCGACCGCAGCTTTCTCTTGCTTGCGCCGGTCGTCGCGGTGGTCACCACCATCGACCGCGAACACCTCGATCAATACACTTCGCTCGAAGACATTCAGGACGCCTTCATTCAATTCGTGAATCGCGTGCCATTTTATGGCGCGGCAATACTGTGTCTCGACGAGGTCAACGTGCAGGCCATCGTGCCGCACATCAAGCGACCCATCATCACCTACGGTACGTCCAGCCAAGCCGATCTAGTGATCAGCGACATAAAACTGGAAGGCTTGGTCAGCGAGTTCAAGCTCACTTTTAAAGGCGAAGCGCTTGGCAGCTTCCGTCTGCCGAACCCGCCGGGGATTCACAACGTGCGCAACGCCGCCGCGGCAGCGGCTGTGGCTTTGTACCTCAGTGTGCCGGTCGAGCTGATCCGCGATGGCTTGGCAAAATTTTCCGGCGTTGGGCGCCGCTTCGACATCAAAGGCGTGGCCAACGACATCACCGTCATCGACGACTACGGCCATCACCCGGCGGAAATTCGCGCCACGTTGGAAGCCGCCAAAATTTGCAAGTTTGATCGCCTCCTCGTCCTCTTCCAGCCACATCGCTATTCGCGCACGCAGCATCTCTGGAACGAATTCTGCAGCGCTTTCAATCTCGCGGACATTCTGGTGCTTACCGATATTTATCCCGCCAGCGAAGCGCCCATCGAGGGCATCACCAGCGAAGCGCTGGCCGACGCCATCGGCAAAGCCGGGCACAAACACATTTTTTATTACCCGTCAATGCAGGCGGGCATCGAGCGCCTGCTCGCGGAAGCCAGGCCCGGCGACGCCATCCTCACTATCGGCGCAGGCAGCGTCAGCCGCGCCAGCAACGAAATTCTCGCGTTACTGCGAGCGGAGCGTTCAGCACAACATGCGTATTGAGGACAAAAAAGTACTGGCAAGCTTGCGCGACCTGGGCGTCGAGCTGAACAGTGCTGTTTCGCTCACGGACATCACCTACCTGGGAATCGGCGGCACCACCGATCTTCTGCGCCTCACCCGTCATGAATCGATTCCCGAGGGGGTGAAGCTGCTGGAAGCCAACGGCATCCCCTTCAAATTTCTGGGCGGCGGCTCGAACCTGCTAGTGGCCGACAACGAGTTGCCTTGGGTAGTGATGCAACTCGCGCAACCGGACCCCGACATGGTCATCGAGGGGAATATCGCCATCCTGGATGCTGCGGCTGACCTCGGCAAAACCGTGACTTTGTGCGCCAAGCACGATCTTGGCGGGATGGAAGGGCTCATCGGAGTTCCCGGCACGGTCGGCGGCGCCCTGCGGATGAATGCCGGAGCCTACGGAATCCAAATCGGGAATTATGTCCGGGAAGTAAAAGTCTATCGCGGCGGCGCGCGCATCATCGAAATTTTGAAAGGCGACCAAATTTCCTTCGAATACCGGCATACATCTTTTGCGCCCGATGATATGATGCTCGCGGTGAAGCTGGAACTTCCCTCCAAGCCATTCCGCGAAATTCTCCAAGGGATTCGTATCTGTAACGAAAAACGCCGCGCAAGCCAGCCTCTCGGCCAAAAAAGCGCCGGCTGCATTTTCAAGAATCCTCCCGGAGCCTCCGCAGGGCGCATGATCGATGAG
>Ga0307479_10003975_pt1 | contig 13512 bp, 17 predicted proteins | sample atmos_gasesECM4C_FD_203743 | JGI IMG/M metagenome (GOLD analysis project Ga0307479, IMG submission 203743) | Hardwood forest soil microbial communities from Morgan-Monroe State Forest, Indiana, United States - atmos_gasesECM4C_515 | ecosystem: Environmental > Terrestrial > Soil > Temperate...
GCCTAGATCAAGTGCGCGAGGCGATACAGCGCGCGAATGAACTACATAGCACGGCTACGCCGGGGCCGTGGAGAGCGGACAAAGACTGTGTATGGTGCCTCGAAGGCGAGTGCCTTGGCGAGCATTGCGATCACGCACTTTACGATCATTTCGTGTTCACAGACGATTGCTCTCGCGAAGAGAACTGCACCTTTATCGCGGAATCCCGCTCGCTTCTCCCCCGCTTTGCCAAGGCGCTCGATGCGGTGCTGGATTCAATCGCGCATCCTGGAACCGGAACGGTGAGCCCGGACGGCGAGATACTCGACGCCGCGTGTTCCGTGGAAGATTTAGAGCGCGCGATCGTGGAGGCGTTCGGTGCGTAACATGAGCTTCGCGTTGACGACGGAGCAGATTCGTAACCGAACCAAGACGGTGACCCGCCGTAAAGGCTGGCTGTTCCTGAAACCGGGCGACCTTGTGCGGGCTGTTGTGAAGTCTCAAGGTCTGAAGAAAGGCGAGAAGATCGAACCGCTCGCCGTCTTGCGAGTCGTGGACGTTCGCCGCGAACCTCTTTCGAGAATGGCGTACAATCTCGACTATGGCTTCCAAGAGGCGGCGCGCGAAGGCTTCGCCTGGCTCGGCGCTCAGGGCTTCGTAACATTCTTTTCAGAGCACAACCGCGTCCACTTCGACGCCGAGGTAACGCGCATCGAGTTCGAATACCCCGAGGGCGTGGCTGCGCTCGATGGAGAGAAGGGCGCTATACTCGGAGCATGAGCGAGGGAGACGAAGGCGGCGGCGCGTCTGAAATACCGCGCGCGGAAAAGAGGAGAGGCCTAAAACCGGGGCAGCGTCCCGCCAATCGGCCCGCTGGCTGGGGTGGCCAAGCGAAAGGCGCCGGCAATGGCAAGGGAAAGCAGAACTTTAAAGGTGCCGGCCCTGGTGCCGGAAACTTCGCGATCGATGGCGAGGCTAGGGCGGAGCGCGAGGCTCGCCATGCCCAAGAGATGCGCGAGTTTTACTACGACGTAGCCCACAACCCCGAGGAGCCGACGCCGAACCGGATTTCGGCGGCGACGCACCTTTTGAGTCGCATCGAGGGCCTGCCGGTGCAGAAGGTCGTCTCGGCCAACGTCGACCCGCTTAGCCGGATGAGCGAAGCCGAGCTTGCTGCCGAGTTGGAGCGGCAACGCATGAAAGTCGCGTCGTTCGAAGCCGCCAAGGAGTTGCCGGCGCTTCCGCCCGGCGAGCCAAAAGGCGACGAGACTTAACGAAACCGTTTTTCTATATACGCTAGCTACTAACGTATAGCTACGTATACTACTATGCCGCGCGTGCGCACGCGCGCAAATATAAGAGAGAACGCGAAAAGTTTCCTGTTCCCGGGGTCCGGAACTACCTGGAACGCCCGGCAGGGAATAGGTTGTAAACCTATGCTATAGTGGCAGACATGAGCACATGGGATTTTACGGGGGTAATACCGGCGGGAAGGCTCGCCGCAGAACGGCAACCGTCGCGCTTGTCGGACGATCAATGGCGGGAAATCTGGGCCGCGCGCAAAGCTGGCTATTCATGGGGCCAAATTCAGGACGTTACGCAGGTTTATCCGAATTGGCGTTGCCTCGCGAGCGTCAGTCGGAACGCTTTCCGCCGCCTAAAGCTCGGCTCGTTTCCTGTTCCCGCCGAATGAATATCTGCTCGTTTCTTGTTCCGGGCAAAGAAGTTTCCTGTTCCGGGCACTTTGAGGCGCGATGACTTCGGTTTTGGACGAACGCGAGGAGCGCGAGCGGCTTATCCGGCTGGAGCGCGCGGTCTGGGAGCGTAAGTGTCGGTCTGATCTCACGGCCTGGGCGATCGAGGCGCTCGCGCCGATGGGGCAGACGCCGGCTCGTCATCACCGCCTACTGCTGGCCCACCTTGAAAAAGTCGCCCGCGGTGAGATCGATCGGCTCATGGTGCTTATGCCGCCAGGCTCAGCAAAATCTACCTACTGCTCGATTCTGTTCCCGGCCTGGTTCTTTGCCCAGCGCCCGCATTTAGACATCATCGGTGCTTCGCATGGCTCGGACCTCGCGGAAGATTTCTCGGGCCGCATTCAGGGCTACATCCGGATGCACGAGGAACTCCTCGGCTATCGGCTCGCAACCGAGAACGTCAAACGCTGGCGCACGACGAACGGGGGCTTCTACCGTGCGGCCGGCGTCGGCGGGTCGATCACCGGCCGGCGCGGCGATGGAGCAGTCATCGACGACTCGCTCAAAGGGGCGATGGAGGCCGAATCGCTTACGACCCGCGACACGATCTGGAATTGGTATCAAGCCGAACTCTATACCCGCCTCAAGCCCGGCGCCTGGGTCATCCATGTCACTACACGCTGGCATCCCGACGACCTGGCAGGGCGCCAACTGCAAGCTGCCGATGCCGGCGGCGACAAGTGGACGGTGATCACGCTGCCAGCGATCTGCGACTCGCTCTCCGACCCGCTCGGCCGGCCGCTCGGCGCTGCGCTCTGGCCCGATTGGCAAGACGAAGAAGCCCTCGCGCGCATTCGGGCAAACGTAGGCGAGTACGTCTGGGGTAGTCTGTATCAACAGGACCCGAAGCCCCGCGGCGCCTCGTTCTTCAACCTCGACGACTTGCTGGTGCTTGCCGAGGGCGGGCTCCTCGACAACTTCGGCCAGCCGCTCCGCAAGCCGGTTCCTATGCCGACGCACTGCGACGCCATCCTCGCGATCATCGATACAGCGATCAAAAGCGGCCAGCAGCACAACTCGACGGCGGTAACGTGGTTTTCATATGACGCTTTGGTTAAGCCATCGACGCTTATTCTAGACTGGCTCGCTCTGCAGATTGAAGGCGCCGAACAAGAAGCCTGGCTACCCTCGGTATTCGCTCGTGGCGAAGAGTTGGTACGGCAGTGCGGGGCCCGCAAAGGCTTTGCCGGAGCCATGATTGAGGACAAAGCCACGGGAACCGTCTTGATTCAGCAGGCCAAGAACAAGGGACAACGGGTCTATGCGATCGACTCGAAGTTGACTTCTCTCGGAAAGGAGGAACGAGCTATAGCTGCCGCGCCTTATGTCATTGCGGGCGACATTAAGATCACCGAAGAAGCATATAACAAGACTATGATTTTAAAGGGGCGTTCCGCAAATCACCTCTTGGCTCAGATTGTCGGGTTCCGCATAGGGAGCAAAGACGACAGTCCGAACGATTTGCTAGATACTTTTACTTATGGCGTCAGCATCACGCGCGGAACAGCCAGTGGGATGAGGAAAGGAATCTAATGGCACTTGAAGACTTAGTCCTTCTAGCCGTAGATGCGGGTGAACTAGAGATCGACAGACAAGGGCGCATATGGAGACTAGCAGCCAGGCGCGCTGACCGCTGGAATGGAGGCACGCGTTCGTTTCGCTGCCACCGTCGCCGCGCAGAGCGCACCGTAGGCAAAGGATATCTACAGGTTCGCGTGATGATAGACGGAATTCGCGCAGAAGTTTTCGCGCACCGGGTGGTGTGGATTTCGGCAAACGGTCCCATTCCTGACGGTCTTACTATAAATCATAAGGACGGCGTTAGAGCCAATAACCAACTCGATAACTTAGAACTGGCGACAATGAAAGAGCAAGTCGCTCACGCTATATCCGTTCTTGGCTGGAGTCCAAAAGCCGCCGCTCTGGCTTATCATGCTCGATTGACGCCAGCGCAAAAACGAAGCCGAGGCCGCAATATATCCTCGGCAAAGAAAAAGGCATTTGCCAAAAAGAGAACGAGATGTACGACAGTGGTCTAAACCAAGGCGGCTTCTCCTACCTCGGCGTCGACGGCGATCCCGACTCGCCGCTCGTGCAGATGCTCATGGCGCCGGCTATCGTCCCGGGGACGGCGCCGGGCTACCAACTGTGCAAGACCATCAGGAGCTACCACCCGCTCGGAGCGATCCTCGCTGAAGCGCCGGTTACACTTGCTCAGTCGCAACCTCGCGAGATCAGCGTCGGCGTCTTAGGCGAGGCGCGCATCGTCGAGCAGTTCCAGAATACCTGGGACAAGATTTCAAAGGTCGGCGCAACGGTAGTGATTCACAACTTGCTTTCAACCAGCCGAACGTATGGCATCGGATCGCTCGTCGTTGGCGAGCGCGGCAAAGACCCGAATACGCCGCTCGACATCAACCGCATTGCTGAGGCCGACCTCTTCTTCAACGTGCTCGACCCGCTCAATACCGCTGGCAGTTTGGTGCTGAATCAGGACCCCAACTCGCCGGACTTCTTGAAGCCGAAGGGCATCTTTGTCAACGGCAAGCCGTACCATCCCTCGCGCACGTTCGTCAAGATGCACGAGCAGCCGCTTTATATTGAGTGGTCGGCGTCGGCGTTCGGGTTCGTCGGTCGCTCCATCTACCAACGCGCTCTCTATCCGCTCAAGACGTTTCTACAGACGATGATCACCGACCAGATGGTAACGCAGAAGGCTGGCCTGCTCGTCGCGAAAATGCAGACGCCAGGCTCATTCATCGACAACGTTATGCAGTCGATGTTTGGCTGGAAGCGCGGTGCGATCAAGACGGGCGTTACGGGGCAAGTGCTTCAAATCGGCGTCGAGGAAGAGATCGAGACGCTGAATATGATGAACCTCGACAAGGCGGCGGAGTTCGCGCGCAATAACGTGCTCAAGAATATCGCTTCGGCTGCGGGCATGCCGGCGTCGATCGTTAATAACGAAACACTCACCGAAGGCTTTGGTGAGGGCACCGAAGATGCGAAGAAGGAAGCGCGGTATTTGAACTATGTGCGCGAGGACGCACAGCCGGCTTACGACTTCATGGATCGCATCGTTATGCGAAAGGCGTGGACGCCGGAGTTCTACGAAGCGCTGAAAGCCGACTACCCAGAGTATAAAAAGGTCGAGTTCGAGACGGCCATTCACGATTGGATGCGCGCGTTTAAGGCGACCTGGCCGAACCTGCTGACCGAGCCCGATTCGGAAAAGAGCAAGACGGCGGATGTGAAACTCAAAGCCGTGGTCGCGGTCGTGGAAACGGTGGCGCCTGAACTCGACCCGGAGAATAAAGCCAATCTCATCGAATGGGTTGCCGACAACGTGAACGAAGCCGAAGAACTCTTCGCCGGCAAGCTGAATCTCGACATGGATAAGCTGCGGACGTTCCTGAAAGAGAACCGCGAGGCGCAAATGGTAGCGCCACAAGAGCAGGAAGCACCGAACAAGCCGCGGCCGTTTGCAGCGGCGAGCTAAAACAATGTATGCGTCAATCGTCAATGCGCCTGAGGATGGCAATGGAGACTAAGTGGCAATGCCGCTGCGGCGCGCTCTACTCACTCGATATCTTGGAGTGCCCGCTCTGCAAGCGGCCGGGCGAGAACACGATTGTAGCGTACCGGCTTCGGCGCGGGCTGGTTATTCCGGCTGAGTTAACGAGCCAGCAGAAGCCCGAGCCTAAGGTGGAATTCCAAGAGGAGTTTCGGCAGGACGAAATCTTGCGCGAGATCGCAGGTCTTTCACCCGCAACGAACGCCGCAACCGTCGCCGCAGTCATCAAAAAGCTCGACGCCGCGGAGGCAATCCCCGAGTCGGAGTCGTGAGCTCCCGCTTCCGCGCGCTGCTCCTGGAAGGCTTGAAGCGCTTTGCAGCATTCGGTCCCCCGTCGGATTTCGAACTTGCCGACTGGATGGCTCGCCTCCACACCGCGCTCGACCTGGAAATGCCGAGCGACCAAGAGAGCCAAAAGCTCCTACGCGATGTGCTCGGGTCGATCTATGAGCGGCAAGTGGTCAAAGGCGGCATCAAGCGCCGCGTCCCGGAGGTCCTGCGGTATACGCTCGACCAAGTAGCCCCGCAACTTCGGGCCGAACTCGACCGGCGCATCTACGCCGCGGCCGACCTCATCAAGATCAATAAGGCGCAGCGCAAGGCTCAGACGCTCCAACGGTTCGCCGGCTGGCTATCATCGATTCCCATAGGGGGCAGCGCGGAAACGGACATTCGCGCGGCGGCGAGCGAAATCGCGAAGCCAATCGCTCAGGTGAAGTTCGAGAGCCGGCGCGTAGCGATCGATCAAGGCCATAAGCTAAATGCGGCAGTCGCCCACGTTGTTGCCCAGGGCGCGGGCGCTATTGCGGCCATCTGGCATTCCCGCGGCGAGAAGGACCATTCCTACGATGCGCGTCCGAAGCACCTCGCTCGCGCCGGCAAACTATTCTTGGTCCGGGACTCCTGGGCTATGGAAGGCGGGCTCGTCAAGCGCGGCGGCCCGTACACGGACGAGATCGAGCAGCCAGCGGAACTCCCGTTCTGCTCATGTTTTTACGAGTATATGAGCAGTCCGGGAAGGCTTCCCGAAGAGACTTTGACGGCGCAGGGCAAGCTCTGGGTTAAGGGGGCCGCCTAAAGCCACCGGCAAAGAGCGAGATGATGCCGTTAGCGAGCGCCATTCCCAAGCCAAGCGCGATGCCGGCGACGAACCAGGCGATGAAGCCGATGAGCGAGAGAGAGTTTTCCATAGGCCGCTTATTCCCCAAAGCCGAAAGGACTGCCCGTGCCAGCGGTTTCGGAAAAACAAAGGCGGGCAATGTGGGCCGCTTCTGAGGGGCGCTCGAAGCTTGGCATCCCCGAGGCGGTCGGCAAGGAGTTCGTCAAGTCTGACGCCGCCGGTCGGCCCGAGGGCGATGAACTCACCGACCACGAGGCTGCCGAGGCGATCAGAGACGGCGAGCTATCCTCGCCCCAGAAGTACGGCGACTTTTGGCTGTTCGACTTGCGGATCACCGGAACCGGGGCAGCCTACCGCGATGCCTTAGACGAGTACGCCGTCCGCGACTGCAAAAAGTGGTTGTCCGACGAGTTCGTCGAGCGGTGCAATGGGCTCCAAGTCATTTTTGGCCACCCCGAGCGCTCTGGGCTGAACCACGACGAATATCGCGAGCGCTCCATCGGCGCGATCGTCTTGCCGTATGTCAAAGGCGACGAGGTGTGGGGTATCGCCAAAATCTTCGACGAAGATGCCGCCAAGCTGATGCAGACCTCGCACCGCTCTACCTCGCCGGGAGTGACTCCTCCTAAAGGCTCTGTGCCTATCGTGCTGGAAAGTGGGGCGAAAGTTCTGGACGAAGGCTTGCCGCTGATTTTAGACCATTTGGCGATTTGCGAAGCCGGCGTCTGGGATAAGGATGGCCCGCCGGAGGGAGTTCGACTCGATGCGCTTTTTACTCGAAAGGGGACGGTCGTGACGGAAGAGGAACGCAAGGCACTCGAAAAAGAGCGCGACGATGCGAAAGCACGCGCCGACGCGGCCGAGAAGGAGCGCGACGACGCTAAACATCGCGCTGACGAATTCGAGAAAGCCGACAAGGCACGCAAAGACGCCGAAGAGACCGAGAAGAAGGCGATCGAGGCGGCCGAAAAAGAGAAGGCCGATTCCAAGAAACGCGATGCGCGCAAGGACCGCCACAGCAAGCACGACGGCGAGATCATGGACTGCTCGCGCTGCGACTCCGAAGAGGCTGAAGAGGCTAAGGAAAAAGAGCGCGAAGCCGAGGAGCGCGACAAGAAAGACAAGGGGCGCAAAGACGGCGCTCCGGTCGAAAACGTCGAAGCCAACGAGGCGGCGATCAAAGACTCCAAGACGGTCAAGGAACTGCAAACGCAGGTTCAAGACTTGCAGGGCCGCCTAAGTCGCGCGGAAAGACAGCCGACGATGGAAGATCGCAACGAGATCGCCAAAGCATTTCACCGCGCCGATACGGTTTACCAAATGCTAGGCGACCATACGCCGCAGGCCATTCCGGGCGAGAGCCCGAGCGCGTATCGGCGCCGGCTGGCCAACGGCCTGCGAAAGTATAGCGAGAAGTGGAAGGACTACGTTTTCCACGACGCGCTCGACGCCAGCGCTTTCGAGCTCGTCGAGAACTCCATCTACAACGACGCGCTCGCAGCAGCAAAGAACCCGGTCAGCTTAGACGGCGCGGGCATTCTGCGCGAGGTTCGCACAACCGAGATGGGCAAGCACGTCTCGCGCTTCTTCGGAGATGCGCGCGTAGCATGGGGGCCCTTCATGCCGCCTATGCGTCACTTCGTCACCAAAATCAACAACGCGCCGGACCGGCGCTAAGGAAAGGCCGCGATAATGGGCAGCATTTCGATCAACCCGATGGTGACGACCGGCGCAAGCGAGGCGTTCAATATCTCGTCGGATGGCTATGTCCAGGGCACCTTCCTAGACGACCCGGCCGTTCGCTACCAACTCGAAGGCGGCTACGTCGATACGGCGACGGTCGACGTGATTTGGGGCGGCCTGCCGCTGACGCTGGCGGTCCCGAACATCGGCGCGGCGGCGCTCGGGCCGTCGTGCTCGATTGCCGACTCGGCCGCGGTCATCGACGCCTGGAGCCTCTTCAACCAGGCGGCGGCGATGGTGGTGACGCCGTCCTCGCAAGTTCCCACGGCGACCTCGGGAATGTCGATCAACTTCGCTCGCGCAGGCTCGAACATGCGGATCGCGCTGCCGGTAGCCGCCGCAGCGATCAGCGGCCTTCAGGGAGCCGAGCCGAATGTCGCGCTTTATTGGGACTTCACGAACAACAACCTCGCAACCAGCGGCACCGGTATCTTGCCGGTCCAGCTAGAGTTTCTGAGCACCACGAGCAAAATCGTAGTCTGGGACGGAACGAACGCGACCTGGAACTACGCCGGCCCTTGCGCGATCGTTCGGATTTAGGAAAGGTTATGCCAGCCTTCGAGCCATCCATAGAAAGGTTTGCGCGTAAGGTAGCGCTATCGACGCTTGGAGACTGCTGGCGATGGCTGGGCGGTAAAAACAACGCAGGCTACGGTTTGCTTTGGAATAAAAACACGATGCAGTTGGCACATCGGTTCTCGTATCAACTCTTTCGCGGCCCCATACCGGACGGTCTTACGACCGACCACTTGTGCCGGAATCCAGGGTGCGTAAACCCTTATCATTTAGAGCCTATTACCAATCGAGAAAACATCTTGCGTGGTATTTCACTGTCGGCGCAAAATTCAAGAAAAACGGAATGTCAGAACGGGCATCCGTTCACCGAAACAAATACATACCGGCAACCAAGCGGTGCTCGGAAGTGCAAGACGTGCGTAAGTGACTACAACCGCCGTTATGATCGGCTGAAAGAGCAAGGAACCCAAATTGGCTAATCTTTTTAACGCTCGGGTCATGGTTCATCCTAGCTTTGTTGAGCCAGATTTAATCATAACAACTTCTCAGGCAAGTGGGTTTATGGACGTGCTCGGCGGCCGAAGCCTGCGCGTCAAGCTCGGGCCAGCCGACAAGTTCGTCTACCAAAATCGCATCGACGTTCGCACATCGGTCGCCGCTTCTCAGGCCGCGTATAACGCGCTGCCGAGCGCGACGATCACGGCGGACTATCTGCAGACGGCAACCTACCGCGTTCGCACCCGCGCCGAGTACAACGAGCTCGATGTAGCCGAAGCCGGCGAATGGAATGTGGCCTTACCGGCGGCACAGCGGCTCGCGATGCGACAAGGCATCTTTCAGTACATTCGGACGGCCTGTCTCTACGGCGTCAACGCGGCGAACTCCGAGGGCTTGCTCAATGCGCCGAACTCTACGGCGGTAAACTTGCCGCCGGACAGCTACGGAAATACGCTCCTGCCGACCTACGATGCCGGCGAACTTGCGATCTGGCTGCTCGGACAGCTTCAGGCGGCCTGGCAACGGATGTATATGCTGGGAACCGGCGCGCGAGCGATCTTCCTGGGCCCGCAGCGCGTCATCGGTCAGATGCAATTGCAGAACATCGTCCAGGTCACTTCCTACCAACGCCCCGGCGCCGGTACCGCAACGACTGCGCAGATCATTAAAGAAGTCGCCAAAGAGATGGGCTACGAGCTCGAATATGCCTACGACGACACGCTCATCGGCATGGGCGCTTCGATCGATTCGGAGCCTTCGGACGCGCTGTTGCTGATCGTACCCGAAGCCATCGTTCCGTCGATGGAGGGGATCAACACCAACGAGTTCGCCACACTGAGTCCGACCGAGCGAGCAATGACGTTGCAGTACGCCGATGTTGCGGCGCCCGTCGAGATCACGACGCCGATCGTCGAAGGCCTCGACGTAACCTCGCAGATGCGGATTTCCTCGGGCTGGGCACCCCGCGGCCAGGCGGTCACGGTTCTCTCGATCCCGTACAGCACCTAGACGCAGCATTCGCCATGACAGGGGCGGCGGGAGCGCGTACCTCTCGCCGCCCTCCTCCAGAGGAGAACCACAATAGTGCAAGTCCATGTAGCCAACGGAACGATGCAGCACCGCGTCTTTATGTATCGTTTGCCCGAGCATCCCAACTTCCGGCAGATCAGCATTCCCGCCGGCCGCCAGCAGAAGTTCCCGGAGGACTTCGAAGGCGCGGCGCTGGAGTCGCTCGTCACGCAACTGAAGCGCGCGGGAGCCGCTCCGGTCAGCGAGATCAACGCCATCAATACGGCGCATTCGTTCATCTTCTCGGTTTCGAGTAAGCCGATTACGTCGGCCAAGATCGATGCGGCGCGTGAGCGCGACGAGTTCGTTCGTCAAGAGATTTCCGCGCAGAAGACCGAGGAAGCGGGCCTGGCAACCTTCGCGGCGGCCTCTGGACCGAGCCCCGATAAGGTGCGCGCGACTTCGCTCGAAGTGCTCCAACTAAACGACCAGGGCGACGATCCCAAAAAAGGCGGAGTTGACTTCGAGGCTAACGTGAGCCGGCGCGCGGGGCGAAAAGAAACAACCAGTCGGCGCGGCGGCTAATGTCTGATGCCGGTGGTTGGCTCGGGCTCTCTTTTTCAGGCCCCGCAGACGATCACCGCCGTCGGCGCGGAGCAGCCGTCTAACGGCGGCTTTCTCTTCCCGCAGACGCCCAATATCGTCGACTTCCTAGAGTTCCTCGCCAACTCGGTTCAGATACCGGCGGCGGCCTTGCCAGCGTCGTCGCCTTGGCCGCAGTATGCTCTCACACAAGCGGTTGCGCTGGTGCTCCTGCCTCCGGCCCTCCCGGCGGCTATTCTCTACGTCCTGGCCTGTTATAACTGCGCTACGCATCTGCTCTTTACGATCTGCCCGGATCAAAACGGACAAAACTACTTTGCGACGGCGCGCGGTGCGGGAACGACCGGCTTCGGGCTGATCCAGCCGTCGACGGGCTTGGTTATCTCGACTTCCGACCAGGGAACGAGCGCGAGCCTAGCGGAGCCCAAGTGGGCGCCTGGACTGACCGTTTCGCAACTAGGATTCTACAAGACGCCCTACGGGCGCGAATATCTGGCGTGGAATCAAAGTTACGGACCCACCATCGTGGCGCTTTCCTGATGGCAACACTGTCGTTGGGCGTCTTGGTCGTCGGATATAGTCAGTCAGAATCAAACGGACTATCTCAACAAACCGATACCGGAAAAGTGGCATCCATCCTTGAGGATAAATATCATGTGATGGGTATCTTCTACGCGCTGCGCGAGGAGAAGATCGCCGGCTTTCTGGCCGAGAGCATGGCACAGGCCTTTGAAGACAAGCTGCAAGGGCGCCAAGTCGGGCGCAATCCTATGTTCGACGCGCAGCAGCAGATCGAAGCACAGTTTCGCGCGTTCCTCGATGCGGACGAGATGAACAAGCTTTCGCTCGCGTTGACGGGTATTCAAATATCAGCGGCTGCCGCCGCCGGTATTTCGCATCGCAAAAAGCATCCTTACGCGCAGAAGAATAAAGCGCGTCCGAGTTTTATCGACACCGGACTTTATCGCGCGTCTTTTAGGTGTATATTCAAGCCGTGAATACACATCGCATTTTCCGCTCGCTGCACGACGCAAAGGTCGATGGTTTCGAAACGTACGACCGCAGCCGCTTAGTTTTCATCGTCCGTAAAAAGACGGCTGACGGCTGGGAGCTTGCCTTCGTTCAGATGACACTGCAGCCCGACCCGGAGCACGCTCCGGTCGAGCATGAGATAGTCTAATGCCTACTGCAGCGGAGGGCCTCGGAACTCAGAGCGAGATGAAGGCGGTACTCGACGCCGGCATCGAGCAAGTCTCGCAGAAGCAAGAAGTCATCTTTCAGCGCTATCAGAAATTCGTTTTGCAGCAGGACGGCTTTGTCTTTTGGTCGGCAACACCCGAGTTTATGACGGTAGTTGGATCGCTGCATTACGCGACCGACCGCGTGCAGGCGGAAGATGAAACGCTCGGGAGCAACCAAGTTTTACTCTCCAGCGAGACGGAGATCACGCAATTCAACTTGGTCAACCCGCTCTCGATGTGGATTGGCTCTTGGCCGATTAGCGGGAGCGCTCCGCTGCAAGTCGCCTTCGCGCAGCGCGGCAGCTACTTTCAAGAATCGGACGTGTGGCATTATTCAGGTTTTTGCGTTTACCCAGCGCTCAAGTCGCAGATCATCAACAGCTTCGAGGACCTGCCGTCTGGTCCGATTGTCTCGAATAGCCTGCCGATTTGGCTCGCGCAGACGACGTTCGTCGGGCAAACCGTGCCGGTCTATCCGTCGTTTCTAGTCCCGGACAATATCGTGCCCCCCTACATCGTCGCGCATATTGAACCAGCCGGGACTATCTCGCTCGGCGCATTTCCCATCATTGGTCCATGGCCGGGCGTCGTCGAGCCAAACTCGGGCGCCTCGCAGCTGCACGACCTCGCCTCGTCGCAGCTCATGCGCGACCGCGTGATCCTAACGCTCTATGGCTTCTCGAATCAGATGGCGCTGCAGTATCTCCAAAGCCTCATCGAAGCATCCATCGACGAGACGGCGCCTTTTGGCTTTGCCAACTCGCCCGCCGTCGAAGATGCCAAACGCGTCCAAGTCGAGATCGCCGCGCTGGCGCAGAAAAAGACGATCGAGATACTCGCGAACTATTATCAGGGTGCCGCCGACGTGGTCGCGCGGCGGCTGATACTCTTCGCCTCGGTGGGAACGGTCGCCATTCTCGGCGGACGAGGTGCCTTCGGGCAGGGGAGTCTACTGCAAGATGAGCAACTCGTTACCGCGATGGGCACCGTGATTGAATGACAGCCGGCGATAAGAAGGTCAATATCGTCATGGATACGGGCGGCTATGTCATCCCGAGCGGATCGACGGCGGTGCTCTTTGCTTGGCCTGGGCGACTTATCTCGGGCGAGCCGTTGACGCTGTCGCCGGTAACTATTCCAGGAAACGGACTTTTCCCGAGTTACCAAACGACCGGGATGGATATCACGACCGGCGGCCCCTGGAACTTCCAGCTTCAGGTCGCAGAGCCATCGGGAGCCGTCAATACGTCGCCGGCTGCTCAAGTCTACATCAATCCTCTCAAGAATAACGGGTGACCTCATGGGCCAAGTAGCGAATATCTCCAATACGACCGCCAACGTCGAGGCCGTAGCCTTCGCTCCGCTCTGCAACAGCGGGACGATCAATATCTACTCAGGCCCGATGCCGGTCAACGCCAACACAGCGCTCAATACGGCGAGCAATATGCTCCTGGCAACTTGCACCTTCAGTCC